>Ga0315273_10002084_pt1 | contig 23360 bp, 21 predicted proteins | sample YL17G02_0_MG_FD_205753 | JGI IMG/M metagenome (GOLD analysis project Ga0315273, IMG submission 205753) | Sediment microbial communities from Yellowstone Lake, YNP, Wyoming, USA - YL17G02_0 | ecosystem: Environmental > Aquatic > Freshwater > Lake > Sediment | place: USA: Wyoming | collected...
CCGCGCGCGGTTCCCGGGGCTCGCCGCGCCACGGCTCCGCGCGCTACAGTGCGCGCGACCGGTCCATCCCGCGCCACGCGCACGGGCCACCCATCGGGAGGTCGCATGAAGCGCATCGTCCTCGCCGCGGCGTTCGCCGCCCTGCTCGTCGCCCCCGCGGCGTCGCCGCCGCCCACGCACGCCCAAACGCCCGCGCCGCTCGACACGCTGGTCGCGGCGGAGCGTGCCTTCGCCGCGATGTCGTCGCAGTCGGGCATGAAGCAGGCGTTCCTCGCCAACCTAGCCCCCGACGCGATCGTGTTCGACCCGGGTCCGGTCGCCGCGGTGCCGGTGTGGGAGGCACGCCAGCCATCGAAGTACCGGCTGCTGTGGGAGCCTTCGTGGGCGGAGGTATCGGGCAACGGCGACCTCGGCGTGACGACTGGTCCGTGGGTGGTGGAACCGGGCGATCGGGACACGGTGATCGCGCAAGGCCACTTCATGACGGTGTGGAAGCGCCGCCCGGGCACGCCGTGGGTGGTGGCGGTGGATCTCGGCATCGATCACGACCCGCTGGCGCGCGGCGGCTACGGCGACGTCACCCTGGAACCGGGCGTCGAGCACTCGCCGTTCGTGATCGGTCCCGGCTGGCGGGGCGGCAGCTCCGGGATGGCCGTCGGCCTCAGTTCGGGCGCGTTCGGGTTCGGAATCGGCACCGTGATGAGCCCGCAGGAGGAGCGCGACCGCATCATGGCGCACGAGCTGAACGCGATGATGAACACCGACCGTGGCTACCTGTACGACCGCCGTGGCAAGGGCGTGGCCGAGGCGCTGTCCCGCGTGGCGGCGCCGGACGTGCACGTGTATCGCGGCGAGCGCATGCCGGCACGCGGGCCGATGGAGGCGATCGAGCTGCTCAAGCCACTGCCGCCGGCGACCGAGTTGCTGCCGTTCGGCGCCAGGGTGGCGAGCTCGTACGACCTCGGCTACTCGTACGGACTGCTGCTGTCACGCGAGAAGGGCGCTTCGCGGGCCGACACGAGCGGGTACGTGCACGTCTTCCGTCGCGACGAGAGCGGCAAGTGGAAGCTCATCTTCGACGTGGAAACGGCCTACCCGAAGCGGAAGTGAGCCGTGAGTGGCGAAAGGGCCGCACGGGCGACGGACCCGCCACACGCATCGCCGTGGAGACCGGGCGTGGGCGGCGAGCGGTGCCCGCTCAGACCAGCGGCCGGCGATACTCCTCGAGCCGCATCCACGTTCGACCGGGCTCCGAGCCCTCGAAGGACTCGAGCACGATGTCGTGCTCGTCGGCCCAGAAGCCGTAGCCCGCGCTCTCGGGTTCGGGTGGCAGGCTGAGCACGTAGCGCTTGGCTTTCACGGGGCCGAGCGGGGTCTCATACGTGCCCACCTCGACGCAGCGGAACAGCATGCGCGCCGGCTCCACCGCCATGATCGGCGGCCCGATGCGCAGCACCGGGAACTCGTGCTCGCCCGCGAGCGCGAAATCGCGCTTGGCGAGCACGAACGTGGTGCTGAGATGCGTCGGGGTCTCGACCTCGCACAGCTGGGGGTAGTCGCCCTGCTGCTCGCGGCCATGGCCGTCCACCTCGATCCGCGCGTGCCAGCGCTCGGCCTCGGCGCGATGCGTGGCGATCACGTGCCGCGCGCCGACGCTCCAGTGGATGTCGATCGACACCGCGCGCCAGTCCTCAGTGAGCGCGATGCGGTATTCATGCCGGTTGGGCATCGGGTGCGGAGCGACGTGCACCTGCTCCCCGGTGGCGAGATAGCCCCCTTCCGTGCGCTCGAGACGCCACCGCTCCTCGCCGCACTCCGCGCCGCCGAAGAAGATGCGGTAGCGGCCCTCCGCGACCAGCGCCGGATCCATCGCGCTCATCGGGCGCCCCGCCCTGGCGCGGCACGCAGCGCACGTCGCACGTCGCGGAATACGGCGCGCATGTGCCCCCATGCCAGCCGTTGCCCGGAACGGCCGAGCCGGGCGAGCGGGATCCACTCGGCGCTCGCGGCGTCGTCGGCGGCGACGGGTTCACCGCGGCGCCAGCGCGCGAGGAAGTAGAAGTTCATCGTGGGGAAGTGCCCGAAGCCGCGCAGCGAGTACCGGTCCCAGTGGTAGCCGAGCGGCAGCAGCGTCCCGACCGCGAGCCCGGTCTCCTCGCGCAGCTCGCGCCGCGCGGCGGCCTCGATGTTCTCACCCGCGTCCATGAACCCGCCCGGGATGTCGAGCCAGCCGCGCTTGGGCGCGTGCGCGCGCCGCAGCATCAGCACGTCCTCGCCCCGGAGCACCACGATGCCGGCGCATGGCCGCGGGTAGTCGTAGATGAGATAGCGGCAGCGCGGGCACCCGATCTTGCGCGGATCCTCGCCGACGCTGCGCGACACCGGCCGGCCGCAGCGCGCGCACGGGAAGCGGACGGCGCGGTCGCCCGGGCGGCGGACGGCGCTCATCGCGGCACCACGGCGATCACGGCCGGGAGCGGCACCGGATCGACGGCGGTGGCCGGATCGCGCGTCCAGCTCGCGTAGCGGAACCCGCGCATGTCGATCAGCAGCTGCGCCTCGTGTCCGCCGTCCATGCTCATCGCGTGCACCATTCCCAGGCCGGCGCCGTGCAGCAGACGCGCGAAGTCCCATAGCGTGTAGCCCCCCTCGCTCGTCACCACCACGATACGGCCCTTCTCGTCCTCTCCCACCACGGTGCGACTCGCGATCTGGTCGCTCTGCCGCACACGCGGCGTCCCGTCGTGGCCGAACAGCATGAACGACTGCGCCACCTGGCGCCACGCCGGGTGCGCGGTGTCGAGCGTGTCGTGCAGCAGGTCGAGCACCCGGGCGCGCGGCGCGCGCGTGCTGTCGGCACCGCTGGGCTCGGCCACCAGCGCGGCGCGGAAGCCGCCGTGCGGCCGCGCCGACACGACGTCGCCGTCGCTCACGAACAGGCCCATGTATCGGTAGTCCGGGTAGTACTGCCCGGCGTTGAACACCGCGATCGCGCCGCTGCGTCGGCGCCACTCGGAGATGGTCAGCGGCAGATGGTCGGGCTGGCGCAGGAAGTGCAGCGCGCGCAGCCGCACGCGTCGCGGGTCCAGCCGCAGCAGGGCGATCGCCGAGGAACCGGTGCGGCAGAACGGCTCGCCGCGCAGCGTGCCGAACTCGACCCCCGGCGCCAGCTCCCGCCAGTGCGGCGTGCGCGCCGCCTGCGCGATCGCGACCACCGCCACGATCACGCCGGCCAGCGCCGCCAGACGCCCGACCGGCACCCGTGTCGAAGCGCTCATGCCGGTGTCACGCGGCGATCGAGAGCGTGACGCACGAGCAGCAGTTCGCTCACGTTCTCGAGCGTGAGCAGTCCCAGCACACGGCCGTCGCGGCTCACCACCATCGCCGCCAGGCCGCGCTCGCGCATGCGCCGCAGCGCCGTTTCGAGCGGCTCGGACGGATCGAGCGTGTCGGTGAGCGGCGTCATCGCGTTCCCCACCGCTCCCCCGGGGCCGGCTTCGCGCAACCCGCGCAGCAGATCGGCGCGCGTCAGCATGCCCACCGGGCCGCCGTTCGCCAGCACCGGGAACTCCTGCTGGCTGCCGGCGATGAGCAGGTCCATCGCGATCCTCAGCGGGTCGGCCTCGTCGAGCCACGTCACGTTGGCGAGCGTGGCCGAGCTCACCGGCAGGCCGCTCAGCGCCTGCTGGGTGCGCACGAGCGCATGCTCCTCACCGGCCGCCATGAATACGAACATCGCCACGAACACGAGCATCGGATTCCCCTGGAACAACCCCGTGATCGCGAACACCACGGCGAGCCCCTGTCCGATCCCGGCGGCGATCCGAGTGGCGCGTGCGTGGGACATGCGGGTCGCGAGCACGCCCCGCAACACGCGGCCGCCATCCATCGGGAACGCAGGGATCAGGTTGAACGCGAGCATGTAGGCGTTGATGACGAACAGGAGCTCGAGCGCGAGGCCATGCGTGCCCGGCACGGTGAACGTCCAGTGTCCCATCGCGAGCCCGAGCAGCAGCAGGATGAGGAGGTTGACCGCCGGACCCGCGAGCGCCACCACGATCTCCTGCCCCGGCTGGTCGGGCATGCGTTCGAGACGCGCCAGGCCGCCGATCGGCAACAGCACGATGTCGCGGGTGCGGATGCCGTACCTCCGCGCGGCGAGCGCGTGACCAAGTTCGTGGAGCACCACGCAGCCGAATACCGCGATCAGCAGCGCGGCCGTCGCGAGCGCGCCGCGCGGGTCGCCGGTGGAGAATCCGCGCATCAGCGCGAGCCCGATCACGAACAGGATGAACGTGACGTGGAGCTCGATGCGGATCCCGAACAGCGTGCCGATGCGGACCGACCACTTCACGCCGGCGAGTGTCGCACGCTGGACGACGGCGGCCAAGCGCCGCCCTCAGGCGGCCTCGGCCCGGCCCCCGCCGCTCGCGACGCGCTCCCACACACCCTCGAGCGCCACCACGGCGCGGTCCAGGTCGTGCCGCTCGATCGCCGCCAGCCGCGCGGCGTCGGCGCGGCGCTCGCGCATGGCACCATCGCCCAGCAGATCCGCCACCACCTGCGCGAAGCCACCGACGTCGGTCGCGTCGGCGAGCACTCCGCCGTCGTGACCGGCGAACAGCGTGGGGAGGTCGCCCGACGGGTGCGCGATCACGGGCAACCCGCATGCGAACGCGAGCATCGCGAACAGACCGCCGGGATCGGGCGCGAGCCCGGGCGCGACGGCGACGTCGCAGGCATTCATCAGGGCGGGCAGCTCGTCCGGGGCCACCACCGGCAGGAGGGTGAGACCCGGATCGAGCCCGAGCGTGCGAGCCTCGTCCCGCAGCAGCGTGCCGCGGTCCGGATCGTCGGGATCGACCCCGGCCACCACCAGTTCGATCCCGCCCACGCGCGCCGACAGCGCGACCAGCAGGTCGATGGCTCGTTCGGCGCCGCGCGCCGCGGTGGGCGGGCCCAGCAGGAGTACCCGCGCGCCGCGGCGCGCGAGCGCCATCCGGGCGATCGCCGGCGTCCGCGGTGGCGCGGGCTCGGGCGAGAAGCGCTGCGTGTCGACACCGTATTCGAGCCGCAGCACCTCGCGGCCGAGTGCCGTGGCCATCCGCCGTCGCGTCCCCTCGCCGTGCGCGACGATGGTGCCGGCCGACGCCACCAGTGCCGCGCGGTCGGTCATGCTCGCCAGCCGGGCGTGGTCGGTGCAACTCGCGCAGCCATCGAACGGGTGGTGCCGATCGCAGGCGTGACCTCGCGGGCGCCGGAAGAGGTCGAACTGGGGACAGATCGGCCAGTGGTCGTTCAACTCGAGCAGCACCGGGAAGTCGGCGAGAGCCTCGATGACTCGGGCGTTGAACGGGCCGGGCGCGGCGACGTGGACCACGTGCGGCCCCACGGCGAGCGATTCGGCCAGCGCGAGGTCGACCGTGGCGGGATCGGTGCGATGAAGCACCAGCCCGGGCCGGGGTTCGGTGCGGCTCGGGCCGTCGCCGGCGGCGCTGCACACCACCTCGAGACGGTGCCCGTGGCGGAGACAGACCCGCACGAGCTCGGCCAGCCACAGTCCCGCGGGATCGAGGGTCGCGCCCCCGAAGTCATCCGCGAGGAGCAGTACCCTCACGCGGCGCGTCGCCCTCCGCCGAGGTCTTCGCCCGACTCTTCGTCGGGGTCGTCCTCGCCGAGGGCGCGCGAGACCTCGTCCCACGGCGCCGGCGGCAGGCCTTCGTCGGGGTCGACCAACTCGAAGCGAAGCGTGCCGTCGCTCTCCCACGCGACCGGCTCCCACGCCTCGAGCGGATCGGAGCCGAGCAGCCACGGCGAGATCCCCTCGGTGTAGGCGGCGAGGCTCTCGAGATCGATCCGCGCCTGCGGGTGCCCGGGATGGATCCACAGCACGTGTTGCAGGAGCTCGATCGCGTCGCGCGGTGCGCCCAGTTCGAAGCACGTCGACGCGGCGAGATAGTGCAGGTTCGGATCGTGCGGCGAGTAGGCCAGCCCCGCGAGTGCGTGGGCGAGGGCCTCGCGATGCCGCCCGTCCTGCAGCGCGCCGTCACCGGCGATGCGGTGCGCGCGGGCGGCCACGGGATCGATCGGTTCGACCAGACCCGGGATGTGCCGCCGCAGCTCGTCCACGGCGCGACGCAGCGACGAGGTCACGATGGGGTCGAGCCCAGGACCCGGATCGGCGCCGACCCGGTCGGCGAGGTGCGACAGGACCACGGCGATGTCGTGCAGGCTGATGCGGCTGGGCTCGCGCACGCTCTCCTCCGAAGGATGGGCTGCCGGCGCGACGACGTCCGCTCGGGCGGCGCCGCAGGCTCACCTCTTCTGTATCGGCTGCCCCCGCGCGCGACTGTAGCCCCGGGACTCGCCGTTCCCGATCGATCCGGGGCGTGTCTTCCGGCCTCGTGGATGCTGCCCGGCATGCGCTCTCAAGAAGACCGGCCGACGGGCCGAAGACCATTCCGAATGGGGTGTCCCCCGCGCGCCCCCGACGAAGATCCAGGGGTCCCGCCATGTGGTTTCACACCGAACGCGCCGCGACCAAACCCGGTCGCCCGGGCGCACGGATCACCGAGGCGTGATGGATCGCGGGTGGCGCGGGCTCCGTCGTCTGCGGGTGCGTCTCGGCCTGTTCCTGGTCGGCGGCATCCTGGTGACGGCCGTGGGCTTCTTCTCGCTGCTGCTCACCGTCACGCGCGGGTGGCTCGACCGCGAACTGTCGGTGCGCTCGCTCGGCATCATGCGCGAGATCGTGCGTGGCGCGGCCGCACCGATGCTCACCCACGATCGTGCGCGGCTGAAGGACGAGCTGCAGACGGTGCTGCACGAGGACGACATCGTGGCCGTGATCGTGTACGACGACGACGGCACGGTGATGAGCCAGTTCGTGAGCCAGCCGCTCTCATGGCGTCTCGCGACCTGGGATGCCCCGCACCTCGCGCTCGGGGCCGGCGCGTTGTGGGAACATCGGGCGATCGCGGGCTGCGAACTGCGTTCGGTATCGATGGCGGTGGACCCGATCCTCGCCGAACACATCCACGCCACGCCGCGGCCCATGGTGGACGGCCCGCCCGATCCGGGCTCGAACGGCATCGGCACGGTGCGGCTGATCGTCTCCACCGCGCGGCTCGAGCACACCATGCGCACGGCCGGACGCCTGGGCCTGCTCGTGGTGGCGATCGCGCTGGCGCTGGCGCTGTTCGGCGCGTGGTCGCTGATCCGGCTGGTGACCCGGCCATTGCGCGAGGCCAGCGATCTCGCCCGCGCGATCGCCAATGGGCAGCTCGACCGGCGCCTGCCCGTGCGCAGTGACGACGAGCTGGGGCGTCTCGCCGAATCGATGAATGCCATGGCCGCCGCGCTCAGCGACTCCCGCCGGCGTGAGTCGCAGGAGGCGGGCCGGCTCGGCGACACCGCCGAGGCGATGGTGAAGGTGGCGCAGAGCGCCCGCGCGACCGAAGATCCGGCGCAGGTGTTCCGCGTGGTCGCCGAGGAGGTGCGGCGCATCACCGGCTGCGGCGGCGTGGCGCTCGCGATGGCCGACGAGGAACGCCGCCAGCTGGTGTTCCGTCATTTCGATCCGGCGCCGCCGTGGGGCGGACTCGACGCCGGCATGATCCTCGAGCCGGAGATGGCGGAGCGGTTCTGGGACGCGACGCCGCCGCTCATCCGGCTCACGCTGCGCTCGCCCGTGGACGACCTGTCGGGCCGGCTCGCCCGCGGCGGGTTCCGCAGCGGGCTGCTGGTGCCGCTGTCGGTCGCCGGTGCCCCACCCGCCGCGCTGCTGCTCGTGTCCGAGCGCGGGGACTCGTTCTCGAACGCCGAGATCCAGGTGATCAGCGGGCTCACCAGCCATCTCTCCTCCGCGCTCCATGCACAACTCCTGAGCGCGCGCCTCGAGCAGGCATTCACGGAGTTGCAGGCGACACAGGACCAGCTGGTGCGCGCCGAGAAGCTGCGCGCCACCGGCGAGCTGGCCGCGGGTGTGGCGCACGACTTCAACAACGTGCTCGGCGCCATCCTCGGACGGCTCCAGCTGCTTCAGCGCCGCATCGCGCACGGCGAGCTGGCCGATCACGAACTGGTCGACTCGCTGGTGACCATGGAGCTGGCCGCGCGCGACGGCGCCGAGACCGTGCGCCGGCTGCGCCAGTTCAGCGACGGGGAGACGGCCGAGGAGGACGGCGCGGTGGACCTGGGCGGGGCGATGTCCGCCGCCGCGGCGTTCACGCGCACGCGCTGGCGCGACGAGGCCGAGTCGTCCGGGCGCCCGGTACGCCTCGAGCTTCATTGCGAGCACGGCGTATGGGTGCGCGGCCGGGCGAGCGAGATGCGCGAGGTGTTCACCAATCTCATCCTCAACGCGCTCGACGCGCTCCCCGAGGGCGGCTCGATCCTGCTCACCGCACGTGTCGAGGACGGCACGGCGGTCGGGATCATCGAGGACGACGGCGTGGGCATGCCACCGGAGGTGCTGCGCCGTGTGTTCGATCCGTTCTTCACCACCAAGGGCGCGCGGGGCACCGGGCTGGGGCTCAGCATCGTGTACGGCATCGTGCGCCGGATGGAGGGCCGGCTCACGGTCGACAGTGATCCGGGCGACGGCACCCGCGTCGAGATGCGGCTGCCGCTGACCCTCCCCGACCCGACGGCCGTGGTCCCGCCGGTCGCGGCCGAGCCGGCCCGGGTCGATCCCGACCACGCGCTGCGCGTGCTGATCGTGGACGACGAGCACGACGTGCGGGCACTGCTCGGTGACATCACCGAGGCGCTCGGCCATCACGTCACCGTGTGCGCCTCGGGCCCCGCGGCGATCGACGCGTTCGCTCCCGGTCGCTTCGACGTGGTGTTGAGCGACCTCGGCATGCCCGGGATGACCGGCTGGGAGCTGGTGCGTGCGCTGCGTGCACAGGACTCGGACGTGCCGATCGCGCTGGTGACCGGCTGGGGCGACAGCGTCGAGCCCGAGACCGCGCGCGAGGCCGGCGTGGCACTGGTGATCGCGAAACCGTTCACCATCGAGGACATCGCCCGGGCGCTGGCGCTGGTCGGCGACCCGCACCGCCGCGCCGCGTAGCGCCGGCACACCGCGGCGCGGGAGGCATGCCTTCCCCACGCGGGCGCGAACGCCTCCACGACCCGGCTCGCGGAGCCTTCCCGGCCGCCTCCGGCGTCCGCCTCGCGCCGCGAGCGGCTATACTGCGCGACCATGGGACGGACCCCGCCTCGCCTTCTCGCAGTCATCGCAGCCGCCGCACTGGCCGCGTGCGCGCTCCCGCTCGCCGGCTGCGCGCGTCGACCGGCCGCCGCCACGGGTCGCGAGTACTTCGGCGACACCGAGCCACCCATGGACGACGTCTTCACCTTCAACATCGACGCCGAGCCCGAATCGTACGACCCGGGGCTCGCCTCGGGTCAGCCCGATGGTCGCGTGTGCCGGCTGCTGTTCGAGGGCCTCACGCGCGAGGATCCGAAGACGCTCGAGCCCATGCCCGGCCAGGCCGAGCGCTGGACGCTGAGCCCGGACGGACTCACCTACACCTTCCACCTGCGCCACGGCATCCACTGGTCGGACGGCAGGCCGCTCGTCGCCGAGGATTTCCGCTGGTCCTGGCTGCGTGTGCTCAAGCCCGCCACCGGCTCGCGCTACGCGAGCACGCTGCTGCCGATCCTCAACGCCGCGCGCTACAACTCGGGCGGGTTGACCGACTCGAGCGCGGTGGGGATCCGCGCACCCGACGACAGCACGCTGGTCGTGAGACTCGAGCACCCGACCGCGTATTTCCTGTACCTGGTCCAGTTCTACACCGCGCTGCCGGTGCGGCGCGACGTGGTCGAGCGCTGGGGGAACACCTGGACGCGGCCCGGCCACCTGATCGGTAACGGCGCGTTCACGCTCTCGTACTGGCGGCAGAACGAGAAGTTCGTGTTCGAGAAGAATCCCGCCTACTGGGACGCCGCGAACGTGAAGCTGCGACGGATCGTGGGCTACACGGTGGAGGACCTGAACACGTCCACCAATCTCTACAAAGCCGGCGTGTTCGACTGGAATCCGAGCGGCGAGATCCCTTCCAGCTACATCCCCTCCATGCGCCGCTACGCGGACTACCGCCACGGCAGCTTCCAGGCGATCTACTTCTACTCCATCAACGTCACCCAGAAGCCCTACGACGACGTGTGGGTGCGACGCGCGCTCAACTACGCCATCGACCGCGACGCCATCGCCAACGACCTGCTCAAGAAGAGCCGCGACCCGTGGGGCAACATGACCCCGGCCGGATACCCCGGCTACGAGCGGCCACCCGGCTTCCGCTTCGACCCGGCCTACGCCCGCGAGTGTCTCTCGAAGGCCGGCTATCCCGGCGGCAGGGGCTTCCCCATGCTGCGGTTGATGTTCAACACGAGCGAAGACCATCGCCGCATCGCCGAGGTGATCCAGGCGATGTGGACACGCAACCTCGGCATCCCGGTCGAACTGCAGAACCAGGAGTGGGGCTCCTACATGCAGGCCACCACGTCGCTGAACTACGACGTGGCGCGCCGCTCGTGGATCGGGGACTACCTCGATCCCAACACCTTCCTCAATATCTGGCGCGGCGGCGACGGGAACAATCGCACCGGCTGGAACGACGCGCGGTACGACGCGCTGCTCGATCGCGCCTCCGACGAACTGGACCCGCGCCGCCGCATGGCACTTCTCGCCGAGGCCGAGGCGCGACTGCTCGACCAGTGTCCGGTGATCCCGATCTACCACTACGCCACCCATGAGCTGGTGAAGCCCTACGTGCAGGGCATCTACGATACCGCTCTCGACATCCACCCGCTCACCCACGTGTGGATCGACCGCGACTGGAAGAGCCGCGCGACGCAGGTGGCGCACGACACCCGGGACATGCGATGACCACCTACCTGCTGCGGCGACTGTTGCTGTTCGTGCCGACGCTGTGGATCATCGGCTCGCTCACTTTCGTGCTGGTGCGTCTCGCGCCCGGCGGCCCGTTCCAGTCCGAGCGCGAGATCCCCGCCGCGGCCAAGGCGCAGCTCATGCGCGACTACGGCCTCGATCAGCCTCTCGGCACGCAGTACGTGCGTTTCTGGCGCAATGCGCTGCATTTCGATTTCGGACCTTCGTACAAGTACCCGGGCCGGCAGGTGCGCGAGATCATCGCCGAGGCGCTCCCGGTCTCGGCCGAGCTGGGTGGCTGGGCGCTGCTGCTGGCGCTGCTCGCCGGCATCCCCATCGGGGTGATCGCGGCGGTCCGGCAGAACACGCGCTGGGACTTCGCGGCGATGGCGATCGCGCTGGCCGGAGTGTCGGTCCCGAACTTCGTGCTCGGCCCGCTGCTCGTGCTGCTGTTCTCGCTCACGCTCTACCTGCTGCCGCCCGCGCTGTGGCAGAGCCCGGCGAGCCGGATCCTCCCGGTGGTGACGCTCGCGACCGCCTACGTCGCCTACGTCGCGCGTCTCACCCGCGCCGGCATGCTGGAGGTGCTGCGGCAGGACTTCATCCGCACCGCACGCGCCAAGGGGCTGGCCGAGCGGCTCGTGATCATGAAGCACGCATTGCGGCTCGGCATCCTTCCCGTGGTGTCGTACGTCGGCCCCGCCGCCGCGCGCATCCTGATGGGCTCGGTCGTGGTCGAGAGCATCTTCGAGGTGCCGGGACTCGGGCGCTATCTCGTGAACGCGGCGTTCAACCGCGACTACACGCTGGTGCTGGGCGAGGTGTTGTTCTACGCCAGCTTCCTGATGCTGCTCAACCTGCTGGTCGACGTCGCGTACTCGTGGTTCGATCCGCGCGTGGAGCTCGCGTGAGCTCCGCCTCGCTGACCGCCATGACCGGCGAGCGCCTGGAGGGCCGGCCACAGAGCCTGTGGGCCGACGCGTGGAAGCGCATGCGTCGCAACCGCCCCGCGGTGGCCTCGGCGCTGTTCCTGCTGTGGATGTCGGGCACCGCCGCGCTCGCGCCGTGGCTGCCCGGCATGCCCGATCCTACGCTGCAGCATCTCGCCCTCGGCGCCACCGCCCCCTCGACCGTGCACTGGTTCGGCACCGACGAGCTGGGACGCGACCTGTTCGCGCGGGTCGTGTTCGGCGGCCGGATCTCGCTGCTCATCGGTTTCGTCGGCACGCTGGTGAGCCTGCTGGCGGGGGTGTCGTACGGCGCCGTCGCAGGCTATCGCGGCGGCCGGATCGACGACGCCATGATGCGCTTCGTCGACATCCTGTATTCGCTGCCCTACATCTTCCTGGTCATCCTGCTGCTGGTGTTCTTCAGCCGCAGCATCCTGATGCTGTTCGTCGCGCTCGGGCTGGTGCAATGGCTCACCATGGCGCGCATCGTGCGCGGGCAGGTGCTGTCGCTCAAGCAACAGACCTTTGTCGAGGCCGCGCGCGCGCTCGGTATCGGTGACGCGGCGATCATCTTCCGGCACCTGGTGCCCAACACGCTCGGCCCGGTGATCGTGTACACCACCCTCACCGTGCCCGCGATCATCCTGCAGGAGGCCTTCCTCAGCTTCCTCGGTCTCGGCGTGCAGCCGCCCGCCGCCTCGTGGGGCACGCTGGTGGCCGAGGGTGCCCGGGTGATGGCGCTGTTCCCCTGGATGGTGGCCTTCCCCGGTCTGGCGTTGTCGCTCACGCTGTTCTGCTTCAATTTCCTCGGGGACGGGCTCCGCGACGCCCTCGATCCGCACGACCGCCGGGACGTCCATTGAGGGGAACGACGCCGAACTCGCCGGATTTGCACGTCCCCGTCGGCTCCCTTAACATTCTGCTCTCATGACCTCTCCCTCCCGACCCGTCCCGAGTCGAGTCCAGAACTCGGCTTCCACGCCCCGGCGTGACGGCGTGACGGACGTCGCGCGGGAAGGTTCGGTCTCGGTGCTGGTCGCCGACCCGCAGGCCATCGACCGCAGCGCGCTTTGCGCCTTGCTGCGCACGCAGACCGGGTTCCGCGTGCTGGGCGAGGCCGAGTCGGCCGAAGAGGTGGTCGAGCGCTGCCGCCGCGTGAAGCCCGACGTGCTGCTGCTCACGCTCAGTCTTCCTTCCGCGACCGGTGACCCGGCGCTGCCCATGATCCTTCGCGCGCTGCCCGAGCAGAAGGTGGTGGCGATGTCGGAGCGCGGCTGGGACAACTGCCTCGTGCTCAATCCGCCCTCGCGCGCCATGCTGCCCCCGGGCACCCTGGTGCACTGCGCCAACGGCATCGATTGCCTGCAGCTCGCCGCCGCGCAGGGTGCCCGCGCCACCGTGCGGCGCAGCGCCGATCCGCACGCGCTGTACTCGGCGATCCGCACCGTGGCTGCCGGGCGTCAGGCCTACGAGCCCGGCACCATCGAGAACCTCGCCAACCAGCGCATGGAGAGCGGGCGCGCATTGTCGGCGCGCGAGCTCGAGGTGGCCGCGCTGATCGCCGAGGGCATGTCGAACAAGGAGATCTCGACCGTGCTCGAGATCAGCGAGCCGACGGTGAAGAAGCACGTCGGCCGGGTGCTCGAGAAGCTCGGCGTGCAGGACCGGCTGCAGGCCGGTCTGTTCGTGGCCCGGCATCCGCTGCTGTTCCAGCCGGCGCCGAAGAACCCGGTCGAGCGCTGACACCGCCGCGCCGCGCCGCCGTCCGCGCGCGCTCCCGCCGCTAGAAACGGGTCAGCAGCCGGAACGCGACCCCCTCCAGTGCCTCCACCGTGTAGCACGTGCCCGCGGTGCACGCGAGGCCCTGCCGACGCTGACCCACGAACAGCGACGCCTCGTACCGATGCTCGATCGTGGCGCCGACCGTGCCGCCCCACCACGTGCGCCTGGGCGTAACCGAGGTGTCACCCGGACGCGCCTCGGCGGGATCGGTCGAGCTCTGGAAGTTCACGCCGGCGCTTCCCCAGCGCGAATGCCGCAACGTCAGGGCTGCGGCCTGCTCCACGAACGCGGCACCGAACACGCTGCTCGACTGGTGCTCGAGATCGAACTCGGCGCTGGTTCCGTGGGGCATCGGCACGCGTGACGAGACGCCGTAGGTCTCACGCCGCTCAGCACCCACGAACAGATCGCGCGCACGATCCGCGAACACCGTGGCATCGAGCCACGGCCAGCGGCCGGGAGCCACGTGCAGCTCGGCGAACCGCTCGTCGAAGCGGCGGGCGGGCTGGCTCGCCACCAGGTGCCCGTCACCGTGACTGCGGTTGAGCGTGAGGTCGCCGAGACCGGCCTGCCGCCAGGTCCCCTCGAATTGATACCCGCGCTCGTCACGGGCGTTGAGCACGTGCGTCGTTCGGTTGAGCAGCGTGTACGACTGCTCGCGCACGAGCGAGGGCGGGTCGTTCACGCCGAGCTGCATCGCGTGGTAGTCCTTCCACTCGCCCGAGAACCCGAGCGGCCCCCACACCAGCCCGGTACTCGCGTAGAACCCTTGCGAGTGATCATCACCGGCGTGGAAGCGCCACCAGTCATCCCACGAGGACCGGCCAAGTGCGTACTCCACGTACAGCGGGATGCTCGCGGCGGTCATCCGTGCAAGCGCGAGCGGGTCCATCTCGGCGAAGCCCGATGCGAACTCGCGCGTGCCCCCACTCGGCGGCGACAGTCGCATGGTCGCGGCGCCGAGCGAGGTCCCGTGCCACGGGCCCACGGTGAGCTGGCCGCCGGTCAGGTCACCGGCGTGGAGAGGCAATCCGATCGACTGCGCGAAACCCGGGGAGATATCGCCCGCGGTGGGCTGCCCCGACATCCCCCGCACGCTCACGAGACCGGCGCGGCCTTCGAGCAGCACGCCGTCGAGATCGCGTGAGAAACCGAACCGCGACGCGGTGCCATTCTGGGTCAGCACCACCCCCGGCACCTGGAAGGAGCGCTGCAGCAGGCCGCGTCCCAGGATGGTGTACGTGTTGCCCACACGCAGCCGCCCGCGTTCACCACTCAGCTCGAGCCAGCGCTGGGTGAATAACGCGTACGGGTACTCATTCGCACTGTTGTGATCGAATTGGAACTGCGCGCCGACCCGGAGCAGGTCGGTGTAGGCGGCGACGTCGGTGCGATTGTAGGCGGCGATGAGGTTCGAAGGATCCTGCCCGGGCGCATTGCCGAACTGCACGTCGAGCAGGTCCTGCACCGACACCTGCGCACGGGCCGCCACCGGCGCCCATGCCAGCGCGCACGACAGGAACACCAGGCGGACCCCGCGGCGCCGTATCACCTTGCGGTCCCGCTGTCCGCCGGCGCTGCGCTCGAGTCGGCCGGGAGCAGCGCGCGCAGCGCGTCCTCCACCTCGCCGAGCCCGCCACCGCCGTAGCCGGCACGGACGAAGCGGATCCGCCGATCGGCGCCGATCACGATCGTGGTGGGCACCGCCACCACCTGGAAGCGCTCCTGCATCGCACCATCGTCGTCGATCGCGACGGGAAAGGTGAGACCGAGCTTGTTCAAGAACGGCCGCACGCGGGAGACGTTGCGCGGCCCGTCGATCGACACGCCGAGCACCGTCACCCCGCGTCCCGCATAGCGGCCCCACAGAGATTCGAGCTCCGGCAGCGAGGTGACACAGGGTTTGCACCAGGTCGCCCAGAAGTCGAGCACCAGCGGCCCGCGCGCGGTGAGCGACGCGAGGTCGAGCGTCATGCCGCCGAGCGTGCGGAGGCGGAAGTTCGGCGCCTGGCGCGGTTCGGTGAGCACGCGCACCACGGGGTCGGCGGTGTCTCCGGCGTGCGCGGTGAGCGGCGACGCGAGTGCTAGCAGTATCGGGAGTGCGACCCACAGCCTCCGACCGATCAACGCAGCCTCACGATGCGCTTCGTCCATGCTCCGGTCGGCGACTCGGCGCGTGCCAGGTAAACGCCCGCCGGCACGGCGGTGCCGGAAGCATCGCGGCCGTCCCAGTCGAGGCGCAGCGTCGAAACGGGCGCCGCGCCGTCGAATAGCGTGCGCACGCGGCGGCCGGACAGGTCGTAGATCGCAACGCGCAACGCGCCGTTCGTCCCGCCGGGCAGCGCCAGTTGGAGGTGGGTGCCCGACACGAACGGACTCGGCGCAACGTCGAAGCGCACGCGGAGGTCGGGGCCAGCCTCGACCCCGACGGCGTTCGCGAGCAACGAGTCCACCAGTGCCCGCATACGCGGCACGTCGAGTGACGAGCCCCACACATAGCCCTGCAGCCGCGCGTTGAAGCGCACGATGTCGTTCTGGTCGAGGATCACGTAGTTGTCCCGGTCGGTGTAATCCGTGAGGAGATTCCCGCCGGTGCTGGTGGCGGCGTCGAGCAGCAGCGGAAAGGTCGCACCGGTCTGGCTGCGGAAGAACGCGAGTGCCGCCGGGGTGCCGTTGTAGACGTCCGGACCGAGCACCACGACCCTGCCCGGCGCGCTGGTCTGGTAGTACTGCCACAGATCGCTCTCGACCGACGGACCGTCGGCCACGCACGCCCCTCAGTTGAATCCGAGGACGAACAGGATCTTCACCTTCCCGGCGTAATCGGACAGCGACGTCGCGGGTCCGACCGAACTGCCCACCAGCAGGTTCTTAGTGAATGGGTTGGCGGGCTGACCGACGCTGATCGCGGCGTGCGCGGGAGGGACGAAAGTGGCGGCAACGGCGAATACCAGCAACGCGAGCGGGACGCGTGCACGCATGGCGAACCTCCGGGAGGAATGCGTGGTGCGGGCGATGGGTCCCCGGTGGGGCGATGCTCGGCCACCCGGCGACGGCGATATCGGTACAACGATGCGCAACTTCCGATGTGACCGCAGGCCTCCAGTCCCGGACCCGGCTGCCGGAGTCATGCCGGACCCATCCGCACGGAGGGTGGGGCCGGGTTGCGACCGCCACGCACGGTCGCGGCGGGGGCCCCGCGGGAACACCGCTGTCCCGCCCCGCGCCTAGCGCTGCGGCTGCCCCACCAGCGTCTCTCGCTCGGCCGAGCTCGTCGCACGGGGCTCGCGGATGAGCGCACGAGCCCAGTCGAGACGGCCGGTGAGATTGCACAGCAACACGCCGCGCACGACGTCGTCCCGCAGGTAGTAGACCAGTCCCTCGCGTCCCGGCTCGGTCCACACGATGTGCGTGTCGAGCATGCGCGGGTCCAAATCGCCGACGCCATCGAAGCGAAGGTCGAAGACCTGGAACCACAGCGCCGGCATCCAGTCATAGGCGACGGCGGCGCCGGCCATGTTCTCGCCGGCGCAGCGGCCGTGGTGAACGGCGTGATCGGCGCACTCGATGCGCATGAGGTGACCGAGCGCGAGGTACGGGAACTCGGCCACGTCGCCGGCCGCGAACACGCCGGGCGCCGAGGCCTGGGTGAACTCGTTCACCACCACCCCGTCGTCGGTGGCGAGCCCGGCGGCCTCGGCCAGCTCCGACTGCGGTTCGGCCCCCGCGTCGACCAGCACCATCTCGGTCGAAAGATGGTTGCCCTGGTGGGTGCGCGCGTAGACGATGCCTGGCTGCTCGTCGATCTCGACCAGCGTCTCGCCGGTCACCGTCTCGACGCCGTGATCGCGCAGCAGATCGGCGAGCGAGAGCCCGAGATCGCGCGGCAGCAGGTGGTGCAACGGATACTCGTCCGGATAGATCAGCGTGACTTCCTTGCCGCGGCCGCGCAGGGCCGCCGCCATCTCGATGCCGGTGAAACTGCCCCCGAGCAGCGTGATGTGCTGGAGACGGTCGAGCCGCGACTCCATCGCGAAATAGTCCTCGAGGTCGCGGAAGTAGCGCAGCGCGCTCGAGTGCGAACCGGGGATGTCGAGCCGGCGCGGACGCGAGCCGGTCGCGAGCAGCAGGTTCTCGTAGTCGTAGCGTTCGCCGCGCTCGTCGTAGACGATCCTGCGCTCGCAGTCGATCTCCACCACCTCGCGGCGATAGCCGATCTGCACGTGGTTCTCGGCGTAGAAGGAGTCGTCGTGCACGGGCAGCCGGCGCAGGCCCTCGGGATCGGACCAGACATCCTTGGTGAGCAGCGGGCGCTGGTACGGCGCGTGATTCTCGCGCGTCAGCAGCAGGACGGCGCCCTCGCCATCGTGCGCGCGGATGCCCTCGATGGCGCTCGCGGCGGCGATGCCGCCGCCCACGATGATGTAGCGGTGCGGGTTCACGGATACAGCCTCGTTCGTCAGGAGTGGACACGAAGTCTAGCACCGCCCGCGGCGGCGCGCCGAACCCCTCGCCGCACCGGGCGTGCCCGGGTGACTCGACCGCACGCGCCCGGTGGTCGTATCCTCCCCGACGACCCCCGCCGCACCGGTACCGACCACCATGACCACGCCACTCCTGCGCCCGCCGCGGCGCATCATCCTCATCAACGGCGTCTACGGCGCCCCCGAGCACTTCGGAAGTCTTCGCGCGTGCCTGGCGGCCGACGCGGTAACCGACGTGTTCGAGTTCCGTCGTGACGGTGTGCCCGACCCGCGCGCGCACAGCGGGTTCACACCGATGGTGGATCGCCTCAGCGAGACCGTCGGTGGCCCTTCCGGGCTGCCGAGGGGCGAGCGCCCGGTCCTGCTCGGCTTCTCGCTCGGTGGGGCGCTCGCGCTGGAATACGCGCTCACCTACCGGGATCGGTTGTCGGCGATGGTGCTGATCAACGCCTTCGCCCGTTTCGAGGGCAGCTTCCTGCAGATCGGCACCATCCCGGCGCTGCACCTCTGGCCCAACCAGTGGTCGAATCCGCGGCTGATGGCGCGCGCGGTGCACCGGCTGCCGTGGATGCGGCGCGGACTGTTCCACGAAGACGCGTCGGTGGACGAGATCGAGTCCGGGATGCGCGCGGCGACCGGATCGATGTCCCAGGACGACGTGCGATTCCAGCTGGCGCACCTGCTGCTGCCCGAACCCGAGGACCTGGCGCCGCGGCTCGCGACACTGGCCGAGGAGATGCCCATCCTGCTCGTCTCGAGCCGTGACGACATGGTCGTGCCGCCGCGTCACACCGACCGGCTGGCGGTCCTCATGCCGGGCGCGGAGCGGCTGCCCCCGTTCGAGGGCGGCCATGCGTTCTTCCAGCATGACGCACGCCTGCTGGCCGCGTCGTTGACGGAGTTCCTCGACCGCGTCTGTGGCGGGTGACCGGGTATCCTCGCCCGGGTGGCAACGTGGGCACGGGATCCGGCGCGCGTCGGGGCGACCGGCGAAGCGGAGACCTACGAGCCCTCGTTCGCCGAAGGCCCCGCGATCTCTTGCGACAACCCGCCGTGCCACGACCCGCGCCAGGCCCAGCCCACGATCAGAACGGTGCGCACGATACACGTCACCGTGATCACCCAGGCGATCCCCACCACGCCCGAGTGCGTGAGCTTCGGCACCAGGAACGCGAGCGGGATGCGGATCAGCGAGATCGTGGTGTAGAAGGCCGACAGCACGCGTGTGTGCCCCGAACCCATCACCGATTCGGCGGTCACCACCTCGAGCCCGGTGGCGACGAAGCAGATCACCAGCACGCGCAGGTACGGCACCCCGATGCGGTGCACTTCGGGGTCGCGGGTGAACAGCGCGATGAACGTGTCGGCGAACACCCCGATCACCACGGTGAGTAGCGCGCTGATCCACAGGATCCACACCGTGCCGGTGCGCAGCGTGGCGACCGCGCGGTCGGGCCGGTGCGCGCCCAGGTTCTGCCCCACGATCGCCGCACCCGCGGTGCCGACCGAGACCGACAGCATGAACAGCAGGGCCTCGATGCGATTGGCGATGCCGACGATGGCCATCGAGGCGGCGCCGTACTGCGAAGCCGCGCGCGCGAAGGCGATGTAGACCACCGAGAACAGGGTGCCGATGAGCGCGGCGGGCAGTCCCACCTTCGCCATCGAGCGCAGGCGCACCGGCGGCCCCGGCGCGTGACGCGCGAGGGGGAAGGCGCGGTGCCGCCGCAGCGCCGCGCCGGCGAACAGCAGCACGAGCACGAACTGCGCGCACACGGTGGCCCATGCCGCGCCGGCCACGCCCAGCCGCGGGAACGGTCCGAGCCCATAGATCAGGAACGGGCTCAGAACGGCGTTGAGTCCCACCGCCGCGAGATCGAACAACAGCGGCGTGCGGGTGTCCCCCGCCGCGCGCATGACGCCGGCGCCCGTCTCGGCCACCATGAAGAACGGTGCGCCGCACAACACCACCGAGAGATAGGCCGGTCCGCACACCATGAGCGCGGCGTCGGCGCCCATGCCGCGGAAGATGGCACGCGAGCCGAACAACCCGAGGGCGGTGCCGGCGAGCCCGAGCAGCGCCGAGGCGCGGAGCCCGTGCCACGCCACCACGCCCGCGCGCGCGCGCTCGCCGGCACCGAGGAGCTGGCTGGTGAACGCCACCACTCCCATCAGGAAGATGTCGTTCATGGACAGCACCAGCCACCACACGAAGATCGAGCTCGTCACCGCCGCGGTGGCCTCGACCCCGAGACCGCGCACCCACAGCGCGTCCACCCACTGATAGGCGAGTCGCAGCGCCTGCGACGCCAGCACCGGCAGGGCGAGCTTGAGCAGCTCGCCGGGGATCGGCCGGGTGACACCGCTCGGCAGCTGCGGTGCGACGGTGGTGTCGGCGGCGCTCATGCGTCGATCGCGGTCCGGGAAGCGGAGGTGGACGGGACGACGACGGGGCCCGTCGCGCGTGGCGGCGGGCCCCGTCGGACGGAGGCGAGACTACTTCTTCTTGCCCTTGCCGCTCTTCTTGCCCTGGGCGAGACGTTTCGCCAGACGGTTGCCCTTGCGGATCTTGGCCTTGCCCGCGGTCTTGCGCGCGACACGGGCCGCGCTCTTGCGGGCGGCATTCTTCTTGGCGAGCTTGGCGGACTTGCGACGCGCCGCCTTGCGGTTGGCGGCCGCCGTGTCCCTGGCCTTCTTCCCCACGGACTTCTTCGGCGCCGGGCTCTTCTTCTTCGGCTTCGCAACGACGGTCTTCTTCGCGGCGGTCGCGCCGGTCTTCTTGCGCACGGGCGCGGCGCCCTTCTTCATTGCGGCGAGATGCGTGGCGTGCGGCTTGGACTCCTCGGCGGCGATCTTGCGAAAATACCGCTGCATCGGCTCGAAGTAGTAATCGATCCACCCGTCTTCATACTTGTCGCCGTCGCCGGAGGGGATATCGGTGTGGATCAGGGTGAGCCGCGTGCCTTCGCCCTCGGGCACGAACAACACCTCGAGACGCGAGTCCGGAGCGTCGTCCGGGAACTCGGTGGTGCGCCAGGTCATCACGACGCGCCGGGCATGCTCGAGTTGCAGCAGCATGCCGGTGATGTAGTCGTCCCACGACATGAAACGTCCGCCCACCACGGGCTCGATGTCGGCGCCGCCGCCGGTGAAGCGGCCGTGCTCGGTACTGTCGAGCCATGCGCGATAGAGCCGTTCGGGGGTCACCGGGAATCTCGCGGACACCTTGATCGCTTCGGTCGCCATGGCTTCACCCATCGTAGGATCCAGCGTTGGTCGGTCGCGTCGCGGCCGCAGGGACACCCGCATCATAACCGGGTGCGCCGTATGGAAATGCAAAGTCTGGGGCAGATGCCGGATACCGCCGGCGTCACCCGAACGGTCGGATGAGTCCCCGCCGGCGTGAGGGCGCCCGGGACCGCGCGGGGCTCCGCCCGGATGGCTTCCCGGCGCCGCTGGAGCGCGGGCTCGCGGGGGCCCTGCCTCAGTCCTGCGGGTCGAGCGAGCGGAGCGCGTCGAGCACCGGCTGCCAGGCCGCTTGCAGGGCAAGGAACGCCATGTCGTGCTCCGGTGGCAGTTGGGCCAGGAACACGGGATGTTCGCGGGAGTCACGTGGGAACTCCGGCCGGTAGCGGCTGTCCCAGCGCTCCCGCCGGTCGCTGGCACGCGCCTTCTCGAGCACCTGCGGCAGCGGCATGCCGCGCATGTGCTCGTCCCAGTCCTTCTGCGCCCGGTCGGATTCCGTCGATGAGGCCTCCGGCGGCGACAACCGGTAGCGATCGCAGTCGCCGCTCGCGGCGAAATCGGACCACACCACCCGCGCCCACGACTCATAGGGCTGACTGTCGGCCGCCAGTACCTCGCCGCTCTTCACGTCCACCACCTCGTAGCTGCACGTGACCTGCACGTGCCGCGTGCGCGAGATGACGTGGAGCATGGACTCCACCCAGCGTTCGACCGGGTTGCCGTCGGGATCCTTGCCGGACTCGGAGTGATAGACCGGGAACCGCCAGTCGGCGAGATCGCTGTCGGAGCGCAGCCCGGTGATGCGCCCGCACACCACGCGGTCGGCGCCCAGCGTGCGGCCGAGTGAGCGTGCCTGGTCCCGAGTCAGGCCGCGTGACTGGCTCACCGTCATGCGATCGTCCACGTCGGCCGGGCTCAGCACGCGGGTGAAGCGGAACGCCGGCGAGGCCGAGCGCCGTGACATCTCGGTGGCGAGCGTCTGCTGCAGCGACTGCGCCAGCCCGGGCACCTCGACCTGGTTCTCGAACGGCACCACCGCCACGCGCGTGAGCGCTTGGGCATAGGCCTGCGCTACGCGGTTCTCGACGTCGCGATAGCCGGGATCGAAGCCCATCGCCTCGGTGAAGTGCCGCCACGCCTCCTTCGGGTGCGCGAGCGCAAGCGCCTCGTCCCCCTCCCGGTAGCGCTGTCGCGCCGCGCCGGTCAGGATGCGATCCTCCTGTGTGAGATAGGAGACTTCGGGCGTCACCTCGACCGGGTAGCGCGCGATCTCGGCGCGAAGGTCGCGGAAGTCGAGCGCGGTCCGCGCCGCCGCGATGGTGTCGGCCGCCGCCAGCCGCAGCACCCGGCCCTTGAAGTCGTCGCTCAACTCGGTCGCGGCCGCCGCGTAGGCGTTGCGCGCGTTCACGTTGCCGGCGTCCTTGTCGAGCGCGCGCCGCGCCTTCTCGTAGGCGCCGCGCAGGTCACCGCGCGCGAGCATCTGGTCGCTCTGACGCGCGAGCTTGTCGGCGCTCGCGCACGACATCGTGAGCAGCGCGAGCAGCGCGAACCCGGCCCACGCGAAACGGGCGAGGGTGAACAGGATCGAAGCGTGGCGGCGAGGGCGCATGGGATCGGGCTCCTTCCCGCTGGGATGCGCTGCGGGTGCGTGGCTCATCCCGGGAGGTCATCGGCCGGCCGGGGAGCCGTCCGCAGCCTAGCGGAATCGGGCACGCGGTGCGCGGGTCTTGTACGGAACTTGTCTTGTGCGGATCGTGCCCATCCGGCACATTGCACCCGCGCATGAGCGACCCGACCAGCGGCTACATCCACGGCACCGAACCCGATGAGCAGCGGCGTCTCTCCGCGCTCAACGACGTCATCAACGCTCGCTGCCTCGCCGAACTCGGGCTTCGCCGCGGCGACCGTGTGCTCGACGTGGGCAGTGGTCTCGGCCAGTTCACCCGGTTGATGGCGGTGGCGGCCGCGACGCCGGTGGTCGGGATCGAGAGCAGC
>Ga0315273_10002085_pt1 | contig 23354 bp, 26 predicted proteins | sample YL17G02_0_MG_FD_205753 | JGI IMG/M metagenome (GOLD analysis project Ga0315273, IMG submission 205753) | Sediment microbial communities from Yellowstone Lake, YNP, Wyoming, USA - YL17G02_0 | ecosystem: Environmental > Aquatic > Freshwater > Lake > Sediment | place: USA: Wyoming | collected...
TGCCTTGCCCTTGAGGTTGTACTCTCGCAAAAACCCGATGGCCTCCACCACGCCGGCTTCCTGCTCCCCCTTCAGGCCCAGCGCGACGCCGGCGGGGGCGCCCACGCCCAGGAACACGGCTTCGTAGCCTTTTTCCTTCAACTCCTCCAGAGTGAAGTCCTCGCCCAGCTTTTTGCCCAGGTGAAGCTTCACGCCCAGCTTCTGGATCATCTGGATCTCCTTAGCCAGCAGGTCGCGCGGCAGCCGGTAGGCCGGGATGGCCTGGATCAGCATGCCGCCCGGCGTCTTGGCCGCTTCGAACACCTCCGGTTTGTAGCCCTGGCGCGCCAGGAAGTAGGCGCAGGACAGGCCGGCGGGGCCGGCGCCGACGATGGCCACCTTGCGCTTCGCGTTCTGCGGATTGGCCTGGATGGCGGGAAGCTGGAACTCCTTTTCCTGATCCACCATGTAGCGCTTCAGCGCCCGGATGGACAGCGGCTCATCCAGCGTCGTGCGCCGGCACTTGGACTCGCAGGGGTGGAAGCAGACCCGGGAGCAGATGGCCGCGAAGGGATTGCGCTCGCGGTGCAGGCGCAGGGCCTCCTCGTAGCGCTTCTCCCCGATCAGGCTCACGTAGCCGGGCACGTCCACGCCCGCGGGGCAGGCGTTCTGGCACGGGGCCCGCACCAGCTCCGGGCACACCCCGGCGCGGCACTTCTGGTCGCGGATGTGCTCCACGAACTCGTGGCGGAAGTGGCGGATGGCCGAAAGCACCGGGTTGGGCGCGGTCTGGCCCAAGCCGCAGAGGGCCGTGTCCTTGATCATGGCCCCCAGCTCCTCCAGCCGCTCGATGTCCCCCTCCACGCCCTTGCCCTGGCAGATGCGGTCCAGGATTTCCAGCATGCGCTTGGTGCCCACGCGGCAGGGGGTGCACTTGCCGCAGGACTCGTCCTGCACGAAATCCAGGAAAAAGCGCGAGATGTCCACCATGCAGGTGTCCTCGTCCATGACGATCAGGCCGCCGGAGCCCATGATCGCCCCCAGCTCGTTGAGGCTCTCGTAGTCCACCGCCACGTTCAGGTGCTCCCGGGGGATGGCCCCGCCGGAGGGGCCGCCGATCTGGGCGGCCTTGAAGCTCTTTCCGCCGCGCACGCCTCCGCCGATGTCGTAGACGATCTCGCCCAGCGGCATCCCGATGGGGACCTCCACCAGGCCGGTGTTCTTGACCGCGCCGGCCAGGGCGAACACCTTGGTGCCCTTGCTCCGCGCGGTGCCGTACTGGGCGTACCACTCCGCCCCTTTCTGGATGATCGCCGGGATGGCGGCGTAGGTCTCCACGTTGTTCAATAGACTCGGCTTGCCCCACAATCCCTTCTGGGCGGGGAAGGGCGGGCGCGGCCGAGGCTCGCCCCGGTTGCCCTCGATCGAGGTCATCAGGGCTGTTTCCTCCCCGCACACGAAGGCGCCCGAGCCCATGCGGATCTCCAGGTCGAAGTTGAAGCCGGTGCCCAGGATGTTGCGGCCCAGCAGCCCGCGCTCCCGGGCATGGGCGATGGCCTTGCCCAGCCGGTCCACGGCCAGGGGGTACTCGGCGCGCACGTACACGTACCCCTGACTGGCCCCGATCGCATAGCCGGCGATGGCCATGGCTTCGATGACGCTGTGCGGGTCGCCCTCCAGGACGCTGCGGTCCATGAAGGCCCCCGGGTCGCCTTCGTCGGCGTTGCACAGCACGTACTTGAGCTCACCCGGGGACTTGCGGCAGAACTCCCATTTCATCCCCGTCGGGAAGCCGGCGCCGCCGCGCCCGCGCAGCCCGGACTTTTTCACGGTGTCGACCACCTGTTCGGGGCTCATCTCGGTGAGGGCCTTGGCCAGGGCGAGGTAACCGTCGCGGGCGATGTACTCCTCGATGCGCAGGGGGTCGATCAGGCCGCAGTTGCGGAGCACTATTTTGACCTGCTTGCGGAAGAAGGGGATGTCCTTGAGTCCCGGCACGTCGATGCCCGCCGGGGCCTCGGCGGCCAGCTCTTTCACCACGCGCCCCTTGAGCAGGTGCTCGGAGACGATCCGCTCGGCGTGCTCGGCCTTCAGGTTCTGGTACAGCACGCCGTCCGGGTAGATGACCGCCACCGGCCCGGCGGCGCACGGCCCCAGGCACCCGGTCTCCACCACTCCGATTTCCCCTTCCAACCCGTGCCTGGCCAGCGACTCCCGTATGGCCGCGGAGAGCTCCAGGGCGCCGGAGGCCACGCACCCCGCGCCGGTGCAGATCAGGACGTTGCTCGTTGAACGGTTCATCACTTGCTACCCTCCAGGATGTACTTGGCCACCGGGCGGTCGGCCAGGATGTGGCTGGCCACGAACTCGCGGGCCTTTTCCTTTGTGAGCTCGACGTACAGGTAGTCGCGGCCGGCCTTGTCGGTGTAGGTCAGCATGGGCTCCTGGTCGCACAGCCCGATGCAGCCGGACTGGCGCAGGGTGACGTTCCCGACCGAGGCCTTGCCCAGCTCCTCGGCCAGCGCGGCCAGGATGTCCCGGGCGCCGGCGGCGATCCCGCAGGTGCCCATGTGCACCGTGATGCGGTTCTCCTTGGGTCCGCTGCGCAGGTCGACCTGGCCGCGGGCCTGCTCGCGGAGCTTCCGCAGCTCCTCTACGCTGGTGATCTTCGCGCTCATGACCTGGCTCCTTTCCTGCCGCCGGCGGCAACCTTTGCCTTCGCGGCGGTTTTGCGCGCAGCAGCCTTCCCGTTCCCCCCGTTGCCGCCGCCACGGTACTCCTCCAGGATCGCCCGGATCCTGGCCGGCTTTACCCGCTGGCGGACCTCTTCCCCGATCATGATGGTCGGGGCCAGGCCGCAGGCCCCGAAGCAGCGGGCCACCTCCAGCGAAAACAGGCGGTCCTCGGTGGTCTCGCCCACGTCGATGCCCAGCTCCTGCTTCAGGGCCTCCAGCACCAGCTTGCCGCCCCGGACGTAGCAGGCCGTGCCCAGGCAGACCCGGATCAGGTGCTTGCCGCGGGGCACGGTGGAGAAGAACGAGTAGAACCCCACCACTCCGGCCACCTCGCTGTAGGATTTGCCCAGCGCCAGGGCGATGCGCTTCAGGACGTTTTCCGGCAGGTAGCCGAAGATGCCCTGGGCGATCTGCAGCACGGGAATGAGGTTCCCGGACTTGTCCTTGTACTCCTTCAGCACCTCCTCCAGCCTCCCCAGCAGCTCGCCTTCCGTGACCTGCTCCGCGCAGGCGCTCATCGTTGCCACTTCGCTCATGCCTTACTCCTTTATCCGGAGGGCGGCGAGGCCCTCCTTGATGTTCCTGTATACCTCACGGGCCACTGCGAGCGAGTTTTCGCCCCCTCGGCCCGCCAATTCCTCCGCCAGCTCCCGCGAGCTCGAACTCCACTGCCTCTCGCCCGTGCGCAGGGTGCAGCGCAGCTCCACCTGCGGGCTGCAGGCCACCACGCTGGACAGGGTGGTGGCCAGGTCCCCCAGGGGGCTCCTATCCACGTGCCCAAGGGCCATCTCCCCCCGCACGGCCAGGCCCCCCAGCTGCGAGCGGCCCAGCGCCAGGCGCCCCCCGGCCTGCTCCAGCCGGAAGCGGAACAGGCTCAGGCCCAGCCCGGTCTTCTTGCCGGGCTTGGTGGAGAAGAAGGGGTCCAGGGCCTGTTCCGCAGGGACGTCCAGCCCCGGGCCGTCGTCCTCCACCCGGATGACCAGCCGGTCGCTCTCCTGGTCCTCCTCGACGCTCACCTCGATCACCCCCGCGCCGGCGCGCAGGGCGTTCTCGACCAGGTCCAGGATGTGCAGGGCGAGCTCACGCAATGCCGCACCTCCTGCCTCCTTCGCCCCGCAGGGCCAGGGCCAGCTCCGCGAAGCTCGCCTCCTCGGCCTCCAGGACCGTGCAGGCGGCGCCCAGCTCCTCCGGGAAGTGCCCGTCCGAGGAGCTTACCAGCGGCAGGCCGCTGCCCGCGAACTCCGCGGCCCTTCCGGCTCCGGCCGCCGAGATCTCCAGGGCGTCGAAGCGCACCTCCGCGGGAATGAAGCCCAGTTGGCCGATCACGCTGAAGGCGCGGCGGTCCACGTGCGAGGCCACCGCCAGGCCGCCCAGCGAGCGGATCAGCGCCACCGCTTCGGCCAGGCTGAGGCCCGAGGAGCCGGCCAGCAGGTGGCTTTCGTAGCCCAGGATGCGGCCTTCCTCGTCCAGCAGGCGCTGCTGGGTGCAGCCCCGCGGCGGAGCCCACGCCGGCAGGCCGGCCTGCACGCGAGTCCCCGCGCTCTCGGCCGCCTCGGGGCTGGGGAACAGGCCCAGCACGTGCACCTCCTCGGAGGTGGTGATCTCCATGCCCGGGATCACCTCCAGGCGGCCGCCGGCCGCCCGGATCACGGCCCGGGTGTTGCCGGCGCTGTTGTGGTCGCACACGGCTAGCAACGCCAGGCCCAGAAGCTCGGCTTCGCGCACGATCCGCGGCGGGGTCATGTCCGGTGAGGCGCAGGGGGACAGGGCGGTGTGCACGTGCAGGTCAGCCATGAACAGCCTCATCCATGCCGCCCCCGCAGGCCCAGCGCGTACAGTCGACCGGCCACCTCGAAGGTCGGCTCCGGGGTGCCGTACAGGGGCAGGCCCTCGGCCGCGGCCTTGGTCCTCACCGCCTCCTGCGGGCTCAGGCCCGAGGTGAACACCACTCCGCCCAGGCCGGCGTGCAGCGCCACGGCGATCACGTTCAGGTGCACCTGGATGGTGAGCAGCAGCCCCCCGGAGGGGGCGTTGGCCAGCACGTCGCTCAATAGATCCGAGGCGTGGGCCGTGCTGACCTCCCGCGAGCCGTCGAAGGCCGCCTGCGGGTTGAGCAAGGTGAGGCCCAGGCGCTCGGCGATCTGAGTCAGGGTCATTTTTCCTCCTCCAGCGGGCAGCCCGGTCCGGGGACCCGGCCCAGCACGATGTCCTCGGCATGGCAGGCGCAGGTGGGCGCCCCGCAGATCCCGCAGTCGCGGCCCGGCAGACGGCGCGTGAGCTCGTCGATGAGGGCGAGCTTGCGGATGGCCCCCGACATGTCCTCGTCCAGGCGCAGGCCGCAGCGGGCCAGGAAAGGCCGGGTGCGAGGCTGGGCGGACGCCCGCCCGACCGCGACGGCGGAAGCCCGGTTGCGGGCCAGGAAGGGGTCCTCAGGGAACAGGGGCGAGCCCCAGCAGCCCTGGTCGCAGGCGTACAGCACCAGCAGCTCCACGCCGGCCAGGGCCGCCGCCTCGGCCTTCTCCAGCGCGCGCAGCACGTGGCTGAGGCCGGTAACCCGTAAAACCCCGGAGTCCGCCTCGGGGGAGGCGGGTCCGTTTTCGGAGGGACCTGCGCCGCCAAGAGCGGGCTGGCCGCAAATAGCGGGCTGGGCCGCCGCGCCGCGGTCGGTGCTCTTCAGGGCCTTGGCAACGGCCGCGGCGGCGCGGGCGGGGCTCAGCACCCGCAGGCGCCCGGGCAGGCTCCCGGGGTGCAGGGCGATATACTGCTCGGGGCAGGCGGCCACGACGGTGAGGGCCTGGAGGCTGAACTCGTCGCGCGCCGCTTCCACGGGCGAGAGGAAGGGGGCCAACTGCGGCAGCAAGGAGGGGAAGTGGGTCTCGACCAGGTTCACCACGGCGGGGCACACCGGCGCCAGCACCGGCCCCGCCCCCGGGCGGTCCCGCCGGCGCGCGTAGCGCAGGGTCTCCTCCAGCAGACCGGCCTCCCACTCGTCGGTCAGGCGCACCTCCCGCGCGCCCGCAGCCTGCAAGGCCGTCAGGACCTCGCGCGGGCCGGCCTGCGGGAAGCCGGCCAGGAAGGGGAGCGGCACCACCAGCAGCCCGGTGGCGGCCAGGGCCGCATCCACGTCCGCCTCGTCCTCCTCGCGCAGGCCGAGGGCCCCGTAGCGGCAGGCGGCCAGGCAGGCGGTGCAGTTGATGCACAGGTGCTCCAGGATCTGCGGCCGCCCATCGCGCAGGCGCATAGCCCGGGTAGGGCAGGCCGCGAGGCAGGCCAGGCAGCTGCGGCAGGACTCCGGCCGCATGGCGATCGCGTTGCGCAGGGTTTCGGCGGCGGCCAGCTTCCTGAGGTGGATGGTGGAGCGCACGCGCGTGCCCTTGCCCGGCCGGGTGTCGATCTCGAAAAGGTCACTGGCCTTGCGGATGTTGGGCAGGCCCATGCCGGCGCCGAAGCCCAGGGCGCGCGCCTCCGCGGGCGCGGTGGACCAGCCCTCGCGCATGGCCTGCTCCACGTCGGGGATGCCGGGCCCCTCGTCGACCACCTCCAGGTCGAGGCGGCCGCTGGCGAAGCGCGCCCAGAGGTTGCCCCGGCGGGCGTGGATGACCACGTTCATCTCCGCCTCATAGGCGGCGATCATGATCCGCCGCAGGACCTCCCCCTCCACCCCCAGTCTCGTGAGCTGCTCCTTCAGGCCGCGGGAGGCGGCCCCCGCGCTGGCGAAGTCCCCGCCGGTGATGGGGAAAGTGACGGTCATCATGTGCGGGCCTCGGGCTCTTCGGCGCATAGGCACCGCTGGAGGCGCGCCCGGGTCTCCTCCAGACCCTCGGTGGAGACCATAAGCGCCGCGCCGCTCGCGGAGGCGGCGTCCAGCAGCCCCGGCTCGGGTCCCTGGTGCTGGACCAGGCAGACCCCGGGCACGTCCATCAGCTCGGCCATGCGGAACAGGTGCGGGTTGGCCAGGTGGGTGACCAGCAGGGTGTCGGGGCCCGCCTGTTCCAGCAGGTCGCTCATGCGGTCCCCAGCGTACACCCGGGCAATATCGCCTCGCGGGTGGGTCCCCGGGAGGAGCAGCCGGGTGCCGGCTCGCCTGGCTAGTTCCTGCAATGTCACGGATACCTGTCTCCGGCAGTAGAAATAGCAAGGGGCATGCCATAAATAGCCGAAATCGTGAATTTATTTGCGAATTGATTCACGAAAGAACAGCGCTAAATCGTGAACGATCGTGCGTCAGTCGAGAAACCCACATGAGCTCGTTATTCTTTGCCCCTAAAGGATTAGGATGCCGCCTCGACGGCTGCAATACCTTTCGCCGCCAGCCAAGGACCTGCGGCGCTGGTATCTAGTTTTCGTGCGATGGCGCGCGCAGGGAGCCCCGCGGAGGCCGCAATAGGTGTGCGCAAAGTCCCCATGGGAGATCCGTGCACGGCCTGCCGGCGAGGAACCGGATGCTGCGTCAGCTCAGAGGAGCGCGGAAATCCTCGCGCGTCAGCCCGTATTTCTTCAAGCGCTCGTAGAGGGCGCGCCGGCTGATGCCCAGGGCCCGGTAGGTGGCGTTGATCTCCCCGCCGTGCTCGCGCAGGGCCGCCTCGATCGTCGCGCGCTCCACCCGCTCCAACTCCTCGCGCAGGCGCCCCGGCGTGGCGGGCAGGCTGAGGAGGCGGTCGGAGTCGAAGTGCAGGTCGGGGGCGAAGGGGCCGGCCACGCCCCGGTGGGAGGTGATCACCAGGCGCTCGACGGCGTTCTTCAGCTCGCGTACGTTGCCCGGCCAGGGGTGGGAGAGCATCTGCTCCAGCGCCTCCTTGGGGATTTCCGGCACCGGGATGCCGTTGCGCTCGGAGGCCTGGCGCAGGAAATGGGAGACCAGCAGCGGGATGTCCTCGGCGCGCTCACGCAGCGGTGGGACGGGGATGCGCAGCACCATGATGCGGTGGTAGAAGTCCTCCCGGATCGAGCCGCCGCGCACCGCCTCCTCCACGTCGGCGTTGGAGGCCGAAAGCAGGCGGATGTCCACCCGGCGGGGCTTGTCGCTGCCCAGCGGCTCCATGATGCCGTCGTCCAGCACGCGCAGGAGCTGCACCTGGGCCCTGGCGGAAATGCTCTCGATCTCGTCCAGCAGCAGGGAGCCTCCGGAGGCCATGACCAGCTTGCCTTCGCGCTCGGCCAGGGCGCCGGTGAAGGAACCCCGGGCGTGGCCGAAAAGTTCGCTCTCCAGCATGCTCTCCGGCAGGGCGCCCGCGTTCACCGGCACGAAGGGTCCCCGGGCGCGGGCGCTCTGGGCGTGGATGGCCCGAGCCACCAGCTCCTTGCCCACGCCGGTCTCCCCCACGATCAGCACCGGGGCCTCGGAGCGCGCGGCCACCTCGATGCGGGCGTACACGTCCTGCATCGCACGGCTGCGCCCGATCATGCCGAAGCGGCTGTCCTCCGCGGGGGAGAGCAGGGTCAGCCGCCGCCGCAGGTCGCTCGCCTCCCTCACCAGGCGGCTCTGTTCCAGCGCCTTATTCAGGTAGGCGAGCAGCACGTCGTCGTCGAACGGCTTCTCCAGAAAGTCGAAGGCCCCCGCCTTCAGGCAGCGCACCGCCATGGCCACGTCCCCGTGCCCGGTGATCAGCACCACCGGCGGGCAGACCGGGCGGCGGCGCATCTCGGCGAGCAGCTGCTCCCCGTCCATGCCGGGCATCTTCACGTCGGTGATGATGCAGGCCGCCTCGCTCAACCCGGGCCAGGCCAGGGCTCCTTCCGCCGAGGAGAACATCTCCACCGCGTGGCCGCGCAGCCGCAGCATCTGGGCCAGGGATTGGCGGGCGGCCTCGTCGTCGTCGATGACCACCACCGTGGGTTTGCCGGTGCCGCTCATGCCTCCACCGCCTTGTCCTCCTCGACGGCCGCCGGGAACCTCAAGGTGAAGGTGGCCCCCCGCCCCGGTATACCGGAGGCCTCGATCGTACCCTGGTGGGCCTGCATGATGCTGCGGGAAATGGAAAGCCCGAGGCCGGTGCCGTGCCCCCGGGCCTTGGTGGTGAAGAAGGGCATGAACAACTTGGGCGCCTGCTCGGCGGAAAAGCCCTTGCCGGTGTCGGCGATCTGCACCACCACCGGCAGGTCCCGGCGGGCCGCCAGGTAGGAGCGCACCGCCAGCTCGCGGGTCGCCGAGCCCTCCATGGCCTGGCGGGCGTTGGTCAGCAGGTTCAGGAACACCTGGGACAGGCGGATGCGGTCGCCGCGGAGCGGCGGCAGGCCGGCGGCCAGGGACTGGGAGACCTGGACCTCGGAGAGCTTCATCTGCGGCAGCAGGAACTCCACGCTCTCGCGCAGCACGCTGTTCAGGTCCAGGGTCGCGAAGTTGCGGTCCGAGCGGCGCGTGAGCTCGCGCATCTGGTTGATGATCTTGGCGGCCCGGTCCACCTGCTCGGAGATCAGCCGCAGGTTCTCCTTGACCTCCTCCGGGCTGCCGGCCTGCTTGTCCAGCATGTAGAAGCTGTTGCGGGCGTAGTTGCGGATGCCGGTAAGCGGCTGGTTGAGCTCGTGGGAGATCGCCGCGGCCATCTCCCCCAGTTCGGCCAGGCGGGTGGAGTGCTCCAGCTGCTCCTCCTGCCGGCGGGTCAGCTCGGCGAGCTCCCGGCCGCGGGACTCAGCGTCCTTGCGCTGGGAGATGTCGTAGAAATTCAGCAGCTCCGCCTCCTGGCCCCGGTAGATTGTGCCGGCCCTGCCAGCCTCCATCCACAGCACGGTGTTGTCCGCCCGCAGCAGGCGGCACTCGGCGCCCGGGTCCAGCGACCCGCGAACACGCTCCCGGTCCCCCTCGTGGAACAGGCGCCAGACGCTGGCCCCCTCCAGGCCATCGGGGGGATAGCCCAGTAGCCGGCAGAGGCGGTCGTTGACGTACAGGATCGAGTCCCCGCGGAAGACGCAGATGCCGGTGAGGGACTGCTCGATCAGCAGCCTGTAGCTCTCCTCGGACTGGCGCAGCGCCGCCTGCCCGGCGGTGAGGCGGCGGCGCAACACGGCGATGAAGAAGGCCACCACGGGAAAGAAGGCCACGCGGGCCAGGTCGCTGCCCAGGTGCCCCGGCGGCAGCCCCGCCAGGCTGAACGACAACACCAGGACGGCCAGCAGGCCGGCCACCGCCAGACCGCGGAACCCCCACCACATGGAGGCCAGGACGATAGGGACGTACATGAAGTGGCTGTAGATGACGTCGGTGCGCAGCACGAGCCGGAACACGAAGCCGGCCGCGGCGGCGGCGGCGATGAGGAGGCCCAGGATGGTCAGCTTCAGGGTGTTGTTCGTGCGCTTATTATAGGGGGCGGCTGGCAGGCGTCAAGCGCCGGTCTCACCCCGCAATCGCGGCCGGTTCACCGGGTACAGGGGTTCCCCGCCCCGGAGCACTTCCGCCACGTTGCGGGCCGCTTTGGTTTTGAGCTCGACCAGCGACTCCTCGGAGTAGTAGCCCGTGTGGTCGGAGAGCACCACGTTGGCCAAACCCCGCAGGGGGCTCGCCGAGGCGACGGGTTCCTGCTCGAAAACGTCCAGCCCGGCGTAGGCTACCCGGCCGCAGGCCAGCGCCTCGGCCAGCGCCTGCTCATCCACCACCGGCCCCCGCGAGGTGTTGATCAGTATGGCCTGGGGACGCAGGCGGGCAAGGGCTTCAGGGCCGATCAGGTGCCGGGTCTCGGGGTTCAGGGGCACGTGCAGGGACAGGAAGTCCGCCTGTTGTAGAATTGCGGGAAAGTCCACCGGCTCGGCGCCCTCGGCCAGGATGTCGCGCGGGTACTTGTTCGGGTCGCAGACCAGCACCCGGGCCAGGCCCAGACCCGCCACCTTGCGGTGCAGCGCCCGGCCGCTGCGCCCGTAACCCACGATCCCCAGGGTCTTGCCGGCGATGCGGCGGGCGGGCTGTTCGGAGCGCAGGTTCCAGCCGCCCTCGCGCACCCGGCGGTCCACGAAGGGGATGCGCCGGACGCAGGCCAGTAATAGCGCCAAGGCGTGGTCGGAAACGTCCTCCGTGCAGTAGTCCGGAACCCGGGCCACCCAGATCCCGGCCGCCGTGGCGGCCTCCACGTCCACGTTGTCGTAGCCCACCCCGTAACGGCTGATGACGCGGCAGCGCCGCAGGCGGCGGACAACCATGGCGGGCAGCGGGTGGAGGTTGACCAGAATGGCGTCCGCGTCGGCCAGGCGCCTGACGCTGTCCTCCTCGCCTGAAAGCTCCAGCACCTCCACGGCGCTGTCGATCTCGCGCAGCACCGCGTCCTCTTCCCGGTAGGCTCCGAAGCGGTCATCGGTCACCACCACCCTGAAGCGTCCCATGCCCTGGACCTTAGCCGCGGTGAAGGGCTTTGTAAAGGCTTGATTGCCGCTGCGGGCGGCGCATTGTAGACTCACGCGTATGAATCTCAGCCGCTTCGGCGTTTCTATAGAAGAAAACCTGCTGGCGGATTTCGACCGCCTGATCGAGCGCAAGGGCTACGCCAACCGCTCCGAGGCGATCCGGGCCCTGATCCGCGCCTTGCTCCTGGAAACGCGGGTGGAGGAAGACCCGGAGGCGGAGGTGATCGGCACCCTCACCCTGGTGTACGACCATCACGCCGGGGACCTGGCTTCCCGGCTGACCGAGCTCGAGCACCGCTTTCACCACGCCGTGGTCTCCACCCTGCACGTGCACTTCGACGAGCGCAACTGCCTGGAGGTCCTGGTGGTGCGGGGCCGCAATGCCGAGGTGCGGCAGATCTCCGACTCCCTGATCGGGACCCGCGGCGTGCACCACGGCAGGCTCATCATCGGCAGCGGGGTGGGGCCGCACCCGGAGCACGGTCCCCGGCGCCACCGCCACACCGCGACTTGACACCCCACGGGGGCGCTCCTATGCTGAGCGTTGTGGAGCTCAGCGCGCTGCCGCAGCGCTTTATTACCCTGGCCGAGGTCCTGCTCCAGGAGCTTCAGCGCGCGCACGGGCCCAAGCTGGTTTCCGTGGCGATTTTCGGCTCCGTTGCCCGGGGCGTTGCCTCCCCGGATTCGGACCTGGATGTGCTGATCGTGGCCGACGGCCTGCCAAAAGGACGAATGTCCCGGGTCGAGCAGTTCCTGCCCGTGGAGGAAGCGGTAGCCGCCCGCGTGGCCGCGGCCCGCACTCTGGAGATCGCTCCCGTTTTCAAGACGCCGGAAGAAGCCGAGCGGGGCAGCCCGTTGTTCTGGGACATGACCTTGGACCTGCTGGTCCTGTATGACCGTGACGGTTTCCTGATCCGCCTTCTGGACAGCGTTCGGCGCCGCCTCGAGGCGCTGAAAGCCCGGCGGGTTTTCCGGGGCAACGCCTGGTATTGGATCCTGAAAGAGGACTATCGCCCGGGGGAGGTCTTCGAAATATGACCAACCTCGACCTGGCCCAGAGCTATCTCCTGAAGGCCCGCAGCCGGCTCAAGATCCTGGACGTGCTGCTGGCCGAAGCGGACTTCTCCGACGTCATCCGGGAAGCCCAGGAGATCGTGGAGCTGGCCACCAAGGCCATGCTGCGCAGGGCGGGGATCGACCCTCCGAAATGGCATGACGTGAGCGGCATCATTCTGGAGCACCGGGACAAGTTTCCGGCCCCGCTTCAGGCGGAGCTGGCGGAGGCGATGCGGATCTCCAAGGCGCTGCGCAAGGAGCGTGAGCTCTCGTTCTGCGGTGACGTGGACTTCATCCCCAGCGAGGAATACACCCGGGAGCAGGCGGAGAAAGCCGCCCGCGAGGCGAGGTTCGTCGTCGAGCTGGCCCTCAAGATCGTGGCCTGAAGCGCATCCCAACTCCACTTGACAGAAATGGGGTCACCCAGTACAGTGCCTTTTAGTGGCATGAATCCATATTTCGTGCTACCGAAGGAGGCTCGATGCACATTCCCGACGGGTTTCTTTCCACCCCGGTATGGGTCGCCGCCGGCGCCGTCTCCGCCGCGGCGGTCGCGGTGAGCACCGTCAGGTTGGGGAAAAACACGGAAGAAAAACAGGTCCCTCTCATGGGGGTGGTGGGGGCGTTCATCTTCGCCGCTCAAATGGTGAACTTCCCCATCGCCAGCGGCACTTCCGGTCACCTGGGGGGCGGGGTGCTCGCCGCGCTGCTGCTGGGGCCCTGGGCCGGCACGCTCATCATGACCGCCATCCTGATCGTCCAGGCTCTTCTGTTCCAGGACGGGGGCATCACGGCCCTGGGGGCCAACGTCCTGAACATGGGCGTCCTGACCTGCCTGCTCGGGTTCGTGGTTTTCCGCCTGCTGCGCCGCCTGCTCGCGGGCACCCGGGGCGCCTTGATCAGCGCCTTCATCACCGCCTGGCTCATGGTTGTCCTGAGCGCCTCCCTGGCCGCGGTCCAGATTGCGCTTTCCGGCACCTTACCCCTGCCCCTGGTGCTGCCGGCCATGGCAGGGGTCCACGCGCTGATCGGCATCGTCGAAGGGCTGATCACTACCGCCGCCCTGGCCTTCCTGCTGCGCGTCCGCAAGGACCTGGTGCACCCCCTGTGCCTGCCGTACACGCGGCAGGCGGCCGCCGGGGAAGCCGCATGAAAAAAACCCGCTGGATCTGGATCGGACTAGCCGCGGCGCTGGCCGTCGGAGCCTTCCTTTCGCTGGCCGCCTCCCCGAACCCGGACGGCCTGGAGCGGGTGGCGGAGGACAAGGGCTTCCTGGGAAAAGCCGTGTCCACCCCGCTGCTGCGCTCGCCGCTGCCCGACTATCTTTTCCCGGGCATCGCCGACGAAAGGCTGGCCACCGGTCTGGCCGGCTTTCTGGGCACCCTGGTGCTGTTCGCTCTGGGGTCCGGGGTGGGCTGGGCCCTGCGCCTGGGTCGCAGGCGTGGAGCATAGCTACCTCGACGAGCTGGCCAGCCGGTCGAGCCCGGTTCACGGGATCGAAGCCCGCCTCAAGGCGGCCGGGGCCTTCGCGTTGATCGTGGCGGTGGTGCTGATGCCGTCGGAACGTACCTGGCCCTTCGCCGCCTATCTGGCTCTTCTGGGGGGACTGCTCGCCCTGGCCCGGCTGCCGCTGGCTGCGGTCCTGCGGCGCCTGGCCGGGTTCGCGCCGTTCGTCCTCACCGCGGCGGTCCTGCTGCCCTTCACCCGCCCCGGGGATGGGACGGTGAGCGCCGCCCTACGGCTCGGGCCCATCGAGCTGCGCCTGTACCGGGCGGGGCTCCTGGCGGCCAAGGCCGTGGCCCTCAAGTCCCTGATCTCCGCCCTGAGCGTGGTCCTGCTGGTTTCCACGACGCCGTTCTCCGGGCTGCTGCGCGCCCTGGAACGTCTGCGTTTCCCTCGGCTCCTCCTGGCGATCATCAGTTTCCTGTATCGCTACCTGTTCCTGCTCCAGGGGGAGTTCCTGCGCCTGACCCGCGCTGCCCGCTCGCGCAACTGGGAAGCCGGTCCCTTCCGTACGCGCCTGCAGGCCGCCGGCGGGATCGTCGGCTCGCTGTTCCTGCGCACCTATGACCGCGGGGAGCGGGTATACACGGCCATGCTGGCCCGCGGCTACGACGGGCGCTTCCGCACCCTGTCGGAACCGGGCGTGACGCGGGGCGGGGCGGCGGCTCTTGCCGGCTTCCTGGCCGTGGTGCTGGGCATCCTGGTCGCGGCGCTGCTGCCCGCCCGCGGGGGAACACCTTGAACGCCGCCGCGGCCATCGAGATCCGGGGCTTGAGTCACGCCTACCATGACGGCACCCGAGCTTTGCAGGAGGTGTCGCTCGCGGTCCAGGCCGGAGAGTCGGTCGGGCTGATCGGTCCCAATGGCGCGGGCAAGTCCACCCTGCTCCTGCATCTGAACGGCTCCATCGACAACCCCGAGGGCGCGCGGGTGCGCGTTTTCGGTCTGCCCGTGAGCAGGCGGCACCTGCGGGACATCCGGCGGCGGGTGGGCATTGTGTTCCAGGACCCCGAGGACCAGCTCTTCTGCCCCACGGTGTTCGAGGATGTAGCCTTCGGGCCGCTGAATCACGGGTACTCCGGGGAGGAGCTGCGGGCACGCGTGCGCCGGGCCCTGGCGGCCGTGGGCATCCCCCCGGAGCTGGACAGCCGCCTGGCCCATCACCTGAGCTACGGGGAGAAGAGGAGGATCGCCATCGCTACGGTCCTGGCCATGGACGCCGAGATTTTGGCTCTGGACGAGCCGACCAGCAACCTGGACCCGGCCGCCCGGCGAGCGCTGATCGCCCTGCTGCGGTCCCTGCCCCTCACCAAGCTGATCGCCACCCACGATCTGGAGATGGCCCTGGAGGTCTGCGATCGGGCGGTGATCCTGGACGGGGGCCGCGTGGCGGCCGACGGGCCGGTGCGCGCGCTGCTGGCCGACGAAGCCCTCATGGCAGCCCACCGCCTGGAGGTTCCCCTCTCCCTGCGCTGCGGGCCAAAGCCCCGAAGGGCGTCGCCACGCGCCCGGCCGGTGCGGCCGCGCACCCATGTGCCCGGCAGGCCGGGCACCGGTTCGCCCGCCCGCCCGCGCACCGCCGATTGACAGCCCACCGGCGCGGGGCTATCGTGCCGGAGTGACCGACGCGGAGTCCCTGTTGGTTTCCCTGAGCCGCTTCATCGCCGACCGGGAGGAAGGCATCCAGGCGGGCGTCTACCATATCGAGATCTCCAACGTGGAGGAAGGCAATACCCTGGAGCTGGTGTCCTTCGGGATCAGCGTCTCGGGGGAAGGCCGGTTCAAGATCAACATCGACCTGGCTCCCGCTCGCGGGAGCCCGCCGTGAACGGCCCCGGGGGTGCGGCCGGCCTGTTCCGGCAGATCGTCGCGGCGAAAAAGGGCGGGACCGCCGTCGGGGTCGTCTCGGTCTGCAGCGCCCACCCTCTGGTCCTCCAGGCAGCCATGGAGCAGGCCCGGGAGGACGGCCTGCCCCTGCTCATCGAGTCCACGGTGAACCAGGTCAACCAGTTCGGCGGCTACACGGGCATGCGGCCGGCGGACTTCGCCGCATTCGTCGCCGAGATCGCCTGCGGCGCCGGCTTTCCCTCCGGACGGCTCCTCCTGGGCGGCGACCACCTTGGGCCCTACCCCTGGCGCCGGGAGCAAGCCGCGCTGGCCATGGAGAAAGCCCGCTCCCTGGTGGCCGATTCCGTGCTCGCCGGCTACGCCAAGCTGCACCTGGACGCCAGCATGCCCCTGGCGGGGGACACCCCTGACCCGCGGCATGGCCTGCACCCGGCGCTGATCGCCCGGCGCGAGGCCGAGCTGGCCGGCGCCTCGGAGGCCGCGTTCCGGGAGCACCGCCGCGAAGCCGCCCCGGCCGAGGAGCCGGTGTACGTGATCGGCACGGACGTGCCCTCCCCCGGCGGGATCGCCGCGGAGGGGGAGGGTGTGCCGCTGACCACACCGGCGGAGCTGCGACGGACCGTGGATTTGTGCGCCGAGGCTTTCGGGGCGGCGGGGCTGGCCGAAGCCTGGGGCCGGGTGTGCGCGGTCGTGGTCCAGCCCGGCGTGGAGTTCGGGGACCGGAGCGTGCATTCCTACGATCGCGGGCGAGCGGCCGGGCTGTGCGCGGCGGCGCGCCAGCTGCCCGGGATGGTGCTCGAGGGGCACTCCACCGACTACCAGAGTCCCGCCAGGCTGCGCGAGCTGGTGGAGGATGGGGTGGCGGTGCTGAAAGTGGGGCCGGCGCTGACCTTCGCCGTGCGCGAGGCCTTGTTCGCCCTGGAGCACGTCGAGGGGGAGCTTGCGGCTGGCGGCGGGGAGGCCTCCGGCCTGAGGGAGGCGCTGGACCAGGCCATGCTCGCGGACCCCTCCCACTGGCGCGGCTATTACCGGGGGGAGGAGCGCGAGCTGCGGCTGGCCCGCCGCTTCAGCCTCCTGGACCGCTGCCGCTACTACTGGACGGTCCCCTCGGTCCAGCGGGCTGTCGAGCGCCTGGTGGCCAACCTACGCACCCGGCCGCTTCCTTGGCCGCTACTCAGCCAGTACCTGCCCCGTCAGAGCGCGCGGGTGCTGGAAGGAGCTCTGCCGGCCGAACCGCTAGCCCTGGTGCGCGACGCCGTCCGGGAAGTGCTGCGCGTTTACTCCGCTGCCGTCGCCCCCGAATGACCCTTCGCGAGGTCCGGGCCAAATCGCTGCTGCGCAAGAGCCCCCGCGTGGACTCCTGGTTCCTGGCCGGCTGCGGGATGAACCTGTACCGGGGCTGCGCGCATGACTGCGCCTACTGCGACGGCAGGGCCGAGAAGTACGCGGTGGAGGGGGCCTTCGGAGCCGAGGTGGAGGTGAAGGTCAACGCGGTGGAGCTGCTGCGCGCCGCATTAGCGGGGTGCCAACCCGGCGTTTCGCCGGCGTGCCAACCCGGCGTTTCGCCGGCGTGCCAACCCGGCGTTTCGCCGGCGTGCCAACCCGGCGTTTCGCCGGCGTGCCAACCCGGCGTTTCGCCGGCGTGCGCCGCGAGTTGGGCCCCTTCGCGCCGGCGGGGGCCGCCGCCCCCCGGGTATGTGCTGCTGGGCGGCGGGGTGGGGGACAGCTACCAGCCCGCCGAGGAACGCTATCGGCTGGCGCGCGGAGCTCTGGAGCTGCTGCTGGAGCTGGGCCGGCCGGTGCACGTGCTCACCAAGTCCATGCTGGTGGAGCGGGACCTGGACCTGCTCCTGGCCATCCATGCCCGCGCGCGGGTCATCCTGAGCATGAGCTTCTCCACCGCGGACGACGCCCTCGCCGCCCGCTTCGAGCCGGGGGTGCCCCCCCCTTCCCAGCGCCTGCGCCTGCTGGAGCGCTGCAAGCGGGCGGGGATCCCCACGGGCCTGTTCCTGATGCCGGTCCTGCCCTTCCTCACGGACACCGAGGAAGCGCTGGGCCAGACGGTCCGGCGGGCCGGGGAGGCCGGGGTCGACTTCATCGTGTTCGGAGGCCTGACCCTGAAACCCGGCCGGCAGAAGGAGCACTACCTGGAGGTGTTGGCCGCTTTCCGTCCCGAGCTGGCGGAGCGCACCCGCCGCCTGTACCCGCAGCGGGGACAGACGCCGGGGGGGTACGGCCGCGAGATCCAGCGGCGTTTTGCCGCCCTGGCCGGCGAGCGGGGGATTCCGACGCGCATGCCGCCGGCGCTCTACGAAGGGCTCCTGCCGCCGGCCGAGCGGGCCATGGTCGTGCTGGAGCACCTGGACTATCTGCTGCAGCTTCGCGGGCAGGCCTCCCCTTATCGGGAAGCGGCTCGCGCCCTGGCGGCGCGGCCGGAGCTGGCCACGGGGGAGCAGCTGGACCTGTTCCCCGGCGCGGGGCTCTCCCCGGAGTCTGCGGAGGTGCTGGAGGAGCTGCGGCGCACGGGGCGCGCCGCGCTTCTGGAGCGCCTGCTGGGCACGAAACCGCCGCAATAGCGGCGTGCCAACCCGGCTACTGCCGGCCTCCGCGCCGCAATAGCGGGCTCCGCCGAGCTTGCAGTGGGGGGTGACTTGGCGTATATTCAGTGAAACATATGGCAGAAGAAGCGACTCTCGTCATCATCAAGCCGGACGGTCTGAAAAAATCACTGACCGGCAACATCCTCACCCGGCTGTCCGAAACCCGACTGAAGATCGTGGCCGCCAAGGTCACCCGGGTCACCCCCGAGCTGGCCGCCGAGCACTACGCCCACCTGGCCAAGAAGCCCTTTTACGAGGAGCTGGTGCGCTACATCACCGGGGAGCTGCACGGGGACAACCGGGTAATGGCCCTGGTGTACTGGGGCGAGAACGCCATCGAGAAGATCCACGACCTGGCGGGCGCCACCAACCCGGAGCAGGCGGTTCCGACCACCATCCGCGGGCAGTATGGGCGCATCCTCACCAGCGGGGTTTTCGAGAACGTGATCCACACCTCCAGCGAGCCGGAAGAGGCCGAACGGGAGGTCAAGCTCTGGTTCGAGCCGCAGGACATCGTGATCGACCTGTATCCCGTGCGGGAGGTCCTCACCCCGGAGCGCAAAGCCCCGGTCTGGGCCTGAGAAGGTTTCAGTACGCAATAGCGTGCTGAGCGCCAGCGGCGGGCTTCGCCCGCTATCGGGCTCAGTCCCGCTGCAGCGTGCGGCGGTGGATCTCCTGAGCCTTCTCGCGTCCGGCGATCAGCTCGATCAATTTCACGGCGAACTCCGCCGAGGTGCCCGGGCCGCGGCTGGTAACCACGTTGCCGTCCACTACCACCCGGTTCTGCGTGAAGCGGGCGGTGGCGAAGCGCTCCTCCATGCCGGGGAAGCAGGTGGCCCGTCGTCCGGCCAGCACCCCCGCCGGTTCCAGCACCACCGCCGGGGCGGCGCAGATGGCCGCCACCAGGCGCTGGCGTTCGTGCGTCCGGCGGATCAGCTCCATGGCCCGGGGCGAGGCCGCGATGTTGGCCGCCCCCGGCATGCCGCCGGGGACGATCACCCCTTCGGGTTCCTCGGCCAGCTCCTCTATAGTCGTGTCGGCCTGAAGGCGGATGCCGTGGCTGCCTTCGATCAGGAGGCCGCCGATCCCCACGAAGCGCACGTCCACCCCCGCGCGGCGCAGGAAATCCGCCGGGGTAACGGCCTCCACTTCCTCGAAGCCCGGTGCCAGAAGCAAGGCGTACACGTGTAACCTCCGTCAGGACTTCAGCATAGGAGGGCGGCGCCGGGGAGTCAAGCCGGCGGATGGGACGGGGCAGCCGACTCCTCGACGTGCAGAGCGTCCAGGGCCTGAATCAGGCGGGTGATCGTACGGTTTACCGGAACCTCAATGCCCAGGGCCTCCGCCTCGCGCAGGATCGCCCCGTTGATGAAGTCGACCTCGGAGGGCCGGCGGCGGTCGAAGTCCTGGAGCATGGAGGAGCGGTTGCGGCCGGTTTTCTCGGCCACCGTGTAGACCATGGCCAGCGGCTCCGCGTAGGAGAGGGGGATGCCTTTGGCCTGGGCCACGCGCACCGCCTCGGCCACCAGGTCGGCCATGAGCGCCCGGGTCTGGGGAAAGTCCAGGAGGCGCCCGTTGGCCAGGCCGGTCAGGGCGGTGAGGGCGTTGATGCCCACGTTGATCACCAGCTTGCTCCAGACCAGGCTGTCGACGCTCTTCTCCAGATGGGTCTCGAAACCGGCCCGGTTCAGGGCCTCGGCCAGGGCGGCCAGCTTCGAGTTGTCGGACAGGCACAGGTGCGTGGGACCGACACCCGCGTGGCGCACGCGCCCCGGGCCCACGAAGGTCGCCCCCTGGGAGGTGACCCCGGCGGCCGTGCGCTCCGCCCCGAAGGCCTCCCGCAGGATCTGCTCGTTGCCCAGCCCGTTCTGCAGCGTGACCGCGATGGCGCCGGGCTTAGCCAGGCCGGCGAATTGCCGCGCGACGGCGGCGGTGGCGCTGGACTTGACGAAGATCAGCAGCACCTCCGCGTCGCTCAGGTCGGCGGGCACCACCGTGGCCTTCAGGCGGACCACCGTCGCCTTGCCGTCCAGCTCCTCGATCGTCAGCCCCGAGGCGTTCACGGCCTCCACGTGCGGCCGCGAGATGTCGTAGAGCACCACTTCGGCGCCCGCCTGGGCCAGCTTGCCCCCATACAGGCAGCCCATGGCCCCCGCCCCGACGATCCCGATCTTCATGCCCGGCCTCGCAGTTCGCGGAACGAGGGCACGCCGTGGAGCGACTCGGCGGCCCGCACCGCGTTGACGATCGCGCCGGCCATGGTCCAGGCGGCAATGGCCCCGACCTGGGTGAGGTCCGCCGCCGGCGCGCCCGGAGCGCCGGCGCCCAGACAGAAGATCACGTCACAGTCCCCCATGGTGTGGACCGGCTGGATGGCGTGCGCGTACCCGTCGTGGGCGTTCATGGCCACCCGCGTGGCCCCCGCCTTGGTCAGCGCGGCGTTGGTGGCCACCACCCCGATCGTGGTGTTGGCGGGGAACCCCCCCCTGTAATCGGCGGCGGTGAGCAAGTTGCGCGCCCCGGCGACGCGGCTCCCGTCCGGGGTCAGGGTGCCGGCCAGGGTCTCGGCTGTGTCCGGATCGATGACATCACCATTGCAGTTCACCGCCACGATCGCCCCCACTATCAGCTTGCCGACCCGGGTGCTGGCCGTGCCCAGGCCGCCCTTCACCATGCCGCGGGCGTTGCCGGCGAACCGGCCGATGCAGGCGCCGGTGCCGGCGCCTACGTTGCCCTGGCGCGACTCGCCGGAGGAGGCGTTCGCGCAGGCCTCGTAGCCCATGGCGGCATCCGGGCGCCGCTTCGGCGCGGCGAAAGCCAGGTCGTTCAGCGCCGCCCCGGCCACGATGGGCACCACCGCCACCCCGATGTCGAAGCCGATGCGCCGCTCCTCCAGGAAACGCATGACCCCGCCAGCGCAATCCAGCCCGTAGGCGCTGCCCCCGGTTAAAAACACGGCATGCACCGCGGGGACCATGTTCTCCGGGCGCAGGCAGTCGGTCTCGCGCGTGGCCGGGGCCCCGCCCCGCGAGTCCACGCCCGGGACCGCCCCCTGGCGGCACAGTACGACCGTGCAGCCGGTGCCGGCCTCCGGGTCCTGGGCATGCCCTACTTCGATGCCCGGAACATCGGTGATTGATCCACTCATACTTGCAACCTTCTCCTGCCTGCCGGTGTCGTACCTATCCTAAGCCAGGGACTAACCATATGAGGGCGAGGTCCGCTTTGTCAATTGAACAGCTGCGGCTTTTCGGATAATACTACCGCAAAAGCCTACAGAGGAGTGCGTATCGTGAGCGTGCAGCCGGAGCCGGTGAAAAAGCTGTTGATCGCGGATTTGCGGAAAATGAAGGAGGAGGGCCGGAAGATCACCATGATCACCGCCTACTCCTTTCCCCAAGGGCTGATCGTGGACGAGGCGGGGATCGACATCATCCTGGTGGGTGATTCTCTGGGCATGGTGGAACTGGGCTACCGGGACACCATCCCCGTGACTATGGAAGAGATGCTGGCGCATACCCGGCCGGTGGTGCGGGCGGTGAAGCGGGCCCACGTGGTGGGGGACCTGCCCTTCATGTCCTACAACATCTCCCTGGAGCAGGCGGTGGCCAACGCCGGCGTGCTGTACAAGGACGGGGGGGCCGACTCGGTGAAGCTGGAGGGCGGCCAGGAAATGGCCCGGGTCGTGGAGACCATCGTCAAGGCCGGCATCCCGGTTTTCGGGCACATCGGCCTGACCCCCCAGACCGCGTCCCTGATGGGCGGCTTCAAGGTGCAGGGCAAGTCCCTGGATCAGGCCCGCAAGGTTTTCGACGACGCGCTGGCCCTGGAGGCGGCCGGGGCCTTCGCCCTGATCCTGGAGGCCATCCCCAAGGAGCTGGCCGCGCTGATCAGCGAGCGGGTGAAGATCCCCACGGTGGGCATCGGCGCCGGTGTGGGCTGCGACGGGCAGGTGCTGGTCCTGCACGACATGGTCGGGCTGTTCCGCCGCTTCACGCCCAAGTTCGTGAAGGTCTACGTCGACCTCTACAACCCCCAACTGCAGGCCGTGCGGGATTTCATCGGCGACGTACAGGGGGGGCGCTTCCCGGCCGACGAGCACTCCTTCAGCATGAAGGCCGAGGCCGTGGCCGAGCTGCGTAAAAAGCTCGCGCTGTAGGCGGGAGGGTCCGTGCCGAAGGGAAGACCGGAAATCGATCCCGACCGCTGCAAGGGCTGCGGCCTGTGCGTCGCGGCCTGCCCGGAGAAGATCCTGAAGCTGGCGGACTCCTTCAACAGCCAGGGGCACCACTTTGCAACCTGTTTTGCGGAGGAGCGCTGCACGGCCTGCACTTCCTGCGCCGTGATCTGCCCGGACAGCGCCATCCGCATCTGGCGCTTCGCCAAGGAGAAAGCCTGATGGGCAAGCCCATCCTCATGAAGGGCAACGAGGCCCTGGCCGAGGCGTCGATCATTGCCGGCTGCCGCCATTACTTCGCCTACCCCATCACCCCCCAGAACGAGATCTCGGCCTACCTGGCCCTGCGCCTCCCGGAGGTGGGGGGCACCTTCCTGCAGGCCGAAAGCGAGATCGCCTCGATCAACATGGTCTTCGGCGCGGCGGCCGCCGGGGCCCGGGCCATGACCTCCTCCTCCTCACCGGGCATCAGCCTCATGCAGGAGGGCATCTCCTACCTGGCCGGCGCCGAGCTGCCCGCCGTGGTGGTCAACATCATGCGCGGCGGGCCCGGGCTGGGGAACATCTCCGGCGCCCAGGGCGACTACTTTCAGGCGGTCAAGGGCGGGGGGCACGGGGATTACCGCAACATCGTGCTCGCCCCGGCCTCCGTTCAGGAGCTGGCCGACCTCATGGTGCTGGCCTTCGACCTGGCCGACAAGTACCGGATGGTGGCCATGGTGCTGGGCGACGGCTACCTGGGACAGATGAGCGAGTCGCTGGTGCTGCCATCCCCCTCGGGGCTGGCGGTCGACAAGTCCGGCTGGGCGCTCAGCGGTGCCCGGGACCGCGAGCACCGCATCCTGTACTCCCTGCGCCTGTTCCCGGAGGACGCGGTGGAGAAGATCAACCTGCGCCTGCAGGCCAAGTACCGGGAGGTGGAGGCCGCGGAGGTGCGCTTTGAGGCCCACCGTGCAGAGGACGCCGAGGTGCTGCTGGTGAGCTTTGGCCTGTCCTCGCGGATCTGCCGCGCCGCCATCCAGACCCTGCGCGAGCGGGGCGTGCGGGCGGGGCTTTTCCGCCCGATTACCCTCTGGCCCTTCCCCTACCGGGAGCTGGCCGCCGCCGCGGCCGGGGTCCGCCGCGTGC
>Ga0315273_10002086_pt1 | contig 23344 bp, 18 predicted proteins | sample YL17G02_0_MG_FD_205753 | JGI IMG/M metagenome (GOLD analysis project Ga0315273, IMG submission 205753) | Sediment microbial communities from Yellowstone Lake, YNP, Wyoming, USA - YL17G02_0 | ecosystem: Environmental > Aquatic > Freshwater > Lake > Sediment | place: USA: Wyoming | collected...
GCGCGGCCGCCCCCCCCCCCCCCCCCCGCCCCCCCCCCCCCCCCCCCCCCCCCCCCCCCCCCCCCCCCCCCCCCCCCCCCCCCCCCCCCCCCCCCCCCCCCCGTGAGAGTGTGAGGATCTCAGGGGCATTTGTTGGGGAAAAAAGCACGCGACCAAGGGCCCCAAACGACAAAAAAACCCTCCGACCTTGAACCGCTTCTCGGTGTCCGACAGCTGCTCCGGGTCGAGCGCGGACGTGTCGCCCCCGGCGGACCGGATCTTGAGGTACACCTCCCCGTTGCGCGTCTTGATGGCGTACATGACTTGGCTGGGGAGGGGGGGGGGGGCGGGCGGGGCACGGGGTGTGGGCGCGCGGCGCGCGCGCGCGTGGCGTCCCCGCGCGCCCCCTCCTCTCCCGCCGCCCCTCGCACCCAAAGTTCTTGGCGTCCCACACGTCGGCGCCAAACGAGGCCGACACTTGCAGCAGTTTGTCGCCCGCCTGCACGCACGCGTCGGTCGCGCCGAGCGCGGCGTCCGAGGACGACACGTACGCCTCCCCGTCGGCGCCGCGCGCGAAGCGGATGCCGAGCGGCTTCTGCAGGAAGAGCTCGTACTCGGTGCCGGCCGCGAGGGCGCCGGCGGCGGTGGACGAGGGCGGCGCGGGGGTCGCGGCGGTCGGGGAAGACTCGACCGCGGCGCGCGTGGGCTGAAGGAAAAGGGGTGGGGGTGGCGGGAGGGGTCGGCGCGGGTGCGCGCGCGCGTGCTCGGGCGCGGCGGGCCGGCTCGTGGCTCCCGCGGCGCCGTGGCGTGGGGGGGGGCGGCGCGAGCCGCGCCAACCCCCCAACCGCCTCGCGCCGCCTCGGCGCGGCGCGCCCGGCGCCCGGCCTGCCCCGCCCGCCCGACGAGCGGCCGATGGGGGCCACCCACGCCCCCCCGAGCGCTCACCGAGGCGCGCAGGCGGGCGCACGCCGGCGGCGCGGGCTTGGCGGGCCTGGAGGAGGGGGTCGGGATGAGGCGCGGCTCCCGCACGGCTCCCACGCGTCGCGCACGCCCGTTGGTGGGAGCGGCGGCGGTCTCGGCCGCGCGGCGCCCCCCACAGAGACCGGCAGCGCCGGCCGTGCGCCCGGGCCGCATTCCCCCTCACCGGGCGGCGCCGGTCGGGCGGGCCGGCGCGCGCGCGAGCGGGGCGCGAGTGAGCATCATGGTGGGGGTGGAGGGGGTGCGTGAAGTGGACGCGGGTGAAGAAGCAGCGCAAACGCCGTGGCCGCACTCCCCCTGCCGCGCCCGGCGGTCGGCCGACCCCCGCCGCGCCGGTCGCATGGCGCGGTGATAGAACTCGCATCGACGCCGGCCTACAGCGCGCTTTTGCGCGCAGCGTGCCCTCGATGCGCGCCGCAGCCGGCCCGCGTGGCACGGCCGCCGCCCTGCTGGCCCTGCTCGCGCTGTCGGCGGCGACCACGCAACCGGGCGACAACAGGCGACCGTGAGTTGTGGGGTAGGAGGCCGCGTGTCGCGGGCGCGCCGCGCGCGCGCGACCCGACCCCGCGCCCTCTCGCCCCAGCATCCGCCTCCTCGCCCCCGTGGAGGGCTCCACCAAGCTGGAGATCGACCCAGAGGGCGTCAATTTTCTGAGGACGGCGTTGAAAGGGGTCAAGGTGAGTTTTTTGTTTTCTTCTCTTTTTTGGTCGCCTCCTCCCTCCCCACAACCCACCCGCCCCCTCCCACACCCCCCAGGTCGCCCCCGTCGTTGTTATCGGCCCGTACCGGTCGGGCAAATCGTTCACCCTCAACCAACTGCTCGGCGTCGGCTGCGGCACGGGCTTTGGCGTCGGCCACACCCGGGCCACCCAAACAAAGGGCGTGTGGCTGTGGGGGGACCCGCCGATGGCGGCCGACGGCGTGGCCATGCTGCACGTGGACACGGAGGGGTTCGAGGCGGCGGGGCGGTCGGACGCGTACGACGATAGGATTTTCGCTCTCGCCTCGGTCCTCGCCTCCGTCCTGGTCTACAACCTGCCGGAAGCCGTGCGCGAGTCGGACGTGGAGAAGCTGGGGTTTGCCACGCAGGTCGCGGACGCCCTGTTTCGCGGGCGAGGCGGAGAAGGCGGCGACGCCGCTTCCCCTCCTATCCGCCCCGCCTCGATGCTCTGGCTCATCCAGCGCGACTTTCTGGGCGGTGACTCCGCCCAACAAGCCCTGGACGCCGCGCTGGCGCCGGTGCCCAACCCGGGGGCTGACGCGGGCGTCGCTCGGCTCAACCGCGTGCGCGAGTCGATCGCGGCGATTGCTGCCACGTCGGTTGCCGCGTCCTTGCCGCAGCCCCATTTAGATCGCACCAAGCTGTGCGAGCTGGGGGACGAATCCCTGGCGCCAGAGTACCTGGCGGCGCGAACGGAACTCCGAGCGCGCATAGCTTCGCTCGCTGCCCCCAAAACTGTGCGCGGCGCCGCCCTCGACGGCCCCGGCCTCGCCGACCTCGTGGAACGCATGGTGGCCGCCCTCAACGCGCGCGACATCCCGAGCGCGGGGAGCATTCTCGAGGCGTTCAACAGGGACGCCGCGAGGCGTGCAGGCGACGCCGTGACCGCGGCCCTGGCCTCCCTGACGCTGCCGGTGGACGACGACAGCCTTAAGACCGCCGCCGACGCCGCCGCGGCCTCTGCACTGGCCTCCTTCGACGGCGAACGCTTCGGCGGCGACGGCCCCGCCGCGGCCGCCGAGAGCGCCGCCCTCGCCACCTCCCTCGCCGCCATCGCCGCCACCGCGCGCGACAAAAACGAGCTCGCCTCCACGCGCGCGTGCGCGGGGCTGGCGACCGCCGCAGAAGACGCGCTGGAAGCGGAGCAGCGTGCCGCGCTGCCGTCGGCGGCGAGGTTTGAGAGACGCTATGCAGCCGCGAGGGCGAGCTTTGATGCCGGTTGCGTGGGGCCGGCCGCGCCCGACGCGATGGCCAGGCTGGACAAGGCGGCAGACAGGGAGCGGGCCCGTTTCTTGGCGGACCTCGACGACCGCATCTTCACCGGCGTCGTCTACGCGTCCGTCGCCCTCATCGCCCTCTCCCGCTTCGTCGTGCGGTGGGCGCCCCTCGAGCTGCTCGCGTGGGCCGCTTTCGCGTTCCTCCAACTCTACCCGAAAGGGAAGGCGTTTGGGGGCGCGTCAATGTACTCGACCGGGTGGTGGCATTCCGTCGTGCGCACGTGGGAGGCCGCGGTGCGGTACCCGCCGCTGCTCGCGGCCGTCGGCGGCGTCGCGGCCGCGCTCGCGGCCGCGCGCGTGCGGTCGCGCTGCCGCGGGCGGCGCGCCGCGCGCGCCCGCGGCCGCCCGACGGGCAAGCCCGCGCGCGAGCCGCGCGGGCGGGCGGCGGCCTGGATCCTGGGGGGCGGGGCGAGGAGGCGGGGAGGGGGAGGGGAGCGGGACTTGGACGTTTGAGGGGGGAGATACGAGGGGTCGCCACCGTCGCCCCGTCGCCCTGCACGCCGCGCGCCCCGTTGCAAACCTGCGTTGACACACCGTCCCACAATCAACCCTCGCTCTCTCCCCACCCTACTTTTTGCACACCTCTTTCTCGCGCAGTACCACCTCGAGCGGCGGCCGCCCCGTGATGGGCAGCCGCGCCGCCGCCCACTTGTCGTACAGCCACGAGGCGGCGGCGCGGAGAGGAGGGATGGACATGAAGCTGTAGACAAAGCCGAGGCCGACTCTTTCGTACAGCATGCGACTGAAAAAAAGAAGGGAGGAGGGAGTTGGATGGGGTCGAGGCGGGCGAGCCGACCCGACCACAACCCCTGGACGTACAACACGTCGACCCCCGTCACAATCTCCCCGTTCGCTTTGATGGCATGAATGGTGCCCATGGCGGTCGCGTAGGAGATGCCGGCGTTGGAGGCGGGGTCGTAGTCGGGGTCGGCGACGTCGACAAACGCGATCAGGTTGCCGTGGTCCGGGTTGCGCCGCTTCAGCATCTGGACTTCGCGCTCGCACAAGGGGCAGTCGCCGTCGTGCAGGACTTTGACGTCGGCGCCGTTTGCGGTCCAGGCAGGAGGGGGTGGTGTCGGCGTGGCGCCCGCCCAAGCCGCGACGCCGCGGGCCGGCGTCCGCGCGGGCGCGACGACGCGTTGACGGACGACGGCGGCCGCGACGCGGCGGGCGGTCAGGGCGGCCATCGTGGCAGCGCCCGGGCCGCGCTCGTAGTGTGGAAACGGCGGGCGCTGCTAGAGCGACCCTCTCTCACTCCCGACGCCCGGGCCGCCCCCGATGCGAGCGATGCGGGCCCCGCCGACGGCGCGCGCGCTGCCAACCGCCGCCCCGGCGCCGCGCGTGGCGCCCACGGTCCGCCGCCCGGCGGCGCCCGCCCGCCCCGCGGCTCCCAGCGCGCGTGGCGCACGTCAGGTGAGGCCGCGGTCGCGGCCAGCGCGGGATGCGCGGCCCAATGCGCGCCGTCGCCCACCGCCGCCCGCCCGACCCTATCCCCAGTTCCGTGCCGCCCTGGCCGCTGCCACGCCTTCACCCCCGACCCAGGTCAACCCCGCGACCCAAGTCTACCGTACCAAGCCCCCCGCCGAGGTTGGGGTGCTTGTCGTGGGGCCGACGGGGTACATCGGCAAATTCGTGACCCGGGAATTGATTTCTCGGGGGTACAGGGTCACCGCTTTGGCCCGGGAAAAGTCGGGCGTCAAAGGAAAGGCCAGCGCGGACGACACGCGCCGCGAGTTTGCGGGCGCGGAGGTCGTCTTTGGGTCGCCGTCCGACCCCGCGACGCTCGCCGCCGCGCTGTCGGGCCGCTCGATCGACGTTGTCGTCTCCTGCCTCGCCTCCCGCACGGGGGGCGTGAAAGACTCGTGGGACGTGGATTACAGGGCCACCAAAGCGGTGTTGGACGCGGGGCGGCAAGGAGGCATCTCCCATTTCGTCCTCCTCTCGGCCATCTGCGTCCAGAGGCCGCTCCTCGAATTCCAAAAGGCCAAGCTGGAGCTGGAGGCCGCGCTGGCGGCGGCCGGTGACGTGAGCTACAGCGTCGTGCGGCCGACGGCGTTCTTCAAATCCCTTGCCGGCCAAGTCGAACTCGTCAAGACCGGCAAACCGTACGTCATGTTTGGCAACGGCGACCTGGCGGCGTGCAAGCCCATTTCGGAGAGCGACCTGGCGTCCTACATGGCGGATTGTGTTCAAGACGCGGCCCTCGCCAACCGCGTGCTCCCGATCGGCGGCCCCGGCAAAGCCTGGACCGCGCGCGAGCAGGGCGAGCTCTTGTTCAAGCTGGCGGGCAAGCCCGAGAAGTTTATTCGGGCGCCGGTGGCCCTCTTTGATATCATCATTGGCGCTCTAGATTTCATCGCGCGGATCTTCCCCGGCGCCGTCGACGCCGCCGAATTCGGCCGCATCGGCAAGTACTACGCGACCGAGTCCATGCTCGTGTGGGACCCGGTGGCGCAAGCGTACGACGCCGACGCGACGCCGAGCTACGGCGAGACAACGCTGGAAGCCTTTTTTGAGAAAGCGTTGTCCGACGGCGGCATGGAGGGGCAGGACCTGGGGGACGCCGCGATCTTTTGAGGGAGGGAGGAGTGAGAGGGGGAGATGGGTGGTGTGTCAACTGGTGCGTCTCACAACGACGGCGGACTAAGTGCGCGGTTCTCCGACTCTCTCTCTCCCGTCTACCCCTCCTCTCTCTCCTCTCCTACTGCTCCGGGTCTTTGACGACGCGCGCCGGCGCCGGCGCGAGCATGGGAGCCGGTGCGGCGCCGCGCCCACCGTCACTGTTCTCCCCCTCGTCGCCGTAGAGCGTGTTGGGCAGCCCGAGCCAGAATTTGAGCCGCTCCAGGCCGTCTTTGTCACCAGACGTCTCGGCCGCTTCGGCCACGGCGCGCGCCGCGCGTGCGAGCGCGGGCCGCGCGCGCGGCGGCGCGAGCGCTGCCGCCGACCGCAGCGCGGCGACCGCCGCCCGCGCATCCCTGCCCCGACGGCACGCGCCGGCGAGCGCCGCAATCATGCGCGCGTCGGGGTCGCCCCCCGCGGCCGCAAACTCGACGGCGAGCGCGGCCGCGCCGAGCGCGTCGCCCGCGCGCGCTGACGCGGCGACCGCCGCGCCGTACGCGTCCGCCGGGGGCGGCAGCCCCGCGGCCGCGGCCAGGGCGGCGGCCCGAGTCAGCACAGCGCGCGCGGCGGGGACGGCGGCGGGGGAGCGGGCGAGGGCGTCGACCAGGGCGGCGAGCGCGGGGCCGTCGGCGACGGTCAGCCGGGAGGACGACTCCATCGCGCTGAACGCGGCGACCGCGTCGTCCGGCCTCCCCAGGCGGGCCAGGGCGGCGATGAGCGTGGTCCAGGAGAGGACGTCGGGAGCGCGGCCGGCCGCGCGCGCGGCGCGGAAGAGGCGCGGCACTGCGCTCGGCGCGCCGCGCGCGAGGGCGCCGGCCATCAGCGTGTTGTACGTGTCGACGCCGGGGCGTACGCCAGACGCGCCCATGGAGGCCAGGGTGGCGAGGACGCCGGCGAGAGCGGATTTGGTGGGGCGGGACGGGGCGCCGTCGGCGCCCCCCTCGCCGTCCACCCTCGGCGGCGGCGCGCAGTGCGCGCGCAGCAGCGCGTTGAACGTGACCGCGTTGGGCGAAACGCCCTCCTGGTCTCGCATGCGGGCCACGACGGACGCCGCGGCGGCGGGCCCGCGCGCGCGCGCCGCGCCGTCGACGAGCGCGGTCCAAAACTCGACGCCCAACCGGGCGCCGACGCCCTTGGCGTCCCCCACCAACGCCTCGGCGTCCTCCAGCCTCCCGGCCCGCACGAGCGCGGCGGCCAGGGCGGCGTGCGCCCAGCCGTCGCGGCCGTGGCCGGCGGCCAGGGCGAGCGCGAGCGCGGCGCGCGCAGACGGGATGTCGCCCTCTTTCGCGTGCGAGGCGACCATCGAGTTGAAGGTCACGCCGTTGGGCGGCACCCTCGCGGCCACCATCTCGGCGCGCAGGCCGGGGATAGAGGCGGCGGGGGAGCCTTTGAGGAGGACGTTGTACGCCTCGACGCTCACGCCAGCGCCGGCTTTCACCGCCCGCTCCAGCACGCCCCTCGCCGCGGCCGTGTCCCCCGCCTCGACCGCCGCGTTCATGCCGACGACGACGGCGGCCGGGTCGGCCGCCCAGGCGGGCCACGCGGCTTCGGCCTCGAGCCAGAGCGCCCACGCGGCCGCCCCCGCGCGCTGCCGCCCGCCGCGCGCCGCGAGCGCGGTCACCAGCGCGCACGTCGTCACCAGGTTGGGGGTGAGGCCGGAGGAGGGCATGGACCGGTGGACGGCGAGGGCGCGGTCCAGGGCGCCGTGCTGGGGAGGAGAAAAGGGGGGGGCGTCGTGGGCGGCCGCGGCGTCGGCCGGCGGTTGGCGCGCCCGCCCGCCCCAACCCCCACTCCACCTCCTCCCACCTTGATGCAGGCCACGATGAGCGCGTGGTGGGTCGCGTAGGAGAGCGGGTCGCCCGATTCGCGCGCGGCGCGCCACGCGGCGAGAGCGGGCGCGAGGCGACGGGCACGGAGCAAAGACGTAATGCTGCGGTCGGACTCTGTGCGACCTCTGGCGGGTGTGGAGGGGTCCAGGAACGCGTCCAGGCCGGGGCGGGAGGGCGCCGACGCGGGCGCGGCGCCCGCCGCGGCCGTTGTCGACGTCGGCGAGCCCCGATTCGGCACCCAATCGAGACGAGGCGGCGCTTGGCTTCCGTCGTCCGCCGCGGGCGGGCCCGCGGCGGCCGCTGGAGGTCGCCTCGGCGCCCACCGTCGCGGCGGTGGTCGCGCCCCGATGGGGGGCGCTCCCGCGGCTCGCATGGCCGCAGGCGCGTGCCCGCTCCACGGGCGGGGGGGGAGGGCCTGTGGGCGACCGGGCGTTGTGTGGAGCTGTGCCGCGCCGACGTGTCTCCACCACTCCGCGCCCCCCACCATGCTCCTCGCGGCCGTGCGCGCCGCGCGGCGCGCCGCCGGCGCGACCGCTACCCGCGCTTTGGCGTCTGCGTCGGGGCCGGTGGCCGCGGCGCCTGCGGCGGCGGCGAACGCGGCGAAGCCCGCCGCCATGAAAGAGTTTCTCGTCTACCGGTTCGTGGGCTGTCGGGTGGAGGAGATCAGCGACGTGTCGGGAGGGGGAGTGGAGGCGTCGGGCGGTCGGCGGCGCTGGCGGCAGCCCGGCCGCCATCGCGCCCCCGCGCCCCCGCGCCCACCCCGTTTCCGCCCTCCTTCCACCCCAGGTGGAACCCTGACACAGGGGACAAGCCGTCCTACCAGTCGTACTCGGTGGACATCAACAGGTGAGGGCGTGGGGGGGCGCGAGGGCGCGGGGGCATGGCGGCGCGGCGGGAGCGCGCCCGCGCCGCCCGTCCCGGCCCCGCGCACGCAGTCGCGGCGCGCGCCGGCCGCCGCTCGGTCCTGGCGGCGGCGGCGGCGCGAGAGGCGCACGGTGCCACGCGCGCGCGCGTGGCGGCCGACCGGCTCCCTCTTCTCCTCTCTCCCAGCTGCGGCCCGATGATGCTCGACGTCCTCTTCAAGATCAAGGACGACCAGGACCACACCCTGGCCTTCCGCCGTTCGTGCCGGTGAGGGCGGAGACGAGAGGAGACAGGAGGAGCGAACGGGTCGCCTCGCGGCCCACCGCTCCCCGCCCACCCCACCCTGCAGCGAGGGCATCTGCGGCTCGTGCGCCATGAACATCGACGGCACCAACGGCCTCGCGTGCCTGACCAAGGTGGACCGGGGCGCGACCGCCGCGACGCGGGTCGCGCCGCTCCCGCACATGTTTGTTGTCAAGGACCTCGTCGTCGACATGGCCAACTTTTACGCGCAGTACAAATCGATCAAGCCGTACCTGGTGTCGACGCCGCCGGAAGGGGGGCGGGAGCACCTGCAGACCAAGGTTGATCGCGAGAAGCTCGATGGCCTCTACGAGTGCATCCTGTGCGCCTGCTGCTCCACCTCGTGCCCGTCCTACTGGTGGAACGAGGACAAGTATCTGGGCCCCGCCGTGCTCTTGCAGGCCTACCGGTGGGTCATCGACTCGCGCGACGAGGCGACGCAGGACCGGCTCAAATCGCTGGACGACGCGTTCAAGCTCTACCGGTGCCGCACGATCATGAACTGCGCCAAGGTGTGCCCCAAGGGGCTGAACCCGGGGAAGGCGATTGCCAAGCTCAAGCAGTCGCTCGAGTCGAGCCCGCCGGTGGCGGTTTAAGTTAGGCAAGGAGTGGTTGGGGTGGTGGCGGTGGTCGGCTGGGCGCGCGCGGGACCGCACGAGACTGTGGTTCAATTTGCTGGGGCGAGGGGCGGGGTTCGGCGAAGAGGAGAGGAAGGTAGCGCGCGTGGCGCCGCCGAGCGCGCTCTCCTTTCTCACTGTGTCCAACATGCGGGCCCTCCCGCCCCGCCCTCCCACGGCTCCCACGCTCCCACGCTCCCGCGCCTCGGCCGCGCCTGGCGCCGCCGGGCGGGCCGGCGCGGCGCGCGCGTCCGCTGCCCCCGCCCCGCTGCGCCTGCCCATCGGCCCCGGCGACGCCGCCGACCAGGCGGCGGCCGCGCTGTTGCGCGCTCGCGCGTCGGGAGCGACGCGCGCGTCGGTTGTGGTGCCGCTCTCGCCCTCGACCACCGCGTTCGGTTCCACCGACCTCGACGACTGGCCCGGCGGCGTCGCCCAAATGGCCGAGGCCGCCATCCCGGTCGTGCAGCGCATGCTCTCCACGCTGAAGCGGGAGCCGGGGCTCGAGGGGCCGCTCGACGCGTCGGTGCTCGACGTCGGCGACGCGGTCGGCCAGTGGGTTGGGCCCACGATGGCGTGCGTCCTCTTCCCCACCGCCGACACGCTCAAGGCCGTGGAGGCGCTCGCCGAGCCGCGCGACGCACGGGGCGGCTTCACCTTTTTGGTGAATCCCCAGTGGGGCGCGCTCGACGGGTCGATCTCCAACATCGTGTCCGACTTTGGCGTGGGACCGTGGCGCAAGGCCGGGGAGAAGCGGGCGGCGTCGTTCGCCGGGTGCTACGCGTGCGAGTCGCTGCGGTCCGGCGGCGACGACGTGAGGCTCCTGTTTCAAGCGGGGGCAGGATGGTCGGTGTGGCGCGCGACTGGCGACGGTGCGCGGGCAGTCGTTGTGCTGGCGGAGGGTCTCCCCGCGCGGCCGACGTACGCCGAGCTGACCTCCCTCTTGAAAGCCGCGCCCGGCTCCGCGTCTGGCGCCCCGCTCGCCGACCGCATCAGGCGCGAGTTTGAGTTTGCGCGCGAGTCGATGAAGGAGAAGTGAGAGGAGAGGAGATTAGGGGGTCCCCGCTGCCGCCCGGTTTTTGCCTTCTGCACCAACACACGCCCAGATGAGCGCGCCCGCGCCTCTCTCTCCTCCTCTCTCCCTCATTTGCGCCCGCAAAACGCCCCCAGGGTGGCGTCGAGGGCGGCGGGGTCGTAGTCTCCGGTGACGACGCACCCCCCCAGCGGCCCTTTGAGCAGCACGAGCCGCACCACGCCGTCCTGCACTTTCTTGTCGACCGCCATGAGATCCCGAAACTGGGTCGGCGTCATCCCAGAAGGAACAGTGACCGGCAGCCGGCACGCGCGCAGGAGCCCCACCGCGCGGTCCCGCACCCCCGCATCGATCCAGCCCAGCCGGCACGACAGGTCGGCCGCCATGGCGGTGCCGACCGAGACGGCTTCTCCGTGGAGAAAGGTGCCGTACCCCTGCGCGGTTTCGACCGCGTGCCCGAACGTGTGCCCCAAATTCAGGGTCGCCCGCACCCCGCCCTCCCGCTCGTCAGCCGCGACGACGGCCGCCTTGTTGACGCAGGACTCGCGGATGGCGTGGGTCAGAGCGGCGCGGTCGCGCGCGAGGATGGCGGCGGCGCCGCCGGCCTCGAGCCAATCAAACAGGGGCGCGTCCCGGATGAGGCCGTACTTGACGACCTCCGACAGCCCCGACGCCAGCTCCCGGTCGGGCAGGGTGTCGAGCGCGGCCACGTCGCAGATCACGGCGTTTGGCTGGTGGAACGCGCCAATCATGTTCTTCCCCGCGTGGTGATTCACGCCCGTCTTGCCGCCGACGGATGAATCGACGGCCGCCATCAACGTCGTGGGCACCTGCACAAACGGCACGCCGCGTTGGTACGCCGCCGCGGCAAACCCCGCCATGTCGCCGACGACGCCGCCGCCGAGGGCGACGAGAGTCGTGTCCCGGCCGTGCCGGCCGGCGAGGGCGGCGTCGAAGATGAGGTTGAGGGTGGCCAGATCTTTGTGGGCTTCGCCGTCGGGGAGGGTGACCGAGTCGACGGCGACGCCGGCGCTTTTCAAGGCCGCCGTTACGCGCTCCAAATAGAGCGGCCCCACGACGTCGTTGGTCACGATCAACGCTCGCTTGCCCACGTGGCCGGCGTACGAGGCGAGGTCGTCGAGGACGCCGGCGCCGATCGAGATCGGGTAGGAGCGGGCACCGAGGTCGACGCGGACCACGGCAGGCGCCGTCGCGGGAGTGACGGCGTGTGGGATGGAGGGCGCGTCGGAACGAGCGCCGGGCGGGCTGCGCATGCGGCGCGGCGGCGCGGTGGCGCGGGCCGGCGGTTGCGTCCTCTGCGCGGGCGGCGGGCCGCGCGGGCGGGGGCCGGCGGGGGCCCGCATGCGCGCGCGGGGAGCGGGGCGGCGGCCCGCGGCGAGCGAGGTTGTGCGAAGACGGCCGACGCGCTGAGGCGAACCTCTCTTCTAGCTCAACCACCGCCGCCTGCCCCCAGTCGAGCCGTCAATGGTCACAGTGCGAGGCCAACATCCAACAAAGCAAAATCAGCGCCGGCGGCTGCGCACTGCGCCGTCCGCGCCCACCGCCGCCTTTCTCGGGCTCGGCGACCGCGACGCCGCCCTCCAGGCCGCCCCCGCCTGCCGCGCCAGGTAGCGCCCCGTGGCCGCGTCCCAGAGCGCGAGGGCGGCGCGCTTGGCGAGCGCGGCCGCGGTCGGGCGCTCTTTCAGGCGCGGCGAGTGCGGGGGGGATCCGTCGCCGCTCAACCGGCGCGTGCGGCACACGGCGGTGACGAGAGCCGACACGATCGCCACGAGGGCGGAGAGCGCGACCAGGAGGCCGCGCATGGGGCAGACCATGTTTTTTTCTCGCCGCCTCGCCGTCCGCGGGGGCGCCGATCGACGCTCAAAGACGGGTGCGCGATTGCTGGGATTGGCGCCGCGCGCGCGGGGTCCCAGGCGTGCGCGGGCGCGCGGGAGAGTGTGCGCGGCGTCACTCTTGCTCTGCGATGTCGCTCCGCCCGCCGCCGCCGCCCCGCCCGCAGCCCGCCGTCCCGCGCCCGCTGCCTGCAGTCCCACGCAGAGCAGCCCTCGTGGCGGCATTCGTGGCGCTGGTCCCGCCCGGGCGCGCGCGCGCCAACGCCTACACCGACTTGACGTCGCTCGAGTTTGGCCCCACGGCCGACGGCCGCGTGCGCGCGTGCCCGTCCGCAACGGGCGCCAATTGCGTGTCGTCTTCGTCCACTTCCGACCTATACGGGGCGCCGCTGATCGCTGCGGGCCTCTCGCCCGCAGCTGCCGCCGACGCGCTTGTTGCCGCGGCGCCGTCCGCGCTACCGGGGGCCCGCCTGCTGTCCAGGCAAGGCCTGTTTCTGACGATTGGGGTGCCAAGCGCGCGTGGGCGGGGCGAGGACCGGCTGGAGGTGTTCCTCAAGGAGGATGGAGTGGGAAGCGGAGACGCGGGCGCCGCTCCTCGCTCCCTCGTCCTCTTTCGCGCCATCGCCGACCCGACCACCATTCAATACTTGTTCCCGCTCCAAACGCCCGTCTCCGACGGCGGCGCCCAGCGCGCGCGCGTCAAGGCGCTGGCAGGGGCGCTGGGGTGGCGGCCCGCGGGGTGCGACCTGCTCGAGTGCTTTGCCGAGTGAGATAGCGCGTGGTGTGCGGTGTGGGAAGCAGTAGCAAACGCGGCAGCAACGCGGGAAAGCACGGACGCCCCCGAACACCACTTCTCTCCTTCTCTCTCACGCCCCGCCACCCCCAAGCCCCTGCGCCAGCGACGGCATGCGCGGCGGCGGCGACGCCACCTTGTCCCCGGGCTCGGGGGCGGGGCTGGCGCCGCCGGGCGTCGCGGGGCCGGGGCTCGCGCGGTCGGCGCGCTGCGGTTCGGGGCTCGCCCCCCGCGGCTCCGGGCTCGCCCCTCTGGGGCTCGCGCTCCCCCCACGGGCGCGCCCTCGCATGGCCCCTGGCCCCAGCCCCGCCCACGCGGGCGGCCACGCGCCGCCCGAGAGCGGCGACGTGCCGAGCGGCGACCCGCCCGCGAGCGGCGACCACGGCGGCGACACCCCGCCCGCCGCGGCCGGGGCGAGGAGGCCGCCCCGCGGCGGCGGCGACGGCGGCGGCGTCGCATGGCGGGAGGGCGGTCGCGGCCCCGGCGGCGGCGTCGCGTGGCGGGAGGGCAGCTGCGGCCCCGGCGGCGGCGACCGCGCGCGCGGCGACCCGCCGCGCGCGCGCTCCCCGCCCGCCGCCGCCGCGTCCGCGCCGTCGTCGCCACCGACGCGGACGACGGGGACGGGGGACGCGTCTTGGAGGAGTTCGGCGGCGGCGGCGAGGTCGGCGTTGATTTCGCGCGCGGCGCGCGCCCAGTCCGCGCCCGTCGCCCCATACCGCGCCACCGCGGCCCGCACGTCCCACACAGCCTCCAGGCAGACGCGACGCAGCCCGTCGTGCGAAATCAGGCCCAGGGTCGCGGCCTGGACCGCCATGCCGACGTGCGACTTGAACGCGTAGATGCCCTCGCCCCGCCACGCCGCCAGCCACGCCGCCCGGTTGGCCTTGGCGCAGCGCAGGGCGGACAGCGTCTTGGTGACGGGGGCGACGCGGTGGATGAAGCAGGCGAGGAGGGCGGCGGGGGGCGGCGCGCCGGTGGTGGCGCGCCCCGCGCCGCGTGCTCTCGCCGCCGCCGCCGCCGCCGATCGCCGGTGCAACTCTTCCGCCAGCAGGACGTCGCCCTGGCCGTTGTCGCCCACGAAGACGAAGCAGGCTTCGGGGTAGAGGGCGGCGTACGAGGTCCACGCGTCGAGCTTCTTGCGGTACAGGGAGACCCACAGTTGGGTCGCCAAATCCGCGGGCGCAGCCGCGGCGCGAGGGCCGGCGGCCCGCGTCAGGCGAGCCGCCAGCGCTCTTGGCCCGGCCCTCAACGACCCGAGGAGGAGGACCGGCGCGCGGTGCAGCCGCGCCGCGGCGAGCAGGGGCGCAAAGATCGAGCGAAAGCTCGACGCTTCCGTAAACCCGGACGGCGTCTCCGGCCGCGCCGACAAAAACACCAGGCTCCCACCGCGCTGGTGCAGGCCGCGCGGCGGCGGCGGCGGCGGGCCGCTGCCGGCCGCGCGCGCGGCGCGGTGCCGCACCGCGGCCTCAAAGTCGGCGTCCCAGGGGCCGAGCAACGTGGCGCGCAGGCGGGCGGTGGCGCCGCGCGCGGCGCGCGCGGCGCGGTCGTCGTCGCGGTCGCCCGCGCGCGGCGTGCGGCCGCGCTCGCGCTCGCCGCCGGCGGACGCGGCGTCGAGGGCGTCGGCCACCCTTTCCGCGTGCCCGGCGTCCAGCTCGTTCAAGAACGCGGCCGCCCCGGGATACGCGCACCCGCGCGGGAGCCGCGCGTCGACGCCCGCCGGCACGCGGCCGCCCGAGCAGACGAGCGTGTCGTCGATGTCGCACACGACCTTGAGGAGGACGCCGGGGGGGCCGGCGGGGACGGCGGCGGCGAACGAAGCCGCCACCGCGGCCCCTTCGGCCGCGGCGTGCGCGAGCACGGCGCCGCGCGCGGCGCCCTGTAGGTCGAAGCAGCACAGGCGGAAAAATGAGTGGTGGTCGCCGCCGTCGTCGAGCAGGGCTTTGACGCGGGTGAGGTCCAGGCCCTTGGTGTCGAGCAAGACGCGCGCGGCGGCCGCTTGCCGCCGCGGCCGGTGGCGCAGCCCCACTTTTTGGAGCGCGTCCACCAACGCCGCGCGCGCCAGCACGCCCAGGTCGGGCAGCCGGTCGTGCGCCAGGATGTCGGTCACCGCCGCGCCGCCGGCTTCGAGGAGGGCGGCGAGGTTGACGGTCGGGAGGATCACGTTGAGGTCGGCCCTCGGCGCCGCCCGCAGCGACGCCGCCATGCGCGCCCGCTCCCGCGCCAGCGACCCGTTGGCGCGCCCGAGCAGCTGGGAGGCGGACAGGGTCAGGCCGCGGTGGCGGGAGACGGCCGCGGCCGCCGCGTCGAGCGCGGCGGCGGCGCCCTCGGCCTCGGGCGACCCGCGCAGCGCGCGCGCCTCGGGCGCGGAGAAGCGGGTGAGGGCCACTTTCTTCTGAAACTCGTCCTCGGCGCAAGAGGCGGCCACGACCTGGTGGGAGAGACGGGAGCGGGGTCGCGAGGGGTCGGCGGGGACCGCCACGTCCGCGCCCGCCCCGGCGCGCATTATGGAGCATCTTCCCCGCCCAGCGCGCACTGGATGCGTGCCAGGGCGCGTGGCGGCGCCGCGCGCGCGGGCGGGCGCGGCGGCGGGAGCGGCCAGCGCGGCGACGCCGCGGATTCCCGCGCGCGGCACCGCGCCCGAACGACCCCTTCCCGCCCGAAATCCCACGCACCGCACTGGCCACAAGCCACCACGCGTCGAGCCGGGGCAGCGCGGCGGCGACCGCCCACCCGAGCGCGGCGGCGACCGCGGTCCAGAAGGCGCGACGGCCGGTGCGGGCGCCGTGGAGGCGGGTATCCAGAGACAAGAAGGCGATCAACGCGGCCGCGGCGGCGGCGAGGACGGAGAGGGTCATCGAAAAGGAGAATCAAGGGGGGGGGCGGCGGTTGCGGTTGTGGGCCCTCAGGCGGCCGCGGCGGTCGCCACCATGGCGGAGGGGGCGGCCCGGCGGCGGGCGGGGGGTCCCTGGGCACGGTCACGGGTGTGGCGCGCGAAAGTCGCCGTCGAAGGTCGCGCCGCGCGCGCACTGTGTCGTCCGCCCTCGCCCGCCGCACACCCCTCGCCCCCCTCGTACGCGACCCGCGGCACGCCCAGGGTCGCGTCAGGGACCTCCACCCGCGCGCCGCGCCCGCCCGCGCGCGCATGCGCGCGCGCCGTTTCGCGGCTTTCATGGCCTCCGCCCTGCGCGCCTCTGCCGGCGCCGGACTGCCCACGCGTTCTACGCGCGCCCCGCTGGCACCTCAGCATCGGGCGACAACCCCCGCGCGCCCCACGCGCGCGTTCGCGTCGCGCCCCACGGTCGGCTTTTTGGAGGCCCTGGACGACGGCAGCGAGTCCGACGGGACGCTCGCAGCACCCCCTGTACCCTCCACCGCCCCCGTGGGCGACGCCGTCGCCGCCGCCGCACGCGCCGCGGGCCGCGCGCCGACCGCGGCCGACCTTTTCGCCGCCGACCGCCTCGCCGCCGCCGGCCTGACGACGGCAGGGGATTTGGCGGGATTGACGCGCAAAGCGGCGGCCGCGCTGGGGGTGCCGGCCGACGTGGCGGCGCGGGCGGCGGGCGTGGTGGGGGCGGCGCCGCGGAAGGCGCGCGCGGCGCGCGCGGCGCGCGCGGCGGCGCCACGCAAGCCGGCGCCCGCCACCACTCTCGTCACCGCCTCGCGCCAAGTGACCGGCATCGACTACGACCGGCTGACGGGCGCGGCCGCGGCCTCCGCCTCCCGCACCCTGGCCGCCCCCCCGGCCGACCCGCGCTGGGCCGACCGCGCGGGCGACCCGCCCGGCCCCGCCGACGACGCCGTGCGCGCCATCCTGGCCCGCCGCATGCCCCGCCAATCCCGCAACATGCACGGCGACGGCGCCGCGGTGCGCGTGACGGCGCGGCGGGCGCAGGAGCCGTACGCGCTGGCGGCGGCCGATGCGGGCCCCGCGCTCGCCGCCGACCTCGCCTCCTTTCACCGTTTCTGGACCGCCCGCTTCCCCGGCCAGCAGCAACCCCCCATCCAACCCGTCACCGCGGCCAAGTACGGGGACCACGTGCGGCGGGCGCTGGGGTGGATGGCGGCGACGCGCTGCGTCGACCCCGCGAAGCTCACGTTGAAAGACCTCGTCCCGTCCCCCACCCGCGACGGCGCCGCGCCCGCCATGGAGTATGCGGCCTGGCTCGCGGCCGAGCGCCGGGTGTCGCCCCACACCGAGGGGCTCGCGGTGCGCGCGCTGCTCGCGGCGGCCAAGCACGTGTGGCACGCCGAGTCGACCGCGCGGCCCGCCGACGGCGACAAACCGTATTCCGACTTGGCCGTGGTGCGGGAATTGCGCGCCATGTCCAAGGGCGCGCGCGCCGCCGCGCGCACCGCGACGCGCGTCGCCGACGAGAGCGCCAAATGGCTCGAGTGGGGCGAGTACCTCGACCTCGTCGCCGAGCTCAAGTCCGAGTGCGCCGCCCTGGAAGAACGGGGGCGGGCGCGGGCGCCGGCGGCGGTGGCGTGGTCGCTGCAGAAGTACCTCATGTTTGCCGTCCTCGCGTCCGTCCCCGACCGCCAGCGCACCCTGCGCGAGCTCGAGGTGGGGCGCACCCTCTTCTTCCACCGGGGCCGGTGGGAGATTCGGCACGGCGCGGGCGACTACAAGACGGGGCGCGCGTACGGCGACCGGCCGCCGCTCGTCCTCTCCCCGGCGCTCAACCCCGAGCTGGCCGCGTACCTCTCCACCTACCGAGCCACCCTCGCCCCCCGCCACAACTACGTCTTCACCGCGCGCGGCGGCGGCCCCCTGACGGGCCAGGCGGTGCACCGGCTGTTTGAGCGTGCAGCGTTTCGCGTCGCCGGCAAAAAATTAAACCCGCACCTCGTCCGCGACATGATCGTCACCCACCTGCGCGGCCGGGGCGACGCGACCGAGCGGGAACTGGAAGCGCTCGCGCTGTACATGGGGCACTCGCTGGCGATGCAGCGCGGAACGTACGACCGGCGGTCGACCGCGGCCAAGGTCGAGCCCGCGGTCGCGCTCCTGGAGCGGCTCTCGGGCCGGGAAGGGGAGGAGCGGGAGTGAGGGGGCGTGCGTGTCACATGGTCAAGCATTCGCGAGGGCTTTGTGCGCGCGCGCGAGGCGGGCCTCGAGCACGGCAAAGCGCGGGCGGTCGGCCGGCGCCGCGTCGGCCGCAGCCGCCGCCGCCCCCCTCAACTCGGCCGCCGCCCGCCCCGTCGTCGCGGCCGCCAGCTCGCGCAGGAGCAGGCCAAAGGCGCGCACGTCGAAGGCTTCGAACGAGAGGGGGGGAGGGGCGAGGCCCAGAGTAAAATTGCCTCGGGTTGGCACCCAGAACGCTGCGCCAAAATCGACCAGCGTCGCCTCCCCATCCGCCGCGCACACCACGTTGTGTGCGTACACGTCGCCGTGCGCGGCGCCGGTGGCGTGCAGGTGGGCGAGGCCGCCCGCGACGCGCGCGGCAGCGCGCAGCGCGGACGCGGGCGCGAGCGACTCGCCGCGCGCCCACGTGCAGCGGAGCAGCGGGTCGCCGACCGGCTTGGACGCGAGGGGGTCCCCGGGCACGCGCTCCAGCACGATGCCGGGCGGGGCAGCCGCGGGGTCGCCGCCCTTCTTCGGCCCTTTCCCGCCGTCGAGCCGCGCGGCGAGCGTGCCCACCGTGCGCGCCAGCGCCGGGTGCGCCACGGCCAACGACACCGCCACCTCGTCTACCGCGCGCCCGTCGGGGGAGGCGCCGCCGCGAAAGACCTTGACCGCGACGTCGGCGCCGTTGAGCGTCGCGCGCACCACCTCCCCGCTCGCGCCGTCGCCCAGCCGCCCCCCCACACCCTTGAGCTGCTTCGGGTGGATGGCCGCAATGCCGGCCGCGGGCGGCGCGGGGTCGCCGGCGAGCGGGTTGCCGGCGAGCGAGACCCAGGCGAGCGCGGGCGCGCGCGCAAACGCGGGCGGCAGCCGCGTCACGCCGCACGCGGCCAGCCGCAGCATCTCCAGCTTGGGCAACGAGGCCAGCGATTCGGGGACGGTGTCCAGGGACGGGTTGAAGGCGCACTGGAGCTTTTGGAGGGCCGCGCACGCGCCGAGCGCTTGCGGCAGCGCGGTCAGCCGGTTGCTCGTGAGGTAGAGCTCCCGCAACGCGGTCAACCCCCCCACGGAGTCGGGCAGGGTCGTGAGCGCGTTGTCGCGGAGGCCGAGCAGGGTGAGGGAGGCCAGGGCGCCGATGTCGGCGGGGACCGACGCGAGCGCGTTAGACGCCGCGTTGAGCCGCTGCAGCCGCGTCAGCGCCCCCACGCCGTCCAGGCCGGTCAGCTCGTTGTGCGACACGTCGAGCGCGCGCAGGCGGGTCAGGGACAGGAGGGCGGGCGGCAGCGTGCGCAGGCCGCAGCGCGGCGCGGCGAGCGCGGTGAGCGCCGTCAGGCGCTCGACGCCGCCCCAGTCCAGGCCGGGGTTGCCGCCCACGTCCAAGGTTGTGACGCGCAGAGACATCAGGTCGTCGACCGGCAACCGTTTGAGGCCGGCGTCGGCCAGGCGCACGGTCGGCGGCGGGTCGAGCGCGCGCGCGAGCGCAGAGCGGGAGACGGCGAGTGCCGCCAACTCCGCCTCGGACGTCACCACCACGGGATCAGCACGGCGCCTGCGAGCGACTAAGACGACCGCTGCTGCTGCTGCGGCGGCCGCGGCGAGCGCGGCGGCGCGCATCGCGCCGCTGTTTGACTCGGCGCCCGCCATCGGAGGGGCCGGGGGCCGGTGTCGCGCTCCGGGCGGGCCGGCGGCGATGAGAGGCACGTTCGACGAGGGGCGGCGGGGGTGTCCGGGGGGCGGGGCGGGGCGGGGTGTGGGCGGGCGCCTGGCGCCGTCCCCGCGCTCGTCGTCTCGCGCCGCGCACGCGAGATCACACAGGCCCGGAAACAGTGCGCGCACCCCCGCCCCCCACACCACCCCTCGCCTCCAACTCACGCCGGTGCCCCGCCCCCGCCCGGCGCCCCCGCCGCGCGCCGCACCGGGTCAAAGTACGGGTGCGCCATCGCCTCCTTGGCCGTGAGCCGCTCCGCGTGGTCGTACTTGAGCAGGCCATCCAGAAAGTCGATCGCGGCGTCGTGCGCGAGGTGGGCGTTGTCGGGTGTCACGAATTTCGAGTATGGCCGCCGCGGGTGCCGCCCGACGAGTGCTTCGAGTTGCGGGTCGAGCTCGATGCCGTACTTGCGCAGGTAGGCGTGCAGGTCGTCCGTGCCCAGCACGCGCGCGATCTTGGCGAGTTGGTCGTAGTTGTCGTGGCCGTAGAAAAAGGGTTCGCGCCGAAAGATGAGGCCGGCGAACGTGGCGCCCAGGGACCACATGTCGAGGCCGTAGTCGTAGTCTTGCAGGTCGACGAGGAGTTCCGGGCCCTGCAGGGGGGGAGAAGGTGGGTTGGCGTGCGTGGGGTCGTGCGCGCGCGGCGCTCTTCACCCCCCCCCCCCCTCCATTCCCCGACCTTAAAATAGCGCGACGCGACGCGCACGTTGTACTCCTTGCCCGGGTGGTAAAACTCGGCCAGCCCCCAGTCGATGAGCCGCAGCGTGCGCGCCGCGGGGTCGATCATCACGTTGTGCGGTTTCACGTCCCGGTGCATCACCCCGCGCGAGTGGCAAAAGTCGAGGGCGAGCAGGAGCTGGTACATGTAGTGGCGCACGTCGGCGTCGGAGAGGGTCGGGTAGAGGACCTTGAAGTCGGCGGCGTCGACGTGCTCGAACACGAGCGACGGCGTCTTGGACGCGGGGTCGCGCACGCAGTCGAGCAGGGTGATGATGTTGGGCCCCCCGCACAGCGTCTGCAGGATCTTGATCTCCCGCTTGATCTTTTTCTTCTTGACCGGTTTGAGGATTTTGATCACGCATTTGGAGCCGTTTGCCGAGTTCACGCCTTCGAACACTTCCGAGTATTTGCCGCGGCCGACCTTGCGGATGACCTCATAGTCGTCCTGGGAGCTGAGAGAAGAGAGGGGGGAGGGAGGGGTGTGGGGTGTGGGGTCGAGGGCCGCTGCCGTCACCCGGCCCTCCTCCCTGGCGCTGAGCCGCGGCCGCCATCGCCGTGCGCGGCGCGGCGGGCGGCGCGGCCCCCCCCCCCCGCGCGCGCACGCGCGCCGCCGCGCCGTCGCGCCGCGCCCGCGCCGCGCCCGCCCTCGCGCCGTCTCGGCCGGCCGCAGGCGGGGATCCAGGGTCCGTACGACGCGCCGCGGAGCGCGGCGGCCCGCGCGGCGCCCCCCCGCCCTCTTCGCCGCCCCATCCACCCTTCTCCTCACCCCCACTCGACTTGCAGCGCCTCATAGTCCCAGTACTCGCGCGGCTGGTTGACGTTGACGTCGGCGTAGACGCGCGACCGGGACTGCATCTCGGGCGGGCCGGGCGCGGGTGGGTGCGGCTCGCGCGGCGGGCGGGGCGTCGGCGGCCGGCGCGGGGGGCCGAGCGAGCCGGCGGCGACGGTCAGGGAGCGGCGCGAGATGCGTCCGCACGCCCTCAGCATTCGCTGCGGGGCCAGGAGTGGGAGAGAGGGAGGGCGGCAGCGCGGCGTAAGCCGCGCCCACTCTCCCCGCCCCGATCCCCCCCCGGCGCGCCGCCGTCCGAGCGCGCCGCGCCATGCCCGCCCAGTAGAGGGCGCCTCGCCCCCCCGGACGCGCCCCTCCCGCCTCGCGCCATGGTCGCCGACGGACTGACCTCGATCACGCCCGACGGCCGCACCCTGCGCGTGCGCGAGGTGTGGGCGGCCAACCTGGACGATGAAGTGGCCCTCATTCGCGACGTGGTCGACGCGCACCCCTACGTCGCGATGGACACCGAGTTCCCCGGCGTCGTGGCGCGCCCGGTCGGGTCGTTCCGCAACTCGGGCGAGTACCACTACCAGACTTTGAGGTATGAGGAGAGAGGTGGGGGCGGAGGGGGCGTGTGCGCGCCGCGGCGGGCGCGCTGCGCGGGGCCGCCGCCGCCCTCGGCGCGCCCCGACGGGCGCTCGGCGGTCGCGTGCGACCTGCTCGCGGCGGCGGCGCGGCGCACGGACGCCGGCGCGCGGCGCGCGCCCCCCAAATCGCCTCGCCGGCTGACCACCCTCCCTCCTCTCCAGGTGCAACGTCGACCTGCTCAAGCTCATCCAGCTCGGCCTCACCTTCACCGACGCCGACGGCAACCTGCCCGTCGTCGACGGCGAGCTCTGCGTCTGGCAGTTCAACTTTCGGTGCGCGAGGGGCGCAGAGAGAGCAAGGGACGGGGAGCGCGCGGCTGCGTACGCCCACCGCCTCCCTCCCCCTCCCCAACAGCGAGTTCCGGCTGCAGGATGACATCTACGCCCAGGACTCGATCGACCTCCTGCGCGTGTCGGGCATCGACTTTGCGCGCGCGGAAGCCGCCGGTGTCGACGTGCACCGCTTTGGCGAGCTGCTGACCACGTCCGGCGTCGTCCTCAACGAGGACCTCACCTGGGTCACCTTTCACTCGGGCTACGATTTTGGCTACCTGCTCAAGGTCCTGACCGCGGCGCCGTTGCCGCACGCAGAGTCGGAGTTTTTCGAGCTCCTCGCGCTCTACTTTCCGTCGATCTACGACATCAAGTACCTCATGAAGTTCTGCGGCAACCTACACGGCGGCCTGAACAAGCTGGCGGAAGCGCTGGACGTGGACCGGATCGGCCCCCAACACCAGGCCGGCTCGGACTCGCTCCTCACTGCGGCGACGTTTGCAAAACTGACCACCTCCTTTTTCAAGGGGGACGCGGTGGTGGAGCACCGGGGCGTGCTGTACGGGCTGGGGTCGGACGGCACGGGGGAGACGACGCACGATTGAGGCGGGCGACGTGCGAGGGGGGCGGCGGGCGGGAGGAGAGAGACGCTAGGCTTGCCGCCACCTTTGCCGCGCCCCGTGACCCGTGTGACACGCGCGCGCTACCACCTTCACTCCGGGGCGGCAGGGGCGGCGCGGGCGGGCGCGGGGGCAAGAAGTAGGGGGCGCGGCGGGGGCGGCAGACCGAGGGCGGAACCGAGCGTGTGGTGCCCGACCGTGGGGGGGCGGCGTGGCCGAACAGGGCGGCGGGTCAAATGGAGTGGGGGGGGGGGGGCGTCAAGCGCCGGCGGAAGGCTGGCCGAACGGTGTGGGCGGGGCGGAGGGCCGCGCGCGCCGGCGCCCGGGGGGGCCGGGGGGCCCCCCGGCCGGCGGGGGGGGGGGGCGGGGTTGGGGGGGGGGGGGCGGCGCCCCGGGGGGGCCCCCCCCGGCCGCTTCGGCCGACGGGCCCAGACCGGCTTCCACCAGCGGCGCGAACTCGTCGATGGCCGGGCACAGCACAACGATGTCTTCCTCACTCAGGGTGGGATCGTCGGCCAGGAGGTGCAGGATCGCGTCGCGCAGCACCTCCACCTGGCGAGCCTGGCCGTGACACGAGTGCACCTGGATCGACCGGTCGTCGGGGTCGAGGTCGAAGTCGCCCGCCGGCGCGACGTCGGCGCGCAGGTCGTGCTGGATGCGCGCGAGGAACGAACGCG
>Ga0315273_10002087_pt1 | contig 23344 bp, 22 predicted proteins | sample YL17G02_0_MG_FD_205753 | JGI IMG/M metagenome (GOLD analysis project Ga0315273, IMG submission 205753) | Sediment microbial communities from Yellowstone Lake, YNP, Wyoming, USA - YL17G02_0 | ecosystem: Environmental > Aquatic > Freshwater > Lake > Sediment | place: USA: Wyoming | collected...
GGACGTGGCTCTCGTTATGGGTGTGAGTGTGCGCGTGCTCATCCGAGACGGAATGGACATGGACGTGCGTGTGCGGCTTGTTCCTCAAGGCCCGGTGCAGTCCCCAAACGAAGTAGGCCAGCCCGAAACCGATGAGAAGCCAAGCCGCCAAGCTCCCCCGGAAGGACTCCACCCCCTCGAGTTTCGTCACCGCAATACCTAGGCCGATGCCCAGGAAGCCGAGGACGACCGAGCTCAGGACATGTCCCAGCCCGCAGAGGAAAGAAATGATTAAGGTCTTTGAAAGGGGCCATCGCCTTGCCCGAGCCATGACAATGAACGGGAGGTAGTGGTCGGGCCCGATGACGGTGTGGATGAAACCGATCGAGGCCGCCGTCCCCGCCAGAACCCAAATCTCGTTCGTCACTCACCGATTATACCTGAAAGTCGGGGTCAAACCTACACTTTTAACAAAACCAGCCGAGCGGCCCTAAACATCGGGATCAAATCTGAAATTACCGATAGGATACGAGTCGGAATTCAGGGTAACGCCAGAACCGGGCGTCATCGCTTGAGAAGAAAGAGTTCTATCAGTAATTTTGGGATCAAACAGCAGAGATATCATTAAAAATGCAGGTTTGATCCGGATTGGCAGATTAGGTTGGGATGGCTAAGTTCGGCACCGCGAAAAAAGCTATTTCAACGGAATTGGGCTTAACTTGACATCCCCACATATCGTGTTTTATCATCTCTGATAATCGGCTGAAGCATCATTGACCCATAAACGATCATTCCGTCAGCGCTACCGAGAAGCATTTTTGCTTCTTTATCCTCTGCCAATAAAGCTTCCCGTCATTAGGATAATTTTCTTACACGAAGGAGGATCCGGGCTCCATGATAAAGCGATTCGTCGTCTGCGGAGTGGCCAGAGTTGGAAGCAATTATTTCATCAATCAGCTCAACAATCATTCGCAGATTCTCTGCCATTACGAAATATTCCACCCTCGGGGTCTATTTTTTGGATTCGCAGACAAGGAAATTGATTCTGTCGATTTTGAAAAGAAATGGGATATCAGGAGAAGAAATCGAGCGCCCTTTGATTTTTTAGGGGAACTGCTGGAGATTCATCAAGGCGAAGAAGCCCTAGGATACAACATTTTTCCCGGTCACAATCAGGCGATCTTAAAAAGCAGCTTGTTGGATGTGCATCAAAGAAAAATCATTTTGAGGAGGAAGGATCTCTTGAAGAGTTTTATTTCCGGCCGATTGGCGAATAAAACGGGAACTTGGGTTTGCACAAACGAACATGATCTCGGTGAAATAAAAAATGCTAAAATGCATTTTCTTCGGGACGAGTTTTTATCTTATTTGCTCCGTATTTTCAATTATTATAATTATCTGGAAACGGTCCTGGGAGTCACGAGACAAAATTTCTTGACCGTCTATTACGAAGATATCATACAAGACAGGGACGCTACATTCAAAAAAATATTCAATTTCCTAAACGTCCGACAGGAGATATTAGATAAGAAATCAAGGTTCATTAAACAGAGCCCTGAGGACCTCGAACTCCTGGTGGAGAACTACCGGGGCATGAAGAACTTTTTATTAAAGCATAATTTCTATAACTTATATTATTTCAGCAATATACATTATTATTGGACCTATACACTAAAGAAGAAATTCTTTAAATTTGTTTTCAACAAATGATCGGGAACCATTTTCTTTTGAACGATTTCTCGAAAATATTAGGAGAGCGATTTATGACGGCTCCCAGCGAGGTTGCCCTTTGAAGCACCTTTCGCCCCCCGCCGTTTTGAATTTTATTAACCTGATATCCAAACTTTCGTTTCGCCGCGCCTTGAATGCAGGAAAAGTGCTGGGCAGCTATGCCTATTCAAGGATCACCGGAAAAACCTCTATTTGGGGCTTGCCAATAAGGATTTCCATCGAACCTACGACCAAGTGCAATCTTCGCTGTCCGGAATGTCCGAGCGGCTTGCGTTCCTTCACCCGCGACTCGGGAATGCTAGAAGAAGATCTTTTTAAAAAGGCAATCGATGAAATGGATGATCATTTGATCTATGTGAACTTATATTTCCAGGGAGAGCCTTTTCTCAACCCAAAGTTCTTGGACATGGTGAATTACGCGTCATCGAAAAAAATCTATACCGTCACTTCTACGAATGCCCACCACTTGACCGATGACATGGCCAAGCGCACCGTAGAATCCGGTTTAAATCGCATCATTATTTCCGTTGATGGAACCACGCAAGACGTTTATGAACGGTATCGGGTGGGCGGAAACCTATCGAGGGTCCTTGAAGGCACAAGTAATATCGTGAAATGGAAGAAACAACTGAAAAGCAGGACTCCGCTTACGGTTTTTCAGTTTCTTGTAATGAAACCCAATGAGCACCAGGTCGAAGACGTGAAAAAATTAGCAAAGGAATATCAAGTAGATGAAGTCCGGCTCAAAACCGCCCAAGTTTATGAATTCGAAAACGGACACGAATTGATCCCCACAATAGAAAAGTATTCGCGCTATAAAAAAAATCCATCCGGGAAGTGGAGCATCAAAAGCAAGTGGCTCAATCACTGCTGGAGAATGTGGCACTCCTGCGTCATCACATGGGATGGCTGGGTGGTGCCCTGTTGTTTCGATAAAGACGCCCAATACAGATTAGGAAGTCTGAAACTGCAGAGTTTTAAAGAGCTCTGGCAAAATGAATCGTATCGGGATTTCCGATCATCTGTCATGAATAACAGACGCGAAATAGACATTTGCACCAACTGCACCGAAGGAACGAACATGCGGAATTGGCCCGCCCCCATCAAATCGATCCGGCCGATGTGTTAAGATTTTGCTTGGAAAATTCACTCAAGGGCTGGTCCATTGATCGGGAGCAGGTCAATTAAACACTATTTTTACCGGATGAAATAATTTATTATTATAAAAAAGAATAAGGGCGATCCTTTTATGGACTCTTTATGCGACTGACGTGCATGGATGAAACATTATTTTTTCAGTTGAGTTTTTATTTCACCAGCAATATAAAAGGCGTTGCCCAGTAAAAGCAAAAGCCCTAGAAAAAGGATTCTGCTGAAACCATAGCCATTTTCCTTAATCGTCTTCTGAAAAACCGCCCATCTCATCGCCGCAGTCAGTGCTTTGTGGCCACTGCTAGATGTAATCTGCCTGTTAGTGACGCCGCGGATAACCTGCTTTTTCAGCCAATCTTTGAATTGCCCGACTTCCAAGTGATGGATAAGCATCTTCGGCAAATATATCAGTTTTGCCTCAGGGTCTGATAACAGGTATTTTTGGATAAAACAAGTATCCGCTCCGCGGGCAATTTCCGTAAAAAGACCGGACTGTTCAAAGATTTCTCTTTTGACCGCCATATTGTTGGTGAACCCATAACAATATTTCTTTGGTAACGAGGCCGTTAAAATGTATTTTGTTTTTGTGTTTTCATAATTGGCTAACATTTGAAGCAGCATCGATTTTTTAGAGACGAAACAACGGCTTCCCAAAAAAATCCCCTTAGGGATAGGCTTCATTCCAGCGCAAATCTGCGTTAGCCAATCTTTTGCCGCTTCACAGTCTCCATCAGTAAACACGATGATCTCACCATGTGCCGCTAAAATGCCTTTATTGCGTGCAGCATAAGGGCTCCTCTTGCTCTCCGAAAGCAAGATGACATCAGAATACAATTTGATAATTTGCGCGGATTTGTCCGTAGAATTGTTATCGACAAAAATAAGTTCATATTCGCTTTTATTAAAATCTTGATCCCGCAGCGATGTGACACATCGTGCAATGAATTTTTCCTCATTGTAAAAAGGAACAATAACAGAAAACATCATGCTTTCAGCTCTCTCTTATCTTTTCACAGGCCGCTTCTCCATCCTGCGCTGATAACCATCCCTCTAGTGGACGCGCCAAGGAAACAGAACACAGCCCTTTATAGGTCACGGACTTCATGGCCTTCCGCTATTTAACAAATAAAAGGCTCTTTATCCCGTTAATATTTCTCAAAAAACCCTTCTTCCCCGGAATAAAAATGTTTCTGAAACATCAGTTTAGTTTTCAATAAAAAACTTCCGACGATAAACCTGAGCGTAAAAAAGGGGGATTTGCCGACGAAATAGTCGGGAAATTCATTCTTGATTCGGAAAATCTCAGAGGGACCGACGAGGCTCAAAAGTTTTTTAAAAAAAGTTCTTTCTGTCAGCAAAGAGGAAAAATTCTCTCGGTTCTGCAGGAGATGCGCCAGGATGCTTTGACGGAGGACCCGGTGCTTGGGATGTTTTTTCAGGTTCCCGGTGGGATGGCGCCCTCCGACAACAGGATTACGGGCAAAGAAGTTGGAGCCGTGCCGGCGGTAGCATCCGTGTACGGTTCCAATAAGTTTGGATCCACCTATCAGATTCGCGAAATGACAGAGATAATTATCGGCACAAACCATAAAGTGTTCGGCGGCATCCGGCATGATGAAATCAAGAATGGATTTTCGAAACATCATGGAGCTGGTGGACGTCCAGATCCAGAAGGAACTAAAGAGCGGCCTTGGCTTGATATATCGGCATCCTTTCTTCGCCGTCGACCGAGAAAAACTACCGGAGACGACCTCGTTATTTTCATTGATCTGGTATTGATTTGAACACGTAAAGGCAGCCGGCATAGAATCCAGATGGGCCTGGATATGAGACACGAGAAAATCTTCAAAAAGAAGGTCGTCGGCATCAACAAAAACAACAAAGGCACCGTCCGCGTGTATCAGCCCCGTTTTAAAAGCGGCCATTTGCCCCCAATTTTGCTCATGCCTGACCAGTGAGAACCTGCGCCGTGATTCGTCAGAATTGATGAAATCTTCGATGCGGGCTACGGAGCCGTCTTTTGAGCCGTCATCAACAACAACACATTTATAGTGAGGATAGGACTGTCTGGCAACAGACTTCAGGCAAGGAATAATATACTTTTCATAATTGTAATTTGTCACAATTATAGTAACGTCCGGATATTTTATTTCTGCCACCTGCCACCTGATATCGTCAAGCATTATTTTCCTCAAACCCGCCAACAACGATTGACAGTTAACCAGCTTCACTGCCGGGCTCATGGCTGCCTCTGTTCAGAAAGCCCGCCGGCCGATCAGTTGTTCACCTCCATAGGAATTCCTTCTCCTGGCTGCAAGCATTGGGACAATTTCTTGTGAGCCAACTCGTGACTCATTTTAACAGAACATTTCTTCGATGTCTCTTCTCTATTGCGGATGATTCTTACTTATCCCTTTTTACCTCATCTCCCCCAAAACACATTGACGGCCCAATAAATCTCTTGTAAAGTCACCAACAGGCGGAACCCATGGCACCCAAGTATGTTTTGATCACTCCTCTGAAAAACGAAGAGGCAACGATCAAGCAAGTCGTTGAATCCGTAAAAAATCAATCCATCGCTCCTTGTGTGTGGATAATTGTCAATGATAATTCAACGGATCGCTCAGCGCAAATTCTGGCCCAGGAAGTCATGAATGACAAATGGATTTACGTACTAAATCAGTGTGTCAATCAAGAATATAATTGGCTTGGCTACGGGGATGTCATTAATTATGGAATAGATTTTTTAAATCAACTGATGGCCACTGAAAAGGTGGATTCCTATGATTACATCGGATTACTGGACTCTGATATCACGGCCGAAAAGCGGTATTTCGAAAAACTTATCGATCATTTGTCCTCACATTCCGATGTCGGTGTCGTCTCAGGAGATATTTTGATTCAGGAGTGCAGTGATCCAGAAAGCAAATGGACCGTCGAATATGACACGGAACACCCACGCGGTGGGGCCAGGCTTTATAATTATAATATTTTTAGAGAGATCGGAGGTTTCCCGCATACTCCATCTCCAGATCGGACCTCAGACATCAAGATTATGAACAGAGGATATCGAGTTCGAAAACTATCTATCGCTCAATCATTTCAGCATCGAAAAACACTTGCCAAAGAAAATAAACTCAAGGGTTTTATGATAAACGGGCGAGGACGATATATTTTATGTTATAATTTTTTTCATATCATCTTCCTCTCTTTAAAGTTAGCTGCTAAGAAAAAGCCATTTGTATTAGCTGGATTCATGTTTTTTAGCGGATACATCAGTGGCTTTTTAACTAACAGTGAAAGAATCAAAGATGATGATATAATTAAATATTCTAGGGGTTTTTTAAAACGAACCCTAAAACGGATGTTTTGATAAGGCGAAAAAACAAAATCATATGCGTTTGCACAAATGCCGCCCAAACATTTGATCCGCCTCGATCGATGGTTCGCCCGACGCCTGATTAAGCGGGAGATGCCCCTGGGACACAAGCCCGGGGTAATCTCATTCAGCTTCGACGACGCTTTCCGGACCGCATGCAACTTGGGCAGCCGAATTCTGGAAGCTCATGATTGCCGGGGCACATATTACGTGGCCGGAGGGTTGACCGGAAAGCAGAAGGAGGGTATGGATTGTCATACCCGGGAAGACCTGGAAGCCCTTTTGGCCAAAGGCCATCAGGTGGGTTGCCACACTTTCTTCCACACCATCTGCAACCGCCTCCCGCCAGCACGGCTGGCCGCTGAACTCGACCGGAACGCCGCGTTTCTCGCCGGCCTGGGCTTGCTGCCGGACCGGCTGCATTTCGCCTTCCCACAAGGAGCCTACGGTTTACTCGTAAAACGGCAATGCGCCACCCGCTTCCAGAGCGCCCGTATCACCGGCGGGGGCATCCACACAGGTCGGGCCGATCTAAACGCCCTGAAATCGGAGAGTCTGTACGATACCACCGTTTCCCCGGAACGGTTGCACGTCCTCGCCCGGCAAACTGCCGCCCAACGAGGCTGGTTGATTTTCTATAGCCACGATGTACAAGCCAACCCCAGCCCTTGGGGGTGTTCCCCTAAAACTCTGGAAATCGCCGTCCGGTCCGCGCTGAACGTGGGTTGCCGCGTCCTGACCGTGGCCGAAACGATAGCCTACTGGGAAAACTGAAGCTAAGGGACCCCCAGGGGGAGGTCATGGCGGGATTTCAGGCTGGGACTATTTTTTTTGTTCGGCTGCGGCATTATTTTGGACCATCGGCAGAGACATCGTATAATATGTTACCGTTCATGCGGACGGGAGAACAAGAATGGACGAGGACAAGAATAATCAAAGTGATCATCCCGAAGCGGACAGAACGTCACGCCGGGTCCTCGATGATCTCACCGTCATCATCCCTTCCCTGGGACGATCCCTTCTCCAGCGATGCTTGCAATCGATCGCCTGCGGTGCCGCCTGGCCGGCCTCCATCATTGTTGTTGATCAGGGAAACAATCCAGAAGTGGCGGATTGGCTGCACGATCTAGCAGCGACGGGGCTAAAAACCTTGCACCTGCGCTCCTCGGAAAGGAGCCCTGCCTCAGCCCGCAACAGGGGGCTTGAGCAGGTGCGAACTCGTTTTGTAGCCGCTATCGATGACGACTGTTTCGCGGAGAGCGACTGGTTGGAGAAGATGGAGATCCGGCTGCACCAGAATCCCGCATCGATTATCACAGGGCGGCTGGAATCTGCCGGCGAGGGTATTCCACCAACCGTCGTCACCTCCAAATTTCCCCGCCTCTATAGCCTTCCATCAGTCAGATCGGCCAGTCCTCTCGCCAGCGCCAATATGGCCTTTGCCCTGTCGACCGCCCGACAGATTGGCCCCTTCGATGCGGATCTCTTGGCTGCTGAAGAGAATGACTGGGCGTATCGAGCCTTGCACGCTGGAATTCCCATTCTCTACGCGCCGGAAGTCGTCACCTATCATGTCCCCTGGCGGGACAAGGGCCAACTGACCGCTACTTACCAGGCCTATGCTTGGACCCAAGGCGCCTTCTTTGGAAAACATTTGCGCCGCGGCGACTGGTCAATGCTGCTGCGTGTCGGCATCTCGCTGATCAGGGGTGGGCGAAGCCTGATGAGTGGTATTTTACATAATGATTATGACCGGCGCACCAGAGGATTCGCCAAGCTTACCCTTCTCCTGCCGGGTCTTGTTGCCGGCTGGCGAGGTAAGGGATCATCTCATATTTCTCGGACTTTTAAGGACAAACCGTAACTGTTCAGGGACTCACCGCCTGATCCATTCGGTGCCCCTCGACTCGCTAGAACACCCGGTTTATAAGACCCTGCGGCGAATCCCGATTTCTGGATGGAGGGCAATGGAGTCCTTGAGCCACTACAACAGATCTAATGGTTCGTGATTATAAATTGTTGAATGAATTTCGACGAGCGACATTTGACTTTCCTCCCTCACCTTGACGACGGCAGAATTCGAATTGCCGAAACCCAAAAGCACGGCCTTGCGTGAAGCGAAAAACTCTCTGGTAAAGTCCGATTGATCAATGTCTACGCAATCGGCAAAAATAATGACCCAGGGCTCCGAGAATCAGGCCAGCCAGCCCGCTCAAGTAATAAACGCCCTGCAAGGGAATAGCCCAGGCAAGAAATCGTACCCCCTTCTTGGAAGCGAACATCCTGAAAACCGGAGCATTAAAGCCCAAAAATAAGATGAATCCGATTAGGCCAAGCAATAAAAACGTGCTTTTCCAAAAACTCATTAGCAATCCCAGAAAAGCACATACAAAGCCAATGCTCGCGACCCGCTGTGAAGTCTGAAGGTTGAGGTTTTTTTCATTCGCACCATACTTGAAGAGCAACCGGGTCCAGGGAATAGCGCGCTTGGTAATATCGGCGATGATCATTGTTCGAAGCGTCCAGTGCTTAAGATGCTTAACTTGGATGTGACGATATAAACGGATCTTATAACCAGCCCGCGTCAGACGATAACCCAGCTCGATATCTCGAATTCCGGTATCAACTGGTTCAAAACCTCCCATCATCCCAAAAATGTCCTTGCTGATTGCTCCACAGCCACTCCAGAAGGTGGCGGTGTAAGAGGATCCAGTTTGATGAAAATAATGGTGTAAGAGATTTCTAAACTGGGAAACGGGTGCGGGGTCGAGCGGTTCATCGTCGTAAGAACCGAAGAACGCGACTTCCTCAGGATGGCTTTGGATTATCCGCTTGATTTCCTCCAAAGCATGGCTGGTGATGATGCAATCTGCATCCAGAAAAAGCAACCAGGCCGATGTGGACAGGGCTGCTCCGATATTCCGGGAAATGGCACTACCTTTTCTAGTCTCCAACCGGATGTACTTGACAGGAAATCGGGCCACAACTGAGGCAATGTCATATGGCGAAGCATCATCAATAACGATGCATTCAAAATCGTCTGTCGCGGCGCTCGAAAGTGCAGACAAACACCGTTCCAATGTTTCCCGATGTTCACAAGTGGGAATAACTATCGAGAAAACCTTATCCACAGAAACCGATTTTGAATAAGTCATCTTCTCCCAAGGCCATGTGAGCTCTTGCTTCCCGACGCTTTGATTTGAACATAGCCTAGCAATAAGAGAGAAAAGAGTCAAATTGAAGCGAAAAAGGCATGCCCAAAATGCAAAAGTACGCGGAGTCACCCGCCCCAGGCAACGATCGAGCCAGGCAAAGGTTTCCTAGGAATGATGAAGATCATTGCGCCTTCATTTTATAGACAACCATGATCTTTGAACCATCCACCTTGACCGAATAAAATTTATTCGCATACGGGTACTCTTTGGGGTGCCATCTATAGTTGCTCAGGAAATAATCTGCCGCCTCCGGTTCCTCGACATACACGAGCCTTCGCCGATCTTCCGCCCTGATCATTTTGGAATTTAATATACCGGGATCGTTGGCAACTTTAATCTTTATGAGATCTCTTGAATCCTCTTTCAATATCGCCTCCAACGCTTTTCTGTAAGACAAACCCCAGTAATCAAGCTCAAATCGATGCCCGAGATTATCGCCGGCCAGTGAGTTGAAAAAAACGTTTTGGTATGGATGGTTCCTGACCATGAACATCATCGTGGACGACAAACTGATACAAAGAACAATGACAAAGGCAAGTCGCGTCGCTTTTTGAATGCTGCCTTTAAAACGTCCTGACGTTTCATATCCATATAACATGCCGCTGATGACGAACATCAGAAATGCCGGATAAACAAAATATAGATGCCTCCAGCCATCTATCAGAACGGACTTGAGGACAATTGCCGATACAAGCGGCGCAAAAAGCCATAACAAAAAAATCAGCTCATTTCGCGAGCAGGCAAAATAATTCGTTTTGACTTTTATGAGATGCTCCAGCATCCTGAACACGCCCGCGAAAAAACAAATATTGTAGATCAAAGGCGTGGTTATCATTATCCAAACGGGTGCATAATGCCACGGCAGCTTTTTGGCGTTCAAATACTTTCCCAAATAAAGAACCGTTCCCTCCCATCTGAAAACGCTCATATTCTTGACGGCATCGATAATGTTCAAAGGGTTCTTCCACAACCAGGGCCAGAAAAGGATAACGAAAATCCCCAGACAAATGGTATAGGCGATGATCGATTTGACCATCCTTAGACCACACTCCCTTCGGACTCCAAGCCTCGACACGTCAATTGATACAAACGCATATGTAATCAAGGGCATGATCAGGCCTGCCACCCTTATATCGATCAGAATACCGCACGACAAGGCATGCCATATCGCCCTGGATGCCGACTTGGTCTCCATGTATCTAACAAGCGTATAGGCGCTTATAATAAAAAACGACAGGCAGGGAATATCTTTAGAGTTGTAAAAGGAATCCGCGAAGATTCTCGGACTCAGGATTAAAAGCGTAGCCCCGAGCAAACCGACCTTCCAACTTTTAAAATGTCGTCTGCACAATAAATAAAAGAAGATAACCGAGATATAAAACAATAAAAAGGTGATGAGGTGCCTCATCAGAAAAATTTCCCTCGAATCGCTCAAATGTAATATTTTTTCCAATATCGTCAAAGGGAGCTCAAAAGCAACGCCATAATCCCTGTCGACGTAGGTCAGCAAAGCGTTGTCGTCGTGGAAGACATAATTGAATGAGGTAAGCCCGTTGCTGCGGCTTATGTCTTCATCCCAGGAAAAGCCATAATCCCCAAATATTGACGTTCCCAATATCAGATAACAAATAAAATACGCGCCTACGATGACTTTATGTTTATTGAATATCTGGCAACTCATATCATATTGCGGACGGGCTAAGGTTTCTGAGCGACATACACAATAGAAGACGTGGGTGTTCCTTCATGCAGCGGAATTGACAGCACCCCGAAACCCAGGTTTCCCAGCAAAGATTCCCATTGGACCTCATTTCGAAAGTAGAATTTGTCTCCGACATAGAGCAGGTTGTCGATTATCCTTGCGATCATATATTTATGCTTCGGTTTGTCGTTCACCTCCTTGATGATCAGCTTTCCGTGGGGGTTCAGGGCACCAAAGCATTTCATGATCAGTTTTTCCTGATCAGCATAGGAGTTTAGGTGATGAAGAACGTCGATGATCGTGATTCCATCGTAATCGGTCAGCGCCAAATCGGTTCCGTCGGCAACCTTAAACGCGGCATTCTTAAGCCCCCTGTTTGAGTATTTCAGCTTCCGCGCGTCAATATCCACCCCGGTGACGTTCCTGTGTGGCGATTTGAGCGCAAGCAGGTTTCCAAAAATGCCATAACCACACCCGATGTCCAATATCCTTCCGCTCGATGGAACCAAATCGACGATATCTTCCAACCTGTTGATCCGGCACCTGATGTTGACGAAACAGGTCACATAAGATTGGTTCTTATAAAGATCCAACAGGCAGCCCAATTCCTTTCTGGTTTTAAGGAATTTTCTAAATATGAACATCCTGTTTCAATCATCTCCTCGTGCCCGAACGCCTGCAACCCCATGCATCAGGTGACGCTCGCCTCGTCCCTGGTGACTGATTCGATAATATAGTCCGGCCTTCCTTTAACCTGAAAATGCATTCGTCCCACATACTCAGACACAGCGATGAGAATGAATATGATAATTGTGCTGTTCAACAGCGCATACGCCGTAAACCACGTGTTTGAGCCCTTCGTTGGCCCAATTAAAAAGCATTTTACCAATATGACGATGATGACGACCATATTCGTCATGCATGCGATGCCCCCGATAAGAATGAACAGTCTCAACGGAAAGAGGGAAAACGAAACGAGCGCATTGAGGCCCATGCGCAACAGTTGAAAGGTTGATTTTGCTTTTCCCCCCTTGCGTGATTCTCTGTCGTACGTTAAGCCGGCTTGACGGAATCCCACAAAGGCCCTGATCCCGCTGATATATTTGTTGTTTTCCGGAAAATCGACGATTTTCTCGCCGATCTCCCTGTCAAATATTGAAAAAGTTCCGGCGTTTATGGGAAACTGGTTTTTTGTGAGAAAATACATGAATCGATAGAACACGTTCGTTAAGAATCTGCGCACAATGCCGTCCTTTCTTTTTGCCTTAATGGCATTAACAATAGAGAATCCTTCATTTTTTTTATGAACCAAGGATCTGATGAATTCAGGAGGGTCCTGAAGATCGCCATCGATCAGAATAATTTCCTTCCCCCTGCTGCACTTGATCCCGGCCACAATCGCATTTTCCTGGCCAAAATTTCTGGATAGTTTGACAGCGACCACATTGCGGTCCGATGCGGCACAATCGGCTATCAGCTTTCCGCTGGAATCACGGCTTCCATCGTCAACAAAAACGATCTCATACGGCTCCCCAATGTCGCTAAGGGCGTTCCTCAACCTGACGTATAATTCGCCGAATATCTCCTCTTCGTTGTGCAACGGGACGACAACCGAATATTTCTTTGATGGCTCACATCTGTCCCTATCTTGTTTCATGGTAATACGCCTCCCTAAAATTAATATTCATCGTCTTGTCGACCTCCAGGAAAGAGCGGCGCTCCGGAGTCAAATTTCGTGCCTGCTGATTATTCATTGCGCCCCTTTAAAATAGCCGATGACTGCCGTTGAGGTATCGCACACGAGTAAAAATTTGAATGGGGGCCTCTTCCCAGACCTTCGCAAACACTCCTCCAGCCACGTGCAGAACTTTATCCCGCGGCACATCCAGGGTCACAACCAGGCAGGGCGGTTTTTCACGAGCTCCGGCAATGCCCACAGCCCGATACCTCACATGCCCATACCCCGTCAACGCCCACAAAGGATACTCCCAACTGTTGCCACTCTGCAACAAACCCACATCACGACATCCGGACGAATTGATAATGTTTGTCGCTTTCGCAAATGTGAGCGCCGAATCCCGTTTCTTTACAAAATAATAATCCCGGCGATCCTTCTGCATCAAACGATTGGGCCCGGTTAAAGGTCGATTTTGATGCGATGCGATCGTCCAGAAAGCCGCTGCCAATAAAAGAGCGCTCACCCATACGGCCAATCCTTTCCGGCGCCCCATCACCACTCCGATCAAAGGAGAAAAAAGGATCAGCAAAGGCAGATGCAGGCGAGTGATCCAGGGCTGCCAGCTAATAACACAAACAAAAAGAGAACACCCCGCGATCACGCATGCGTCATAAAACCAAATCTCCCGTTTCGGTTTCATCCTCCATAACAGCAGCGGCAAAACAATAATGAGCACCATATGAAGCGGACTCGACGCGTAATCTTCATCAAAAACAACCCTCGATCCGGGCGGACAGCTATAAACATACCCAAATGTTTTCTGAGCGCCAATATTAACGCCGACAAGACGGGCTCCTTTATGAACAACCTTCTCTATGGCTCGATTTACCGAGAGCCGTGGTAACATCAATTCAGAGGAGATCTGGCATATCGCATTGATCGCAAAAGCGGCCGGATCATGCCTCGTCATCAAAAAGTCAACACGTTGACCATTCAAGAAAACGCGCCCCCTCGGCGACATCCCAGATCTTGTAAGATGACCCGCCACAAGAATTCCCGCAATGCAAAAAGCTACGAGAACATGTTTGGAGATCTTCTTCCATAAAGCATAGATAACCCAAACCAGAAAAGCGAAAACCACAAAGAAAGTTCCTTTGGCCAACAGGCCCAGCCCCAGAGTAGCAGCCGTCGCATAAACAGAAGTTCGTGAAAATTCTTTCCGTAACATGAAGCCCAGGGCAACAAACGCGATCGCCCAAAAGCTTATAAAAAGATCATTCTGTGTGCTTGTCGACTGCAAAACCGCCATCGGGATCGTGGCGGCAAAAAGCGCCGCCAAGATCTGACCTCGTAACACCGCCCCTAAAAGCCCGGCGATCAATGAAGCGGAAAGAGCGCAGCCAACGAAACTCAGCCATTGAAGAAAATTAAACCAGCGATCATCATGCGTTAATAAATGCACATGAAGAAGGCAAAACTCTGCTCCAGGAGGGTAAAACAACTGCCGCTCGATTTGTGTCGGATAAAAATGGACACCTCTATTAGCAGCCCAATGAAGGACCCTGGGAAGATGATATGTCATCGAATCCCAATTATTCGGAGGGGCGACGAACGCAACCAAAGCATTGATCAGAAAAATCAACAGCAATGACGCGACGCACAGCCGTTCAAAGATCCCGAAGTCCTTTAACGTGGGCAACCTCAAAGATCCTTTTCTGACACACCTCCCGAAGAGCCCACCGGATACAACGGTCATGGCGATCCAAAACCCGCGCACGGAAAAAGCGGTGATAGCTGAAAAAAGGCTTGCGGCCTCAATAAAGATCACAGCCGAAGAAGCGAGAGTTACCGCGGCGAGGATATACCCGGCCCGCCAACCTAAAGAAGGGAACTTGGTTCGATAAAAAAGTATTAAAAAAACAAAGGAAAGTACCGGCAACACGATCCACATACTATTTATTTTCCTTTACTATATCATCTCCTTAAGCCAGGATTATGGGCAACAGCCACTTGGCCGCCGAGCTTTTTTCCAATAACGATCATAATATAACAATTTCTTTGACAGAAATCCCCCCAGGCTCACTTGTGGATAGATCCGGTCTCATGTCTGATAATCCATCTGTGCCGTTGAAAAGACGTTCATGGAAACGGTCAATCCCTGGGGCTGAAAATACGGCTGAAACACGAACGCATTTTTTTATAATAGTGAAAATATTTTAAATCATACAGCAGATTAAGGAAACTGTTTTTTAATGATGTCAACAGAGTATTTTTTTCATGAACAGGACAATTCATGACAAATCCTAAAAAAATAGCAAGGTCACAGCAAAGCCTGTCTTTTTTCGGGAGGGCAGGCAAGTGGTTTTTCTCGTATTCTAGCGCTTTGGGGCTCTCGATGATCTCAATGGCCTTTGAAATGAATTTTTCTTTATTTTGTCGATACCCGTGAAGAATTACCGCCGTATTGTCCTGAATGTCATCCAAGAGCGAATGCATATGGCTATATCTAAAAAGCCTTGAGGCATGAAACTTTTTTGTTTTCTTTACAAAAGGAAACAAGGACACATCAAAGTATTTACCTTTATACAAGGATGGGACAGCCGTAAATAAATCTTTCGAATAGCACGCGCCCCCATTAATATGCTCCGCAATTCGATTGCCTGTTTTAATTAAATATTTTTGCGAGAAATATAAACCCATGATCAGTATGCCGGGATAGGCCTTCCATTCCCTCTCCAAGCGATCGACCCAATCCGGCACCTTCGGAAGCATGTCGGATTCAAGCCATAAAGCAAATCCTCCATCTTTTTCATAAACTTTACTTACATACTCCATGGCTTTCCAGAAAACTTCATCAGGCCCTTTAGGATAAGAATTTAAGACCGTTTCAGGCTCATAGCATCTCACAGGCGCCAAATCGTTTAAAACTGCAGCGAGCTCTTTATCGGGCTTGACCGTGTTTTTATTCACAAGAAGAAATTCAAAATGACACCGGTTCTTGTCGCGCCTTAACAAAAAATAGCCTATCTTTAAAAATCTTCGGATTTCCGTATCGTTAACGTACGGAAGAACTATGATATTTCGCATATCATCAGACCTATCTTGAACGAGTGTTCCCCTGCAGCGAATATTGACTCCATCATTTTATGATACAAATAATCCTTAGAATCTCTGAGATCCCGTAAATTGGCTATTTAATTTTTTTTTGTCTTTCTTAAGCGTTTCGCGCTAAGACGCATATAAACACAAATTTTTCGGGGAATCGATAGCCGCTTTCTATAATCAGATATTAAGGTTTTAAACCCATGAGCCAGCTCCCCTCTTTTATTTAGTTCGTAGGTTTTTGCACCACCGATCCAACGGTAGTTGCCAAGAATTTCATTGATATAATGCACATGGGCTTTTTGGACAGCCCGAAGCAAGAAATCGATGTCCATATGATATTCGAGGTCAACCCGATAATGCCCGATTTTTTCATGCAGAACTTTGTGGTAGAAATACGCTGATGGATTCAGCGGAAACTGTTCTCCATCGATAACAAGCAAATCGACAACGGAAAGGCGCGAAGGCCTATTTACCCTGATTATTTTTCCATCGGCAGTTCGGATATTGCAGTTGCCAACAATTAAGCTTGGCACAGGAAGTTTTTCTAATAATTTGACTATTTTATTGATGACATCAGGCTCATAGAAGTCGTCAACATTTAGAAAACCTATAATGTCGCCCCGGGCCAATCTTATTCCTTTATTCATCGCATCGGATTGTCCATTGTCTTGCTCCGAGACCCAATGAATATGAGGGTAATTCAAAGCATATTTCTTGATAATCTCAATGGTTTTATCGGTAGAACCGCCGTCAATGATGATATGTTCCAGCCATAAGCAGTTTTGCTGAATGACATTTAAAATACAGGATTCAATAAAGCGGTCACCGTTAAGCACCGACGATATAATTGAGATTTTGTTCGGATTCATTTTATGGTGTACTTGTGATAGGTTTTTGCGCGACAATAGCCGCGTTCCAGCATAACAGCCTCAAGAACGGCAAATCTCGTAATAGAAAAGTATAAAAGTGTCGCTCGGTGTATTAAATCTCCCCTCCTAACCATAGCGGAACTATATCGTTTGCCGCGCGGCAATGTCAACAGTCCCGAAAGTCACGCCTGAAGCGCAGGCGGGGAGCAAGAAATCCCGCCGCACCGGACAAAAGACGACAGACTCCCTCTCCCCTAACAACGAAACGATTGAAAATAGTCCACCGTCCCCTCGGCCGCCGTTAGGGATGCCTGCTCAATCGCCTGCGAGGGCGGAGGCTTCGCCATCGTAAACGTCGGCTTCATGTAATCGATGATCCGGTCACGGGCTCTGCCGTCAAGGTCGCCGAAAGAGCGGTCCCCGGCGAATGATCCCAACCTCTGTTATGCCACATCTCAGTTGTCGCATTTTGCCACATCTAAACTGTCGCATGGGGGAGTTGTCTCTTAGAGCTGGTCCTTGGGAACATTTTGATATCTTTCCTCTCTGAGGGTATGCCTCGCTATGACGTTTCCCCCGCGTTCGATAATCAGGTTCGTCCCTTTTAGTTTCGTCAAGACCCGGCGTTTGAGTCCTCGTCGGGAAAACGGTAATAATGACCATAATAAGTGATGGCGGCCGTCTTGAGGACCCTTCGGGGCTCTTCGTGCACCAAGATAAACTCCAGATCTTCCCGGCTGAGGCGGCGAAGCGAATGGGTGTAGAGATCGGCGGAGCATTGTTTGTTGATCCCCTCATGCTCATGGTTGAAGTTATAGTTTTCCTGCCACCGGCCGAAGGCTTCAAAGACCTCTCTGATTTCTGTCCGATCGACGTTCTCCAGGACGAAGTTCCTCTGGACGAACCGGAACAAGCCTTCGATCTTCCCCTTTGTCTGGGGTTTCCGGCCATAGAGAAGCTTGATTCCGAGCCGGTGGGCATACCATTGGCAGTTGGCCTCGCCGCCCTGGCGTGTCGGCTTGAACTTGCTGCCCCGGTCCGAGCGGATGGCTTCAGGTAACCCGTACCGAATAAATGCGTTATACATCACCTGACAGACGTTGATGCCATACTGGCGATAGAACCATTGGCCATGTCCTAGCGCCGCCGGGCTTTCGAATGGCGTCGGGGGAGCCGGGATATCTCAAGATTCCGGGCGCTTGGTCCTTCAAGTGAACGTGGGGGGAAATCCGCCGCACGACGCCATCCGGCGGAAAACCAAAGCGAAAAAATTCTGCTGCAAACATATTCCCAGTCTGCTAAAATGAAAAACGAAGCCGGCGAAAATGGCCTTGCCCGGCTCCGAGGGACGAACATTAATTGATAGCCAAAATCATCCTGATCCCGTCGCTCCATTTCCTGGTTTCCGTTCTTTTGGTGGGGGCAGGGCTGCTTTTACTTCTTCAGCAAAGATCGGCTCGCAATCACTTCTCGGGCGCCGGCAATTTTCTTGCCGCGGCCGCCCTGGGCATTCTTTACAACGCACTGCAATTCGCCCTGGTATTATTGGTTTACAGGAGATTTCCTGTCAATTCCCAGTTTTGGCTTAGCGCCGGCAAATACGCCATGGACCTGGCCTTTCTGCTGTTCCTGTCCCTGGCTTACCCAAAAAAATACCTTAGCATTTTGCGCGACCTAGCCAGGGTCTTCAGCCGGGGCGACAACGCCGTCCTTCTGCTGCTGTCCATTCTGCTTGGTTTTCTGACCGTGATCAACTTTCCCCATGTGTACGATTCGGGCCAATTGAGGGCCACTAACAGCATGTTGATGACCGGGGCCGATTTTCTAGCCAGCCACCGGTACGCATTGGGATTTTCTGCCCTGTGCTACTTCCCCACCGCGGTTGTGATAACCTTGCCTATGACGACGCTGGTCTCGGGATTCAAAGTTTTCCTTTTATTCCTGGCGGGCATGGCCGCGATCTACGGACTGGGCAGATTGCGGACGATCGACGATACGGCTTCAAAGTTTCTCTATTTTTTCATAATCATTTCCAGTTTTTTCGGGCTCCAAGGGATGATGAGATTGGGAAAAGACAGTCCCTGGGCCGTGCTCTTCAGTCTTGTTTTCATTTTCAGCCTCATAGATCGGAACCGTAAGCAGAGCGCCTTAGCGCCTTGCTTGTTTTTTCTAAGCGCCATAGCTTTAGGCATGATCGCCATCCCCTATCTTTTCATTTTTTGCGCCGTGTTTATGGCCACGCATTTATTGCCTGAAAGAGTAACCGCCCATAGGGCCATTTTCCCGGCCGCGGTGATCTTGATGCTGGGAATTTGCTTTATGCTGATGCCGATTAAGACGGCCATCAATATGCCAAAGCACCTCCAGTCCACCGGGGAAAACTATCGATATCGATCACCGCTCGACGGTGAAACTTCTTTTTATTCCTATTTTGTCGCCTTCAATAAGAAAGGAGCTAAAAACTCGGCACCATTGATCGTTGCCGGCCTATTGGGTATTCTTCTGCTTCCTCTGATCAAAAAAAGGTTCGCCGATGTCGCATTAAGAAGCACGGCCTTGTTTCTCCCGGTCGCCACTCTGGGGTGCCTGTTCCTGCCGTTCCTGGCCCGTGACTTTCTCCCGGCCAACCACTCGGAAAAGATACCTTTGACGCCGTTGACCCCTTTCGACGCCTGGAACCTGGTTAAAGACATCCCCCAGTGGTACGTGCAGATCATCGGCGGGATTTTTTTTATCATCCTGCTCGATGCCCTGATCAATCACATGGCGTCCCGTCCGAAAACAAAAAAAAGCGATCTATATCGGATTCGCGGCGATCGCGGCAACCGTGATCCTGTCCGCCAATTTATCGGGTTTCATATCCTTAAAAAATCCGGCCCGGCTTTATCCATACGGAGGCAACAAGAACAGATATCTTGCATCGGTCATGGACAATATCTACCGGCATCCTGGCGTAAAGCATGTCTTCCTGATGCGGGGAGAATCTTCTTTAAGTTTAGAAGTTTTTAGTGGGGCCCGCCAGAATTACTTTCCACAGAAAAAAATGGCGATAATAGATCCCTCCGGCTTCAGGGAACTGATTGCTTCCCTCAAGGGAAAGCCTGTCCTCCTGATCACCAGCAGGAGTTTTATTTCAAGGCTGTCGGTTGAACCGGGGGAGCATGGCCCTTACCGGATAAAAGAACTGGCCCATTTCAGCAAAGGGGACGGGATTTTCCTTGTATCCGGAAATTAGGGCGATTTCCGCAATTCCGTTCCCCACCCTCACGCCGCAGTCGTTCAGCTGATTCAAGCGCCGGCGCTTTTTTTTCGGGGCCATGAAAACAGAACGGCGCCGATGACCGCTGGCAATGCGGTATTCAGCAAAAAGAGCATGAAAGCGGAAGATATCGCGGCCGCTTGGGGAATATCGAACCGCGAAAGAAGAACCATGGCTGTTCCCTCACGAATTCCCAGTCCTCCGACGGTGAAAGGAAGGACATTGGTCAACATGATCAGCGGCTGGGTCAGCAGGACCGCCGGCAGTCGGCCATGATGATAATTATTCAGCAGATGATAGAATTGCACAAAGACAATGCCATAACACAACAAGGAAAGCGCCAACTGCCGGAGTTTCGCTCTCGGGGGAATCGCGGCGATCCGCGCGTCCATCAGGCTCAACTGCTGCCGGGCTCCGGCGAATTTTCCGGAATGCTCCAGGACTCGGCGCAGCCATCGCAGTGGATATTCGGGGCAATAAAGCGCAGCCAGCAACAGGGCCAGAAGCAAGATACCCATCGCGGCAAAAAAGGGATTTAAAAAGTAATAGATTCCCGGAAGCGCCAGGAACAAAACGGCCGCGACCTCAAATATCCTGTCCACGACCACGAGGTAGGCGACGAGACTTTTCCCGTATTTCTCAAGGAACATCGTGCGGGCGACCTCGCCCACCCTCCCCGGCGTCAGCAGGCCGCCGGCCATCCCTACGAAATAAGACTTAGCCGCATCACCCAGCGAGGAGCCTTTCCCGGCCGCCGCCAGGACCAAACGATGCCATTTCAGCACTTTCAGGTAAGTGAAAAGCTGCCCATAAAGCAAGGCCAGGCCAAGATCATAAGTGATCGTCCTCAAGGAATCGGCGATGTTGGCGGAACCTGTTTTATCGACGACCAGGATGAGCAGGGCGATCGATACCAGGAGCTTGACAAAAAAAAGGATCCTTTTCCGTGTTGCTTTCACGCCGGGGTATCCATTCCCTTCCAAAAGGAGACAAATTCCCCCGCCAAGAGAAAACTGGTATTCATGCAGCGGCTGCGAGGATAGAATTGGCTGCTGTCCACAAGAAAAAGGTTTTTAACCGGGGTGGCAAAGGGCGGCATCACCCGGGAATAATGTTTTTTAAAAATAGGCTGCGTGTGGCGGTCCCGGAAAACATGGAAGTCCAAGACCTGCAACTCGTGGAAATGCTTGAAGATTTTTTTCAGGAAACCGCAATAGAGCTCGAATAGCTCTTGATCCGGCGCCGCCCAGGCGAAGTCATCCATATGCTGAACGTAACGCGAAAGGTAGGCCACATGCCGGCCGCCGTAGTTTTGACCGTCCATCCAGTTCGTATGCTCCACCACCACCGTGAACGGGATGCTCGTATCGCCGATGTTGATCCAGTAATGGGAACTGAGCGGCTGCTTCAGGCGCATAACCATGCAAACGGAATGGGAATAATCTATGCCGGCAAGCCCGACGCGGTAGTCTACAGGTAGGACGGGGAAAACATCACCGAATAAGGGAAGCGGCAGGCTGACAACGCAAACGTCATAGGGATGATCCCGGTCGCCGTTCACGACGAAAGAACCGGTCCCGCCGGCGGCCAGGTCAATGGACGCGACCGGGTGGCCGGTCATAATCCTTCCCCGTCTTTTTTCTATCTCCGCTCCCATTCTCTCCCAAAGGAGTCCGAAACCTCCCTCCAGGTAGCCCAGTGATTCCGGGGAACCGGAGTGCCGGCCGCGGACCCGGCTCGCCAGGCGGTCCCAGAGCCAGGTCGCGGCAATGCAGGATGAATAGTCGCCGAACTTGTTTTTCAGCAACGGTTCCCAGAAGATCTGGTAGCCGCGGAGACCGCACCCGGTTTTGAGATAGGCCTCCGCGGTCGTTCCGTCAAAAGCTCCCCACTCTCTTTTCCGGAGCAGAAGCGAGGCACTCAATCCCACCCGCAGCCGGTCCGGAAGCGACAGCGGCGTGAAGCGCAGCATATCCCACGCGGAGTTCAGGGGATAGATCTTTCCCCGGGAGAAATACGCGATGGAGGCTTTTTTGAAGATCAAGCGGTCTTCCAAGCCCAGGTCGCGGATCACATCCAGCAATTCGTGATGGTGGGGGAAAATATGCCGGTAGTACTTGTCGATCGGATAAGGATCGGCCTCGAAGGCGGCGGCCAGGCCGCCGGTTTTTTCCTCTTTTTCAAAAACTGTGACGGCTTGATCCTGCCGGGCCAGGGCGTAGGCAAGGGCCAGTCCGGTCACGCCACCGCCGATTATGGCGATTCTTTTCATCCCTCTTCAATCACGAGACCTAGAAACTTCATGAGCTCCCATGCGTCGCAGTTGCATTCCCAGACATATATCCCTGACGCACCTTGCTTTTCGGCGACAGCCGCAGGCACGAAGTTCGGCAGCATAGAATGACCTGCTGCCGATTATTGTAGCACCTGTAGAGTGAAAGAGCGAGGGGGTCTAAAACTACCAGAGACTGTTTACACTTGGGCTCCGCTTTCGTAAGCTGGGCGACGAAAGGAGAGGTTGTATGTCCGGAGCCGAGATGATCAGGAATCAGCGCAGGCGGGAAGCAAGAAATCCCGCCGTACCGGACAAAAGACGACAGACTCCCGCTCCCAATCATCACGAATCACTCAATAATATTCCCCGCTCCCCTTGGCCCCCGTTAGGGATGCCTGCCCAATCGCCTGCGAGGGCAGAGGCTTCTCTGCTGCAAACGCGGGCTTCTTGTGTCGCCGCCGTGGAGCTTCTGGACCGGAAAAAGGCCCAAAACGGGGAGAATCTGTTACACCCGTGTTACACGAACTGATTTTTCTCGGGGAGGAACGCCGGCCTGTCACGCCGGAGGTCACGAGTTCGAGTCTCGTCGGTCCCGGCACCTGTTACCCAGGTTTTTCCCTGATATTTTCCATTTTTCGTTTCCGTTTAAGCTCCTCTCCGCCAAGTTAGGCGAAATTAGGGACCATTTGTTACACCGGTATGACACGGCGGGTTGGTCTGCCCATGTTCTAACGGCCACGCATAGTGCATAACGACGTCGCCCTTCCCCCGCCCCCCGGGGCCATCACTATCGATATCACTATCACACATCATTCATCACTTCTTCCATCACGCCTTAACCTAACCTTCTTGCCGCAGGTATTCACTTTATGGACATGGTATCAGACCGAGAGCTAATCACTCGAAGCCCCGAACGCCCTTAGGACGCAGGACGCTCGTTCCCCCCCCCACGGGAATCGCACGTAAAGATAGGTCGTTCTCAAGTACATGATACCGAGTG
>Ga0315273_10002089_pt1 | contig 23332 bp, 30 predicted proteins | sample YL17G02_0_MG_FD_205753 | JGI IMG/M metagenome (GOLD analysis project Ga0315273, IMG submission 205753) | Sediment microbial communities from Yellowstone Lake, YNP, Wyoming, USA - YL17G02_0 | ecosystem: Environmental > Aquatic > Freshwater > Lake > Sediment | place: USA: Wyoming | collected...
TACGAAACTCGTGAGATGCTTACGGTATATTTAAAAAATCTTGAACTTGGCGGTATGACTGCCAAAGATGTTGGTTGTCTTGCCAAAGAAGTCGGAGCACCCGACGTAGAAAATTACATGGCTGATCTTGTTAAAGCCATGTTTAAAGCCTCGTGGTTCCTTAAAGCAACACTTAGGGGTTAGACCAACAACCACGTGTTAGTTGCTCTGACATACATCCCGGCGGCAAAAGCACCCGAAGGTTGTACTTGGTAATACAGAGAACCTGAAGGTTCAGTTGTCGGCAAAGGGAGACCGCTAAGTACGACAGTAGATCCCTGAATAACTCCAGAAGCCAAGATTGCGCCGGATGCAAGAGTTGCACTACGGGCAGTAATGGCACCCGAAGCCAAAATAGTACCGGACGAAATAGTTGCAGTTAAAGCTCCGGATGCCACAATGGTCCCGGATGCGATAAGTGCTGATCCGGCTTGAATTGCAAACACAGCTGTAGCTGCAGCAGCGGTATCAGCAAAACCTGCGCTGATCTTTGACCACGTTGATCCTGTCCAAACTTTTAAGTAATAATCTGGTGTTGAACTATCCGTCCACAGTTCACCTGTGGAGTTACCTGACAAACCAGCGGGTGTTGAGTTAGGTGCTGTTGCTGCATAGCTACTGGGACCGATTTTTCGGACAGCACCAGCAGAATCTTCAAAGTAAAGGCCGGGATCTGTTGCACCAAAGCAAAGTGCTAATTCTCCGCCCTGTAAAATAGTTCCGCTGGGTCTATCTGAAGATAAACCAGAACGCTTTGAAAGCAGGATAACAGGTGTTGATGTCATTAATAAATACCTCCGTTAAGGGAATACGCTGCTGGCGGAATCTGAGTGCCGTTTTTATAAGTAGACCCGTCCAGTATATTAACAGGCTCAAGTACGGGATTTGCATTTAAATAAGTACCGCCATCGTAAACAGCAAGATTTTGAAAGTTAATAGGACCAAACGGATCATATTCAGGAATTGTAAACATTTCAAAATTTTGAGGATACATTTGACTTACAGCTTCTAATCCGCCAACATTTAATGTTTTGGTCATCATGTTATACATATCCGGGTACGTTACCCGAGCAGGCATGTCATTTATCGTGGGGCTATACCGCTGCCACCACACAAGGTCTTTTTCCCGTTTTAAAAATTCAAATTGTTTTTTTAAATCTATGTCAAATTTTTCACGATAATATTCGTTCATAGGCTCATCGTTAGGTTGATGTAGCCAGGGTTTAGTTGCGTCTCCTTGGTTATACCTAATTTGCATATCCCACATAGCCGCATAAATGTGTTTACACCACTTGGGTTGGTAGTAATAAAGATTTGGATCTGAATAACTTTGCTCACTAATAGAAGGAATATTGTAAATTTGACGCAAATAAATAAAACCAAATGTGCGAGCATATCCAGGGTTATCTTGTGCATCAACTAAACGGTTAGTTTGATCGGGACCGGCATCAAAAAATCCCGGATCTAAATTCTGTACGCGAGTAAACGGATAACGTTGCCGCAAAGAAAGTGCATATAAGTTAAAATTTTCCCTGTTTAAAAAATCAGGGCATGTGCACTGCGCACGCATTTCAGTCGTAAAATACTCTCCTACTAACGGCGGTCCTGTAGCCGGAACTGCCAGGGTGGTGGCGTCAACCACGCTCCAACTGTTATCCGCTGTAACGGAAATAAACAGAGTATTAAAAACAGGAGCGTAACTAGGCGTTCGAGGTACGTTATTAACACCTACGGCAGTGATGGTGTAATTGTTATATCCATATTGTTTTTCGGTACCATCCGCATTAAATCTATTAGATACAACTTCCCCAGTAAAAAAAGAAATAGGTGCACCAAAACGAGTATTTAATTGAACCGCATAAGTGGATTCGTTGTATTGAGTTACAGCCGAAATTGCGTAACCAAAGTTCAAAAAGTTAAAAGAATCTCGCGGGCGTACTCCAACCATCCACATACGCATATCAGTGCGGGTGGACGGGTACATAAAGCAGGCACCAGGCACATAGGCACCAGCACCGATAGTTCCTGTCGGAAAATATTTAAACGAGTACATGAGGCCGTCATAAGCCTGCTGCGAATACATACTGAGTTCATATCCACGGCGCCAACGAGCCCAAAGTGACGCATAGTCGTATTCACTTAAAAGACTAAAATCTTTTGTACCTGTAGCCGGTCTAAACCTTCTTTTAAAAGGAAGCGGAGTTATAAGTTCACGTTGACTATCCGAACCCCTAACTGTGCGCGGCGATTCTACGGACTTATTAGCCTTGTAGTTATTGAATCCGAAATTATCAGATCCCTTTTTCCGCGCCACGATTAATAGAAACCGCCTTGAGCCCAGATTGTAATTCCTGAAGAACTCAAACCACCTGAGACAGATGCAGGGCCGTTACCAATATATCCAGCGCATAAAATGTAACCTTTTTCTAAATAAAGCCCTTCGCCCTTACCGATCTGGATGGGAGCCACGATATTTGTGTCTCCAACTTGAGGTACAGGAGCATTAATAGCAAAAAGCTGCGTGGCTAACGGGTACCCAAAAGTAGCACCACTCAAACCAACTTCAAAACGACCAACCATCAAGGCAGCTGACGTTGAAGGCGCTGATTGATTCGGGGCATAAACATACAGCGCAATATCAGCGCTTCGAACCCCGGATCGATTTGGATAATTTTCGTTGCTGACAATGGTTATATCCTCAACCAGAGCAGCATCTTCTGAAGGAAGATCGCCAACGCGAACTAATTGAATTAAGTCCGTTAAATTTGGATTGGTAGGATCACAACGACCCGTACTGGCTGTGATTCGCGCCCCACGCAGGAAAGGGCGGTCGATTAAGCAGGGCTGCTTGTTTGTTGAAGTACTAGCCGTGACATTAAACACCCCCTCTTATTAGGATAAGGGCGCTCCAACTCTCGTATCAGTCTAATGCAAACTGTTTTTGTTTGTCATCAGTGTAACAAGAGATTTACGCCTAATTGGCCAGCTTCAACTCGTTTAAAACTTAAACAACGGGCCATGGAAAATTATCAGTGATTAAAATTGAATAATACCCTTAGGGCTTGCAGGAATTTTTCCTGGACTTAGTACAGGATCACTTTCAGCTTGAGTTTTAGAAATAATAGACGAAATTAAATTAGTTAAAAATTGATCTTGATCGTTATTTTGTAAATAATTTCCTAGTCCTTGACCGGCCATGATGGGAATAGGAGCTTCGCCGCGAATACCGCGAATAAGATTTCCTACACCACCCATAAGGCCGCCAAGAGCATCTCCGGCACCCTTCCAATCAAAGGGTTTTGGAGCTGTAGGTGCGCCATACGAAACCCCAAGGTCAACAGGTTTTGTATAAGCCGACGAATAATCAGTACCGGTGCTCTTAAACGCCGAAGAATAATCAGTCCCAGCCATGATTAATACTCACCTGTGGTTATTGTAGGAGGTTTTAGCGGTAATTGAATGCTCGGTTGTTAGCTTCTGGAGTTGAATAGTGATTAATAAGTTCAAGTAACTGAGGTGTGAGGGCATCACGCATATCAGCAGCACCTTGAGTGGGGTTATAAGCTGATTGACCTGCGCTTTCAGCACTGCCAATAGCGTTATTCTGATTGTTACTACCCAAGGAAGTGCCAATTACAGCCTGTGTATTTTGAACAGTCTGTTGATTAGGCAACTTACGATTGCCTAACTGTTTCTCCAGTAATTCATACGCAAGAGCAGGATTAGATTCGGCCCAACGCATCAGATCATTATTGTTAATGGCTCCCACACCAATAAGTTGATCAATAATTTGAGTTTTATTAGCGTTAGCATAAGCCTCACGTTCCGCAAAATAACGCTGCATGGGACTTGCTGCTGTTTTCGAACCAGAAGCGTACTGTTGCTTCATGGAACGTAACTCTTCGTTATCTCCTCGTGTAACCGTGGGAGTTTGACGGCCATCAACACCGCGATATTCGGGAGCAGCAATGTTAACTCCGCTACCCGCTTGCATAGAGGCGGCTGCAGCAGCTGCAGCTTGTTGTGCTGCAACTTGTTGTTGTTGTTGACTCTGAACTCCAGGATCAGTAGGCGTACCTCTTTCAGGAGTTGCAGTAAAATCACCCATGGGAGTGGTTACGGGTTGCTCTTGATTGCCGCCAGGCAGCATACTGGCAGCAAGTAAACCGCCGCCAACACCAACACCAAGACCGGCCAAAACAGTAGGTCCATACTTTTTAACCAAACTTAGATTTACTTGCCTTAAACCGCCTGCTGCATCACGCGGATTAAAATTTTGTCCTGCGGTTCCTAGATCGCGAACATCGACGGGGAGCATAGATTCCCGGCCTAAAGAACCGCCGGGGGAGGGCACTAAATCACCGCCTCTAACATAAAGATCGCCCCGACCGTATCCAGGTGGGACAGGAGGCTGATCCATGCCTCCGCCAGCAAAACGTTGAGGCTTTACTCCGAAAGCAATTCCGCGCTCACCCGTAAAGGGATCAGGTTCAGTAAATAATGAACGTTGTGGAGCGTCCCGGCCAGGAATAGAAGGAGTTTCTAAAATATTACGCGCCGAAGGGCCAGGTAGTGCACCCTCAATAACTCGACCTGTGTACGAAGTACCGGTCCCACGGGTGGGTTGCGGTGCTTGACCAGGACCCCAAAAACGACCCTGATCGCTGCGCAACTCTAACCCTGGTTGGGATGCGGCAGGTTGCTGTGCTCGTTGAGGTGACCCGAGGTATTGATCAGTCTGAGGGCGAGGTGCAGTAGCGCCACGCATCATGGGAACTTCACTTTCTGCAGCTCGCATAAGAGCACCGGGTTGAGCCCGTCGAGCAAGGGCGCCACCAGCGTCAAGTCCTCCGCGGGCCATCCCTTGTGCGGGCTTTAAAATCCCACTCTTATACAACCCTGTACCAAAAACTTTAAGTAGTTGTAATACGTCCGGTTGCATCAGATTTAAGCCTGGCACGAAACTAATCCTCAGTCCTTATATAACTATAGCTTTTATCGCCAGTTTGCGTAGAAATACAATCTATCTGCCCGCGAAACATCGGGAGGTCCAGGAATAGCTTGAATAAATTCACCTCCGCTCCGTTCAAACCGATACCGGGCTGCCACGGGGTCCCTGTAGTTAGGAATATAAAGCATATGTGCCATACGATCGCATTCGTAAAGATAATTTTCCCGCCAAATTCGAGCGGTTTCTCTTTTATCTTGAATGTTGATTGAACGACTAACGTCACCCAAGATTGTCTCCTGACGACTTGTAGCTCGTCCAGTTGCAAGTTCAGTTAAACGTTCAGCTTCTTCGCAACGTTCAATTTGTTGAACAATTTTGTCGTAATAAAATTCGCTCGGGATAGCGTTACTAGCCTCCATCAAACGGGCATAGTCTCCTGCTGGAACGGTGGCGATATTGTACCCAAGATGATATGCAACACGACTAAAGTTAAAGTCATCTAAACGGTATCCAAAAACCTGAGCGGGATTACGTGTTAGTTGATTAACTGTGGCATAAATTATTTCTCTCTTGGTAGCGTCTGTAACATCAGGATTAAATACAACACCCTGCCCAGCTAAATAAGACTGGATTTGCTCCAGTTCTTGAGTCGTTAATTGGGCCATAATTTAGGTCCGCCTATGGTATAGTCTAACCTGTTTTAAACGAGAAATGACTCAAAAACGTTTATGGGCAGATCACCCACTACAGAACACTTACAGATCTATGATTAATAGATGTTACTGCACAGTAAATACACATTTTTATAATTACGGAGGAAGAGGAATAAAAGTATGTGATCAGTGGCGATTAAACAGAAGAAACGGAGGTAAAACTTCTGAAGGTTTTCAGAATTTTATTCGCGATATGGGACCAAGACCATCAGAAAATTATACATTAGAGAGAATCAATACTAACGGAAATTATGAACCTAAAAATTGTAAATGGGCGACTAAAAAAGAACAAGCTTTAAATAGAAGAAAATATCAAATTATTAAATTAAGAGGAGAAAATCATCACCAGAATAAATTAACAGAAAAAGAAGTATTAGAAATAAAACAAGAGTTAAAAAATCCAAGAAGAGGTCTAATAACTTTTTTAGCTAAAAAATATAAAGTAGACCGTAAAAACATATATTCAATTAAAAAAAATGAGTCGTGGGCTTGGTTAAACGATCACTCAACATAAACATGATCACCTTCTAGAACAGAATCCCAATCAACACGGGTAATAGATTTAAGCTGCTCTAGTTTTGTAAACCGCTCGCCAGGCATAGACTGCTGCAATTCTTTAATTTCAGTAGCCGTTTTCAGACCAACTCCTTTAAGAACTTGCGTCAACAACTGAGGAGTGGCGCTATTGATGTTAGTCCGATTAAAAGCTTGAATTTCGGGCTTAACAATCTGCCTGCCACGGCGTTGTTTAACGTCTTTTGCCTCAAGCTCGGCTTCTTTAACAATCTCGTCAATTTGATTGCGATGCGCAAAGAAGACTTTTCCCGTAGTCAGGGATTTCACCATCTTATACTCGCCTTCGTCGTGTTCACTCAACACTTCGACTTTTACACCGTTAGGGGTGTAAGTAAACTCTTTAACGGTAACAGCAGTCATCATGTAGACAGTGCTCTGAGCTTATTTATAGCACAGATCAAAAGAAAAAACCCCCTCCGGAGAGGGGGCTTGAACTTTTCACCTGAAGTTTATCAGGAAGGAACAGTCGAGGTGTAAGCGTTGGACTCAATAAGTCCACCAGGCTGCAGAGCCAGGTCATCACGCAGAGGTGCTTGGTCAGGAAGCAACCAGCAGACTTCGGCAATACCGAGAGCCTTGTTACGACCGGCGAGCTTGTTAGCACCAGCGCGGGGGTCATAGACACCCGAACCAAGGCCAATACCGGAACCGGGAACGGTAGCGGTGCTGTAGAGACGATACTTAGTATCGGCTTTAACAGCTTGCATGTTGGCGGTGTTCCAGGCATCGCTGGAATTCCAGGATCCGTTCTCGATGCGGCTGCTAGCGCCCACGAGGTTGGCAAAGAAACCGCTGGGGCTGGGAGCCGTGGTCAGACCTGAAGACAGGGCAGGACCCACGCCGAGAGCAGGAGCAGCTTGAGCACCAGCGATACCACTGGAGATCACGTCGCCGCCGTCGAGGCGAACGCTCACACGGTACACATAGGCACCAGAGGGAACGACGATACCGTCGGTGATGTCAGGGCGAACATCCTTATAAGCGTCAGGAGACGGAATAATGATGTCGGCAGCCCGGAACGGTTGGTTAGTGGAGTTCTGACCTGAACCGTAAGGTTGAGTGTAGTACTCCAGCTGGTTTGTGCTAGAGCTGGCCTGATAAGACAGGTCAACGTAGCCTACGGCTTGCTGGGCGACCCAGCCGGGACGGTAAACAACGCCAACGGGACCGCCAACAGGCTGATTGCTGTAGGTTTCGTTGGTGCCGTTCTCGTTCTGAAACGAGAAGCTGCTTTCGCTGTGCCAGTAGCGAAGAACATTGACATAGTTACCAGGATAAATCTTGGCAACTGCGATTTGCTGAGGGTTAGTAGCCATCGTTAGTTATCTCCTTATTAAACGTTAAAGGAGTAAGCGATGGTGGCGAAGTCAGCGTTCAGAAGTTCGAAACCTGCGTACAGGCTCCAAATCATCATGATGAAACGGCTGAAGTCGTCGTTATTGTTCAACAGAACTTGAGCATTGTTACCGCCGATACCGACGCCAACAGCTTGAGGACCGAAGAACATACCAATGGCAGTGTCATAAGTGCCAGAGGAACCACCAATCGTTGCGGAAGCGGTTTGAGTAGGCATGTTAGTGGATTCGAAGAATCGCACACCTTCAAACACGAAACCAGTGGGCATAATCGGTTCGCCAGCCACAAAGGTGGCTTGACCGAAGCCCTGACCCATGTACAGCGCAGCGTTGGGCTGCATTGCGGACATGAGGGGGTTGATTTGACCGTTGCCGGGGTAACGAGCAACTTCGCGGAAGTCGCTGTTCTGGCGCAGGTGCATCAGGAAGGTGGGATCCACCACGGCGCGGTAGAAACCGTCCTGATAAGTAGGAGTGTTGCGCTTGCGCAGGCTCTTCACCACGCGCAGCAAGTCATCCTTAACGTCGAACTTAGCCTGTTCGGCGTTGGTGTAGGTAAGACCACCAACGGCAAGGTTGCCGGGGTAGTAGTAGCCACCTTGGGAATCAGAAGACTGACCTTTCGAAACAGCTTTCAGGAGTTCATTAATGAACACCCGATCGCGCCAACGACGATAGTCGTCGAGCAGCGTCAGGGAGCCGATCGATTGGTGGAAAGCAGTCAGGTTGCCTGTATCCAGCAGGAGACGCTGCGCGGTGATCAGAGTCTCGCGAGCAATCTTAAATGTGCTGGGTTGGGTCGGATCACTGGGATCTGCAGGGCCGGTGTACTCACGAAGAGTCACCAGCACCTTGTCCTTGACAATGTTCCGACTGTTGGCAGTACCAATGGTCTGCTCAGCAGTACGTTCACGTGATTCTTTACTTCCCGGATTGCCCCAGAACCTGTAGCGGTCTAACTGCACAGTCTGGCCTGGCTGCTTACTGAAGTCGTGAACGACCACAGGTTCCGCTGCCATTTCTACAATGTACGCAGGATGCGGACGGTAGAGTTCGGCGCCGAGAAGTTTCGGAAAGTCATTATCGACAAACACTGTCGATATCTCCAGAAACTACAAAAGTAGTTTAAAAGGAAAATGAACATAAAGATAGTCTTATTGTCGCATTTATAGCGGTATACTAAAACCTTAAAAAATTTTTTAAAAAAATGGCAAAAAGCTCTACTCCTGAATACAGAGTCTGGATTGATATGAAGACTAGATGCTGCAATCAAAATGCACACAATTATAAATATTATGGAGCCAAAGGTGTAACTATATGCGATAGATGGTTTTATTCATTTGACAATTTTTTAGAAGATATGGGTAAAAAACCAAAAGGATACACACTAAGTAGAAAAAATGATATTGGTAATTACGAACCAAATAATTGCAAATGGGAATCTAAAAGCGAACAATCAAGCCAAGTTTTTAGAGGAGAAAAAAATAAACACAGTAAGTTAACAACTGAACAAATTGCGTGTCTCCGTTCACTGTGGCAATTTAAAACAACTAAGTCAAAAATAACCGCAGAAAATATTTCTAAAGATTTAAATGTAACAAGACAAACTATAAATAATATAGTTAACTATAGAACTTGGATACACAATTAAATAGATTTTTGATTACTGCTGTTAACACTGGAACTGAACGGACGTACAAGATTACGGACAGATTCAGACCCTTGTAAATACGCAGAACCGTAGTTATATGCGTAGCGCGAAGACTTCCCTCGATAAACAAACCGGAGAGCCGTAGACATTAAACCAGGAGCTTGAGAACGAACTGTCTCAGTAAAAGTTTGACAGTATACGGGTGCGTTATAAACCCACTCAGCACGATTTTGAGTTCCCTGAGATCCCAATATATTTGTTAAAAGACCTCCTTCATAATTACGGTGTGTGACACCGCCTCCGGTTGTTCCCTCAGCAGCTGTATTACCATCTGGCGTATTATATGGACTGTAAGCTTGGTTATCGGGAGCTTTACCGTTGTAATACGTATATTTTCCTGTATCTCTTAGTCCGTAATTAGCTCCTTCACTAGTTACAACCTTTGCACCAGCAATCGTGGTAGTAAATAAACCCCTATACCCTGTGTAGGAACTTAAAGATTGAGTAGGAAGATAATCAGTATTTTCATAGTCCGTCCAATAACCAGATACAGCTTGGGGGACTGTGCGCCACGCTGTGGTTGTATACCATGATCCGCTATTTGGCGGACCTGCTGTAATTACGCCAAGATCAGCTCCGGTATCTTGAATACCAGAACTTGAAACGATATAACCTTCATGGTTAGGTCCACTTTGAATGCGGTGAGGACCACTATCGTACTTGTAGTTACTTAATGGGGTATAAACCACGATTGTGCCGCAGGCTTATACCCAGTATAAGTTTTTAACTAAGACTCAATCGGTTTAAGCTCATCAATTTTTTGACTAAGTTCATTCATATCCGCTCCGATATTATTCATATCCTGAGCGTAATTTTGTTTAAGGAGCGCAAGCTCAGCTTCTAGTTGTTGAATTTTTTCAACATCAACAGCGGTGGAAGTTGAATTGTTGCGACGGCGGCGACCCAAAGAATTAGACATTTTTAGAAACCGTTCTTTTTCTCAGTGTACTTGCTTGTTCGCAAAAGACATCACTCAATAAAAAGACCTTTTTCTATGTTAACTAAACCTGTTCCCGAAAAATGCCCGAAAGAACTGATGTCTAACTTGGGTGATTTTATAGAGCGCCACAGGTGAACCATATTCTCGAATCTAATGTCATCAATTAAAAGCCAACGAGGACGGTTAAAAGGTTTTAATCGGCAACAAAGATGTAAAAAAGTTCGCTCAAATTCATCATCTTTAGGTCCGTCAAGCATGATGAAATCTGCAGACTCAAGTAAATCTCTGTGTTTCTCAAACTCAGAAACATTTTTAAGATCTGAAAGATGTTGCGTAAGTCGCCCACGCTGAAAATCTTGTTCTGTTAAAACCGTCCAATCAAAACTTTGATAATCATATAAATCAAAAGTACTTATAGTAGCTTCAGGCTCACTGTAGTCAAGCATTACCCTAGAGGAACAACCTCTATAGGTACCGATATCAATCAACGTAGAAGGTTTTAGAACTTTTACAAGGCCGGCAAGAATGCGGTAGTGCTCACCCGGAAAAATATTTGCGTATTCAAAATCAGGAAAAATAGGGTTTAAAGCAGCAAATTTAATAGCTTCTGCAATTAATTCATAGTCTTTAAATTGTTGAGTAGATAGATCATCATCTAGTGAACAAAAAATAGACGGAATAACGTGACGCACAAGCTCAAATAAAAAACCCCGTTCAATTATGAACGAGGTTCCGTGGTTTTAAGCACTAATTAGGGAAAGTAATCAGCTAGCGTCCATGAACAAGAGCTTGCTGCGGAACGCATCAGGACTCATTTGAGACAGAACGCGCCAAGCTTGCTCAGGGTTACGGTTCATGGTGTCCGTGAAACCGTTCCACTGAGTCTCGCTGTTTGCAGCAGGAGCGCCAGCCATAGCCGAAGCGGGAACAGCGGGAAGCTGATCGTAACGGGGCTGGTAAGACTGCTGTTCGCTGACATCAGCATCAACAGGATACACTTCGGTAAAGAACCGATTGGTGTAATCAGCAAGTTGATCAGGGTTTGTCAGGATCTGCTCCATGGCAGCGCCACGAGAAACGGCTGCGTCGAGCACTTCATGCTGAGCAATCAGTGCATCTTCGAGAACAACGGAATACTGGTTAAGGATTCCAGGAGCGTCAATACCGAAGTGATTAACTACGGCGACGGTTTCTGGACTTAACTGGGCCTTTGACTGCTGCTCCGTAGAAGTCGGATAAGAAGTCTGGGTTGTAGACTCGTTGTTGTACGAGGTCGGCTGAGCCGTAGGAGCCTGGTACAGATAAGGCTGGGCCTGTAAACTCTGACTGTAAAGTTGAGTATCCTGCGGTGCCGTTTGATACTGCGGATACTGTGCTGCCTGGCTGGGGGACGGGGAGATCCGTGAAACCACCCGTTCCAGACTGCCCATCGCCGCTTCCCATGGGTTGGACGGGAAGGACGTTGACGGATACTGGTTGGACTGGTTGTTGGTAGAAGGGACCGTAACCTGTGTTGCCGGCGACGGCGCTTGCAGCATAGTTGCCGAAGGTGCCACCTGGGTATTGGCTACCCACTGGGGGTAGGCTGTTGAGCCCTGGTCTGCCGAAGGCGCCGCCGAAGGGGCCGCTACCGCCGGGGATGCCGGGCTCGGGATCGAAGCTGGGATCTGCTGGCTCATAGCTGCCCGAGTAAGTCAGTTCTTGCGCAAGGTGGTCAAACGTCCTATAAAGCAAGGGCGTTATGTTTAGCCGAGGGTCAGCCGCAAGCGGTTGATTCGGCGAAAGTGGATGTGGCGCTTGCAACATCTGATTTAATAATAATAGAAATTGTTGCATTGCGCCCTGTGTTTGCTGAATCATTCTGAAAGGAAATCCTTTCAGCATCTCAGCACGCTCTGTATCCGTTTTATCGGGGAACAGATATTTAAGAGCTTCGATGCTATCCACACCAAGTTCTTGGAGGTTTCGAACGACAATAGATTTTTGGTTAATGTCGTACGCCGTGTCCTCATAAACATCCCCTTGGAACCGGTAGGAAACCTCGCGATCTCCATCAGAAGGTAAGCCAAAAACCCCGTGTGGGACTTTGTTTTGCTGCAGCGCGGATATCATTGCCGCGTCAATCTCGGCTTCGTACTTGCTTAGTTTTTTCTGATACTTTTCCTGCGCTTCTGGGGTATTTTCCTTAGGTGGTTTGGGAGCTTCGAACCCCATTACCTGGATAAAACTTTCGCGGAAAATTTGTTCCTGATGAAAAATAATCATCTCCAACAAGCGACAAAAACCATACGAAAGAAAACTTTTATTTTTACGAAGGGCCGTAGCTTGAGCCCGACCCATTAGACCTTTAATCTCAGTTGCAGTTGCACCTGCTGAAATTGAGATCTCATCTACACCACCTAACGCGGTACGGATTTCTTCTCTTAGTAAGAGCGAATAACGGTTCATATCCCCGTTAACCGGGTCGGGCGTCATATAGCCCACGCGGTCTGAAGGCTCAACGTTGGCAATAACGCGAGGCACACGTAGCCCGCCCATTAATGAGCTTGAACCAAAAGGTTCAGAAACACGGGTAGACGGAGTATCTCGCCCACTAAATCCGCTCTGACTACTAATTGTGGGACGGAAAGTCCGGTCAGAATCCGAAGCTTCGACAAGATCGCTGCGTGGGCGCGAACTGATCAGAGTAGGATTGCCAAAAAATTCAATATTCTTAGCAATATTCTGCATCATGCTGTCATGCAGCACGATTTGTTCCATAAAGGGTTCAAATTCCCCCTCTCCTTCAGTCCCACTGCTATTTGGTTTATTTAAAACTTCAACAGCGGGAATAAAACCAAGCTCATTTTTACGGCTGTTCTTTGGGGTTAAAACAGTGCCTGGTTCTAACTCAAAACTAAGTTCACTATTAGATTCAAACTCACTAATTTGATTTACAGTTATTGAAATACGAACGTAGCGTTTATTTTGCCCATAAGTATCTGCAGGCAAACCTAAAGTAGAGTTTCTGACTTTATAGCTGTAAATAATTACAACTTCTTCAATTTCACCGTTTACATCGTGGTAAACACGGTACTGATGTTTTGAAAAAAAGTAAATCTGATACTTTAACTTGGGATCAGGACGAAAATAAAATAAACCGCACCCATCTATTAAAAAATTCCGAATGATACTCGGGAAACGAATATCAATCTTGTTTAAAGACATCAAAGAGTCAATAAACTTATTCCTAGCTTTATAAGTATCCTGTTCGCAGTAAAAAAGAACACCTTTTTTGATCATAAGCAGCGTCATCTGCTGCAAATGACTCAAAACCACCAAGGTGGCAGATTGCTTGCTTCGATCTTGCGTGCGAGAAGCTTCAAGAATGTCGCTATAACGACTGCGAATGCTTAAGTTGTCTGCCATGACCTATTATCCGAGTTTTTCAGGCAGAGATTACTTGCCCGAGTTTTCTTTATCAGCGCTACGTTTTACTTTAGCTTTCTTAGCCTTACGAAGAGCTTCGATCCGAGCCATTTTTTTGTTTTTTTCATCAGTTTCGCTATTTTCACCGGCTTCTCCCTTTTTTTTAAAACGTTCCAGTAATTCTTTAGGCATTTGGTTAGTCATTTGGCAGTAAATAGTTCTTTACTCGCTCTAGTTTAAACAGTTCTGGCGGTAAAAGCTCATGTGGGTACGGCTCCAGAATGTGATCTGCACGACCTAGAGGATCTGTACCGCCTGCTGTTGCTTTATAAGCTTCTAAGTGAGTTAACATTTCGTCGCTGTAAGCCGGAGCAACTGCATTCGGGATGTCGTCGAAGCAGTGAGAGAACGAGGTTACCTTACGTTTCATTCGCTCAGCATCGCCCATCCACGAAAAATGCCACCCGGCATCGCAGTCACCTAGAACAATGTCATTCGGATTCATGCGAATCTGAGAAGGAGTTTTTTCTAGGTGTTCCGCTAGGACAACAGTCCCGCAGGTCCAATTATCCGGGGCTTTTGTTCCATCTCCTTTCGGATCACGCACACGCAAATCAGCTCGACCATAAAACATAGGCATAGACAGTCGCACACAGCGATCACGATGCGCTTGAGCTAAATCAACAGCTTCTAAAAGACGATCCGGCTTAGGGATTTCATCCACGTCGCTGAAGAAAAATACTGAATCGGGTGGGCACATCCTCATCCCGACACCTAGAGCATCCCGTTGTGCGTGTTCTCTTGACCAAGGAATGGAGCATTCCTCCATCGTGGGAAGCTCAACATGGAGAACTTGAATTTTTTCCTCAGGAAGCCCTAGCTCTCTGATTGTCTCTAAACACGTAAAAGGTTTAGGGTCGCCACGGAACGTGCGGTTCCCGTCTGTGATGATAAAAGCATCAACTATATCCTTAAGAATATTTATCCGCAGCTCTAGTAGCTCTTTTTCGTCAAAATATAAAAAACAGTCAAACAGCACGGAACAGTATTTCGACTGGCAGTATATTAGCTCATTATGGCGGGGTTAGAACCGCCGCCTGCGCGAATATTTATGTGCCCATTAGAAGGTCGATTTTGCTGCCGGTTTTTTGCAGACTCAATTAATTGACGTTTAACAGATTCCAGATTGTATGTATTTGATTCTGTCGCAGGAGTTGTGCCCGTCTGAGGAGGAACAGCTCCACTCATATAAGAGGTGTCGTCTTGCGAATCGGATTGATCCTCTTCCATAAAAGGACCGCCATAACGAATTTGGTTATTCGTAGCAGAAGTCATGTCGCCGTAAGCTTTGCCAAAAAATTGACCAGCTTGGTTATAAGCAGATGAGAGGCCCATAAATTTCTTTCTGTATTTACTAATAATAAACTTTAAAACAATATTATTTCATAATTCCACGAGCTAGAAGAGCTTTGCTAATAAGTTCATCTTTTGTTTGATCAATTAATTGCGCCATAAGTGAATTTTGACCGGGAGAAGAATCGGTTGCGAGCATCTGAGCAAAATCTGAAGACTCAGGTAATGTTCTTGAACGCCAAGAAGAACGAGCTGATTTACCACCCAGCGATGTCAGTAAGGTAGTTAAGTCCATAAAAAAACAGATCTATAACTAGTCTACATTTATTTTTTTAAGTTTTGTTTGATGTACTTAGAAGCTTTCCTGCGAGCTTCTTGAGCTTTTTTTGTATTTTCAACCCGAGTTCCCACGGGTTTTGAACCAGATGTAGCCTCTTTCTTAATTTCGTCGGTTGCACGACGTTCCTCAGGCGTTAACGCAGCCCAAGCAGCACGAGGTAAATAACGTTCGGTTCGACCTTTTTCGCGAGCTAAGTCAGTCATATGGTTATTTTATTTGTCTTTTTCATGTTCTTCCCTTGTTTGCCAATCTTCTTTTGTCCACTGGCTAAGGCGGTTAGAAGAAGATTTTTTACCGGAATAACCGCCTCCCATATCTTTATAGTATTTAGTCGCTAACTGCATAGCTCGCGCACTATGTCCCCCTAATTTTGCTCGTGCTTTAGCTTTAGCACGCGACCATTTTTCGGGATCTTTTTTCTTAGCAATATCGTCAGCCATGATTAATACAGCACAGTGCAATGATCTACCGTGGAGGTGCCGCTGATCGACACTACGGAAATAGGGATTAACTGACTAGTTCTAATATGATGAAAAGTAATAGGTGTTTTTGTATCAGCTAAAGTTACTGTAAGTGTTTTATCCTGGTTTACAGTATTTGTTTCTACGTATATTGCTCTAGAAGCTGCAAACGTTAAATTTAGACCTGAAGCACTAACTGAAAATCCACTTGCGTAGGGAAGTGAAGCTGTCTGACCGTAAACAGACCCGAAAGCACGAACGTCCATTTTATTCGAGTGTTTCTAATAGTGTAGTCAAATATTCTACGGCTTTCTGAAGATCTTCCTTTCCGTTTTTATTTTCCCATCGCCATAAATATTTTTGCGCACATCCTTCAAGGTAACCTTGATATTTAATGAGTCCCATAGAAGCTCTTTGCACTTCATAACACTCAATGCCGTTACGAACGTAATAATCCGGACGAACAGGATCTTTAACTTGATCAACCATAAAAGTTCAAAAAACCAACATTTCCTCAACGGATAATAAGTCGCCATGTTGTTCTTTCAAGCGGGCAGAGTACTTATTGTCATCGTGCTGAATCAAACCGCAATCTAAAATTTTATAAGTTCCATTATCCCCAACAACAGGAACGCATCTTCGATGTTCGTGGTTAGATGGAGGATTTTCAAAAGCAAGTCCCATAGAACTTCGATCAGCAATAGGCCAATTTCTAATTCCTGTTTTTATGTAACTTTTTTCAGGGTCGTAACTATCTGACCGAATATAAGTTTCCCCGTCACGTTGATCCAAAATCATTCCGCAATAGTAAGGGCTACCTAACTGCACAAAAAAATCAATTTCAAAATCAACAACTAATAATTTGGGCACTGTAAAACCAATGTCGTGCCAAACATTCGGTGTTTCTTTTGTCAAATACCATTTTTCATAATTGCCAATTGGAACACGTTTATTGTCAAAATTTTCAAATAACGCAAAACCCGGTTCTAAGTTGTAACGACTTAAAACAGGTTTCCACTTCATAAAGTAGTCAAAGTTATCGCGACGAATCAAAACGTCGTTTTCTTGATAAATATAAAAATCTGCCTGCCTATTAAGGATGGCATGAGCAAGGTCAGTCTTATGTGCCCAAGTCAAATACCAATTTTGGTATTCAAGTGACGCTACTTTAACGTTAATTTTTAAGTTATTGAACTGCTCAAGCACCGACTCCAGTGTCGGTACGTCTTCTTGAGCTTCATAATTAACGTAAATATTAACACAGATTTCGTGCTGAAATTTCTGATACTCGCTTAAAACATTGATTAAAGGATTTAATCGTTGCAAGGGATTATGGGCAGTAATTGCAACCCAAATTTTCTTAGACATATCGCGAGGCTCGGCAGTGCCGAGAGACTGTTCGGACTTTAGTTGTTCCACGAAGAAAAAATCAATACTCCACTGAGAACTGCCCTCTTCGTTGCAGGTACTGAATCAGCCAGGTATAAGCGTCCAGAAGGTCATCGTGCGACGTAGCCCCGACGTTGATCAGTTGATCAAACAAAGCGTCAAATTTTCGGTATTTATTGAACGTGATTTTCTTGTTTTCTAGCAAACCTAAAGTCCCTCGGAAACGGGCAATTTTGTCGCCCCTGAAACCTTTAACTTCATGAATATGCAAATTACCGAGTTCACGATCGTTTATCAAAACCCGTCTTAAGTCAGCCGCCAATGAAGCTTGGTAAGCAACCGATTCAACAACCAAGGTAATAGTTGAATATGTCGGCAAAAATGTACCCTCATGATTTGTTAAAATTCCCCACTCCAACAACATATCGCACAGCAAATCAATTTTTTCTAAGTTTCCAATCGAACGGCACTGGTGCGCGTCAATGATGTAGTACTTGTCTTTTAAGCGTCCGCCTAAAACAAACGCGGTGTAGTCACTCGTTTCGTTTTTACTTGCCGAGAGGTCAATGCCCACGGCTAAACTGTCGAATTCAGTTACTACTTCGCCTTTAATTAGCAGATCTGGCGACACAACCAGATCCGAAGTCATAACAGGTTGCTGCTGATATTGGAACGCGAACGCAACAGGATCAAGTTCTTTCTGACCTAGTAGATACTCGACCGACCACTGAGCAGGCCAATAGCTGACAGGCTCGCCCTTGTTGTCGTAGGTGATGGCTTCTTGGGTAACTTGTTTCCACCCCTTCTCAGGCACGAACATCGTCTTATGAATATCCAGCGGATGGAATCGAGTACCCAGACAAATCGAACGTCCGCCTTCAAAAATAATCGGCGCGATAACGGATGACCAGTTGTTGTTCATCTCCTCCCGAATGGTCGGGTTTTTAATGTCCGCGCTGGATTTAATAGGGTCATCCACGATGACCAAGTGGGCGCGTTTAGAGGTAATAGAGCCCCGAAGGCCCGCAGCCCTGAGCGTAAATTCTTCGTCACCCACCCGTGGGATGCCCGCGTAATCAAAGTCAATCGACCAACCAATATCCGACTGCATACCCGATTTCAGCTTGACCTTGGGGAAGATCTTGCGGTACTCAGGGGAGTCAATGATCTGTCTAATAATGCGGCTTTTCGGAATAGCCGTAGCGATGTTGTACGAAACATAAATAATCTGCAGTGGCATTTTAGCCGTCGTGTGCCGCCCAATTATCCATGCAGTAAACAGGTTTAGTACGGTAGATTTTGCTGAATTACTACTAACTACATAGTCATTAATTAAAAATCTTTCTTGCTTATTATCAACTTTTAAACACATGATTTTACTTTTACCACACGGTATAATATTTTTAATACTTCTAACGATTCCACGGTTGCTCTTGGGTGCAGCTGGACCTAAATAAATGGATGATTTTCTAGTGCAATAGAAAGGTTTAACATCTTCGGGTAAATGCACAGCTACTCTGTATGCTAGATTTTTACTAATAATTTTTTGCTTATTACGATAATAGTGAGGATAATATGGTTTAAAATACGATACAACTCCTCCTAATGACCTGACAAGTTCAGAAAAATTGTCAATTAGATTTTTACTAGATGAGCCAAAAACAAGTCCTCCTTTTACTTTTAATTTCCCTTTTGTTCCATCAGAATCCATAAGACCTCGTAAAAGCCATTCGCGCTGCTCTTTTGAACCTTGTAAGTAAATCGAGGGAATACTTTTATCTAAAGAATTTTTACCGCGTAATCCCAACAGCTCTAAAGATTCAGAGATTTTTTTCTTAAATCCACCGCGTCTACCATCAATAACCGGAGCTTTTGAACCAGAATTTTTAAGTTGAATTTGATAAGAATATTTTCGTGACGCATAAGAAGTATCTACAATTTTATGATCTTCGGGTAAAACTGTACTTATAAAATCAATAATATCCCTATCTTTTGTTGTGATATTTATCGAAGATAAATCAGTTAAACCCCCGTCGCCGAGTAAAACACCTAGCAAATAAGGATGAATCGGGAGTTCTTTTTCCGGATATTCGACCGCTTGAGTAACAGGAACTTGATAGCGTGCGTAACCTCGCGTATCCAACCAAGGGGTCTCACCTGACTCAGCTACTCGTACTGTCCGTTTGACTCCAGTACGCCAATTACCGGACATACCAGTAGTTACAAAAGTACGAATTTCTTGTAAAGTAAGTTTTTTATATTCTCCTTTTTTATCTGTTCCCATGCGTCGAACATCGATTCGGTGAGAATCGTCACAAATCATGTATGTGTCGTCCGAAAAAATAACTTTAAACGTATCTACTACGTCATAATTTATAACATCTAAGACTTTAGTTAGCTTGCCGTCATCTCCATACACATAATCTCCGATACATATTTTGTCTAAAGTTTGCCAACCACAAGGGGTTGCAACTTTGGTTGAGGGATGCAGGGGCCCACGGGGGGCAAGAATATCTAGGTTGGGTCCAGCTATATCGATTAGATATTTATTTGACTCACCTGTTATCAAGTGGCTGTACCACTCCAGCATATGTTTCTGAGGAGCTTTATCTAACAGCGTACAGAACGTATGAAAATCACTGGTAGCTTTAGAGTATATAGTATCTACTACAGTGGAAGTATCATCCATAGCCCGCACTGCTCGTAGTTGTGCACCACGGCGATATGCAAAAGTTTCTTTGCTGGGCATATCACTAAGTTGACAGTATCGCTATATTAGTCGTATCTGAACGATACTTCAGGAATGGCTAAAATTCTCTGGTACGGCGACGCATGTTGTAATACAGGTTTTGCTCGTGTGACGCATAGTGTCCTAGAGCATCTAGCGAAAGAACACGAAGTACACGTACTGGCAATTAACTACAGCGGCGATCCACACGATTATCCGTTTAAAGCGTACCCGGCAGCAAACGTACACTGCGGCGATCGTTTTGGTATCCCTCGCTTACCGGAACTTTTAAACAAAATTAAACCAGATGTCTTTATATGTCTGCAAGACATTTGGGTCTGTAATCAGGTGTGGGAACGATGCCAGTTCCTGAAGGACGAACTGAAATTTAAATTCATCTGCTATTTCCCGATCGATAGCGAGATGTACTACAGCGATATGCTGCGCAACATCCCCGAATGGGATATGGCGATCACCTTCACCATCAATTCCGCTCACAGGATCCTCAAGCACGGAATTAAAGCTGAGCGACTAGGGGTGCTACCTCACGGGGTGGATACAAGCAAATTTACGCCAATGGACAGAGACGAGGCCCGCGATGCCTTGGGTCTGCCAAAGGATAAATTTATTGTTTTAAACGCCAATCGCAATCAACCGCGAAAACGGATTGACCTAACAATCCAGACATTCGCCAAGTTTGCAGCGGATAAACCTGACACTATGCTCTACCTGCACATGGGAGCAAAGGATATGGGCTGGGATGTCGTACCCTTGTTCGATCGCGAAATGAGGAAATATGATTTAGATAGCGCTAAACGATTAATTCTTACATCAAAGGACATCAACTATATGGATGCTCCTTCTGATGAACTGCTAAACAAAATTTATAACAGCTGTGATGTTGGCATCAATACGGCGGACGGAGAAGGTTGGGGTTTAGTTCCCTTTGAACACGCAAGTTGCCGCAAACCTCAAGTAGTCCCGAATCACACAGCTTGTGGTGACATCTGGGAAGAAGCTGCCCTCTTGGTTGATATTGCCACGTGGGTAACCGATAAAGATCTTGGTGTCGAACGCGGTTTAATCAGCGTGGATGATGCTGTCACGAAACTGAACAAACTGTATTACGACAAAGACTTTTATGACGAAATTGCTGATTGCTGCTATGCCGTAACTCAGCGTCCGGAATACCGTTGGGAAAACGTGGCTGCGGGCTTCTCGCACGCCATTAAAGATTTGATGGAGTGATCCAATGCAAACAACACATCGCTTTTATCACGCTCACAGCCAAGTACTATTTCCTTTACGCGTTCCTCAGGAAGGAATCCCTGACGTTTATGAGCAAGCTCGCGCTTTAAACGGCCAATTTACTCGGATCTCAAAAGGTCTCCCCGAGGGGGCTGTAGCTAATTTCAGCCCATCAATCCAAAAACACAAAGGAAAAACCTACATCGCGTGGAGGACACAACCCGAACCTTTTGGTTTTAAATATGACAATAATTATTTTTATCTAAATAACGCTCCCACAGAAATTTACATTGGGATCTTGAGGGACGATGACACGATCGTCGGAGCCAAGAAACTCCGGTCTAAACCTCACCGGTTAAGTTACGAAGATCCTCGTTTGTTCGTAGGACCGGACGACGAACTTTACGTACAGTTTGTCGGATCTACCTACGCAAGCCGGTACAACAAAGGCGGCAAAAAATTATTTGATGATCCAAAAATTGTTGTTGCTTACATTAATGAATTTTGTGAAGCAACTAATGCAGTAATTCCGCCAATCGGAAAAAACAGGAAAAAAGGATCACCAGAAAAAAATTGGTGTTTCTTCAGTCATAAGGATGAACTACGGTGCTTGTACTCAACCCGGCCCATAACCATTGAGCGGGAAAACGGCAAAGCTATCGAGATTGATTCTTCAATCTTGGATGAAGTTACAGGTGGCGCACCAACGTTTAATTCGCTTCCACCTATTAATCTGGGTTACGCTTATCTAACTTTTTATCACTGGAAGCATACAGTATGTGACCGCAATGGTCAGCATTATCTGCTGTATCACCTAAGTGCTTACTTGATGGATAAAACCTTCACCAAGGTTACCCACGCGGTAAGGAAGCCTTTGTTCTCTGGTTCGTTAAACGACCAACTTATTAGTTGGACTGACTATGCAGGCAATCCCGTATCAAAACAACCAGCTGTAATTTTACCTTTTGGTGCATATAAAGAAGGCACTAATTTAGTTATGGCTCTAGGTGTTAACGATGCTTTCATGGGTATTTTCCGCTGCCCGTTAGAAGCCGTTATGCGGGAAATGCAACCAGTCGATTAAGACTTCTCTTCACGCTCAAGCGTAGACCACACCAACAATGCGGAATCATCTAACAGATTCTGTATTGCTGGTTGACCATCAAAAGTCTGCATTAATTCCCGAAGGCAACGATCCGCGCCAGCTAATAAAAGCCCGCGTCGGTCAAGGCCATCTGAAATAGCGCGAACAGCTTGAATATGCGAACGAAGTTCTTTCTGCAACGAGGCGATCTTAGTTGCTGCTGTTGCGTAATCCAGCATCCCTGTGGTCGTCATTTGACGTACGTTTTGAAGATCCAAATTCAACATATCAATTTCATTAAGAAGAATTTTACGTAAATCTTCCTTGGGGTATTTCTCTTGTATCCACGCGGTAATATCCGAAATGCTACCGGTGTACGACGGTTTTAAAAACCTTGCAAATAAATACGCTTCAATATCACTCGTGGAGTTTTTAGCGTAATAAACGAAAGAATCTTTTTGAGATTTTTCTAAACTAGCTAACCAACCCGCAACAGTGGTCGAACTACCAATTTCAGATTGAATCATGTAAAGGCTTGATGACCAGCTAAAGCCATACCTGCACCAAAACGCTTAAGCGCTAATTGACCCTCAATCTGACCACGTTGGAGCGCAAGAGCATTTCGGGTATCTTCTTGTCGCTCCCCGATGCGAAGATTGCTAGACATTAAATCATTAACTTGTTTATTTTTAGCTGTTTGAGCGGATAAACCAGCCTGAGCAAATGCTTGCGCCGCAGGAGCTAATAGCGAAGTCTCACCGGTTAAAGTTTTTTCTTGTAAAGACTGAACAGCTTCGCCATACTGTTTAGCTAAAGCTGAGGCAACCTCAGGGCCCATAAGCTCTGTGGAGAGCTTAGCTTTGTTACCTAAATCTTGTAACCCTATAGCATTGCTTGCATACTGTGATGCAATACCCGCCTGCAAACCAGCTTGAGTTTGCTCTTTTTGGACAGCTTGCGTAAATTGATCGTAAGCTTGTTGACCTAAAATTTTTGTTTGCGCTGCTTCAGTCCCAAAAGAGCAAACTCAAGCTGG
>Ga0315273_10002091_pt1 | contig 23322 bp, 13 predicted proteins | sample YL17G02_0_MG_FD_205753 | JGI IMG/M metagenome (GOLD analysis project Ga0315273, IMG submission 205753) | Sediment microbial communities from Yellowstone Lake, YNP, Wyoming, USA - YL17G02_0 | ecosystem: Environmental > Aquatic > Freshwater > Lake > Sediment | place: USA: Wyoming | collected...
TTGTGTAGATCCCGAACGGGAGCAGCTCAGGAAAGCTTTCGACGGGAATCCCGAATGCGTGAGAACCGGCGATGCGACCCTTCTCCATGCTCGTGCTCGCCAGGCTGGGGAAGCCGATCACATCGCCTACGGCATAGATGTGCGGGACCGCGGTCTGGTAGTTCTCGTTCACGGCCAACTGACCGCCCTCTCCCGCCGCGAGCCCGGCTCGTTCGAGCTGCAAGGCCCTCGTCACGGACACGCGCCCCTGGACGTAGAGGATCGCGTCCGTCTCCAGTCGTTCCCCGCCGGAGAGCGTCACGGTCAGGACCGGTGCGGCACGGAGTTTACAGCAACGCATAGACTGCGCCTCCCGGAGGATCTCCATGCGCGCTACCACCGTCCTTGTTGCTCTCATGCTGTCCGTTTCGGCCGGATTCGCAGTACAGGAGCGGTTCGCCGTGGTCGTGCGGGGAGGCACCGTCTACGACGGCACGGGCGCTCCGGGCCGGAAGGCCGACGTCGGCATCCGCGGCGACCGGATCGCGGCGGTGGGAGACCTCTCGAAGGCCGAAGCGGGCCGGGTGGTCGACGCGATGGGTTTCGCCGTCTCCCCGGGGTTCATCAACATGCTGTCGTGGGCGACGGACTCCTTGATCGCGGACGGCCGCTCGATGAGCGACCTCAAGCAGGGCGTCACGCTCGAGATCTTCGGCGAAGGATGGTCGATGGGGCCCCTCACCGACGCGATGAAGAAGGAAGCGAAGTCGAATCAGGGCGACATCAAGTACGACATCACGTGGACGACGTTGGGCGAGTATCTCGACCAGTTGGTCGCGCGCGGCATCTCGCCGAACGTCGCGAGCTTCGTCGGCGCGACCACGCTGCGCATCCACGAGCTGGGCTACGCCGACCGCGCCCCGACCCCCGAGGAGCTGGCACGCATGGAGGAACTCGTCCGCCAGGCGATGCGCGAGGGGGCGCTCGGCGTCGGGGCGTCTTTGATCTACGCGCCGGCGTTTTACGCGAAGCCCGACGAGCTGCTCGCGCTGACGAACGCCGCGGCGGAATCCGGCGGGGGGTACATCGCCCACATGCGCAGCGAGGCCAACCGTCTTGTCGAGGCGACCGACGAGCTGATCGGCATCGCGCGCGACGCGAAGGTGCACGGCGAGATCTACCACATGAAGGCCGCCGGTCAGCCCAACTGGCCGAAGATGGCCGAGGTCATCGCGCGTGTGGAGGCGGCGCGCGCGGCGGGTGTTTCGGTTTCCGCCAACATGTATACCTACGTTGCGGGGGCGACCGGGCTCGACGCCGCGATGCCTCCGTGGGTCCAGGAGGGCGGCCTCGATGCGTGGGTGAAACGCCTGGAGGATCCCGCGATCCGCGCCCGGGTGATCGGCGAGATGCGCACGCCGACCGACGACTGGGAGAACCTGGGGATGATGGCGGGCTCCCCCGACCGCATCAAGTTCATCGGCTTCAAGACCGACAAGCTCAAGCCCCTGACCGGCATGACGCTCGCTCAAGTGATGAAGCAGCGCGGGACCTCGGCCGAAGACACGATGATCGACCTGGTCATTGAAGATCACACGCGGGTCGACACGGCCTACTTCCTCATGAGCGAGGACAACGTCAAGCTCGGAATCAAGCAGCCGTGGGTGGCGTTCGGCTCGGACGCCGAGTCGTCGGCTCCGGAGGGCGTGTTCCTGAAGTCCAGCACCCACCCGCGCGCTTACGGGAATGTCGCGCGGCTGCTCGGCCGCTACGTGCGCGACGAGAAGGTGATCACGCTGCCGGACGCGATCCGGCGGCTGACACGGCTACCGGCCGACAACTGGAAGCTGAAGAATCGCGGCTGTCTCGACGTCGGCTGTTACGCCGATCTCGTCGTCTTCGACCCGGCGAAGATGAAGGACCACGCGACGTTCGAGAAGCCTCAGCAGTACGCCGCCGGCGTCCGGGACGTCTTCGTCAATGGGGTGCAGGTCCTGCGGAACGGAAAACACACGGGCGAGAAGCCGGGGCGTGTCGTGCGCGGCCCCGGCTGGCGTGGCGCGGATGCGGCGGGCGCCACCTCCAAACGGATCCCCGACGTCGCGATGGAATGACCATGAAGATGGGTGAAACTCCGCGTGCTGTTTCTCGTTCCAAGCGGGGGGTTCGATCGTCCCCGAAGGAGGTTTCCATGCTCCGACGCTCCCTCATCACGCTCGCCACCACGCTGATCCTCGTCGTTCCGGTTTTCGGCCAGTCGGCTCCTCCCGCCGCGTCCGAGACGGTGGAGCAGGACGCACCGCGGGCGACCCCCGCCGGTGCGACCTTCACGGTTCCGGCGGGGTGGAGGATGACAACGGCGGGGCCGATGGTCGTCCTCGACCCGCCCGAGCCGGACTCGCACGTCGCCATCGTGGACGTGAAGGCGAAGGACGCGGCCGCCGCCGTCGCGGCGGGGTGGGCCGCGTACAAGCCCGGCTTCAAGCGGCCGCTGAAGATCGCCCTGCCGCAGGATCCCCGGAACGGCTGGGAGGAGCGGATGAGCTTTCAGTACGAGACGTCGCCGAACGAACGGGTCGTTGTGAGCGCCTATGCTTGGCGAGCCGGTGAAACTTGGACCGTGGTCCTCATCGACGGGACCGAGCCGACGTTCGAGAAACGCGGCGCGCCGTTCTCGCTCGCCGTGCAGAGCCTCCGCCCGAAGGGGCATTCCCGCGAGTCGTTCGCCGGCAAGAAGGCGCACCCGCTGGACGAGAAGCGCCTCGCCACGCTGAAGGAGTTCGTGGCGGGCGGGATGAAGATGCTGGACACGCCCGGCGTCGGGCTCGCCTTTTTAGACGGCGGGAAGACCGTGTGGGCGGGGGGCCTCGGCGTGAAGGAGTTGGGAAGGCCCGACCCGGTCGGCCCGGACACGCTCTTCATCGCGGCGTCGAACACGAAGGCACTCACGACGCTTCTCCTCGCCGAGTTGGTGGACGAAGGAAAGATGCGTTGGGACCAGCCGGTGACGGAGCTTTTCCCCGCGTTCAAGCTGGGGGACGAGGCGACGACGAAGCAGGTGCTGGTGAAGCACCTCGTCTGCGCGTGCACGGGGATGCCGCGGCAGGACATGGAATGGCTGTTGGAGTACCGCAACGAGACTCCTGCCTCGGCGGTGAAGCTCCTTGGCACGATGCAGCCGACGAGCCCCTTCGGAGAGGTCTTCCAGTACAGCAACCTGATGGCGGCGGCCGCGGGTTTCATCGGCGGCTCGAAGGCCGTGCCCGGGAAGGACTTGGGGGTAGCCTACGACGAAGCGATGCGGGCGAAGATCTTCGAGCCGCTCGGAATGACGACGACGACGTTCGACTTCGCGAGCGCGTTGAAGGGGGACGTCGCTCAGCCTCACGGCGAGGACGTGGACGGCAGAGTGACCCGGGCGCGGATGGACCTGAACTACTCCGTCGTCCCGGTCCGCCCCGCGGGGGGCGTCTGGACGAGTCCGCGGGACCTGGCCCGGTACGTCGAGATGGAGCTCGCCAAGGGAATGCTCCCGAGCGGCAAGCGGCTCGTTTCGGCGGACAACCTCCTGGCGCGGTACAAGCCGAACGTCATCGTCGGTGCGGATGTGACCTACGGGATGGCCCTGATGGTCGACACACGGTACGGCGTCACCGTCGTCCACCACGGCGGCGACCTCGCCGGGTATCACAGCGACATGATCTGGTTGCCCGAGCACGGTGTCGGCGCGGTGATCCTCACGAACGCCGACTCGGGCGTCTACCTCCGGGGGCCGCTCCTCCGCAGGCTGCTCGAGGTGCTGTTCGACGGGAAACCGGAGGCGGAGGCGACGCTGAAGGTCGCAGCAAGGCAACGCAAAGCGGCCATCGCCAAGGAGCGCGAGCGTCTCGTCGTCCCGGCCGATCCGGCCGCGGCGGCGAAGCTGGCCCCGCGCTACGCGAGCAAAGCGCTCGGCGAGGTGAAGGTGCTGAAAGAAGGGAACGCGACCGTCTTCGACGTGGGCGAATGGAAGAGCACCGTCGCTTCCCGGAACAACGACGACGGGACGATCTCGTTCCTCACGATCGACCCGACGCTCGCCGGGTTCGAGTTCGTCGTCGCGGACGAGGACGGGAAGCGCCAGCTGATCACGCGCGACGCGCAGCACGAGTATGTGTTCGTGGAGGAGGCGGCCGCCGCCAAGCCCTAGCGCGCCACCGTCTTCAACTCCGAAAACCAGTTCAGCACCAGCTCGAGGTGCGTGATCGCGCGCTCCGGAACGACCTGCTGAATGCGCAGGAAGCGCTTGCCGTCCGGGGTGACGTTCCAGCTCGTGTTGCCGTTGATCGACTTGAAGAACCGTCCTTCGTGCACGAGGTGCGGCGGGCTCGCGGAAAATGCCGCGCCAGGCGCGACCGTGACGCCCATCAACTGGGCGCCGCTCTGGAATAACAGCTCGCGGCCATCGCGCGACCAGAGTGGCTCGGTGCCGCCGTCGGTGGAGAGCTGGTGTCGGGCGCCCGGCCCCGGAAACGGCGCGACGAAGATCTCCTGGCGCGACGAGACGGGAGCCTGGAACGCGATCCACCTGCCGTCCGGCGACAGCTGGCCGTCGGATTCTCCCGCCGGCGCCGGGAACAGGCGCTGCGGCGTGCGATCGGCGTCGAGCCGCATCATCCAGATGCCGACGCCGCCGGATTCCTGTCCGCCGTTTTCGTTGAAGACGAGCCAGCGGCCGTCGGACGACACGGACGTCGGCGTCTGCGACACGTCGGGCTTCGTGGTGAGCCGCTCTTCGTCTCCCGAACCGTCGGCCCGCCGCCAGCTGAGGTTTCGCAGGCCCTTCTGCGTCGCCCGGTAGATGACGCGCGTGCCGTCCGCCGTGAAGAGCGGCGCCTGGCTGCTTCCGGCGCTCGCGCCGATCGGGGTCACGGCGTTGCGTTCGAGATCGAAGAGCCACAAGGTGGTCGTGCCTTCCCTGATCTGCACGATCGCCTGCCTGCCGTCGGGCGAGATGACCGCGTTCTCGTAGAGGCGCTCCGGCAAGGCCACGGGCTCAACCGCGCCCGCCCGGTCGACCCAGACCAACCGCGTGGCGCTTCGGATTCGCCCTCCGGCGACGTACGCCAACGTGCCGTTGCCGGACACGGCGTAGTTCCCGCAGCCCTCGTTGCCGATGGCGTCGCTCGGGCGTTCGGGCATCGTCAACGGAACCGTTCCGCCGAGATCGCGCTGCGACGGACGCCACGGCACCGCGAACAGTTCGCCGAGGCGGGCGTAGAGAAGGAATCCGGGCTTCGCGGCGTAGCGCGGCGCGTCGCCGCCCTTCACGAGCACGCGATGTTCGGTCGCGCCGATTGTCTGCACCGCGACGTCGTGTTCGTCGTTCCCCGGCCCCGTCCACACTGCGAAAAGGAGTGTGCCGGTGCCCGGGACCAGGTGAGGCCAGCGATGACTGATCTCGCCGTCGGCCGGGACCTTCCGGGTGACCTCCGACGCCGCGCCTCCGCCTTCCGGCACGCGCCAGATGCCGCCGATGTTCGTCGGCGCGTAGTAGATGTAGCCATCGTCGCCCCAGTCGCCGCCTCGGTGCGCCGGCGCGTCGGCGAGCGTCTGCAGCGCCGCCCCGCCCACCGCGATCTTCCGAAGCTTGGATCCGGCGAAAAAAGCGAGCCACTGTCCGTCGGGAGAAAAGAACGGCCCGTCGCCCCCCTCGGTGCCGTCGAGCGCCTTCGGCTCGGGCTCGCTCAACGCGCGGACGTAGATCTGAGTCTTGCCGTCGCGCAGCCCGACGAAGGCGACGCGCGCGCCGTCATGGGAGAGCGCTAGCGGAAGCAGATTGGTCGAACCCAGTTCGACGCCTTCGGGGAGCCCGATGCCGACGTGCGCGACGCCGACGCTCGCCGCGGCGCCGGAGGGCAGCAGCCATCGCGTCAGTCCGAACGTCGCGATCACGGCGAGCGCGGCGGCGGCGAGGACGAGCGGCGCGACGCGCCGCCGCACCGTTGCCGGTGCAGCCGTCTCGGCCGAAGTCGAAACGCCCGAGAGCGTCTTCGCGGTGTCGCTCATCAAGAATCGGACGACGGACATGTCGGAGAGGCGTTCGGCGCGGTCCTTGATGAGGCACCGCTGGAGCATGACGCGCACGGCCGGCGGGAGAGTCGCTGGGAGTCGCGTCCAGTCCGGCTCGCCGCGGACGATGGCGGCGATGATCTCCGCGATGTCTTCGCCTTCGAACGCCCTGTGCCCGGTGAGCATCTCGTAGAACACGCAGCCGAACGCCCAGACATCGCTGCGCCGGTCCGTCGGGCGGCCCTTGGCCTGTTCCGGGCTCATGTAGCCCGCCGTCCCCATGATGCTTCCGGCCTGCGTTGCGGCCATCGTCATCGTGGGCGAGTTGGCCGGCGGCGCGCTCGATCCGCCCCCGAGCGAGCCCTCGCCTTCGAGCGCCTTACCGAGGCCGAAATCGAGGACCTTGATCTTGCCGTCGGCGGTGACCATGACGTTGGCGGGCTTGAGGTCGCGATGGATGATGCCGCGCTCGTGCGCGGCGCCGAGCGCGTCGCCCAACTGCCGGGCGAGGGTCATCGCCTCGTGCACGGGCATCGCGCCGGCCTTCAGGATCTCGGACAGCGAGTGGCCGTCGACGAACTCGAGGACGAGGAAGGTCGCCCCCTGCGATTCCTCCGCGCCGTGAATCGCGGCGATGTTGGGGTGGTTCAAGGACGCGAGCAGCTGGGCCTCGCGCTCGAAGCGCGCCACGCGCTCGGGATGCCCTTCAAATGACTCGTGCATCGCCTTGACCGCGACCACGCGGTTGAGCCGGGTGTCTCTCGCGCGATAGACCTCGCCCATGCCGCCCTCGCCGAGCTTGGCGACGATCTCGTAGGGGCCGAGGCGATCTCCGGGGGCGAGCGACACGAGGGGACTCCTTGAGGATCGTCCGATCAGATCCGGGGGATTGTACGACGGCAACCCGGGAGTGAGTTCCTAGCGCGCGGGGCCGACCCCTCGCGCCGTCACGAGGTAGGTAGCGAACGTCCCGAGCCAGTGCCCGCCCGCGTAGTTCTCGCCGGTCACCGCCGACAGCCCGGCCACGCGATGCTTCGCGGCGGCGGCGCGAAGCGCCGGAAGGCGACGGTCCGCGGCCGGAAGCCCGATCGCAATACCTTCGAGCATGAAGGCCCGGCTCAGGTTCAGCCCGTCGAGGTGGACCAGCTTTCCATCCGTACGATCCGTCACGACGCCCAAGGGAAGCCAGTCGCCCGACCCGTCGCGCGGAATCCGAGGAAGAAACGTCTTGAGCCACGCGGCGAACTCAGCCTGTGCGAGAACCCGTCGCATCAGGTCGGCCTCGGCCAGACAGGGAGACAGGAAGTCCTGCCCCGAAGGCTCGTAGTCGATCGGGCAGTTGCGATCGGCGAGGTACAGCGCCCTCGTGCGCGAGACGAGCAGGTCTTCCATCGCGCGGTTGTTCGTGCCCCTCGCCCAATCAAGGATCAGCCCGAACGCGAACGCGGTCTGGTTGTGCTCGCCTTCGCGGATGGGGTAGGCGAGCTTCGGAAGCCAATCTTCTAGCCGTGCGGCGGCGGCGCGCTCCAAAGGCGCCAAAGCGGCAGCCCACGTCCGCGCCTGCGGGTCGTCCCACTCGCGCAACTCGAGCGCCAACTCGAGCAGCCAGGCCAAACCGTACGGACGCTCGAAGGGCTCGCGGCCCTTGCGTCCGAGGTACGCCACTTCGACGGCGATGTTCTCCGCGGTGAGGCTCGTCGCCAGGGCCTCCCGCGCCCTCGCCGCAAACGGTGCGTTGGGATGGAGACGCGTCAGACGCACGAGCAGCCAGTGCCCGTGCACCGCCGAGTGCCAGTCGTAGCAACCGTAAAAGGCCGGCGTCAGCTTGCGCGGCGGCCCGGCATCCGCGTCGGAGTCCATCACGTGCGCAACCTTGTTCGGGTACTCCTGGTGGAGGCAGGCCAAGGCGAGGTTCGCCAGTCGCGCGGCGGTTTCGGTCGAAAGCGTTTCGGTTGAAGCGGTGCGGGCGAAGAGGCAGAAGGGGAGTGCGAGGAGGAAGAGACGTTGGAACGGCGGCATCGGGCGCATTGTCCCACCGCGAGCGGCGCAGGGGAAGCCGTGACGGCGACAATCCGTCGAAACGTCGCATGAGTTGGTGGGTAATGGTCCGTAATCGGTCGAAATTTTGTCCACATCCAACGAGGAGGTCGATGTGAAACAAGTCCAAGTCTTCGATGGAATCGTCCCCCTTGGCGAATTCAAGGCCCGAGCCGCGAAGCTGCTCAAGCGCCTCGGGGAATCCGGGGAGCCGATGGTGATCACGATTCAGGAGCGGCAGCGGTTCCTGGAGTCGATCGCGGCCGGCCTGGCGGATGCCGAAGCCGGCAAGGTGATAGGCACGGCCGAGCTCAAGAAGCGACTTCGTGCGTGGCGAACCGAGCGCGCCAGGGGATGAAGGTCGTCCGGGCCGAGCGGGCGTGGGAGCGTTTGGCCGAGATGGAGGCGCGCGGGCGCCTCGATCGGCGCTCGCGATGGATCCCCACGGCCCACGGTACCGACTGATCGGGAGTAGGCGCGCCGGGGAGATCGCCTAGAACGAGGGATGGGCGGCGGCACGGGTCGTTTTAACCGGTTGGGAGGCCGTCATCGGCTTGGGGACCACCCCAGGACAACCGCCCAGTTGGGTTGCGGCGTTGGAAGTGCTTATCCATACTCGCGACATGAGCACACAATCTCCCCCCCCCAAAAAACCACGGGTCACACTGATGAAGATCGACGGCGACTTGCCCAGAGCCGTTCGAACGGCGCTCGAAGGATCCGGGTTGCTTGCCGGCATAACCAGTTCCACCCGCATATCCATCAAGCCCAATTTCACCTACCCCTATCCGAAACAGGGCGTGACCACCTCTCCACAGGTCATCCGGGAGACCGTGAGAATCCTGCGCGACTGCACGCCGCATATTGCAGTAGTTGAAACGGATGGCGGCTACGGCGCATGGGAGGCGCGTGAGGCTTTTAGAGGCCACGGCATGTACGATCTGGAGAGAGAATTTGGGATTGAAGTCGTCAACTTGTGCGATGAGCCCCGCGAGCTCATTTCGTTCAAATCCCGCGGCCAAACCCATCAACTGCCGCTGCCGGAGCGCCTGCTGCACAATACCGACCTCTTCATCACCATGCCTGTCCCCAAAATTCACTGCATGACCGGTTTGACCCTGAGCTACAAGAATCAGTGGGGCTGCGTACCGGACATCATGCGTTTGCGCCGCCACTACATCTTCAATGATGCGATCGTGGCCATCAATCAGGCCTTGAAACCAGCAGTGCTGGCTGATGGAACTTTTTTTCTGGATGAAAACGGCCCCATGGAAGGGCGTCCCGTGCCCATGAATCTGATCATCGCGGCCAGCAACGCCGGCGCATTTGACCGCTATGTTTCAGAGCTCATGGGGTTTCCATGGACGCGCGTGGGGCATCTCCGGCGCGCAGTCAAGCTGGGAGACATGCCCGCTCAACTCGACGCCATCACATTTAATATTTCGCCAACGGAAGCCCGGACTCAGGTGTTTCATCTGAAGCGCACGCTGCGAAACTGGATTGCTTTGAGCGGGTTCAAGAGCCGTTTCATCACCTGGCTTGGCTACGAGTCGTGGTTTGGCCGGGTCATACTGCATGCAGTCCTCTATGCCATTGCCGGCCGCGCCGTGAAGCCGAAACCCTCCTAAAGCAAATGCAGCGGAACCGGTGAAGTGCATTCACGTGCTATCTGATCTGACGCCGTGCACGACACCTGTTATTTCCCCAGCCCCTGCGTCCAGTTCTGGACGAGAGTGACCGGCGTGCTAGCGGCCTGCTCGACGGAGCGGTTGATCAGGATGCGCTTACCGTCCGGCGCGAGGGCGTACTGGGTCCCGATCATCTGCCGGATCTTCGGATCCACGAGCTTCCGGGGGACGGCGGCCGTGAACGCAGGCGTGAACTTCACCGTGACGACCATCAGCTTGTCGTCCGGGGTCTGGAAGACGAGTTCGCTGTTGTCCTGCGTCCACTGAGGCCGGTTTCCGCCTTCCGTGGAGATTTGCCACTTGCCGCCGTCGTTTCCCAAGGACTGCACGTAGATCTCGGCCTGCCCCGACTCGTTCGATGTGTAGGCCAGCCACTTTCCATCCAACGAAATCGCGGGCGCCCACTCGTTGAACGGTGTCTCCAGGAAGACGCGGTTCTTGGCGTCCGCAAAGCTGAAGATCGAGATGTCCCACCCGGTCTTCTTCGTCGTGTTGTTCGTCATGATCGCGCCGGTGTGGCCGTCGCCCGACAGGCTCCAGAGGATGTTCTGATCCGGGTCGCCGAAGACGGGCTCGTCCGTGCCGGTCCCCGAGCTGGATTTTCGATAGATGTCGCCGCGTCCCTGACGGGTCGACGAGAAGTAGATCGTCCGATCGTCCGGTGACCAGACCGGCGAGTAGTCGTCCGCCGGGTCGAAGGTCAGGCGCGTGGAGGTGCCTCGTTCGAGGTCCAGCGCCCAGATGTCGGTCTTCTGATTCTTCGGATCCTGGATGGACGCGGCGATGCGCTTGCCGTCGTGCGAGAGGGCGATGCCCCGGTAGTCCGCCGGCTTGCCGACGGTATCGAGATCGCGGCCGTCGCGGTCCATCCAGACGAGGTGCGAAAGCTCGGAGGCCCCGCCGGCCTGGACCGCGAGCAAGTCGTTGTCGGACACGCTGAACATCGACTCGTACCGCCCGGTTCGGGTCAGGTTGTCGGCGACCGGGACGGCGTCGCCGGCCAGTTCGAGCTTCCCCGCGTCGAACCGTTGCGCCAAGAGCGTGCGGTCCCTGAGGAAAAGGAGGTATCCGAACTTCGCGAAGCGCGCCCCCGCATTCGTCGCGACCACCCGCTTGCGGTCCTTCGAATCGAGCGAGCCCGAAAAGAGCGTGTACCCGTCCTGGGAGCCTTCCGTGTCGGGGCGGGCCTCGGCGAGAAAGAGGAAGTGCTTTCCGTCGGGAAGGAAGATCGGGAACCGATGCGAGGATTCGCTGGTCTTCGCGTCGAACTCGGTCACTGCCACCGGGGCGCCGCCCGCAGCGGGGACCTTGTAGATCACGTCGGTCGGCGACGGCGTGAAGAGGATCGTGCCGCTGGCGCTCCACGTGCCGCCGCGCCCGCCGGTGGCATCGCACAGCGCCTGGGGAGGCCCGCCGTTTGCGTCGATCTTGCGCAGCTTCCCCGAGGAAAAGAACCCGAGGAAGCGGCTGTCGGGCGACCAGAAGGGGTGGCTCGCATCCTCCGTCCCCGCGAGCGGCTGCGCCGTCAGCGCATCGAGCGCCCGGACCCACAGCATCTGTTTCCCGTCGTCGCCGCGGGCCACGAACGCGATCCGGAGGCCGTCGGGTGAGAGCACCATCGCGCCCGAGTTCGGCTGGTACTGCGTGTGCTCGGGCGGAAGGAGGGACGAGCGCACGACGCGAGGCGGCGCGGTCGTAAGTCTCAGGGTCCCGATGGTGGCAAGCGCGGCGATGACGGCCGTCGCCGCGTTGAGGGCCCACGCGAACTTCGTACGAGCTTTCCGCTTTGCGAGAACGGGAGCCGCCTCGCCCGCGCGCGATCCCGCATCGACGATCCATCGCATCTGGTCGGCGAGGTCTCTCGCACTCTGCCAGCGGTCATCCGGATCCTTCTCGAGACACTTCTTGATCACGTGGTCGAGCGCCGGCGGCGTCAGCGGCACGAGCTGGCTCACCGGCGGCGGGGTACCCGAGACGATCGCGGCGATCAGCGAGGTCCGCGTTTTTCCCTGGAACGCGGGCTGTCCCGTCGCCATCTGGTAGAGCAGCGCGCCGAACGCGAAGAGGTCGGTCCGCGCGTCCGCTTCGAGCCCTTCGAGCTGCTCGGGAGCCATGTACTGAAACGTCCCGAGGATCGTGCCCTGCTCGGTCAGCGGCTGATGCTGCGTCGGGCTTTCGGCCATCTGGCTCACGCTCGACGAGCTCGTGATCAGCGGTCCCGACTTGGCCAGGCCGAAGTCGAGCAGCTTCGCTCCCGCCTTCGTCAGCATGACGTTTCCCGGCTTTAGATCGCGGTGAACGATGCCCTGTCGGTGGGCGGCGTCGAGGGCGCTCGCGATCTCGATGCCGTGTTTGAGCACCATCTGGATCGGCAGCGGCCCCTTCAGCAACCGGTCGCCCAACGACTCGCCCTCGATCAGCTCCATCACGAGGTATTCCATCCCTTCGTGATTCCCGACGTCGAAGAGGCTGCAGACGTTGGGGTGGCTCAATTGCGAGATCGTTTTCGCCTCGCGCTCGAAGCGCGCCTTGAACTCCGGGTTCGCCGCGAAGCCGGCGGGGAGGATCTTCACCGCGACGTCGCGATCGAGCCGCGTGTCCTTTGCGCGGTACACCTCGCCCATGCCGCCGGCGCCGAGCGGCGCCACGATCTCGTACGGGCCCAAGCGGTTTCCTGCCGACAGCGCCATGCGCGGACTCCCTCTCTAATGACGTGCGGGCGTGATTCTAAGGTGAAAGCGGGCGAATCCGCCCTCGATCAGCCGAGCTGCTGGGCTGGGCAGGCGGCAGTCGCGGCCGCGCCCAAGTGAAGTCAGAGCGCGAGCAGGGTCGCCGCCATCTCGGCGAGCCCTATGGCCTCAACGCCCCTGCTGATCGAATAGCGCTCGCTTCCTGAGTTGATCACGAAGCGTTTCGCCGGCTTCACGTCATCGCAGGCCAGGTGAAAGCCTTTTTCTGGAAGCGCCAACAGGCCGCGCTTGATGTCGATCGCCCATAGGCCATGCCCCGGCATTTCGAGCAGGAGATCGATCTCCGCGCCGGCAGCGGAGCGGTAAAAGAGCGGGACAGTGCGAGGCGGTGCGGCGGCCACAAGATTCTCGATCACGAATCCCTCCCAGCTTCCGCCAACCACCGGGTTGCCGAGCAGCGCCTCATGGCTGGCGATGTTGAGCAAAGCATGCACGATGCCGCTGTCGCGCACGTAGACCTTGGGCGACTTGACCAGTCGTTTGCCCATGTTGGTCTGGAACGGCTGGAGCTGGCGGACCAGCATCAAATCGACCATCAGGTCGAGGTATCTCGTGACCGTCTTGCCATCGACGGCGAGGCCGCGCGCGAGGTGGGCCGCGTTGAACAGCCCGCCTTGGACATGGGCGAGCATCGTCCAGAACCGATGCAGGGTCGTGGCCGGAATGCGAGGGCCAAGCTGTGGAATATCGCGCTCCAGGTAGGTACGAATGAACGCGTCGCGCCACACCAGACTGCGCCCCACATCCGCCGCGAGGAAGCTCTCCGGAAACCCGCCGCGGACCCACAGGTCGGTGTGCTTCTTTCGTGAAACTTCACTCACGTCCAGTGGCGACAATTCGATGTACGCTATCCGGCCGGCCAAGGTCTCTGATTGACGCAGCAAATCGGCCGACGCCGATCCGAGAAGAAGAAACCGGCCGAATGTCTTGCCGCGCCTCCGGCCCGTATCGATCAACCCGCGCAACGTGGCAAACAGCTCGGGCGTCCGCTGGACCTCGTCCAGCACGACGAGCTTGTCCTCATGCTCGGACAGATAGAACTGCGGATCGCTGAGCTTCTCCCAGTCGCGAGGCGATTCAAGGTCGAGGTAGACACTGTCGCGTCCGGCCGCGATGCGGTGTGCCAGCGTCGTCTTGCCGACCTGACGCGGCCCAAGCAGCGCCACGGCCGGCAGGTGGTCAAGCCGCTCCCGGACAACACGCTCGAGGCGCCTCGGTATCATCCGTGCAATTATGGCACGCTATTCCGAATATGTAAGGCAGCGAAGAAGCCTTCGTGCAGTACGCCTGCGATTCTACCGAGGACCGCCAAGGCGCCGAGCGCCTCGCGCGCTACCTGACCCGCGGTCCTCTCCCCCTCGACGTCGTCGAGAAGGTCGAAGGCGGACGCCTGCGTGTGCGCACCCCGCCCGATCCCCTAAATCTGATCCACGCCCTCCCGGGCCAGTTGGGCGCGAATGCTGAGGCGCATCTTCGAGGTCGACCCACTCCTCAGCGCAGCGTGCGGGTCGGTGATGAAGATCGGCGGGAGCCCTTTGAGGGGCGCGCTCCTCCGGCGGCCTGAGGCGGGGGTGTCGGACAGCCAGCAGACGGATCGAAGGTGGCGACCCGAGCGAGCGCGGCCGCGGCGAAGGTAGGAAACTCCTAGTACGGCCGCAGACACTAGAAGTGCATGCGAAATCCAATTTGCACGACGCATCAAGCTCTCCCTCGATGGATCCGATGGTACCGCCCACGGCAACCCGGTCGGGCTATCCAACCCAACCAGGGGCCGGCCCGCACTGGAACGACCCAATTCCGCGCTCTTTCCGTGACGAACGGTGTTTTGGGGGCTCCCAAAGGCCTTCTGCGCCGAAAACGGCTTCGTAGGATCGTCCAGGAGAAGCGATCGGCGCGCCGGCCAGGCCATCGGTACACCTGAAATTGACGAAGACGAGACGAAAACTCACGCGGTGGGCGCAAGCTTGTTGATTCGCGACGGCTCCTCGATGGCGGTGCCGCCAAGAAACGAGCGATGCCGTTGCCTTGCTTCATCGTAAGGGTTACGGGCTGCGATCGCAGCTTGCGAACCAAAGACGGGTTGTTCTTTTGTGCGAAACTAAGGATGCTGCACCGCTTTCGGGGGCCGAAGAGTTCGCGGAATGGTCTGTGGCGAGGAGGGGTCCGATGACGGCGTCGCTGGATTTGAAGCGGGACCGCATCGACGCGTTCTGCGTGAGGTGGGGAATCCGCGAGCTGGCGCTTTTCGGATCGGCAGTGCGGGACGACTTTCGGCCGGACAGCGACATGGACTTCCTCGTGAGCTTCTCGCCGAGCGTCGCGTGGGGGCTGCTGGACCACGTGGCGATGGAGCGAGAACTCGCGGAGATCGTTGGGCGCCCGGTCGACCTCGTTTCGCGCAAGGCGGTGGAGCGGAGCCACAACTGGATTCGTCGAAGGTCCATCCTCGGGTCCGCACAGGTCCTCTATGCGGCGTGACGACAATGCCGTCCTGCTGGACATTGCTCATGCCGCCGCCCTGGTCGCGAAGTTCATGACGGACAAGGACAAGACGGCGTTTCTCGATGACGAACTGACGCAGTCGGCGGTGCTCCACCAGATCCTGGTTCTCGGTGAGGCGGCGAAGCGACTCTCGCCGGAGTTCCGGTCTCGTTACCCCGGCGTGCCGTGGTCGGATATGGCCGGCATGCGAGACAAGCTCATCCACGCCTACAAGGCGGTGGACTACGACGAGGTCTGGAGCACGGCGACGAGGGACATCCCGGCACTCCTCGAATGGGTGACGCCGCTTCTGCCGGAGGAGCCTGCCTGAAGAACAGGCGGTTGTCCGCCTGCCCGACCCGGGTGCATCGAATCACGACCACGCTCCATCGAGAGGAGACCGCGTTTGGCGCTGTCCGAAAAAGACCGGCTTGGCCCCTACGAGATCGTCGCCCCGCTGGGCGCCGGCGGCATGGGCGAGGTCTATCGTGCGAAGGACACGCGCCTCGGGCGCGAGGTCGCGATCAAGGTCCTGCCGCGGCACCTGTCGTTGAACCCGGAGATCCGCGCGCGGTTCGAGCGCGAGGCCAAGACCGTCTCGTCCCTCAACCACCCCCACATCTGCACGCTCTACGACGTCGGCCGCGAGGGGGACACCGACTACCTGGTGATGGAACTGATCGAAGGGGAGACGTTGTCCGCTCGACTGACGAAGGGCGCGCTCCCTCTGGCTGACGTGTTGAGGTTCGGCGCGCAGATCGCCGACGCGCTCGATCGAGCGCACCGCGCGGGCGTGATGCACCGCGATCTCAAGCCCGGAAACGTGATGGTCACGAAAGCGGGCGCGAAGCTGATGGACTTCGGCCTCGCGCGCGCGAGCGGACTGGGAGCGACGAGCGAGCTGACAAGCTCGCCGACGATCGCCGGGCCGCTCACCGCGGAAGGGACGATCCTCGGCACGTTTCAGTACATGGCCCCGGAGCAACTCGAAGGACAAGAGGCCGACGCGCGCGCCGATTTGTGGGCGCTCGGTTGCGTCCTTTACGAGATGGCAACAGGCAGGCGCGCGTTCGAAGGGAAAAGTCAGGCGTCGCTGATCGCCGCCGTCATGCACACGCAACCGGCGCCGGTATCGCAGGTGTCGTCCATGAGCCCGCCGGCGCTCGATAGCCTCGTGGGTGCGTGCCTCGCGAAAGACCCCGCCGACCGCATTCAGAGCGCGCACGACGTCAGGCTGCAGCTTTCGTGGATCGCCGAGGGAGGCTCGCAACCGGGCATCGCGGCGCCCGTGGTCGCGCGCCGCAAGAGCCGCGAGCGCCTCGCGTGGGCGCTCGCCGCGGTCGGCCTCGCCGCCGCCGTCGTCTCGTTCTTCCTTCCCGTCTCGAAGCCCAACGACGTCGAATCGATTCGTGCCTCGATCACACCGCCCGCCGAGACGGGGCTTGATGGGTTCTGGTCGAACATCGCCCTCTCGCCCGACGGTCGAACCGTCGCGTTCGTTGCCTTTAGCTCCGCGGGGGATTCGATTTGGGTTCGGCCGTTGGGCTCCGATTCGGCAAGACCCCTTCCCGACACCCGGGGTGCCGGACCCTTGTTCTGGTCCTACGACAGCCGCACCCTCGCGTACTTCGACCCCACGGAGAGCAAGCTCAAGAAGATCGCCATCGAAGGCGGGTCCGCCGTGACGCTCGCCACCGCCAAGATCGGGCGCGGCGGGACCTGGAGTCGAGACGGCGTCATCGTGTTCGCGCCCGCGGCGGAAGGAGCCATCCTGCGCGTTTCGTCGGGCGGCGGCGAGGCGTCGCCGGTGACGACGCTCGACGCGGCGCGGCACGAAACCTCTCACCGATTCCCATGCTTCCTCCCGGACGGCGACCATTTCCTCTTCGCGACGATTCCGCCGGGGCCGGAAGGCTGGGACACGTTCGTCGGCTCCCTGAAATCGAAGTCGGTGAAGAAGGTCCTGACGGCGGGATCGGCGGCGGTTTTCGCCGAGCCTGGATATCTCGTGTTCGCGCGTGAGGGCAGGGTGATGGCCCAACGCTTCGACACCGGCCGCCTCGAGCTGACGGGAGATGCCGTGGCGATCGGCAACGCCCCCGAGTATTCGGACACGGACGCCGAGCCGGTGGCCTCGGTGTCCCGGAACGGCCGTCTCATCGTTCTTCAGAGCGTCGCTGCCCCGACCAAACTTCAGTGGCTCGATCGTTCGGGTGCGGCAGGCCCCGCGCTCCCACTGCCGCCCGGACCGTGGAGGGTGATGGGGCTCTCTCCGGACGGACGGCGCGCCGGCGTCATGAACGGCGCCGACCTCTGGATCGTGGACCTCGAACGTTCGATGCCGAGCCGGTTCGCTGTCACGAACTCGACCGAAACCGACATGGTCTGGTCCCCCGACGGAAGCCGGGTGGCCTTCTCATCGAAGCAAACCGGCCGCCCGGAATTCTACGTCGCAAGCTCCGACGGTTCAGGCAGTCCTGAGTTTCTGCCGGCGACCGACGCGCAGTGGAAGTACCTCCGGGACTGGTCCCCGGACGGGAAGTTCCTGGTCTTCCGCGTCTTCGACCCGGTCACCAAGGGTGACATCTGGATCCTCCCCATGAGCGGCGACCGCAAGCCCGAGCTCTACCTGAAAACGCCTTACGAGGAAAGTGCTGGCCGGGTGTCGCCCGATGGGCGCTGGCTGGCGTACACCTCGAATGAGTCAGGGGCCGGGGAGGTCTACGTCCAGTCGTTCCCGAAGCCGGGAAAAAAAGTCCGAGTCTCCGGCGGCGGAGGGTCCGGCCCGACGTGGTCGCGCGGTGGGAAGGAGCTCCTCTATTCCACCCCCGACAACGACCTCGTCGCCGTGCCGATCGAGGCAGGCGCCGAGATTCGACCCGGAGCGCCGCGCAAGCTGTTCACCCTTTCGGACCTGGTGACCGGCGGGGATATGACCGCCGATGGCGAACGCTTCCTGATCAGCGTGGCCGCCGAAGCGCCTCACCGCGAGATCCAGCTCTTCCTCAATTGGCCGGCGGAACTCCCACGATGAGCCTCCCACTCGGAAATAGGGGACAGTCCCCTTTTTCTTACAAGATCGAAGGGCTGCAGTAGATGGCGTTAGCTCCCGGCACTCGTCTCGGCCCGTACGAGATCGTCTCGTCTCTCGGCGCCGGCGGCATGGGCGAGGTCTATCGCGCCAAGGACACGAGGCTCGGGCGCGAGGTCGCCGTCAAGGTGCTGCCGCAGCACCTCTCGTCGAGCGCCGAGATCCGCGCGCGTTTCGAACGCGAAGCCAAGACCGTCTCGTCGCTCAACCACCCGAACATCTGCACGCTCCACGACGTCGGCCGCGAAGGAGATACCGACTACCTCGTGATGGAGCTTATCGAAGGCGAGACGCTGGCGCAGCGGCTGGTGAAGGGCGCGATCCCTCTCGCGGATGTGCTGAAGATCGGCGGCCAGATCGCCGACGCGCTCGATCGCGCGCATCGCGCAGGCGTGATGCACCGCGACCTCAAGCCGGGAAACGTCATGCTCACCAAGTCGGGCGCGAAGCTGATGGACTTCGGTCTCGCGCGCGCAACTAGCCTGGGGACCGTCAACGAAATGACCAGCTCGCCGACGGTGGTGGGCCCGCTGACGACCGAGGGAACGATCATCGGGACGTTCCAATACATGGCGCCGGAGCAGTTGGAAGGACAAGAGGCCGACACGCGTGCCGATTTGTGGGCGCTCGGTTGCGTGCTCTACGAGATGGCGACGGGCACGCGCGCGTTTGAAGGAAAGAGCCAGGCGTCGCTGATCACCGCCATCATGGGAAGCGAGCCCGCGCCGATCTCGCAGGTGTCCCCGCTGGCCCCGCCGGCGCTTGCGAGTCTCGTGGGCGCGTGCCTCGCAAAGGACCCGGCCGACCGGATCCAGAGCGCACACGACGTGAAGCTACAGCTTTCGTGGCTCGCGGCGGGTGGGTCGCAGGTGGGAGCGCCTGCGATCCCAGCGGCGGCAGCGAAGGGACGTCCGCGGTTCGGCTGGATCGCGTTGGCTGCGATTGTTACCGCGCTCCTCCTGGGCGCCGCGGCCGGATACCTGAGTCGCGGCCGATCGACGCCGACGTCGGCGGGTGTGGCCGACGTGAGCTACAGGCCCGTGACCTTCGAGGAGGGGTTCGTCTTCGCGGCGCGCTTCGGGCCCGACGGCCGCACCATCGTCTACAGCGCCGACTGGGATCGGCAGCCGCGAGACGTGTTCGTCACGAGCCTCGACAGTCCTGATTTTCGCCCGCTGGGCTTCACGGGAGCCGACCTTCTTGCGATCTCGCGGTCGGGTGAGCTCGCCATTCTCAGCGGGTCGACCGTCCCTAGCGGAAATTCGTACAACCGGAAAGGCACGTTGGCGCGTGCGTCGCTGACCGGCGGCGCGCCGAGGTTGGAGCTCGAGGGCGTGAGCTTCGCGGATTTCGGCGCCGATGGCGCGATGGCGGTGATTCGCGACGACGAGCGCAGGCTCACGCTGGAGTATCCCGTCGGGCAAGTGCTCGCCGAAGGCCGGAACGGGCTCATCGGGCCGCGTGTTTCGCCGTCGGGAGAGTACGTGGCGGTCTTCGACACACGGACCACCGGCGCTCTGACGGTGAAGATCTTCAACCGGTCGGGGAAGCTCGTTGTTTCCAGCCCGCCGTTTTCGGACTGGTGGGGTCTCGCCTGGACACCCGCGAACGAGCTCTGGTTCGCGGCGGAGGAAACCGGCGGCGTGCAGACGGCGGTGTTCGGCCTCGATTTGAAAGGGCGTCGGCGCGTAGTGTTCAGGGCGCCTGGTGGCGTCACGCTGCACGACATCTCGGCTCAGGGCGATATGCTCGCATCGTTCGATCACGGACTGAGTCGCGTCGAGCTCATCGACACAGCCGATGCGGATCCGCAGGATCGAACGTGGCGCGACGGCGGCAATCTGACAGGGTTTTCCGCGGCGCACGCCTTGCTGCTGAGTCAGTCGAGCGGTAGCGGCAGCGGCGGTCCGCTCGGATCGGCCTACTTCTGGCAGCCGGGAGATCGGCAGCCCGTTCGCATCGCCGAAGGCTATGCCTTGGCGCTCTCGCCCGACGGTCGCAAGGCGCTCGTTGCTTCGGCCCTGGCGCCTCAGACGGTGTCGATCGTGCCGACTGGCGCGGGGCGGCCGCAGGTGCTCGACCTCGGCCCCATCGAGTCGATCACGTGGGCGGGTTGGCATGACGACGGGCGCATCGTCATCGAGTTCGCGCGCCCGGGCGGGAAGCCCGTCGCCTATGTGCTCTCGCCGGACGGCCGCAATCCGGCCGTTCTGCTCCCGGAAGGCGTTACTCTTCACGGCGCCAATTTGATGTCTCCGGATGGCTCGCGCATCGTCGCGAACGACGCCGAAGGAAAGCTCGTCGTCTGCACGATCGCAGCGCCGGCCTGCCAGCCGCTGCCTGGCGCGAGCGACCGCGAGGCCGTGGCCGGATGGACCGCGGACAGCAAGTCCGTGTTCGTTTACCGCGGGCAGGTCGTTCCCACGCAGATCGATCGGCTCGAGGTCTCGTCGGGGGCGCGGTCCGCGTGGAAAACGGTGCGTCCGAATTTTGCCGCGGTCGCCGGCCTCAGGACGCTCATCGTGTCGCCCGACGGCGCCATGGTCTACGGCTACAGGAAAAATAGAAGCGAGCTCTACGTGATCAAGGGGTTGAAGTGATGTCGAGGGGACACTCCCCTTTTTCTTGCAGAGCTCCCCGGATACCGCTCTGCTGCGAAAAAGGGGACTGTCCCCTTTTTCTTACAAAATCAAAGGGTTGAAGTAGATGGCGCTATTTCCCGGCACTCGCCTCGGTCCCTATGAAATCGTCGCCCCCTTGGGCGCTGGCGGCATGGGCGAGGTCTATCGCGCGAAGGACACGCGGCTCGGCCGCGAGGTCGCGGTGAAGGTGCTGCCGCAACATCTGTCGTCGAGCGCCGAGATCCGCACGCGGTTCGAACGCGAAGCCAAGACCGTCTCGTCGCTCAACCACCCGCACATCTGCACGCTGCACGACGTCGGCCGCGAGGGTGAGACCGACTACCTCGTGATGGAGCTGATCGAAGGCGAGACGCTGGCGCAGCGGTTGGCGAAAGGCGCGCTCCCCGTGGCCGACGTGCTGAAAGTAGGCGCGCAGATCGCCGACGCGCTGGGCCGGGCGCACCGCGCGGGCGTGATGCACCGCGACCTCAAGCCCGGAAACGTCATGCTGACGAAATCCGGAGCGAAGCTGATGGACTTCGGCCTCGCGCGCGCGACGGGGCTGGGTTCGACCAGCGAGCTGACCAGTTCGCCGACGGTCGCGGGGCCGCTCACCGCGGAGGGAACGATCCTCGGGACATTCCAGTACATGGCGCCTGAACAGCTGGAAGGAAAGGAAGCGGACGCGCGTTCCGACCTCTGGGCGCTAGGCTGCGTCCTCTACGAGATGGCGACGGGGAGGCGTGCGTTCGAGGGCGCGACGCAGGCGAGTCTGATCAGCGCGATCATGCGGGACGCGCCGCGGCCGATGACGGAGCTGGCGCCGCTGTCTCCTCCGGCGTTGGAGCGGGTCGTCCGGCACTGCCTCGCCAAGGATCCCGAAGATCGCATTCAGACCGCACACGACGTGAAGCTGCAATTGGAAGGGATCGCTGAGCCCGGATCGCAAGTGAGCGCATTCGCGCCCGCGCCGGGGACGCCCGCGCCGGCACGACGCGCCGGGCGGCGAGAGCGCATCGCGTGGGCTCTCGCAGCCGTCGCGATCGCAACCGCTGCCGCAATGGCCTCGCGACTCTGGCGCCCGGTCCCGCGCGTCGCCGACGCCGCACGGATTCGCTTCAAGGTGACGGCGCCGGTGCAAGTGCGCCTGAGCACCCAGAGTGATGACTTCGCGATCTCGCCCGACGGCAAGGCGCTCGCTGTCGTGGCGGCGGATGCCGGCGGAACATCGTTCCTGTGGATCCGTGAGCTCAGCACCTTCGGCGCGCGCCGCCTCGACGGCACGGAAAACGCGCGTGGGCCGTTCTGGTCGCCGGACAGCCGGACGGTGGCGTTCGCCGCCAGTGGCAAGCTCAAGAAGATCGCCGTCTCGGGAGGTTCTCCCGAGGTGCTGTGCAACGCGCCGGATTGGCGAGGCGGGACCTGGGGCCGCGACGGCACCATCGTATTCGCGCCGCACGCAGCCGGTGGATTGTTCCGCGTCTCCTCCGCCGGCGGGGAGCCGGTAGAGGTTCTTCGCCCCGATGCGTCGAGCAAGGAGACCGGGTTGCGCTTCCCGCAGTTCCTCCCGGACGGGAAGCAGTTCGTGTTCGTGTCGATGCCGCGCCGGCAGGGAAGCTTCGAAATCTTTCTGGGATCGCTCGCGTCGAAGGATCGCGTTCCCCTGATGCGTGCGGGGGCGGTTCCGGTCTGGGCCGAGCCGGGCTATCTCGTCACCGAGCGAAACCAGCGCCTCGTGGCGCAACGGTTCGATCTCGCGGCAGGGAAGCTCGTCGGCGAGTCGCTCGATCTCGGAGATGCGCCACCGCTCGAGGGAAACTACGGCGTCCCGGTCGCGTCGGCCTCTCGTAACGGCATCCTGGCCTACTCCGCGTCGCGGCTCGCCAACACGCAGGTGTCCCTATTCGACCGCACCGGAAAGCGCCAGAGCGTTCTCCCGCTGCCGACGGGTCGATGGGAGGGCACCAGCATCGCTCCCGACGGCCGGCGTGCTTTCGTCGGCAAGGTGAGTTCGGCCGCGGAGACCGAATGGTGGCTCGTGGAGTTGGAGAGCGCGATCGCGCGCCGTTTCGCCGACGCTGTCATCTTCGCACCGCCGAAGTGGTCTCCCGCCGGCGATCGCACCGCCTACCAGGCGAACAGGTCGGGCCCCGAGGACATCTACGTCAAGTCGACCGACGGGGGCGGGCTCGAAGAGCCCCTCGTGGCGTCCGATGTGCTCTTCAAGAATCCGCAGCAGTGGACTCCGGACGGAAAGTACGTCACGTTCGACCAACCGGATCCGGACACGGGCTGGGACGTGTGGCGCGTGCCGTTGACGGGTGACCGCAAACCCGAGGTCATTGTTCGGACGGCGGCCAACGACAGTGGTGGGTGGGTGTCACCCGACGGCCGGTGGATCGCCTACACCTCCGACGAGTCGGGCCGCGTGGAGCTCTACGTTCAGTCCTATCCTGTCGCGGGGCAGCGCCAGCAACTGACGACCACCGGAGTGGGCAGTTGGTATGGTTTCGCGTTGGCCGACTGGTCGCGGGACGGCCGCGAGCTCCTGCTGTTCGACGGTGCGGTTCGCGTGATGGAGATCGCAACAGGCCCGGAAATTCGGGCCGGCGCGCCGCGGCCCT
>Ga0315273_10002092_pt1 | contig 23320 bp, 19 predicted proteins | sample YL17G02_0_MG_FD_205753 | JGI IMG/M metagenome (GOLD analysis project Ga0315273, IMG submission 205753) | Sediment microbial communities from Yellowstone Lake, YNP, Wyoming, USA - YL17G02_0 | ecosystem: Environmental > Aquatic > Freshwater > Lake > Sediment | place: USA: Wyoming | collected...
GACCGCCGCGACGGAGTGGTGGGCATGTCTACCTACGCGGCCACCACGCACCTGAACATACAAACTGCAGGTGAGGTCAAGCCGGGAGCGTGTCCCAAACCGGACGAATCCTGACGCGAATTATCAAGATGAAAATGCCGCGCATGTTGATAATGAAAATACACGCCATTTTGGCGTGCTTTTTTATGCCGTTGGCCATTCTGTATTTTATCAGTGGGGCGCTGTATTCCTTTGACATCAAGGGACATGTTGACAAGCAGGTCTATACGCTGGTACTGGACCGTCCCTTCGCCCCGGACCTGGCGCAACTGTCCGAGCTGGCCAGGAAGGAACTCGATCAACGCAAGCTGTCGCTACCAACAGGAAGCGCGGCGATCAAAGAAAAAAAGGGCTCCTACGAATATCGCTGGGGAGGTTTAAAACGGCAGGTCGTGATTCAACCTACAGGCAACCCGCTGCGGGCCAAGTTGATTTACCGCCAGCGCAGCCCGCTGACACAGGTCATGCGAGTCCACAGGGCAGATGCCGGATTGCTGATAAGGACCTATTCACTCACCATGGTTGTTTCGCTGATCACGATTTTGCTGACCGGTGTTTTCCTTGCTGTAGGAACACCCAAACTACGTCGGCTAGCCCTGGTCGCATTAGGAGCCGGTTGCCTGGTTGTATTGGCCATATTTGCTCGCTAGCTGCTGCCGAGGTAATCGTGAAACACGCCGGTTGGGTCGAACTGCTGGCGCACCTCCCGGAGGCGCTGCCAGTTTGATTCAGAGAAGGACATGCGATAGCGATCCGGATGCCGGCGTCCCTCCACTTCGTTGACGTAATGCCCCTCGGCGAATGGGTCCATCAGCGGCAGCGTTCCGTCCAGCCAGGTAAAAACGCGCTCATCGTCCTGTTCGTTGTCCCAGATTGTGTAACAACCCAGGTAGCAGTCGATGTCCCAGGAGAAACAGGAATCCGGTCGGGTCTTGGTGTGCATGTTGAATGCGGCCAGGATATGGCAATCCCGGGTGGGTGCAGCGAGAAAATACTGCGCGAGTGCCTGCAATGTCTGGCCACCCTGGTTGGTAAGCACGTTGTCCACCGCATAACGCGCGCAACGCCCGGCCGGGTCCCTGAGGCTGAAGTAATGCTCGTAGAGCCCTTCAAAATCGAAGGGTTGATTCTCCATTTTTACCAGGCACTTGGTTCCCAGCTCCGACTGCGCGAACGGCGCGAGGGCTTGCCGGGCCTCCTGCTCGCTGGCCTCAAAAGCAAAAGCGGTGAAAAAGCAGATCTTGGATTGTTCGGGAGGCGCGTCGGCCGGCGCATCCGGGTGGTGCATCAACACCGCAAGCAGTTCGATCCGACTCACATCGTGTTCCTTGCGAATCGTATCCAGGGTCGTGGTCACCGTTTCCAGTTCAGACAGGGGGAAAATGTAGGAACTGGCTGAGATCGCCCTCGGTGCAGGGTACAGCGCCAGTTCGAGGCGCGTTACGGCGCCGAAGAAACCAGGTCCGGCGCCCCGCATGGACCAGTAAAGGTCTGGGTTTTCATCGGGTGTGACGTGCAGTTGCCGTCCATCGGCGGTGACTACCTCTGCGCCTGCGATGGAGAAGGTGGACATCCCGCCGCGTTGAGCATAGTTCCAGCCAATGCCACCGCCCAGCGTGAAACCGGCCAATCCCACTGAAGGGCAATGGGGCGCCGGGAAACTCAGGCCTTTCTGGCGGGCCGCCACAATCAAGTCCAGGCTGCGCACGCCGGGCTGTATGGACGCGATCTGCCGCGACTCGTCGATCTCAATGCCACCCATGGCCGACATATCAAGCAGCAGACCACCATCGCGCAACGACGATCCGGTCGAATTGTGCCCGCCAGCGCGCGTCGCCACTTTCAAGTGCTTGCCTGCGGCATAGCTGACGGCCTCGATTACGTCGCTGTCGGATTTGGCCTGGACAATCAGGTCCGGGTAACGCTTCGGCTTGGACATATGCCAGACCATGGACTGGCGCCACAATTCATAGTCCGGATCCTCACGGCGTATGATTTTGCCAGTGATGCCGGGAATGGAAAGCCGCTCCGGCTGGCCGGTTGCGAGCGCGCGCGGCAAGCGTAAGGCGTTGATGGCGCCGAGCGCAGTCAGCCCGACCAGTTGCTGGAGGGTACGGCGACGGGAGGGTGAATGCGCTTTCATGAGAGGAAACTCCTGCTTGGCACAAAACTCAGTTGATGTTTTCGAAGTAGGCTGCCAGCTCGGCGATGTCTTCATCTGACAGTTGCGTGGTCAGGGGTTGCATGTTCGAGTCCTTGCGCTCACCGGAACGGAAAGCCTTGAGCTGTTTTTCCAGGTAAGCCGCTTTCTGGCCCTGCAGGTTTGGGTACTGCGGTGACTTGCCAATGCCATCGGCACCGTGGCAGGCGACGCAGGTTCCCACCAGTGCCACCGTGGCAGCGGCATCGCCACCGGCCATCGCTAGCGGCGCCAGGGTAAGGAGCGCACATAACAGCGGCCATTGGCGGGGGGCCTTCGGATAATTACGCGTTTTCATCGGATGGGCTCCTTCTCTTGCTCAATCTGCCGAAATACATATTCTTCGGGCGGATTTCGCGGCCGTAAATGATCTGGGCCAGCTGCACCCGAATTTTTTTCATTCAGTAATGGCTTTCTCAGGCCTTAGGGAAACTCTGATTTATTCAGAGTTTCCGCGGTGCAGGGCACGGGTTGTTCCCGACAACCCGTCTGCATTTCCTCCATCCGTGGAGGTCGATGTGCCGCCATTTTCGATGATTTTAAATCATTGAAAATGAAGCCAAACAAAAATCACACTTTTTGTTTGGCGTGCTCTGATCATTCATGGATGAATCATTCAGAGCGTCCTTAGATTTACTGTCCCAACATTTTTACAAAGCGATTAGCCTGACGCCGGTATACGCCAGCAGCACGGAAAGAACGAAGCGGACGGCCCGTTCCGGGATGCGGGATACCAGGTGTGAGCCCAGCCAGATGCCGGGCAGTGATCCGGCCAGCAGTTTGGCCAGCAATAACCAGTCCACGTTGCCCAGTGAGGCATGGCCCAGGCCGGCAACCAGCATCAGGGGAACGGCGTAAGCAATATCCGCCGCCACAATGCGGGGCAGCGGTAGCATGGGGTACAAAATCATCAGCACCACGACGCCGACTGCACCGGCGCCTACCGAAGTCAGTGTCACCATCGTGCCGATGGTTGCACCAAACAACAGCGGCAGGCTCCAGTGCCGTGCTGTTGCGGCTTTGCGTTCCATGCCGCGCACGACGAAGGCCGGTGCCATCTTGCCGCGCAGGGCGCTGTACAGAGTTGTCGCAGCGGTCAGCAGCAGGGCCACACCCAGGGTGGTGGTCATCAGTTTTTGCGCGCCGGCACTGGTGGTGCCCAGTTGCTTGAGTATAAAGAGCGTGGTCAGGGCTGCTGGAATACTGCCCATCGAGAGGTGGGCCACCACACGCCAGTCCACGAGGCGGGCGTGGGCAAATTTGAGCGTGCCCCCCAGTTTGGTAAAAGCTGCGAACAGGAGGTCCGTGCCGACAGCCATGTAGGGTTTGACATTAAAATAGAAGATCAGCACCGGGGTCATAAGCGAGCCGCCGCCAACCCCGGTGAGTCCGACTACCAGCCCAACAACAAAACCGGCAATGATAAAACCATAGTCATGCATGGAGGCAGACTGTAACGGTGTTCTTGTCGGTTGCGAAAGATGTTTTCACGATTTTGATATATAAAATGGTTGTAAAGAACCGCGGAGTATAGATACCGACCCGTCTTCGAGGGAAGTATGGCTTGAAATCCCCGTTCCGGGCATGGTTCTGTCTATCGAGCTGTAAAAAGCCGGATTTTAGGTCTTGCGGGCCGATCACTGGGGTTACTCTGGCACTTTACTCTGACCCCATGGGTGGAGTCAGAAAGCGTACTGGATCAACCGCCTTTAGCCGCCCAGGCCGCGGTCTCACTTCGAACTACATCCTCATTGAAGAGCGTAAAGTTGAGCCCAAAAAGGGTGCCGAAGTAGGCTCGCCCGAGATAGAAACCCGGCCGCAACATCCTGATCTCGTCACGGATCTTCAGCCCGTCTTTGCCGACCAGGCGATCGATCTTTTCAATATAGCCGTCGATCTGTGCAGTGTCGGCATAATCGATGATCACCGAGGGCCGGCGCGGGTCAAACTGACTGTCACCGGTATAGAGCTTGGCCGGGAACAGGAGCGCGACCTCTTCGCCGAAGATCTTCTCCGTCCGCATTTCGTCCGCCCTCACACCGAAGAGGGCGCCAACGACCTGCTCTTTGTCGATGATGTTGCGCAATTCGCGGGGCTCACGGTAGAAGACTTTGCCCTGCCACAACATTTCCCCAACCCCGGTCAACAGGTCGAGCTTCAGGCCTATCGCCTTGCCGCGGAGTCCGCCGATAACGTCGGCGATGTTCCTGAAATTGCCACCTCTGGCGAAGAAGAAACTGCCGTGGTAGGGACCGTCAGGGATCGGCCCGGCATTCAGGCGGGCATAGATCTGATCGATCTGTTCCTGATTGAAACTCTCGATATTTTCTTGATTAAGGCGTTGGAGATCGTCCACACTCAAGGAATGTTGTGCTTCGAGGGTGTCGAAGTCGAGTGCGGCGCCGCCGGTTGGGCCGAACGGAATCGACGGTTCTGCCGTCTGCTTCTTAAGACTCGTCCAGACCAGGCCTAGCACGATTGCCAGTACAATCAGCACAACTAACCAGGTTGTCATAAAACTCCTCCTTCAGCGCGCTTATCGCGCTTTTTCAGGTATTCGACCAACGCATCCTTTTCGCGATCGGCCAGATCAGTACCCCACAAGTGCCCCGAAGCGCTGTTGCCAGCCTCCTTGGTGTCGTACAACCAGCCCTTTAACTTCGGCACGCAGCCGCTGGCTACCGGTTTCACTTCGCAACCTTCGGGTAGGTCGTAAATGGGGTGACCGTCCGCGTCACAACGCAACGCGGCAAAGCCCAGGTTCTTCTGGTCCAGCAAGTCGTAGCCGCGGTAGAAGCTCCGCAGACGGCACTGTGGCGGTTCGAGCAAGGCTCGAACCGTGGGTACCGAACCATTGTGCAAATAGGGTCCTCGCAACCACAAGCCATCCAACTGCAGTGCCACGTAGCCGTCGTAGGGCTTGCTCATCGGGGAGCGCTCCATACCCAAATCGTTCACAACCTTGTCATTGGCAAGATCAGCGGCTTCGCGCGTCCACGCCTCAGTTCGCGACGAGTCGGTCCTGATCTCGTTCAGCGGAATCACGGTGCCCATCCGGTTTTTGCGGCCGCTCTCATGGCAATTCGCGCAGTGCGTGGCAAAAAGGGCGGCCCCTTCCGTCGCCAGGTTGTCATCGTATCCGAGGGGGTATTGGGGCGCCGGCGTATTGAGTATCCAGTCTTCAATTTCTGCCACCCTCTGGCGAAAGAAGGGCGTGATCGGGCTTGGCGTCGGCAGACCGCCTTCCTGGGGCGGTTGCAATCCCAAGGCCGAATCGATGATCACCGAGCGGTACGAGGTCGTGTCTCCCGCCAGGTTCATCAGCATCAGCGTTTCAAGGGGGGTATCGAGTTTTGCAAAATCGGCGGTCAGACTGTAATCATTTTCGGGCCAGACGCGTCCTTCCTGGACCCGCGTTTTAAGGTTCCATAACGAGGGAAAGTCCGTATGGTCGACGCTGCCGTCGTCTTCCATACCGAGGAAATTGAACTTGGTTAAGTTCATCGGCGCGTCGCGGCCCGGCCCCCAGCGCGGGCGGTTCTTGGTCCACGCCCATGATTTGCCCTGCGCGCGCAGCAGATCGCGCACGGTGGGGATGAGAAGGTACTTGTACATCGCCCGCTCAACGAAGCTCAAGCGATACGTGAGATCGATCTCGTGGAGAATGTTGTCGGCGTTAAACCGCTCGTCTTCGGCACAGCGCGCCAGGAACTCAAGGAGCCCCTGGATATCCGTAGTATGGCTGCCGCCTCCGGCGACAACGGTCGGTGTCTCATTTTCGGTAAGGCGGTACTGTGTCGCATGGCAGATTGCGCAATTGAAACCGACGCGATCAAACCCGACGGTTTTCTTCGAGAATCCAACCGGCAGCTCGCGTCCTTCCTCCCAGGGAATGCCGAAAGCAGCATAACCGCCAGGACCTGGAATGTACTCACCGAAGATGCGCGGCAAGACAACGATCAGCCAGTAGGGTAAGCCGGCTGACGCCTCGCCTCCGATCGAACCGTAAAGGAAGTTCATTTCCGGATTCTCGGTAATCCAGGCCGGCTGAGGCACTTGCCGCAAGAAGTTGTACCAGGCGAAATAACCGATTGGAATCGCCAGGATCACGAGCGCCACTACTGCCAGCAAAAGCTTTCTTTTCCAGCTTGACAGTTTGGTCATGAACTTAACTCCCATCAAAAAGTCTTCAGGTACTCGAGCAGTGCTTGCTTGTCCTCAGGCGGTAGCGCGGTTCCGTATTCGGGCCCTTCATGACCAGTATTGCCATTACCCGGTTGGGTAGTATCAAAGCGCCAACCGGAATCGTCTGGCACCCCATGTTCCGCGCTACCAGGTGCGACACACCAATCTTTCGCCTGGCCCTCGCCGCAGAGTGGTTTGGTGACGAAACCGACGCTGACATAGTCGTACACGTCGTAACCCGTGTAGAAAACCGCCGGTCGATTCGCCACGGGTTCCAGCAATGACTTCAGGTCCGGTACCGAGCCGTTGTGAAGATAGGGGGCACGCAGCCAGATTCCATCAAGTGGGACATTGGCGTAGCCGAAGGTCTTACGAAAATGACTGAAACGGGCTGGATAACAGTCGTTGAGAAATTTCTCCCGCAATTGCTCGAACTCTTCCTCGGGAACCGTCGGGTCGCAAATACTCTGCTGATATTGGCGGCAGTGCTCTTCACCCATCTCAGGGAAACCGGCGTAGATGGAGTTCTGGTTGGAAGCCAGTAGAGGCGTGTAGGAATCGAGGCGCCCGCGATCTGTGCCGATGTATTCGATTGGCTCAACCTCCCCAACCTGGCTGCCGTCACCCGGCTCCCGGAACGGAGGTCTGCCATTGCCATGGCACTGCCAGCAATTTTGGCGATAGACGTCCGCGCCGCGAGCGATCTGGCTGGTGTCAATTCGGTCAGCTGGAAAGTTCGGTGGCCTGGCCTGATCCCAGAGCCAGTCCGCAACGCGGATCAACTTCTCTTTGTCGAGTGTTGCAGGCGTCGCTCCCGTACCAAACGCGGCACTCAGGTTACGCTCGTCTGTTGAGCATTGGTTACCGTCCCAGTGCAGGTTCATGCCGCGCCGTGCTTTTTGGTACCAGATGGATGGGAAGTCAACGTTTCCGTTCAGTTCTCCAGGGTCCACGCGATCACTGTGCATATCGAACCCGAGCAGCGCCTTGGGAGAATTAAAGGTGTCTACCCGGCCCGGTCCAGCGGTCGAGAAATCGATAAAATCAAGCCGCCCAATGAACGAAAGCAACTGGTCGCGCAGCGCCATGACCCCGACCCATCGCATGATCATCCTGTCGATAAGACCCCAAGTTTCAGGCAGGTAGCGATCATGCGCACTAACGCCAGGTTTTTGAAGCCAGTTTTCGCGCAGATGTTCAAGCTCTGCTATTTTGGCCATCACATCGCGGTCGCGGAACTTGCGGGATTTGGCGGCGCTGTCAAGAAACAATGCGAAGGCTCCCAGGTCGACAGTATTCGAGGGCATGCCCAGCACAATTTGCCTCGGCTCCCCCGGGTTGTCGCGGATCGAGCCTGTGTGACAGAAAGCACAGTTAAGATAGACCCGGTCGATACCCTGAACGCGACGCATCGAAGTCCCGATTGGCAGATCGAACATCGGGTTGCGATCATCTTCGTAAACCAGCCCCAAGGAGGAATAACCCATCCCAGGTGGTCCGTCGGGCAGCAATTCCGGAACCAGCTCGGGCAATGCGATCCACATCCAGTAGGGAATACCGAATCCGAATTGCAGCTTCCAGCCTCTCTCACCCCCGGTTGACCCATACTTGAAGTGGTCCACGTCCGACTCAAAGGTTACCGGCTCATCGTCGGCAACTCGCCACATGGCATAAGATCCACCAACCAGGATGACAGCCACAACGACGCTAAACGTCGTCCAGGCCATGACGGATAGCACTTTTTTGAACCATGTGCCGCCCATTGCTTTTGGGCGAGCTTTTTTGTGACTAAAAGGTCTCGTCACCCGTTGGCTCCATGTATGTCACTCCATTCCGCTGATGCCGAAACTCGGCCAAGGCCTGGTAGAGATCTTTTCGCACCCGGTTGATGCCACCCAGAGGCCGATGCTCCGGGAGGCTCCGCCAGGGATTGAACGCCAGGTTTTCGCAAAAAGCCATCTGCCCGGATGACTCAAAAATCTGTGGTGGAATATGAATCTGCGCCACCTTTCGGAAAGGAGACACAGTCTCATCCCATTCCACAGTCGCATCCTCGATTGGCATGAGTTCCGCATCGGTCTGAAACTGCACCATGAAGTCGAAACATGCACCGTCGGTAGCCAGTTGCTCCCGCATGGCGGTGCGCAAATAGCCGTCTGTCAGCTCTTCAGGAAGTTCCACTTTGTGGTTCTGGTCACAGGGCTTGGCCGCATACTTGACGGCGCGTCCTTCTCCAAACAGATAAGGCGTTGTGCTCCAGTAAGGAATCGCCAGGTGACTGGCATGATGCTGCCTCCCGGCAAGGACTATGCGAAACTCCTTGATATGCGGACTAAAGGGATTCAGAAAGAAGAGAAGCGGGCTGGAGTTCACGCTGTAGTCAACGAAGTCGCGAAAGTCTTCGGGGTTCCCAACAAATAAAACCGGGTGGCTGTTAAGGATAAAGTCGTGCGTGTCGCCCGAGCCGAGCAGCTTGCTTCCTTTGACATGCATGAGTTTGATGGACATGCCACGGAAGTCCTTCTTCGTATCGGGTGTATCCGTCGCACTGGCGAAGCGGATCCAGGCCGGGAAAGTCTGCGGGGCAGCGAACAACCCGACCCGCAGGTCAACCGGCAAATTCGGTTCCACGCTGAAGTCCGCTTTAAGGCAACCGGCGTGTTTGGGTTGATTGAACCGCAGGATTCGTCCCTTCGTCGGGTCGTCTTTCAGGGCTTCTTTTTTTGCATCTTCTGTCGCTTCTTTGGTAAGTTCGATAAGTTCCTGGGTGATCATGGCCTCGTTGGCTGCCGGGTATTCCTCTGCAATCGTCAGCGGCTTGCTAGTGTCGCCGCATGCTGCGAGCGCCAGCACAAATGCTAAGGATGCGATGCGTTGTGTTGGACTAGTCATCCCGGAAAGCCTCGTCACCCTCAGCCCCGGGCCGCGGCTTCCACGCCAACGAATAATACTCGCCGCGCTCTCGCGCCCAGGGATCGAATACGTTCACCACCGACTCCAACTCGCTGCGCAGCTCTGGGATCGTCCGCCACAGCACCCGCTTCATGGGTGAGACTTCCTGCTTGTGGCCATTCGGCTCGCCATTCTCCATTACCTTGCCGTCGGGCCCGTTGTTGTTCACCCAATCAAGACCATATTGCGAGTAGAACTCGGGCCGGAAGCTGGAGGTGAAGAATCGGTCGCTGAACAGTCGCCGCGACGCATTGAGAATGAAGACCACGAACTGGGTTTCCGAGATGGCAAAACCGTGCGGTCGTGGGCCCTCTGCCAGCCAGCCCACCACCGCATCGACGTCCTCGATGTTGTCGATTGTCGACCCGTCCGGGTGTCCCAGGCAGTCGTTAATTTGCGTCCCGTCGTCGTTCACCTGCGCGTTTGTAATGACCTTCGACGCGTCGCAGGTATGCTGCCCGTAGACCTCCCGCAGGCCCTCCACGTACTCTTCCTGGCGCCGCCTCTCGGCGCTGTCTGGGGCGAGCCGGGTATCCACGAAGTCGTCAAAGCTGGTCAACTGCTTAAGGCCGTACTGGCGCCTGAACTCATTAAACCGCGGGATACCTCGCTCCCGGTCGCGCACGAGATCAAGGGCCGCCACATCGATCATCCGGGTTTCGGTCTCGAGCCGCTCCATCTTCAGGTTCTGGAGGAAGCTTGGGTGATTGCCAAGCGTGAGCAGACCAAGCCGTTGTCGCCCCATGCTGAGTGCAATATTGGCCAGACCGGTCGAGGTCATCATATTGGTAGCTTTACCCCGGAATGAGTCGACGATCGGTGTCCTGCCCACGACCCGGTTGGGATCGCCGTCCAGTTCCCGGTATTCCAGTGCATCTGGGAGCAGCGGATGCAAGCGGTAGACAGTTATGAACTCTTCCGGAAAATTGAAGGGAGAACCAAAGTGGTTGACTCCGCCGTTGACGTGTTTGGGGTTAGCGAGATCCCATCCTTCCGCGTCCGAGCCTAAGCCGAGAATGCCCGGTCCAGAGGCGAACACGGAGTACCACTGGTTGGCATTTTCGCTGTTGGATTGATTAAATTTGGCGATGACTTTTGCCAGGGCACTTTGCACTTGTTCGTGACCTTCACCTGCGCCTAGCAGACCATTCCAATTTGCGTTCATGCCCCGGTAGAGTGGCTCGTTGTACAGCAGCTGGGTGGTCCATTCAATGGTGTGGATCTTGGCAATCTCGGCCGAAATCACCAGGCGGGCAACCTCGAACAACTCGTCATCGGTGACGTCCGCATAGTTAATGACCACACCAGGTCGCTCGGGATCTCGCAACCCCGAATCCACTTCCGGGCTGATCCGGGCCACTCCCCGGAATCCATCGACGAATGCATTGTGTTCGCGCGCAAAGACGTTATGGTAGAAAGACATTCCGATGGACCAGTTATCCGCGAATCCGGTGGCTTCCTGACCGGCCCATGCCGGGTTCATGGGGTCAGATTCCAGGAGGATGGGCAGATAGCCCTGGCCGTCGCCCTTTCCCTTCAGATCTCCGCGCGGCGACATAAGGAGTTTCGCGGGGTCGCCAAGATCACGCTTGACCCTTCTCCGGGAGACCTCGTCATAGCCATAGATTTGTGACGCATCCCACCACGCGGTGTTCGTGTTACGGAACGTTTTTGGGGCACGTTCGAGGTAAACCTTGCCCTGGTAGGTGAACGTCCCCGGGGGGCTGTCTTCAGCCACAATGGCCATGTCAATCCTGTCGTTCGGACGGCATCCCAACGCCTCGGCTTCGGGCGAATCGCAGCCAACTTCCATGTAGTCCACTTGATTGTGACCATCCTCCAGGTGAGAGAACCAGTCGTGGGTCATGAACTGAATCCAGAACGCCGCCAGGACGTTAAAGAATGGGGCTTTGATGTAGTCACAGTTTGCTACTTCCGAACCTTCCGCCCCGTAACCGTTGCCACAGCCAACAGGGTCTGACTGCTGGCGAGTGAACAAGCGGCGGCTGATGAACTGTGGATCGGGCTTGAGCAGGCCCAGGCGTTCACCGTGACGGTTGCGGACCATCTCGTTTTCTCCCAGCGTGGGGAAGCTGGTTTCGAATTGAACATTGCGCGCGAACAAGGTGTTGGTAGAACCCATGAGCGGGTTCATGATGTCATTACAGATCCCGGTCACTGTCCGGTGGCGGATCAAACTGCCATCGCAGATTTGCTCGCCGTCACCACCCACGTCTGCGTAATTGAGATGATTCGCTGGCAGCCGCATTTCGCCCCAGACCTTGATCACGTTTCCTGGGGTACCTTCATTACCCTGGACGAATTCCCTGTAGGTGTAATTGTCAAACAGGTTGAACTCGATGAGTTCGATACGCTGATACTCAAGATCCAGCAGCGCACCGTCAATGCCGCGACCGGTGGGGCTGGTGTGCTTCGCGCCGGTCTTGTCGGGGCCCCAGGAGCTGGCATCGCCCGCGCCCCAGTAGTTTGCCCAGTCCACCCAAGGTGTGTCGCGGTACTTGACAGCGCGGTCGCCACCGCGGCAGAGCGCTGTGTCTTCTTGCACTTTGCCATTGAATCTCTGCGTCCGGTCATCGCTAACCTCCAGCAAACCATCGCTTGCCATACTCAGACAAGCCGCCGTTGATCTGGCGTATTCATCCTTTTTGCATGAGGATACGGATACCGTCAGCAACAGCACAACAAGGCAGTTTATAAGCAGGTCAAGTTTTTTCATCGCGTTGGTTCCTGACGGTTGAGGTCGATCGGAACGGTCGCTCCCGCGGTGTGATTGATCTCGATCTGCAGATTGCGTGCGACACAAGGTGGGGGCAGGGGCCACGCCAAGACGAGGGCCTCGTGAGTCAATTGTAGAATTGTCCCGGGCATCCGCAACTCCTTTGCTTGGATAACCGATCCTGCCGTTCTAGGGATGAGTATACGAGACTGAAAAGAATTTGCCACTGGTCCGGGTATTGCCGGGGCTTTTCGATGAAAGTGAATGTTTTGCAGCTCCGTTGGCCATCGAGCTGCTTTATCTAGTTCGGACTACTCAGGAGGTTAGTTTTCCTACAAACGGAACCCCTTCAAGCGAGAAGTTTGCCGGGAAGACGCAGTGCACCGGGTTGGCGTCAAACGAGGATCCGGATCTGAGGGTGTTGTAGGGTGAGAAAGCTGGTCGGCGGGCAAGAATCAACGAGCATGGTGCTTGAAATACAACGCGAACCTACCTCCCCACTCTCTCTTAGAACCCTCGCCGCAAATGGACCGGTTTACAGGTGAAAGGTCATCTGGCCACAGCCTGTACAAGTGGGTCAAGGCCACAGCCAGATAAAACGGAACAACATGCGGAACAACTGATTGAGGCCAAGAGAGAAATCCTGAAACTTCGTTCACAACTGCGGCGCACGCAAGAGGAACGCATCAAAAAGCGTATCTACAAGACCAGAGATCTGGCCAGGGTCGATGTCTTTGATTACATCGAAATGTTTTACGATCGAACCCGCTGCAGCCGCTCCATCCAGGTCGTCATTGTGGGTTATTGTAAGGGATCACCCTTGCTGTACAGCGAGTTGTACTCAGCTCACTCAACAACACCTTCAGCGCGGGTTGATTCCTGTTAATCGATACGTTGTTCAGGATGCAAGTCGGATAACTGGCCACACTCACTCGCAGGTTGATCTTAGCATTAGTGGGCATCGACAAATGGACAATGCCGCTGGCATCGGTACCTCCGCCGTCACTGTCCGGTCCGACAATTTGGACCCATGCGTTGGGAACCCCAGTATCTTTGCCACTTGCCGTATTGCGTTTGACGATTGTGACGACCAAGCCCTGGGGCACTGGCGGCTGGGCAGCCCCGTTCAAATCAAGCTCCGCCACGACTGGATGTACAGGTGTCGGCCCCTCCGTTTCAGTTTGGCCAGCCAGACATGGCGAACTTCCAGTCAACGAAATGCTGAACAGCAAGCAGCCGGTCAGTACACGCCACGACGGGTCAGCGCGGCGCCGTTGGCGGCGCAGTGACTTGTCGGCAGGAACGGGTGCGAACAAAAGCACGTCGGGCGCGTTCACTGTTGTTCCTTCATCAAGTTGGTGACGACTTCATCAATGTAGGGTTTGTCGGAGATGCCACTACGCGAGCTGGGAAAATACAGGAAATCGATCTTCGCGGTTGCTTCTTTGTAATCTGTCATCACCACGGCCATCCGTTCATCAGACGAGAGCCGACTGAAATTGACCGCCGGAAAGTCGAAGGGGTCGAGCCAGAAAGAGATTTGCTGATTATCGAAACTGACCCGCAACAAAACTCGTTTGTGGGAGGCATCGTGGTCTAATGCTTCAACCAGAAATTGACGGGAATAGTGTTGGACATGGTTGGCGCTCTCCTGCACATCAAACGCCAGCGGCTCGCTGACAATGGGCTGCGTTGCGGCGCTCAATCCGGCCAAATCAATGCGTGCCGTCCTCCGTGTGCCAGCCGTCGCCAGAACATCCGATTGCCGTTCCTTGACCAGCTTTGCGATCCGCATAAGCTGGCTACCGAGCGGCACCCGCTCGGCCTCTTCGCCCTTGTCGATCCGCCGGTCAAGTTGGTGAAACAACGGGCTTAGATTCAGTGTGTCGTTGAAATTCAGGGTGAGCAATTCCAACGCATCAATGCTGCCACCAATATCGTCATGGTCCGGCTTAAGAAATGTTTCAAGAACCTTGGTGAACATGTCCTTGCGCAAAGCTGTGTCGGCTTGTTCACGACTACTTAGTAGCTCGGTATACAGGCGAAGACGCGCTTCAAGCGACTGTTGATGGCTGTTTGTTTGCTGGTAGGTATAGCCGAGATAACTCATCGTGACTGGAATCGCCAAGGTCGCGACCAGCCATTTAAGCAACTCCGAAGATGGCATTTCGAGTTTCATGGTGGTTCACCGCCTTAGTTATTGCAGCAACAATTGGCCATTGCCGACAAACTCAAAATCATAGCGAGCCGGTTCGTCGTAAAAATCGACGTTGGTGCTGGCACTGCCGGCATTGGTTGTAGAAACAGTCAGGCTGCAACTGCCGGTTTGGTCCGTCACCAAACGGTAGCCGCCGTTGCCGTCAGTCATTGCGCTGACCACGCCCCAAGGACAATTCAACTGCAAGCTGGCATTTGCCAAGGGTTGACCGCTTTGGCGAATCGAGCCGAACACCATTGCCGCGAGCACTGGTGCGCTGTTCAGTAGCGCGGCAACGGTGGTGAGAACAACAGAAATTCGGAGTTTGGACACGGTGTAAGCCCTCCACTGGTTGAATTGGAAGGATAAACTCAATATTCCGAGATATCCACTGGTAAGGAGTGGCCCGTTATCCAAGCCGGTTCAAGGCCTCGTTACAGTGAGTCGGACAATCAGCGCCGGCACATTAAAGCAAAACCCCCACCACGCACGCACTGATAAACGTCGCCAAGCGGCCCGCCACCAGGGACATGAAACCAAAGCGCAAAATCTCATCACGCCGTTTGTGAACCATGGTGATGAGCCTGGCCACCATTTGGTAGCCCGCTTCCTCAGCTCTCACCCTGCTCGTTCCGGTTTCAAACCGATTTCTTGTGACCGGTGATGGAGCGGGTGCCTGCTGCAGGTTCATTGGGCCGGCCCCTTGAGCTTGGTGATATCCCACGACCACAGTTCGCGCGGTCCTTGGGCGAGCACCTCGGGTTTGGTATAAGCGGGATGAGTCAATTGACGACGGATCTTGAGACAATGTCTGGTACTCCTGGATCAGGTTCGTGACCTTCCTTTCTACAGTAAATTCACTGATGAAGATGTCTTGGCGTTTCATTTCGAACCGCGAGATTTAGATTCAAAAGATTCGGATTAGAACCACTTCGCAATTGCGACCAGGAAACAAATGGCTGCCGTAAATTGTCACATCGGAGCACATTCTTCGACTCAGGACCAAGGCCGAGCTTCAATGCGCAACGTGCCACGCAAGCCTGGTTGGGCGTTCTGCTCAATGGGTATGTCAAAGGCGATTCCGGGTAAATCTGCAGCTGCACTTTTCTTCGCGCCTTTGCCTTTCAGTGAGCGGGTTTCTGCGTTCTTGCCTGGTTTGCCTGGGTTCATATCCTGATAGCCATATTTAATGCGCCAGCCGCCGAGCGCTGTGGCGTCGGGAATCGCTTCCACCAGTATCAACTTACGGTAGATAAAGCCGCCTTCATAATGGCGTTTCATGAACAGCGTGCCGTCCACTTCATAGTCGGGCACCAACACGTTGATGTCGACGGCGAAACTCACCGATTTGGAGTCCATGACACTTTTTTTCGGGTCGAGGAAGACCGAGAATAAATGCGGGCTCCTGGAGCGATCAGGCGGGCGCTTCATGCGATCCTTGCCTGGGAACAGGTCTTGATACGTGCGAAAAATTGCGGAGTGTTCACGCACCTCGCGGCGGGTCATCTGCCATTGACAGCCGCGCACACTGACAGCTACTTCGAATTGGTAGGATGCTTTCACGGTTTTACCGTCTTCGAAAGATTTCTTAACCTCCACCGGCAAAGTGATGTCGTCGATGTCCAAAATGCCGTCAATTCGTAACTCGCCGAACAGGAAACGCGTGAGGTTTTGGTATCCTTCCTCGGAGTTGACGATGCCGTAGTGCCCCGAATGACTGCGGTGCACGTAGGCGCGGGGTGAACTGACGTCATTGCCGTTGGAGTCCAGCCCATGGGTAGTGGCGTTCTCAATGCTCACCAGACCGTCACTTGCATCGCCCGCCGCCCAGGCAGCAACGCCGCCGACCACGGTATAATCCCGTGGGTTGGTGCCGACCAAATTGAAGACACGTTCGGGTGGGAAATTTTTGACTACTGAGACATCGTCGCCATTTGGAACTGCGAGGTAGCCGGCCATCTTTTCACGATTGAAGTTGTTGATGTCGCCGAACGAAAGCCAACCGGGCACATTGCGTACGATGCGCATGTCGATGCCGTTGTGCGGCGTGGCATAAGTGAACAACTTATCTACGGCGCCACGCGCCTCCTGTGACCCGAGCGCAGGATTCTGCAGGAAGGCCCGGCACACCAATCCACCCATGGAATGAGCCACGAGATACACGCGAAATTCCTCGGGTGTCACTTGGTTTTGCTCGTTCGCACAGATTCTTTCACGAAGGCGCAATATCAATGCGTCCAGGCCCTTGGCGAAGTGCTCAATGGGCGGTGTTTTACCGTCGCCGAAGTCGTTTGAGGCCTCATCATAGTAGCGATAGATGATGATGCAACGGTAGGGGATCGGGTGTTCGTGCCGATTGGCCGCTAATAGGTCATCGCCGTCCACAAAAACGTCTTCGTACTGATGATCGCCCATCAAACGCACCAGCGGCGATTCGAAAAAATAACGTTTGACATCACCGGTCCAGGCAACGCGCGCCTTGGTGGAACCGATGTTGAAGCCCATGTACGGATCAGCGACGGTCTCTTCGATCTCACCTTGGCTGGCAGCGAAGCCCCGGACGTAGATGATGGGGTGATGGGGATGGTGTGTGGACACGCTCATCAAACTTCCTCCAACTCAAGTGACCGGTGCTGGCTCAGGGGGGGTCGACCCTAACCTTCTGAAAGTTTGCTCTTCTGCCCGCAGCTGTTCAAGGCTGCCAGGAACGAGAGGGCTCCGTGTCGCAGTTCGAATTTACCGGTTTTCAGAGCTTAAGCCTGGCAAATTCATGTTCTTCAATCCTGCCAGTGGCAACCATATCAGATCGCTCCTGAAAATCGCGTACCGCCCACGCTGAATTGCTGCCGAAGATGCCATCTGCCACGACGTCAATGTCCGCACGGGACAGAGCGACTTGCACCAGGCGCACATCCAGTCCCCGCATTACCGGGCTCTGTAAAGCGATGATCCTGGATTTGACTGCTGGTCCTGCATACGTATTTTTCGGTAGGGCTTTGAGGCTTGCCAGGCCAATTTCCATGCCGCGGATAACCAATGGAAGTTCCAACGACCACAAGCCGAGAGCGATCAATTCGGCAAAGACGTTCATGCGATAGACCGTGGCACGCAGGATTTGTATGCGGTGATGAGCCAGCCAGTTCCTGCGTTCGTCCACATAAGCCTTGATCCATGCCTGCTCCCCGATGATGTCCAGGTGACCCGCCACCGCATTGGTGCGACGGCTTAGCCAGTCCCATGAACCGTGAATTCTGCTGTCATAGACCACTGCGACGCCCAGGGGAGTGGTGATTCCCAGACGATCGGCCGTTTTGGCTGCGCCGCGCCAGTAGTGCTCGTCGAAAAATCCGTCTTGAACTGTTCGCATGAGCGGATCATCCGCGCAGGCGCGCAACAGATTGTGGAAATAGTGGTCCGAATTCAATCCTGGATCAGCCCTCTCCAGCTTGGACATAAAAGGGTTAAGCTGAGATTCAAATCGGGCAGCGGTGTTGGAGCAATACACCCGGATCAGGGCATGCAGCGTGCCGGAGGTCAGGGTGACCTGAGATCTGCCATAGCTGAGGTGCCCCAGGTCTCCAGGCAGCAGGGTAACCGACCCATAGTCGCCCAGCACGCTGCCAGTCTCAAAAATATTGACGATGGCCTCAGCAGTCTTTTTTTGCGTTGGGCTCAGCATGGTTTCAATCAATTCCGGCGGTGAGGGTACTGAGTCTACACCGGCCCCTGAAATTAGGGGGGTCGGATTCTTGGAAAAGCGCTTTAATGCCTACTATACTCATCGACTCCCCGACCGCCGTTGTGACATGATCAGGCGGGGTGGCGGTTCGCGGGAACGAGGGAAGCAGCTCGAGTCTCTGTGCGGGCCGTGCTTCCTGCCCTATACCCTATACAGGAGATGGAGCAATGGCAGCAACGAAGAAGTTAGCGCAAAAGAAGCCGGTACCGAAGAAGTCGGCGCCCAGTGCGTCGGCACCAGCAGTCTCGCCCGACAAACCCGTCGAGGTGCCGTTCGACCCGAGCCGGTTTATCTGCAACGTGGTGCCGTCGCGAGGCACCGAGCAGGATTGGCGCCTCGGCGATGCGCTGGCGTCGGGCGCCATCGCTGCCCCGGCTGCCCTACCCGCGTCGGTTGACCTGCGCGCCAAGTGGTGGGCGATCAACCACCAGGAGAACACCGGCTCGTGCGTCGGTTGGGCGACCGCCGACGGCCTCGTCCGCTATCCCATGGTCAAGACCCGCCGCATCAAGCAGGCCGACCTGCTGTCTCCTCGGCACATTTGGATGGCCTCGAAGGAGACCGACACAATCACTGCGCGCCCCGAGACCTTCATCGAGGAGGCGGGCACAACGCTTAAGGCAGCGGTTGACGTGGCTCGCAAGTACGGCGTGGCCCTGATGTCTGAGCTGCCGTTCCACATCCAGACCGCCATGTACGCCGGCAAAGAGAACACCTTCTACGCGAGCTGCGCCACGCGACGTATCGCCGCGTACTTCAACCTCGGCAAGGTCCTCAACCAGTGGAAGGCGGCGCTGGCCGCCGGCAGCCCCGTGCTGGCGGCGTTCTCGGTCGACGCCTCGTGGGACGATGCGGCATCAACCGGCGGCAAGGTCGACACCTTCCAACCGGACACCGTTCGGGGCGGCCATGCCATCTGCATCGTCGGGTATCGCACCGACGGTCGGTTCATCGTGCGCAACAGCTGGGGCACCTCGTGGGGGGACCAGGGCTTCGGTTACCTCAAGCCGAGCTACATCCAGGCGGCGTTCTTCGATGAGTCCTATCGGGTAACGCTCTAGCCCACCCCGGCCGAGTGCTAGTTCGACCCAGAATTCCCGGAAACCTCCTTAAGCGTGGCAACTGGGAAGACCGGACTAACCATGAGCGGTGCGCGGGCATCTGAGTCGGGTTCAGGCACTTTGAGTTTCCATCAACATCCGCGCAGGTGGCCGGGTCGCTAAGGTGTGTATACAAAGAGTCGGGTTTTAGGTCTTGCGGGCCGATCACTGGCTGACCGCTCAGAATCAGTGGATTTCCTGCGATATTGCATTTATCCTGCCACTCCACCAAACACCGCTCATGCGGCTAACGATGGCCAGGAAATTGCTGGACGCCCGCACTACATCAAAACTCATCGGGGATTCCTATGACTTTTACCAAGATTGTTCTTTGCGCAGTGCTGCTGAGCCTTGCGGCCAGTGCCGATGCATTCGCGGCCGACGCATTCACAGCTGAGGAACTCGCCGCAAAAAATATTGAGGCCAAGGGCGGCGCTGCCGCACTGGCCGCAGTGCAAAACGTACGCCGCAGTGGCCTGCTCATCGTCAACGGCGGGCAGCTCTCGCTGGCCTTAGGCGAGACCCGGCAACGGCCGGACTCAATCCGCAACGAACTGACGCTGCAGGGGCTTACCCAGGTAGAGTCCTACGATGGCAAGGACGGTTGGAAGATTGACCCCTTCCAGGGCCGCAAGGATCCGGAGCGCACCTCGCCCGATGACCTCAAGGGTCTTATCGAGGACGCCCAGATTGGTGGTCAGCTCGAAGACTACCAGGCTCGCGGCCTGACGCTTGAGTATGCCGGTACCGAGGACATCGACGGCACGGCCGCGCACAAACTCAAACTCACGCAGAAAAATGGTGACGTGCAGTACATATACCTTGATCCGGACTACTTCCTCGAGATTCGCATCGAAAGCCAGCGCAGCGTGCGCGGCGTGAAGGAGATCGTGATCACTGATCTGGGCGAGTACGAAAAGGTCTCTGGCGTAAACTGGGCGACCTCGGTCACCAGCAGGCGCAAGGGGGACCGTGACCCCGCGAAGATCCTATACGACACCGTCGAAGTGAACCTCCCGCTGGACGCGACCTACTTCTCCTTCCCCACCCCCGCCAAGAACTGAGGACACGTCATGATGCGCAAAACTATGCTCCTGGCGGCCCTGCTGCCCCTTTTTGCAGCCGCAGCCCTGGCTGACACCACTTCCACCCCGGCCATTGATGCCGGCACTCTGTCCGGGCTCGGCGTACGCAACATCGGCTCTGCGGCCATGAGCGGCCGTATCGCATCGCTGGACGCCATAACCATGCCCAACGGCAAGCTGATGATCTACATCGGCGCGGCGAGTGGCGGCGTGTGGAAGTCCGAAGACGGCGGCACGACGTTTGAATCCGTGTTCGACCACGAGGCCGTGCAGTCCATAGGCGCGGTGACTATCGATCCGCGCAACCCGGACACCGTGTGGGTTGGGTCCGGCGAGGCGTGGACGCGCAACAGCGTGTCCATCGGCGATGGCATCTACAAGTCAACCGACGGAGGCGATAGCTGGACCAATCTTGGCCTTGCTGAATCCGAGCGCATCGTGGACGTGAGCATTGATCCGCGAGATAGCAACGCAGTGTATGCCTGTGTCACCGGTCGCCTGTGGAGCGACTCCGCGGAACGCGGCGTCTACAAGACCAGCGATGGCGGCGCCACCTGGCAGCAGGTACTCAAGGGCGCAAATCTTTCCACTGGCTGCGCCAGCCTGAGCATCGACCAGCAGAATCCGGACGTCGTGTACGCGGCTCTGTGGGACTTCCGGCGCAAAGGCTGGACCTTCCGCTCGGGCGGCGAAAGTCCCACCTTGCCGTCGGGCAGCGCACTCATGGTATCGCGCGACGGCGGGCGTACCTGGTCCGAGATTACGCCGGCGGATAATTCCGGCTTTCCCAAGAAGCCCTATGGCCGCATCGCGGTTAACGTCGCCCCGAGTGATTCGAACCGCGTCTACGCCTTCGTCGAGTCTCCTTCCAGCGCGCTCTTTGTGAGCTCAGACGGCGGCAAGACCTGGGAAGAACGCGACAAGAGCCAGTGGATGGTGTGGCGACCGTTCTACTTCGCGCACATGACCGTGGACCCCACCAACCCGGACCGCATTTTCAAAGGTGACGGCGCCCTCATCCTCTCCGAGGACGGCGGCAACAGCTTTGCCACCGTCGGCGGATTCGACGGCATGCACGGTGATGTGCACGATGTCTGGGTAGACCCAAAGAACCCGAACAACGTCCTCAGCGGCGATGATGGTGGCCTGTGGCTCAGTTACGATGGTGGCAACCGCTGGTGGAAGGCGGAAAACCTGCCGATCTCCCAGTTCTACCACGTCAGCGTGGATGAGCAGGATCCGTACAAAGTCTACGGCGGCTTGCAGGACAATTCGAGCTGGGTTGGCGACAGCGCCTATCCGGGCGGCATCACCAACAGCCGCTGGGAAAACATGTACGGCGGCGACGGTTTCTGGATGTTCAGCGATCCTTCTGACCCGGACTACCTGTACGCGGAGTACCAGGGTGGCACCGTGGCGCGGGTTAATCGCTACACACACCAGGCGCGCAGCATCCAGCCATTGGCTGGTCCCAATGAAAAACTGCGATTCAACTGGAACACACCGCTGCACCTGTCGCCCAATGAGAAGGGCACGCTCTACATGGGCAGTCAGTTCCTGTTGCGCACACGCGACCACGGGCAGACCTGGGACCGCATCTCACCCGACCTCACCACCAACGACCCGCAAAAACAACGACAGGAGGCGTCTGGCGGTGTGACCGTGGACAACTCCTCTGCGGAGATGCACACCACGATCTACTCCATCAGCGAATCGCCGGTGGCGGCCGGCACTATCTGGGTGGGCACCGACGATGGCAACCTGCAGCTAACCCGCGACGGCGGGCAGAACTGGACCAATACCACGCCTGCGCTGGGGCGCGGGCCCGATGCGCTGCCCAAGGCATCGTGGGTCAGTTGGGTCGAGGCCAGCCGCTTTGACGCGGCTACGGCATACGCAACCTTCGACCGGCACACCTTCGGCGACTTCGCACCCTACCTGTACGTGACCCGCGACTATGGCAAGACCTGGAAGCCGCTGGTAACAGCAGAGAACACCAGAGGCGTGCGCGGCTATGCACACGTGATCAGGGAAGACACCGAACAATCCAACCTGCTCTTCCTGGGCACCGAATTTGGTCTTTGGGTGTCGATCGACGGCGGTCAGAATTGGGCCCAGTTCAAAGCGGACGATTTCCCGGCGGTGGCCGTGCGTGACATCGTTATCCAGCCGCGCGACAACGACCTCGTGCTTGCCACGCATGGCCGCGGCATCTGGATTGTCGATGACATCACGCCACTGCGCGGGCTTACGTCCGAAGTACTGGGAAGTGAGGCAGCGTTCGTCACGGGCCGGCCTGCGCAGCAGCGCATCAGCGGGCCGGGCGGATGGGCCAACGGCGCGGCGGTCTTTGTGGGCGATAACCCCACGGAAGGCGCTGTGATCAATTATTACCAGAAGTCACGCCACCTGTTCGGCAAGCTGAAACTCGAGGTGCTTGATGCGGACGGCAAGGTCATCGACGAGTTGCCGGCCAGCCCCCGCCGGGGATTGAACCGCGTCGTCTGGTCCATGCATGAGAAGCCGCCGCGGGTGCCTCCGGCCGCGCAACTTGCCTATGCGGGCGCGCAGGGTCCGTTGGTGCTGCCTGGAAACTATACCGTGCGCATGACCAAGGGCAGCGAGGTTTACGAATCCGAATTCAAGGTGGATCTTGACCGCCGCGCCACCTATACGCTCGCAGACCGCACGGCTCAATACGATGCCGCCATGCGCGTGCACGGCCTTTTCGGCGAGGAAAGCGCGCTGATGGACCGCATCCTGGCAGTGCGTGGCGAACTGGCAGACCGGGCAGCAACGGCCGGCAAGGAAGCGCTCAAGAAGAAGATTTTTGCGCTTGATGCCAAAGTCGATGCCGTGCGCAAACGCATCGTTGCCACCACCGAGGGCGGCGCTATCACCGGCGAGGAGCGCCTGCGCGAATTCACCGACACGCTCTACGGCGCGATACTGAGCTACGATGGCGCACCGACCGCCTACCAGGTCGAACGCATCGGCGTACTGGAGGGCGACCTTGCCAGCATCAACGCCGAGTTCAACACCCTGCTGGACAAGGACCTGCCCGCGCTCAACAAGGCGCTCAAGGC
>Ga0315273_10002093_pt1 | contig 23318 bp, 24 predicted proteins | sample YL17G02_0_MG_FD_205753 | JGI IMG/M metagenome (GOLD analysis project Ga0315273, IMG submission 205753) | Sediment microbial communities from Yellowstone Lake, YNP, Wyoming, USA - YL17G02_0 | ecosystem: Environmental > Aquatic > Freshwater > Lake > Sediment | place: USA: Wyoming | collected...
AAAAGATGAAGGAGGCGAAAAAATTTATGAACTTGAAGTAATTCCAAGCTTGTCTTGGTTAAAAGACACAGCAAGGGCTTTCCCAATACAAATTGATCCCAGCATTGTTAACCTAGGTAATTAAAAAATTGAAAAATAAATTAATATGATTACAGAATTCTGTAAAATAAATAATTTACCTTCATATAGGCAGTCCCAGTTCAATAAACAATACTATCAAAATGTAATTGGTGATTTTAATGAGTTGTCTGATTGGCCAATTGTATTAAGAGAAAAGCTTAAGGAAGAAATTGAATTTACAAGTATCCTTCCTAAAAAGATTTTTGGAGGAGTGGATAAGACAGCGATGAAAATAATTTTCAGTAGAACTAGGGATAAAAAAATATTTGAGACCATCTTACTAAAACATAAGGACAAAAGGAATACTGTTTGTGTAAGTTGTATGATTGGATGTCCAGTTGGGTGTATATTTTGTGCCACCGGGAAGATGGGTTTTGTTGCTAATCTTAGTGCAAGTGAAATTATTGACCAAGTTCTTTATTTTCAAAGGATTTTAAAAAAAATTAAACAAAAAATTTCAAATGTGGTCTTTATGGGTATGGGCGAACCATTGCTAAATTGGAAGGAAGTACAAGAAGCAATCAAAGTGATTACTGATCCGGTTAAAATAGCTATGTCAGATAGACGTTTGACTATCTCAACATGCGGAGTAATTAGTGGTATCAAGGAATTAATGAGTAGTGATTTCAAAGGACGATTGGCAATTAGTTTACATTCTGCAAATCAAAAAGAAAGGGAACAATTGATTCCATTTGCCAAATCAAATACACTAGATGATTTAATGAATGTTTTAGACGAATATGTTGCCTTAACTAATAAACGGGTGACCTACGAGTATATTTTATTAGATGGAGTAAATGACAGCCCCTCACAAGCCAAAAAACTGGTAGATTTATTAATGGGTCGATTGGCACATATCAATTTAATTCGGTACAATGAAATAAAAAATAGTGAATTTCATAAAAGCACCCAACAAAATGTTAATAGATTTTGTGCGATATTAGATAGAGCAAAAATTAATTATACGGTTAGAGTTTCATTGGGTTCTGATATTGAAGGTGCTTGTGGCCAATTAACAACAAATAATTCTTAAATAATAAATTATGATGAATACAATTAATAATGTCGTAAACAATACAACTAAGTTAGTTGAAATAAAGACAATCGCTAACTATCAAGCGGGTGCTTGTAATATTGGACAAGAAGAAAGAGAAAGACGAAAAACATTTGGTCTTATGGGAGCAATATTGGCAGTTGGATGGCCCTTTATTTGTTACGTTTTCGTCTTACCAATAACACTAAAATTACTTGTCTTTTTCCCAACATTCTTTGGGATATTAGGATTGTGGCAGTATCGTAAACAGTATTGTGCATTTTACGGATTAACTGGAAAATATAATTTTGGTGTTTTGGGACAGACAGTTGCAGTTGTTGAAGCAAAACAAAGGGAAATTGATAATAAAAAGTCATTAAAAATGTTAGGGATTTCACTTGGTGTCTCCTTTGTCTATACCTTGCTAATAGTTCTTTTTATGTAGTTTTTTGCCAATTAAGTTGTATCTATTTAATTAACGAATAATTTATTATGCGAGACGATAACTGGTTAAGTGAGAAGATGTATTATTTATGGGAGAATTTTTTTGAAGATGTCCCAAGGCGTAACATTGTTGTGATTAAGTTTGGTAAAAAATCCAAAAGACAATTAGGGTGTATTGGCTGGCTTAACAAGAAAACAAGAAAAATTGAAAAATTACTTTCCAATGAGGGTAAAGCTGACCATGATAAAACCACTTTGATAAATATTACATCTTATTTCAAAGATGAATCTATACCGGAAGAAGTAGTTATAGGAACGATTGCTCATGAAATGTGTCATTATACGCATGGATTTAATTCTCCTTTGTCGCAAATATATAACCATCCTCACAAAGGGGGTATAATTCGCAAAGAAATGCAAAGAAGAGAGTTGTCATCCGTTTATAAATTTGCAAAGGTCTGGGTCAAAGCAAATTGGTTGAATTATTTAAAACAGCACATATAAAATATAATTAAACCTTAAACAAATTTATATAATTTATTTATTAAAAATAGCATGAATAAACTACTTGTTATTGCTACCGTATCTGTGAGTGTTTTTGCCTTCGTTATCATATCTTTATCAACAAGGTCTTTTGCAATTGTCGCCAATCCTTCAGTCACGCCCAAAGGCAATGCAATTGTTCAGGAACTAAAAGAAAAAAGATGCAATAGAATAACTGAGTTTATTGATAAGAGAATTCAAACATATGATGAAAATAAAACAAAACATATTGAAAATCATCAAAAGATTGTCTCTAAAATAACAACTTTAATGAATTCATTAAATGGAAAGGGTTTTGATACCACTCAATTACAAAACGACTTAAACACTTTAAACCAAATGGTTAATAGTTTCGCAATCAAATACAATCAATTTATAAATACTTTAAGAACGGCAAAGACACTTGGATGTGGGGATAGTGAGGAAGATTTTAAACAGATGATGGAGCAATCAAGAACCGAATTAAAATTTGCAAGAGATGAGGCACAGGCAATTTGGAAATTTATAAATACAACCATAAGAAAAGATTTGAATGATTTAAAAGTGCAAAAATTGAATGTATCGCCAACAATTACTCCAAGTATTGTTGAAAATTAACATTTACTTATATAATTTTTAATTTGAAATTAAATGGAGAATCAGGAAACAATAAGAACAGATGTTGATAATACCATTATTAATAAAAATTCAAAAATGCCACTGATACTATTTTCAGTACTTGTTGTTCTTGCAGTTGCAGTTGGCGCTGTAGTATTTCTAATAAATAATATTTTTAGTAATAAAACAGTAGAAATTGATAAAGCCAATCAAGAGATAGAAAATTTATTGAGTAATATTAGTGATAATAATGATTTCAAGGATATCTTAGATGTGAACTTTAATCTATCAGAAGGGACTTCTCAATCCGCAGAAATATTAATTGATGAATCGCAAACAGAAATAGATACTATGCTAAACGATATTAACAATTCAACGGACTTTACCGATATCGGTACATTAAATTATAATGAGTAAAACATTTTTCGGAGTGTAATTCAGTTGGTAGAATGCGCGTTTCGGGTGCGCGATATCGTGAGTTCGAGTCTCACCACTCCGATATTTAATATTTATTTATCCAGTTCTGCAGGATTTCCATAAACAACAACAGGCCTGTAACATAAATGACTGCAACTTTTTGCCGTCTGTAAGTTACTTGCATTCAAATTTGAAGGAGCCAGAAATTTTCCAAATATTGAACTCCAAAAATCATCAGGGCTTTTAACTTTTACAACTTGATAATCAAACCCCAAATTAGTTTTTTCTGCTAAATAAGAATATGCATCATCAAGAGAACCGGATGCATCAATTAATTTTAATTCAATGGCTTTGACGTTATCATATACCAATGCCTTTATACTTTGTTTAATTGTTGTTTCAGAAATATCCCTACGAGTACTAACAAATTTAACAAAGATATTGTATTCATTGTCTATTCCTTCTTGAAGAATGGTTTTTTCCTCATCAGACATTTTTCTAAATGGGTTACCAAAATCCTTAAATCCACCACCTGTGAGATAGAATTCATTTATACCGTCCTTTGTAGTAATTGAGGTGGTTGAGTCGCCCATTTGCAGAACAGTATTGAATTCTTGAAAAGGTCCAAAAATCACACCAATACTACCAGAAAGAGAACCGCTATCAGCAAAGATATAGTCAGTAGAAACAGCAGACCAATACGCACCTGATGCACCTAGTCCCATAATATGAGCAATAATTGGTTTATTGGTTTGTTTCTTATAGTATGCAACACCATCTGCAATTGCCTTAGTCCCTGAAATTGTTCCACCGGGAGAAGAAATTTCTAAAATTACTCCGGCGATAGAAGAGTCATCAACAGCATCTTTTAATTGTGTTTTTATCTCATAACCATAAGTAACATCTTGTGGAAGAAGGAATGAAAGCGAACTATCTGCAGGCCTTATATCCAAAATTACCCCGGATATTGGAATACTTAATAGTTTGTTAGAGCTATTTTGATTCCCATATGAATATGAATAATCCAATGTCTGATTATCACTTGAAATGGAGCCGGGAATATTTGAATTATTAATAATAAAATAAAAAACTAAGACAGAGGCACCACAACACATGAATAATACAATTACAGAAAACAAAAAAAACAAGAAAATTTTTAATACCGAATGATTTTGCTTTGTTTCCATATTTTTTAAGATAATAAATGTTAAGTTCAATAATACTGTATTTTGATTATATGCTCAATTTCTTATAACATAAGGACAATAGTAATATTAAAGCATTCAACAACACAATAGTCGCACCTGCGGGTAAGTCTAATACAAATGAAATCATTATTCCAACAATCAAAGAAAATAGGGAAAAGATACCTGACAGGAATAATGTACTTTTTAAATTTTTTGCAATTTGCAAAGCACTTACAGCAGGTAAAATAAGTAATGCCGAAACCAGCATTACACCAACAGTCCTAACTGCTAAAACAACGGTTATTGCTGTAAGTAAAGCAAGCATTGTATTTAGTGAATCCGTTTTAACACCTATAGTTTTGGAAAATTCTTCGTCGAAAGTAACAGAAAATAAATCCCAATAAAACAATATAATTATAATAAAAATTAAAATTACCAACCCAATCGAAAGAATCGTTTCTGTATTATTTATTGCTAAAATATTTCCAAATAAGTAACTGAACAAATCGACATTAAACCCTTTTGATAAGCTTGCAAGTAAAACCCCACAGGCAATTCCCACTGAAGAGACAATTCCAATTGCTGCATCTCCATACAATTTTGCCTTACCAGAGATTTTTAATACAAAAACTGATGCAAGCATGACAAGAGGAATTGCAATATATATAGGATAAATTCCAAAAAATAACCCACAAGCAATAGCACCAAAACTAACATGTGATAACCCATCTCCAATCAAAGACATTCTTCTTAAGACAAGAAATACTCCAAGAGTAGAACATACTACCGCCACGCAAGAACCTGCAATCAATGCTTTTTGAATGAAAGAATATTGTAAAATGCTTAAAAGTTCCATTTGTTATTATTTTCTAATGCTGGTGACAAATGATATGTTTTTCATGTTCACCAAAATATTTTGACATTTGCTTAGAATCACAAAAGTCCTTGAAATTGCCAAAGAAAACAAGTTTTCTATCAAGATATAGTAGTTTACTTGCATATTGTCCAAGATAGCCGGTGTCATGTGAAATCAACAGAATGCTAATCTTTCTTTTTTGATTTAATTTCACAATTAATTCGAAGAATTTATCTCTTGAATCCGAATCAAGAGCAGTGGATGGTTCATCAAAAATTAATAACTTAGGTTCCCCAATTAATGCACGAGCAAGTAAAACCTTTTGTTGCTGACCGCCTGATAATTGATTAAATAACTTATCTTTTAATTCAAATATGCTAACTTCACTTAAAATATTATTGATTATTGCATTGTCTTTATCATTTATATGTTTTGGAAATTTCTTTTGAGCAAGTAACCCTAGTGTAACAACATCTTTAACTGTAACTGGAAAGATAGTATTAATATTTCCACTTTTTTGAGGAAGATAACCAATTTTACCCCAATCGGAAAACTCTTTAAAAGGATTGTCGAACAAAAATACATCTCCGGCTTTAATTGGGATTAATCCTAGAATTGCTTTTATAACTGTAGTTTTCCCTGCACCATTCGGACCGGCAATTCCCACAAAATCACCTTCTTCAATTGCGAAAGTAATATTCTGAAGTACCTCAATTCCTCCATAGTTGACAGTTAAGTTTTTTATTTTAAGAATCTCAGACATAAGAATTAATTATTTAGCACATTCTAAGCCCAAAGCAAGATTTAGTAAATTGCTTTCCATAAGTGAGATAAAACTGTCATTATTTTTCAAACTGTCTTTTGAAATATTGTGACCCGCATTCAACAACAACAATTTCGTATTTGTCTCGTCAGCAATTGTTTGAGAAATTTTTGGGTCTGAAAGTTCTTCATAATAAATATATTTCAAGTTTTTACTTTTAATCATATCTATCACATAAATTATATCCTGTGCTGTTGGTTCTGCATCCGGTGACAAACCAATGACAGAAGAATAAATCAAATTATATTTTTTTGCTAAATATCCGAAAGCATAATGTCCACCATAAACTAATTCGTTTTTTGGACAATTGTTTAATTGATTTAAATATTTATTGTCCAGTTTAATTAAGTCAGAAATATATTGAGTCGAATTTGCTTGATAATAAACCGCATTTTTAATATCTTTATTAAGCAAAGAATTTAAAATTGTTTGCACAATAATTTTGTCATTATCAAAATCTAACCAAATGTGAGGATCTTTTGTGAAAGGTTCTTCAACATTATTAATATTTGCAGAATGAAGATTAACACCTTCGCTTGCATCAACGACTAATATATCTTGAGATATACTACTAATAATATCCTCAACCCAGGGTTCCATATATTTCCCTGTGAAAATAAAAATATCCGCATCATTTATTTTTAAAATATCACTTGGTTTAGGTTCAAATGCATGTGCTTCAACTCCGGGTGGTAGTAACAATGTAACTTCCACTTTATCTCCTCCGATATTTTTTGCAAAATCGTATAAAGGAAATAAAGTTGTGACGATTAAAACTTTATCAGAGATCTTAGGTTTGGTGTAAATATTTTGAAGAATAAAAAATCCAATTAATAAAATTATACTAATTGGAATAAGAATCATAAAAAATTTATAATACTTGTTGGACATAAACTTTTTTTAAGAAAATTTTATGAATATTGAATTAGTGTTCATAATTAGTTACATAATTATATCAACTTTTGGTGTCTTGCTTCATTTTACTCATCCTTGGTACAAAAAAGGTATTATTTTGCATTTTATTTCCGCAATTAATGAAAGCACTTGGGAGCATATGAAATTGGCTTTTTATCCAATGTTAATTTCACTTATCAGTCATTATGTAATCTTTGGCTTTAAAAATTTCAATTTCTGGTCATCGGCACTGCTCGTTCTGTTATGTGCAATTTTTTCAATTCCGATTTTATATTATCTAGTACGCTCGATACTAAAAAAAGAGGTCTTGTTTATTAGTATTTCAATATATTTTATTGCAATCCTGCTTGCAGTATTACTTGAATATTTTTTATTAAATAAAGAAATATTTCTTTTTTCAGAATGTTTTGGAATAATTGGAATAATCATTTTATTTCTATGTTTTGTAGTATTTACATATTTTCCACCACGAATCTTTTTATTTAAAGACCCAATTTTTAAGAAATTTGGAGAATTCAAACAAAATTTTGATAAAAAGAAAAGGCGTAGAATGAAGGACTCTTGATTGTTAAAAAACTTACGAATATATTAATATAGTAAAGTCAATATTTATTTATTACTTAGAATTTTATGAAAGAAACAAATCAAACAGAGGATACCTCTGCCAAAGAAAATGTGCAGGAAGTTCATTATTATCATAGCAACCAGCCGTGGGGTATTAGGTTATTTGATGCTCTTACATTAATCACAATCGGCATTGTCTTATTGTTGAACACAACAGGAGTAGTTGGATTTAAAATCTGGTTTGAAATGTTTCGTTTTTGGCCCTTGATTTTAGTTAGTATAGGCGTTTCAATTATTTTTGGTCTTTCCTATTGGGGAAAGGTTTTTGGTAAAGGAATTGGGTATATAATTTTTTTACTAATGTTATTTTTAGCAGGCCTAAATTCAATAACAAATTCTTCCTTGATAGATGGGCTTAGAAGCAGTTTACCTAATTTCCTTCTTACTCCTATGTTTGTATTTTCAAATGAAGGAAACAATCAAACAAAAGAGACAATTTATTCTATAAATGACTATCCTTTAGTTGAGAATTTGACATTAGATCTTAAATTTGGCAAAGGAGATTTATTAATCAATGATCCAACTACTGATAATGACATTTTACAAGTTAAATCCACTTATTCAACTTCTGATGGAGAATATAATATTTCAAATAGTGTAAAAAATACAACCGATATGAGTGTGAATTTTAATAGTGATGATGTTGTTTCTTCTAATATGTTATTTAATGTATCAGCACCATTTTATGACATGAAATTGTCTTCTTTATTAAAAAAAGTAGACATATACTTAAAACTTGGTGCGGGGAAAGCCGTTCTTGACTTTAAGAATTTACTCATTAACAACTTAAAAGTTGAAAATGGTGTAGGTGAGACGAATGCCACATTCACAGTAAATTCCTTACCAGTATTATTTGATATAAATGTAGGAGCTGGTGAAATGAATATCACTCTTCCAAAAGAAGTAGGATATAAACTAAATTATAAAGTGGGAATTGGGGAGGTTTCTATCAATAATGTAAACAAAGGTCAAGGGCTCGGTTCAAACGGTACAATACTTTCAGATAATTACAATTTATCTACCAATAAAACAGAAATCAACTTGAATGTTGGAATTGGCTCATTTAACTTAACTTACAAATAACTAAATTATTATTTTTTATAATCATTTCAATGGGGAAAATTATTATTGGATCATTTTTAATTCTTATGGGTTTAGGAATTTTTCTAGACCAAACATCATTACGCTTAATCGGGATAAACTCCGGTACGATTTGGTCATTGTTTTGGGTAGTAATTGGAATTGTTTTATTACAAAAAAGGAAAGTGTTTATTGGTTTGATATTTGTTCTTTGTGGTGTACTCGGTTTTTTAGGTGGCTTTCTTCATATTGATTTTGGGGCTTGGATTTTTCCAATTATCGTTATTGCTCTAGGTATTAGAATTTTAATAAAAGATGATAGTAAAGGTGGAAAAGGAGATGTAATAGGAACAATTTCAAAAAGTTCATCAACCGAAGAATATATAAACGAGACGGCAATTTTTGCAGGACTAGAAAAAAAATATATTTCTCAAAACTTTAAGGGTGGCAAGTTGGATTGTGTATTCAGTGGTATGAAAATCGACCTAAGAGATATTAAGGTCTCTAAAGATGGTGCAAAACTAGAAGTTAATGCAATATTTGGAGGAGGTGAAATTTGGGTAGGCAAAAATACTCGAGTTATAGCACAAGGGACAGGCATCTTTGGTGGATGGAATAATAACTTTACCACAGAAGGAGGTAGCAATTTATCGGTCTTAAAATTAACTGGATCGGCTGTATTTGGAGGAGTTGAGATAAAGAATTAACTATAAGATATTGACTTTCATATCTAAAGTTTTTATGCTATATTTGATTAATATTTTATTTAGGGAATGTGATTAGAACAAAAACAATGAAGGGGTTCACTCTCATTGAGATTTTGGTTGTAGTAGCGTTAATTGCAATTCTTACTACAGTCACGTTTGTATCAATCAAACCGGCAAAAAACTTTGCCGATGCAAGAGATGTACTAAGAAATTCAGATATAGTGCAAATCCTGAACGCGATTACCCAATATACTTCCGAACAAGGTCATACTTTAACAACATTAACACCTGTTACCGACGAGAATATTGTAATTCCGATATGCACTGGCTCTGCCCTAGAAATGGCAACTATTGGAACTGCAGCCGGTAATGTAAACTTAGTAGCTAATTTGGTCGATCTTTATATAGTTGGAATTCCATTTGAACCATTAGGAAATCACAGCACTACAGATAGTGGTTATGTTGTATGTCAAACGGCAGGAGGAATAGTACAAATTGACGCACCGGGTGCAGAAGAAGCCGGAAAAACAATTACTGAAAGAAGATAATTTTTTAATTTCTAATTTATTTATTATTTAATTTTTTATTTTTATTTGAAATGCTAAGAGCAAAAACAATGAATGGATTTACCCTCATTGAAATTTTGGTTGTAGTAGCGTTAATTGCAATTCTTACTGCAATTACTTTTATCGCAATAAACCCGGCAAAGAATTTTGCTGATACAAGAGATGCACAAAGAAGTTCAGATGTTGTGCAAATCTTAAATGCAATTACACAATATACTTCCGAACAAGGTCATACTTTAACAACATTAACACCTGTTACCGGTGGGAATATTGTAATTCCGACATGCACTGGCTCTGTCCCGGAAATGGCAACTATCGGAACTGCATCCGGTAATGTAAACCTATTAACTAATTTGGTCGATGCTTATATAGTTGGGATTCCATTTGACCCATCAGGAGGTCACAGCACTACAGATAGTGGTTATGTTGTATGTCAAACGGCAGGAGGAAGAGTTCAAATTAATGCACCAGGTGCAGAGGGAGCCGGAAAGACAATTACTGTAAAGAGATAATTTTTTATTTTCTACTTAATTTATTATTTAATTTTTTATTTTTATTTATATGTCAAAAACAAGAACATACAAGGGCTTCACCCTTATTGAAATTCTTGTAGTAGTGGCATTAATTGCCATTTTAACAGCGATTACCTTTATCGCTATCAACCCAGCAAAGAACTTTGCTGATACAAGAAATGCACAGAGAAGCTCAGATGTAACGCAAATTTTGAATGCAGTTACACAATATACTTCTGAGCAAGGCCATACATTAGTTGACTTGGGTACTGTACCATTGTGCACAGCTACTCCAGCATGTATTGGAACCAGCGTACCTTTATCATGTGTTGATTTAGCAGCCAATCTTGTAGATGAATACATTGTTGGCATTCCAAAAGACCCTGTAGTAGGAACTGCACTTGATACAGGATACACAATCTGTCAAACAGCAGGAGGAAGAGTTGAAATTACAGTACCAACTGCTAATCAAGAACTAGGAAAGGTAATTTCTGTAAGAAGATAGTATAAAATTTCTAACAATTTTAAGCCCTGCATTTTTTTGCAGGGCTTTTTTGATTTTTTAGTTTATTTCTTTCCCAAAATAGTGTAAATTTATTATGTATGGAACAAAAAGAAAAAGTTCCGGAAAACATTGCCCCGGAGAATAAAAAAATTAATAAAGAAGAACCAAAAAAAAATTCATCAACGCAGGATGTAGGAGGTGATATTGGAGAGCTTCTAAATAACATTGTCTATACTGCTTTTATACAGAAGGCATCTGATGTGCACATAGAGGCAACAGAGCACGATTTATTGATTAGATATAGAATTGATGGTTTGTTGTACGACAAACTTTTAATTGATAAATCATTAGAAGATGAGTTGGTCTTTAAGATTAAAATTTCCGCAAAAATAAGAACAGATGAACATTTTGCACCTCAAGACGGAAGAATTGCTTTTCGTTTCCCGGGACTTGAAGACAAGCTGGATACAAGAATTTCAATTTTACCGACAACCAATGGTGAAAAAGTTGTTATTCGTTTACTTACAAAAGAAGGAAAGACATTATCTCTGGAACAACTTGGTATCAAAGGAAAAAGTTTAGAGTTAGTAAAAAAGGGATACGAAAAACCATGGGGAATGATTTTGGCAGTTGGACCAACCGGTTCCGGAAAAACAACAACTTTATATGCGATTTTACAAATTATTAATTCAAGAGAAAAAAACATTACCACGATAGAAGATCCTGTTGAATTTGAAGTAGGTGGTATTAATCATATCCAGGTTAATCCAAATGGTAATCTAACGTTTGCTAATGGTTTAAGGTCCATTTTAAGACAAGATCCCGATATTGTTATGGTCGGAGAAATTCGAGATACAGAAACAGCTCGAATTGCAATAAATGCCGCTATGACAGGACATTTGGTTCTATCAACTTTACACACCAACGATGCTGTTACAACTATTCCACGTCTGATTGATATGGATATAGAGCCCTACCTAGTTGCTTCAACTGTAAATTTAATTATTGCTCAACGGCTAGCTAGAGTATTATGTTCAAAGTGTAAAGAAGAATACGAAGTTACTGGAGATGAATTAAAAGATCTTAATGAAATCAGACCTGATATTGCCAAAGAAATTAAACTTCATCAAAAATTATATAGACACGTAGGATGTAAAGAGTGTGGGAATATTGGCTACAAAGGAAGGATAGGCCTTTTTGAAATATTAGAAGTAACAAAAGCTATGCGAGAACTAATATCAAAAGTGGATTTTAATGTGGACGATCTTTACGATGAATCGAAAAATTGGGGTTTAATTCGTATCTTTGATGATGCAATTTCAAAAATGAATCAGGGCTTATTAGATATCTCCGAATTAATAAGAGTTATTGCTTTAATTGAATAATTTACTAGCATGGCAGATAAAATTAACAATAAAGATAATACAAATAATATTAATGATACGGTAGAGAAGGGAAGTAGCGATGAAATCAAGAAAAAACATAATGAAAATGTAGATGCTACGATAACGAAGGAAAACGAAGAGAAATTAAAATCAAAAGTAGTCCACAAAAAGGGATTTAGATTGTTTCCACCAAGAGGTATTTCTGACCTTAAAATGGCTTTTGCATTCAGAAATTTATCAATTATGTTAAAGTCAGGACTTGCTTTAGAGGGAGCGATGAAAATATTATCAGAACAACTCGATGAAAAACGACTTAGAGAGGTCTTTGCAGATATATTAATAGATAATAGGAACGGTGTATCGATTGCTGAGTCAATGCGGAAACATCCGGAACTCTTTTCCAATCTTGTAATTTCATTAATAAGTTCCGGAGAACAAGGGGCTACTTTGGAGGGCAATTTATTAATCCTGGCCGATTATCTTAAGAAAAATCACGAAATGCAGCAAAAAGTAAAAGGAGCAATGGTATATCCTCTAATTGTCCTTGGTATTACTATGATTGAGTTACTGGGTGTGGTTTATTTTTTGCTCCCAAAATTAGATACTTTATTTAGTTCATTTGGAAACTTGCCGGAGTTCACACAATTTGTAATGTCAAGTGCAAGATTTATTAGAGAAAATACATATGCGATAGTAATTGGTATTGTAATTTTTGGATTTATTTTCTCTCGATTCTTAAAAACCAAACTAGGGAAAAAACTCAAAGACCATTTTGCACTTGGATTTCCTGTAATAAAAAAATTAAATAAAAACAATATTTTAGCAACTTTTTCTCAAACATTTGCGATTCTACTTCAAAACGGAATCCCAATAACAGCAGCAATTAAAATTGCTGCCGAAACGAATAGTAATTCAATTTATGCTTCTGCTTTAAATGATGTACGATTAAAAATGGATGGTGGAACCGGCCTGTCAGATGCAATGATGAAATATACAAATCTTTTTCCTATAACATATATTAAGATGATTGAGATTGGAGAACAGACAGGAAGTTTGCCCGATACACTAATATACATATATGAATTTTATGCTGAGGAGGCCGCTGAAATTAGTAATAATTTGGCCACCCTTTTGGAGCCAATTCTTCTAATATTCATTGGTTTAATGATTGGAGGGCTTGCGGTTATCATAATAGGCCCAATTTATCAGTTAATGTCTACAATTAATGGTTAAAACAAAATACCTGGCATTTTCATTGTTGGAGGTAGTCGTTGTTATAGGAATTTTTAGTGCAATAACAATGTTTCTATTTCCTCTTGCTCTTAATCAATTACAGGGAAATAGAATTGATGCGGAAGTAAAAGCAATAAAATCAGCAATAAGTAACCAAGCAGAAAATGCTTTTGCAAACAAAAATAATGTAAATTATGGGATTGCTTTTTTCCCCAGCCATTACATTTTATATTCCGGAGAAACGCTGGCAACAGCTGAATCAACTGATCAATATGATTTTAGTCCAGAAATGAGTATTTCAAACATTAATTTTACTAATTTAGGTTCAGAGATTAACTTTACCAAGGGTTCTTTTAGACCAAATACCGTTGGGAGTTTTGAAATTGGTTCAGATGGAATAACTTACCTAATTACTATTAACTCAGAAGGTTTAATTCTTTTTTCAAAAATATGAATTGTTCTATCGGGAAAAAATACAAAGCATTTTCTTTATTTGAAATAATTCTAGCAATTGCAATATTTTCTTTAACAATATTGTTAGTTGGCACTTTGAGTATAGAAGGAATTAGGGCTACAAAAAATATGTCGGATAAAAATACAAGCTTGTTTTATTTAAAAGAAATCTTTAATGCAATTACTATAACCAAAAATGAACTATGGTCTCAGATAGTAATAAATACAAATTCTGGACCTAAACATCTCAATTTCATTAATAATAGATATTCTATTTTTGATGATGCCGAAGTTATTAATGGTGTTACTTTTAGTTTTTCTGTAGGCGAAGTACAAAGAGATGTAAGTGGCAATATTGTAAATAGTGGTGGAACAGTTGACCCACATTCCAGGGTTATAAATGTTATTGCAAATTGGACTGACTTATTGGGTCAACCAAATAATGTGTCATCAGGAATTTATGTCAATGATTGGAATACACTAGATATATTACAAACACTGCAAACGGACTTTGATTTGGGAACGAATAATCTTACTCATACTACAAATCTTGCTGGAGGAGAGGTCTCATTATTACCAAAATTTTACCCTGATTGGTGTAAACCAACAGTCGCGTTAAGTACCTATGATATTCCCGGAGCGGCTACATCAAAAACATTATTTTCTTATCCCGGTATTACTTATTTGGGTACTGACGGAGGGACAGGAATTGCCTTAACAAAATTAATAATAACCAGTGTTGAATATCCTGAAGTTACAGTCGCAGGTACATTTAACGGTTATACAGTTAATAATATTTTTGTAGATGGAAATTATGCATATTTGGCTACAACTAATACCAATAAGGATGTTGTAATTATTAATATTTCCACTACTCCATATACAGAAGTCGGCTATTTCAACACTTCTCGTTCTGAAGAAGCCGAAAGTGTATATGTAGTTGGAACAACTGGATATGTTGCCGCAGGCAAATATATATTTACTTTCAATTTAACCAGTAAAACAGGTGCAAGGGCGCAATATGGATTAAAGAAAATTTCACTTAATGAGAACTGGGGACAAATTAGTGTTGTTAGTCAAATTGTTGTGAAAAATAATTATTTATTTGCTTCACTCGATGAGGATTGGTACGAAATGTCTATCGTTAATGTGACAAATCCTGCTAGTATGGGTACTCCGGTACAGACCAATGTCAATAATCAACAGACATTAGATATTTATGTAAATGATGCGGGTACACGTGCGTATTTTGGCACGAATAACTCCTCATATGAAAGGGAATTTTTTATTGTGAATACAACGGATAAAACACATGAATGTCCTATAATTGGTTCATATGACACTAATGGAATGAATATAAAAGGAATTGCTATTGTAGCAAGAGATAGTAGGGCTGTCTTAGTAGGAACAGGTGCCGAAGAATATCAATCACTAAATATTTCTAATGAACGAAGCATTGTAAGATGTGGAGGAATGCAACTAAATTTAGGAATCAGTGATGTTGATTCAGTTATTGACATTGATGGTAATGCATTTTCTTATATTGTAACTAATGACGCATTAGGGGACTTTAAAATCATGCGTGGAGGCCCTGGATTAGGAGGCGATATTAACGGTTATGGTTATATTCCGAGTGGTGATTATACTTCAAACGTTTTTGATACTGATTCAACAACTACTACATACTATTATATGGAATGGTTAGGTCTAAAACCGGCAGGTACGGATCTCAAACTTCAAGTCCGTGCCGGAACAACAGAGGATTTATCAGCCCTACCTTGGATTGGTCCTGATGGTACCGTCTCAAGTTTTTATACAGCCATGCTCCCCACTGCATTACCTACAAGTTTCAAAAACAAAAGATATTTTCAATACAAGGCGTTTTTTACATCAGATACTATTAGTACATCTCGACTAGACCAAATAAAAATTAATTATCAAAAATGAATTTTATAATAAAGGGAAAAAAACTCAAAGCAATTACAATAGTTGAAACATTAATATATTTATTCTTGTTTGCACTAATTTTTATCTTAGTAATGGAATTTGTAATCACATTAAGAGCGAATAATCAAATTTCATTAGAGAAAGTTAATTTAGAAAAAGTAATTATTTATATTAATAATCACTTAAGTGATAGTTTCAAAAATAATATTGGTATTGATGAAAATAACTCAATTTTTGCGTCTGATAGTGGGAAAATTAGAATATTAAAAACAGCCGGGTATAAAGAATATACACAAACAAATGGAATTTTTACATACAATGATAATGGCAACACTTTGGTAATATTAGACCCTGACTTTCGAATTGACAAATTACGTTTTGACAAAATATTAGACAGTAATAATTTATTACAAGGAATAAGAATGGAGTTAAGGATTGTATCGGTAAAAAACATAAATAACAAAAAGGAAATTCAGACATCATTTTTATTAAAATAATGAAACACAAACTTGACGCAAATATCAGTTTGACTGTGGTTTTGGTAATAACTACCATTTTGATTTTAGGCGGTTTAACTGTCCTTATTAGTAGTGTCGATTTAGCCCATTCATCAAAGTCAGCAAATGTCAAGATGTTAAATGAACTCCGTTCACGGAGCTGTGTAGAGGAAGGATTATATCGAATCAAATTAAATATAATGTTTACAGGTCAAGCATCAATAGTTTTTACTGATGGAAATTGTGTAAATAATATAACTATAGATCCTCAAAACGCAAACATTCGAATTTTCACAATTTCAAGCGTTATTAATGAATATCAATTTGATATTGTAAAACATATTGATATCACTCAACACCCTTACATAATTGTTGATTAAATTTTCTTAGTACTCACTTATTTATAATTGTTGCAGGTATTTTGTAGAAAAATCATTCGAAGTAGATAAATAACCCCTATAAAAAAATTGCGTGGCTAGGTCAATACCAATAAACCTTATATGCCAGGGCTCATACTTGTAGCCGGTTAAGTTCTCTTTGCCATTGGGATATGAAATTACAAAACCAAATCTGTATGCGTTTTCCTCTAGATATTTATAAAGCTCTAAATTTTTTGATTCATTTCCAAAACTTGTACAAACAGAACTTAAACATTTTAGATCAATAGTTGTACCTAATTGATGTTCTGATTGTCCAGCTCTTGCAGAAATTCTGTTTGCTGCTGCTTCAGCATCTGATTGGTTCAGGCCTTTTTTTTTTGTAAATCAACCCAGTAATTGAAAGTGGAGATTTGTGTCTGAAAGGAACGATAACTTGAGAGTATTGTAATCTCAATATTTTTGGACTTTGCATCATCAAAAAGAGCTGAAAGTGCGGTTATTGTTCCTGCGGTTAATTGTCCGCCTCCCGATAAAGAAACATTAACAACACTTGGTTTATAAGAACTAGGTAATGAATGTGTTTTATCAACGCCGGCAAGGAAGCAATCGTTACAATTTAACGTTTGTATAGATGTATTACTCGAAGTAGGTGTGCTGGTAATAATTGTCGGATTAGGAATTTGAGCAAAACTATCAAACGGATTAATAAAAATATATTTTTTGGAATTTTTGTCATAAATAACACCTACCTTTGTAGTAAAAGTAGAATTATCTTGAATTAAAACAAGGTTGCCCACATTAACGATATCTTGTTCGTCATTTATGAGAAACTCGAAAGAACTATATTTTAAACTTTGTAATTTATTAGTTAAATTGTTAATTGCAAAAATTTGTTTTACTGTTGTTTCTATATCATTATCTTTAATTAAAGTTCTAGTAATAGCAATATTCTGTGCCCTAATTGCTACTGTCATATCAAGGAACGTTTTATTAATTAAGGTTATTGTCGAATTGTAATCCAATGTTCCTGTGATTTTACCTCTATATTCAGGTGTAGTGTTTCTAACAACTTCAATATCTATAAGTTCCGAAACATTTCCATCGATGTTTAACTTAAAAGAAATATTTCGTGAAAAAGTCATTGCTCCGAGATTTCCCATATATTTTTCATTTGCAAAGAAATTTTTATCAGTATCGTTATTTTGCTGAGTGAGAATATTTTCTTTTTCCTTATAATCTTGCATCTTAATTATTGGCATTTGAATCAAGTTGAATTTATTAAAATCCTCAACATATCCTATATATCCATCAACAGTATTGAGAATATAATTCTTTTGATAGGCCTCATTTTTTGAGCCGGGGAATATTTTCATTGAGTTAATTGCTTCTATCCATATTGTTAGATCTTTGTCGAGCTGACCACTTTGGGATAAATTTAATGTCTGATTTTTTAAATTTGTAAAAATAATTATATAACCACCCAATAATAACAGTAGTAAAATAACTACGACCATTAGAGCAAATAATATTTTTTTTTGCCTAAAAGGTTTTCCCATTTACTTTTATTAAAGTAATAATTTTGTGTAAATATTATTTAGATAGTCCATTAGCATCCTTTCACTTGAAAAATCTTTCAGGATGAGTTCTATAGAATTTCGCATCATTTCTGTCCAATCATCATTGAATCCTTGTTGATTGGCAGTATAAAAAAGAGGGGCAATTTGATTTTCCAATGTATCGTACAAAGATTCAGCAGAATTATTCTCACTTATAACCCACCCTATTTTATACCAATTTACTTCATCAGTCCAGCCGTCCAAAGTTGTGAATTGTAAAGCCCCATTAGCAGCTGCTTTCATCCCACTTGTCCCACAGGCCTCTTCATATCTATAAGGGGTATTTAGCCAAATATCAGCCCCGCTCACTATTCTTCTTGCAAGTTGCCAATTATAACCTGGAATTACTTCGATTTTGTTCTTAAAAAATTCATCACTAAAACTCTGATTAATTTTTTGAAGTATTTGCTTACCTATTGTATCTTTTGGATGCGATTTACCGGCAATTAAAATTTGAATAGGTCGCTCTGCATTACTTACAATTCTTTTTAATCGTTCGATATCTGTTATTATTAAATCAGGTCTTTTGTATGCTGCAAGCCGTCTGGACCATGCAATTGTTAATACATCTTCCCGTAATTCTAATCCTAAAACATTGTTTAAAGAGTTTATTAGTTTCCTTTTACGAATTATATGTGCATCCCACAACTTTTTGCTTGGAATTTTCTGTACTCCATCGTAATCCAAATTTTCCATTGATAAATGCCAATTTTCTCCTACATATTCATCTAATAAAATATGAATTTCTGGACTAATCCATGTTGGTAAATGAACGCCATTTGTAACAGGAATGAGAGGATTTTCCTTCCATAAGGCCTCTGCTGCTTTCCCATGTAATTTACTGACTGAGGTTGATACAGTGGCATTACGGAGGCAAAAGACGGTCATAGAAAATCCGCCTTGTGAATATGACTTATCATAACCAAAATTAAACATGTCATTTATATCAAGATTCAATTCATTCGCATAACTTAATAAATATTTTTCAAAAAGCATAAAATCAAAAATATCATTTCCAGCTTGTTTTAGGGTGTGATTGGTGAAGACCAAATTTTCTTTAGCAATTTTAATGGCAGTTTCAAAGGTTTGTTTTTTTTCACTCATAATTTCTCTAACTCTTTCAAAAATCAAGAAACCTGAATGTCCTTCATTCATATGATAAATTGAAGGTTTAATTTTTAATCGTTCGAGTAATCTTGTCCCCCCAATTCCAAGCATTATTTCCTGTCGAATTCGATTTTCAATATCTCCACCATATAAATATCCGGAAATTAATCTGTCTTCCCATTCTTTGTTATCCTCAAAATTTGTATCTAATAAATACATCACGTTTTTACCCACCATTTGTTTCCAAGCACGAACGTTTACAACACTCTCTCCCATTTGAAGTTCAATTACAATCACTTCACCATCCTCATCTTTGGCAAGTTCCATATTATAATCCATTGGATCTTGATGGATATAGTTTTCTAATTGATTTCCATCAGGTCCAAAATCCTGATGTAAATAACCTTGGTGATAAAATATTCCAATACCAATAACGGGGATTCCCATATCACTAGCTTGTTTTACATAGTCGGCAGCCAATATTCCCAAACCCCCCGAATAAATTTGTAACCAGTCAACATAGCCAAATTCCATACAAAAATATGCAATTGGTTTTGTTTCAAAAATTTGGAATTTGATATTAGAAAGACAAAGGGAATTAAAGTTATCCTTATTTTCTAAATAGTTATAAAAAATTCTTAAATTTTGAGACAATTCCCAGTCCTTTTCACTTAACAATTGAGTCAGTTTATCTTTTCCATAATTAGATATTAAGGCCTCTGGTGGTAAATTTTTTCTCCACCCATCTCCATAAAACTCAATAATTGGAAGTATATGGTGAGGATTCCAAGTAAACCAAAAATTTTTTAATAAAATCTCAAATTTTTCTCTACAAGAAAGTTTTTCTATTTGAGGGCATATAATATCGAACTTGTTACAAGCAGTTTGTGTAGGTTGGGCGAAATTTTGAAGTTTATTATTAATTCTAGTAATTATATCGTTATTCAATAATCCACTTTTTGATTCCAAATATATAATAATTTCGTTTGTATCAGAAATATTTTCAATGAAAGCGTGATAATTGGGTTCATCAAAACTCATCCCGAAGTCCTCATGGAAACTTGCACTTTCAAAAATTTCTCCAAATTCAACTTTAATATTTTGCAAGTCGGTCTCTGGTTTTAGTGAAAAATAGAGTTTATTCATAAATATATTATTGGAGAAATTTATAATTTCCTCAGAGAGCTTAATATTCTTCTTAGAAAGATATTCAACAACTAAGCAAATTGTTAAAAGATTATTTATTGAGTAATTGCTATCTTTGTATAAATACAAGCCATTTACATCGAAACTAAAATCAAGTTCCAATTCCCTACTAATTTGAAAAAAATCTTGCCAGTTTGACTTTAAAGGTATGCCCTGAACATCATTTTTAATTTGAGACATAACAGCCCACTTAAATTGTGGTGTATAACCAATTTTTGCTTGAGGATTATTTTCTAATATTATTTTTGTAATTAAGGAACCTAAAAATGATGAATTAATTATTTGTCCTTTGTCATCTAAAAAAACAATTTCATCTCCATCATGGTTAAGAATGATACCAAGGTCTGATTGAGTTTCAATAATTAATCTCGATAATTCACTCATATTTCTAGAATCTCTGGTATCAGGCAGGTGGTGTGGGAAAAATGAGTTTGGCTCTTTGTAAATTGAAATGGTCTGCAATTGGGGAATTTTTTCGAGTGAAGATATTAAAAATTCTGCACCTAACCCGTTTCCTCCATCGATAATAATTTTATGATTCTTCCAATTTATTGGTTCGACAATTTTTAATGTATTGAAAAAATAATCTTTAAGATGTGAAATTATGGGAATTGGTTTTAAATTTTTAGGTAAAATTTTATTGCTCTGAGTTTTATTGAATTTGTCAAATAATGCCTCGATATTTATTGGAACCAAACTTGGTTCAAAAAATCTGATACCGGCAATGGTTGTGACATGTGTATTAGGACTAATTATAATACCTCCATCATAATTTCCATTTTTTATACTAAATAACAAATGTTCTATCGAGGTTATTCCGAGACAGGAAATATTAACACCCAATTTTTCTGCAACCAATATAAAGCAATTAACTATGTCTTTAGAAATTGTTCGCATATCGTAGGACAAAACATAATTTTTCCCTTCGGTTATTTCAAAATATGCAAATGCCAATTTAGTTACAAAAGCATTTGAAAATTGATTTGTATCTCCAATAACCCCAATGGGAGTAAAAAGTTCTTTAAGACAAATTGACTGATTATTGGGCAGATTCATACGAAAAAATTATTTAATACAAATATCATAATAAAAGCGTGATTATATTTCAATTAAAATTATTGTTGAATTTTTAGTTATATGTGATAATTAGTGATTCTTTAATTATATTATTTTTCAAAGATGGAAGAAGACATATATGATTTCATTATTGTAGGAGCGGGTCCTGCAGGTATGTTTGCATGTTTAGAAATTACAAAATTGACTAAACAATCAAAAATTTTGCTTATTGAAATGGGAGAAAAAATTAAAAATCGTAATCCGAGTCAAGTAATGATGGGAGTTGGTGGGGCTGGGACTTTTTCTGATGGTAAAATGCATTTCTCTCCAACTTTATCTCACGAAAAGGCCTTCCATCTAATAAACATCAAGGACTATCAAATTATTTTGGACGAGGTAGATAAAATATTTACCGACTACGGAGTTGATAGTGAATATTATCCAAAAAACACAGATGAAGTTCAAAAGTTTTTAGAAGAAGCTCAAAAAAATGGTATTGAGTTAATCCCCCGTAAAATAAGACACATTGGTACAGACAGGGTCAAAGAAATAATGCAGACATTTGAGACCGACCTAGAGAATAAAGGTGTCGAAATACTTGCTAAAACGGAAGTAGTTGACTTAATTATTAAAAACAAAATTTGTCATGGAGTTATTACTAAAGATGGAAAAGAAATTTATGGAAAGAAAATTCTTTTAGCACCAGGAAGAATCAAAGCCAATTGGTTACAATCAATGGCAGCAAAATTTGATATTAAATATATATTCGACATCGTAGAAGTTGGAGTCAGAGTAGAATTTCCTGCTTTTGTAATGAAAAAATTTTCAGAACAAATGTATGAAGCAGTATTTAAAATCAGAACTCACACTTTTGATGATATTGTTAGGACTTTTTGTCCTTGTCCAAACGGTTTTGTTGCAATTGAAAACTACGATGATTTTATTTGTGTAAATGGTCATTCAAATTCTAACCACAAATCAGATAATTCAAATTTTGCATTTTTATGTGAAGTTCGACTGACTGACCCGGTAGAAAATACTATAGCTTATGCAAAATCAATAGCACAAGTAGTTACTACTATAGGGGGAGGGAAACCAATAGTACAACGTCTTACCGACTTAACTCGAGGACAAAGAAGTACTTGGAACAGAATTAACAAATCCACAATCAAACCATCTTTGGTTGATGTTACACCCGGAGACATCGCTATGGCTTTACCATATAGAATTGTAAAAAATATTATCGAGGGATTAGAGCAACTAGATAAAATTATGCCCGGAATTAATTCGGGTTCTAATTTATTATATGCTCCGGAAGTAAAATTTCGAACTACAAAATTTGAAACTGATAGTAAAATGGAGACATCAAATATCAAAAATTTATATGTTGCAGGCGATGCTGCCGGACTATCGGGTTCCATAACAGGTGCTGCCACTACTGGAATTATGGCTGGAAGGGGAATGGTTGATTTAAAAAGTAATTTGTAAAAATTTTCTTTGAAGTACGCC
>Ga0315273_10002094_pt1 | contig 23312 bp, 48 predicted proteins | sample YL17G02_0_MG_FD_205753 | JGI IMG/M metagenome (GOLD analysis project Ga0315273, IMG submission 205753) | Sediment microbial communities from Yellowstone Lake, YNP, Wyoming, USA - YL17G02_0 | ecosystem: Environmental > Aquatic > Freshwater > Lake > Sediment | place: USA: Wyoming | collected...
TCTTTATACATTTCGAAGTGTTCTTTGGGAAGGCGAATAACAATATTAAGTTCTTCTTTACCTTTCATATTCATGTGAGACCTCCTGTTATACATACATTATTACTTGTTATTGTCAAATACATTTTCCGAATCATCCGGATTAAGTGTTACAGTTTCTTTACAGGACCGGCACTTAATACTTTTAGGTGGCTTGAGATCAGTTTCATATACTATCTGTCTTCCACATTTACATTTAAAGATGTACTTCATTTCAATCTTCTCCTATATTTATATTAGTTATTCTTTTGTGTTCTTAATACAATGTCTTCCATATTGTGAGCAACTTGAGAACAATGTTCTATACCCTCTCTAGCAATCTTTTCAGCTTGAGTATACGATTGAAGCATCTCTTTTATTCTTTCTGCAGGAAGAGTTCTTTTAGCTTCCGCTGATTTAAGAAAGTCTATATGAGATTGTATATCTTCCAAAGACTTTTCAAGTTCATGCTTTCCTGCTCTCCAGGTTCCGATATTATGTACTTGTTTAATATGTTTCTTGGTTCCACCAAACATCATAATCTTTGTAAGAACTCCCATAAGAACAAGTATAACATCTACGGCATCACTATGAATTGTGAGATAATTTATACCTACACAAGCTATAAGAAATAAATAAGTAAATAATTCAGTAAAATTCATTCTTTTTTCTACATTCTTTGTATACGCATTCATTGATTCTTCTAATTTTATTTTTTTCATATAAAGCCTCCTTATAATTTTATCCTATAATTTAATGCCCAGTTATAAATAGCTTCGGCAAGGTACGAGTAATAGAAAATATGACCATGTTTACATTCCCTTTTCTGTAAACTGAAGGGAAGGTTATAAAGAACATGAGAGGAAGAATTGCACTTGGGGCATCGAACCCTCTCATGTTTATTCCTTGTTTTATATTGATTTGATATCACGATAACCCTCTCTTTTGTCTATCAAGTTGCTTAGCGAATTCTTTATTGATCTCGTCCCAAGCATCCTCCTCGTTTTGAAGAGTTCTTGGGTCTACAAGTTCTGTATTTGAATTCTCCCATTCCTGATAAGCCCTATTGTATTGTTGAGCTTCTCTTCTTTTCATTGTTATCTGTTTCTTTTCTTCTTTAAGTCTATCCTTATAGAGACCTGTTTTAAAGTTCTGTTCCAATTCTGTTTCTGGATAAATCTTTTTGGAAAGATAACTAAAGAAACATATTGTTCCCGATACAAAATAGATAAAAGGTTTCACGAACAGATTCATAAGAACAAAGGTTATAATACATGCGAGTCCGTATATAATAAAACCCTCTTTCAACTTACCAGTTACTTTATCAAAGGTCGATTTTCTGAAATATTCTTCATATCCTTGTGTTATCATTGTGGGCCTCCTTTAAATTTTTACCGGCTGACCTGTAGCTGCTTGCCACATGGGTTTTAAGAAAAACTTCCAGAGAAAATACAGTGTTAATATTGCAGCAAGTTTCTGAAATACAAAAGAAAATATTGCATCCATGACAAGAAAGCGTCCAAAGAAACTTGCAAACCCTTCAAGTTTTCTACCTAATTTTACTTCTTTATCTTGCATATGTTGTTTCCCCCTTTAACCGAAAATAAAATATACTACTGCAGCTACTATAATAAGTGCTACAACCAGTGCTGGTACAATAGTTTCTAATGCACCATTAACAAACAGGATAGTACCTTTGGCAGCACCCTGTTTTAAATTATGAACATAGTCTACGTCATTGTCATCTTCTGAAGTTCCTTGTTCTATAAGAAGTCTTCGGAAATCTTTACCCGAAGTTTCTTCCATGAGTATTTTTTTACCGTCCATAGCACCTCCAGTACTACTGATAATGTAATAAATTAAAATTGTTTTTTCTATCAAAAGATAAAAAAATTTAAAAATTTTTAAAATTATTTTAAAAAAGCTTTACTCTGCAGAATCCAGGAGAAGTTCAAAAAGGTCATCAGGCTTTATTTCTTCTATAGAATTACCATCAGCAATCACATGACTTTTCCAATCCTTCGATGATTTTTCTGAGGCAGTTATATAAGGATACCTACCTCCCATAATAAGATATAAAGTTTTATAATTCATTATCGGAAGTAAATCTGCTTCAGATAATGGATAGTCCATATCCTCTCCTGTAATCCGAGGACCATTGAATTTGTAATAACTCTCAGTGATTGTCTCTATGATGTAGAAATAAGAAGAAGGAAGTATTTTAGAATAGCATCTAATAGTTTTTATAATACCTATAAGACGTGATCCATTCTTAAGATCGATATGACTCAATCTTTTTCGAATATTTATAGAATCATCCATGAAAGGATATGAATTTTTACTTTTCATAATAACCTATACGGAATGTTCAAAGATAAATGATTCAAATTTTTTCAATCTTTCATCAATCTCTTTCTTAGAGCTATCTATTGTTAACTGGAAGAAGGCTTCCATAAATTGTGGTAAGAGTTTATAGAGTTTAAGTATTTCCTCAGCATCCATTGTACTATTTACGTTGTCCTTTTTATCTCTATCACTTATACCAACTTTAAGATACAATCGAATAGAGTTGATATCCAGAACATACCCTTCAATACATATTTCTTTTGAAGGTACATTTGGATTTATAAGTCTTCGTTCTACAACGAGTCTTACCATATTCAAGAAGGCCTCTAACTTTTGTTTCATTTCATCGAGGCTTTGCAGGAAATTTGTAAACTCATTAAGTGATTCTGTTAGTCCCATAATAAACCTCCTTTATTCATATTCAAGAGAAAGAAGATATTCAAACAGATCATCTTCTTCTATATATACGATATAGCCATCATAAAGTCTTTCGTGATACTTTGAAACAAATCTTTTTCCCCAGTGACGAGCGCAAATGAACCATACTTTATGTCTTCTATTTTTATAGATTTGCGGTTCTATATGAATTTCATATGGATGCAAATCCTTATCAGATAGTGTAGTATATAACAAAACATATTTATTTTTATAGCGAGCAGTGAAAAGATTCCACACTCTACCATACTTCTTTATTCCCATTCTTCTCTCAAAAACACCTGGTTCAAATATTAAGATATCTTCATTCATAGTAAATCCTCCTACTCTCTATGGAAACTAGGGTAGTAGTTATTATAATTTTGTAACGATATATCTTTATTAAGAAGATCAACTTTAAACTCAAGAAGATCCTCATTTAAGATTTCTTGAACAAAACAAAATTTATCATCTTCCAACAGATTAGAATATCTCAAAGTCCCGCTACGAACAGTTCCATATTTATTTCTATAACAAACATCATCTTTAATAATAAGACTCATTTTTTCATTATCTTTTGTGTCTTTTAATAATGAGGATACAACAATATAAGAAGTACATTCGAGTCTATATTCATATATTCCTCTATCTCTTTCATTATCCAATGAGATAGTATTTAATCTCTTTTCATTAATATTTACAATAATACTTCCTTCTTCATATACTTCAATGGCATAAATATTTTTTAGTATCTTATAAAGATATAAAATATTTTTACATTCTTCATGAGCTTTATCTGTTACTGAATTAATAATATTAACTATTTTCTTTATTACTTTATCATACTCTTTATTTTCTAAGTCAGGCTTCATACTATTTAAAGTATCTAGTATTCCAGCATTAGTATGATTTTCTAAGGTATGAAATTCATAACCCATAAACACCTCCTTACTTATTTTTATTGTCTTTAGACTTTGAAGTTGGTTTCTTTTTCTTACCTTTTCCAAATTTCTTTTCAAGAATTTTTTCTATCTCTTCTGGCGGGATACCTTCATCAAAGGCTTCCGCTATTATTCCTAAGAGCTCTTCTACCTCTTCAGATTCTTCTGACCAGCATTCAGAATCACTTATTAATCCTTTAGGAGTTTTAATAATAATTCTTTTTGCTTCAAGTCCTGATAAATTCCTTCTTGTAGATGTCGCTACTAGAATTAAAAGTAGTCTTATTCCTCTACGAACATTGGAAGAAACTTTTTCATCTCCTAATATTTGATTTTCCATAGCTTCAATAAAGAAACTATCCTTAATAGAGTTATCATCTATTTTGGATATACTTTTGATAAGAGCATCGAAATATTCTTTCTTAAATCCGCATGCCTCAATAAGACTTTTACATTCGTGATTGAAACTTGTTTTAAACATACTCATCTCCTATACACAATTTAAATCTAAGAGGTATTCAAGAACATCCTCTGAATTTATTATTTCGGCTAATCCCTCTATAGTTGTATAATCACATTTTATGGTTATATGATATCTATCACTTTCAAAAATACTTTTTACAACTGAAGTTATAGAATTAAAAGACTTAGGATCTCTCGTGAATCCTTTTTTATAAAACATAATAACCTTGTCTGAAACATTACAAAGAGTTATCATATACAATTTCTTTGATTCATACTCCTTGAAATTAAATTCTCCTTTATATTCAATTGTCTTAATAGGATTAAATAAATCCGTAATTTTAATATCTTGTATTACAGTATACATAAATACCTCACACATACTCAATATCCTACTTATATATCTATTGTTATACAATCAACAATAAATTAATAATATTATTAATTTTTTTCCATCTCTTGCTTTTTTAAGCAATCGACCAGGGTAAATTCATTAATATATCCAAGGTCTATAAGGATCATTCCCAAAAAACTTCCAGAGTTCCTTTGTTTTTGAAGGGCCTCTTCAAGCTGTGCATCTGTTATAAATCTATCAAATATGAGCATTTCTCCTAATCGGAGCATAATAATTCCTCCTTATGTATAACAAATATACAATATTATTTCTAATATTTCTATCAAGATTAAATAATTTTTTAAAAAAATTTAAATTTTAGGAGGTTAACGATGCTATATCCAGAAGAAGTTCAAGTTCGTTATCGGAAGTTATTTCTTTTATAAAACAACCAGAACCATCTGGTAAGATTCCTCTATGAAATCCTGTTATTTCATTATCAAGACCTACTAATTCGTCACAACCAAATAACTTTTTTTCTATAGAAAGGAAGATACGTCCAGGTTTACTATATTCAATTCTATTTATATAATAAGAATCATTTATAACAAGTAAGACCTCTTTAAATATTTTACCGAAGGTATATAGTTTCATACGGAGTATACGTAAGGTAAGGATATTACTTGATTTATACCAACCTTTACATTCTATTATCTTATAATAACCACGATAAAATAAATCATCTTTATAATAAGTAGATTTCTTTTTCATAATAAATTCTCATTATATTAATCAAAGTCTAAGAGTATTTCAAGAATATCTTCTTCTTTAAGTATATCCATTGTACTAACTTTCCAGTATTTATTCTCTGTGTATAATCTCTTTTTACCTGACATATAATTTTTATATTTAGAATAGAGAACATACGAAAAACTTTTATCTATAAGATCTCTCCTTCTGAACTGAAGACTATAATCCTTAAAGCCTTCTTTAAAATCTCTATGATAATAAGAAGAATCTAAAGTTACTTGAATAAAAGTCTTATTCCTTTTTTCATCTGCTGCTTCAAATACACAATTAAAAGTATGATCTCCATTCTTTTTATATCCTCGTACTTTAGATACTTGAAGTATCTTAGGGGCTTTTATTCGTATATTCTTGGAAGGAATCATATCCTTTGTTATTACTCTAACAGCTCTGTTTTTAATATCCTTCAGAAGTTTATCTTCTCTCATATAAAATCTGTTTTTTAATGTTGATTTATCTTGTATTGCTTCAAAGGCATATTGAATACTAATTTCAGGATACGTTGGTGAAGATATTGATACTATTGTGCAACTCTTGCAATCTATGTTAAATATATCTCCTATTTTAAATGTGGCGTGTTTCTCATATTCTTTTGCAAGTTTTGCAATTTCATTATTCTTACATTCAAGTTGTCTTTTAAGATATTTTATATCTTTTAATAAATCGTATTCATATTTTTTTATTTCATTTTTTGTTTTCATATACACTTCCTTAAATAATTCAGGCTACGGATATTTTTCCGTAGCCTGAATGTTATTTTAATAGGTTGACCAGATCGTTTCTATATTCTGACGTCTCTGCGCTATTGAATCTGCGTCAGCAGGAGCTGCTTGAAGATAGATAGAGTCTTGCCATACACTATTAAGCTGATAAACTAAATAGTCCATATCCGGAGACATTTCTTGATATCCATATGATGTAGTACCAAGAGTATTAACAGATTTAAGAAGATTAAATAAATCTGTGTTTGAATATACTACGTTAGGGAATGGGTCACTATAAGTAAAACTTCCACCAAGATTCAATACACTATTCATATCATTGTATTGATATCTTAATTGTCCTGGAACACTATTTCTCATACCAAAGAATGTTTCGGTAGACTTTATTTGAAAATTATAAACATATGTATCTGCGGGATGCCAGAAGTTTGATCCTGAGAGATCAAAGTCATCTTCTCCTCGTATTGTCCCAATAGTTATCGTTCCTGGCATAAATTCAAGTATACAAGAAGTTCCTGTTCCTGTACTGGTAGTTCCACTTATTGTTCCTGTGACATGTGAATAGATAACCAATCGACTCATTCCTTGATAATAACAATTACGATTTGGATCTCCTTCAGGATACGCAAGACAACTTGGTTCTACTATCACATAATCTGTAATGGTATACTGTTCATAATCATAAGTATAATCTTCATTAATAGTTAAGTGATAATACCCACCATCATTAAAACCACCATCAAACTTAATCTTGGTATCTTCTCGTTTTACTGCCGTACGAAGAGTCTTTTTATAGAATGTATTTTCTATAATGTCTCCATGTTTATAAAATTTTTCTTCGAATCCTGAGAAAACCGGAGCTGATGCACGGCTAATAAATATGAGCCAGTCCGAATACGAAACAAGCGTTCTACGGCTATTATCATAGTCATTAGTTACCGTATAAGGTATGTGAGCATACCGTGGTTCTTCTATCATAGAAAAGCTCGGGTTTCCAGAGATAGAATTTAGCTTTGGTGCAATAGCAAGATCCTTTTTAGATCCTTTAGGTCCCAGATCTTCACAAGCAGATACAATAAGAATTGTGAATGCGATAGAAGCAAAAATGCTTCCTAGTTTTAATTTTTTGTTTATCATGATACTCTCCTTATAAGTTTATTTTATACTTACTCTCTATAATAAAAATACAGAGTTGACTTCAATTTTTCTATCAAAACGATTATTATTTTAAGAAATAATAAAAATTATTAGATTGGATTATATGCTCGGTGGGGAATCGAACCCCATGTTCCATACCGAGCATGGGAACTATACATTTCCAATAGTAATAAATAGGAAAATTATATATCCCCAGTGTTAACGAATTTTGCTGCATCCTTATTATCAATAGCAGCAAAGCTTTTTTCTATAAGGATGCAACCATCATATTTCATCTCAGCATACATAAATTGTTTACCAAGTTGAAATATATATTTGTAAACTGTTATCTTAATTCTTCCATCTCCGTTTTTCATTTCATTTGCTCTCTGATTTGTTTAGGTCCTTTAGGGCTATAACATTTCAGGCAATCAATACAGCGACCTTGACAGTTGATTTCAATATTGTTCTTCTCAACAACTTTCTTTTTATAAACAGAAAAGACTTTATCAAATCCTTTCGGAATATAGGATTCAAAGTCATCCAGTTTAGGAGTTGAATAGATCAGAATAAGATTCTTGGGCTTATCCTTAAGTCTCTTAATAATGTCCATTCTCTTACTCCAAAGAGCAAAGATTGTTTTGGGAAGAGCTTTGGCAATCCTTACAAAATTATTAAGGTGAATCATGTTCAAGAGTTCACCAAAGGAATGAAAACGAACTATGCTTCGAGTTCCAAGTTCAACAGTTAACCATCCAAGTTCTGATTCAGTTAAGTTCCTATTTGAAAGGATGTCACCATTGATTTTATATTTCTCAATGTACCCAAGTTTCCTTCCATACATCCTTTCCATCTGATGTGCATAGCAATGGCTACATACAAACTCAGAATTTTTCTGCATCTCTTTACAGAAGGGATTGCATTCGGTTGATGTATTTAAAGAAACCATACCTTCCATTTTTGCTCTGTGATCTGTTGTAATAAATAATTGGTTCATAGTGTACCTCTCTTTTGTTTAATTAGTAATATCTAAAAATATTTCAAGTAAATCTATTTTATTAACGAATCTATAATGAGCCCATATTTCAGATTTATAAGTACTGTTCTTAGTAGGGTCCATTGGTTTCATATGAAAAAGACCGTGTTTCCACGGTCCTTTCCACCATTCAATATCACTCTCCCATTCCATCATTATCTTAGCATAATAACTATCATCTTCAAGAGATGTTGGAATCTCTCGTATTATAGGATTATCTGTTCTTTCCTGTAAGTGAGATATAATAATGTACTTATTTCCTATCCTGGCAAGGTACACTATAGATTTAATTTCAGGTCCTTTTATATAAAATATTCCTTTGAACTCCGCATTGTGTATCTCCTTTTTACAGTCTTTTATAGCTTTCTTTAAGTCTTTCTTATCTACATTATATAGATTAGCTATATGTTCTGCAGTCCTGCAGTGAGTCATAAGACTATAAGGATATTTAACAGAAGGAGTTCTTATTGAGTCACAGCATGAACATTTTTCTGTATCAGAAGGAAGCCATGTTCCATTATTTTTAAAGCATCCATCAGGTTGAGATGCCTTATATTTTCTTTGAAAGGTTTCATGTGCTGCCTTCATTAATGCTATATTTTTTTTCATATATTCTCCTTAAAATTAAGACTCAAAAAAACCCAGGATAAGTTCCTGGGTTAATTTCAATCTTACATGTTATCAAAATAACTATCAATGGTATCCCAGGTTATTCCTAAGGTAGCATCATGACTTCGTTCCATCTCTTTAAGAATTTCCCTGGCTTTCTCTTTACTTATCTTTGGTTTGACTTCAAGATCTTCAGCTCTCTGAAGGATATCATAAATACTCCAGGATATACATATCTTGTCTTCATCCTCAAGAATCTTAAGAGCTTCTTTAATTGCTTTCTTGGGATCATTATTAATGAGTCCTTCTTTCAAAGTTTCTATTGCTTGATCTACAAAGTATGCCATAATGTTTCTCCTTTTAATATTCAGATTTTCCAGAGCCATCAAATTCATTTACAAAAAAGCAACTGATCTCAGGTTTACCCTCAACAATATTGAGTCGATATAAACCATCGTGGTCTCCATCAGTTTCTCGTATCTCCCGTGCTTCTTTAAGTCTTTCCTCATCGGAGTTGTATTGACCTTCTATAAAAGGTTCAGTATCTCCAAGGATTCTTATGAGATAGTATTCTTCTTTAATAACTTTACTCATAATTTACCTCCAATTGTTATTTGAATTTAGTTCTATATAATCGAGAAGAGTTGTTATAGACTTTTCTACGAATTGTATATCTCGTTCATTGATTAAGTTTTGTATTCTATATATAATATTCTTTTGTTCTTGAGTTGCTTCTATACATATTCCCTTATCAGTAATATGTATTTCTTCAGAAAGTCCAAAAAGCCAATCAGCACTAATATTAAATTCCGCTAACATTGCTAAAACAAGAGCCAGAGACGCTGTCCTTCTGCCAGTTTCAAGATTAGTAATATAACCCTGTTCAACATTAAACTTTTCTGCGAATTGCTTTTGAGTTAGCTTGTGAGATTTTCTTATATTTTTCATACTGACCGCTATATTTTTTAGTACATCTATTTTTGATGTCATATAAATTCCTCCGTAGTTGACACAATATTTTATTTTATAAATAGATTCAAAAAGGCCCTGATCTCTCAGGGCTATTTTCAATTTACTTTTTTGACGTGTTATTCTCTTTACCAATCAAACTTAGGAAGCTCATCATATTTAGAACCATCTGAATCCAATCTAAGGTATTGACATCCAAGTTCTCTTGTTATAATAAGAAGGTTATAAAATTCTTTACTATATCCTTCTTTAAGAATAGCTTCCTTAAATCCTTTTTCTTCATGTTCATGGATATAAATACTCCATCCATAAGGATATTCGTCAGCAGAAATAAGTCCACTTTCTATGTTCGCATCTTCAATAAGATCAATGTCTTCCTCTTTAACATGTATTGTTGAGCAAACAAAATGTTTTTGTATCTCGGGATTTTTTATTGTCATATAAACCTCCTAGTAATTAATAGCTCACGCCTGCTGTACTAAGCAAGCGTCAGATATTAATCTGATTATCTTTCTTTTCCATAATCCTCATCACGAGTATGAATGGGATAATCATCTTCCCAAAATTTGTTTCCTTCAGTTTCAATAATTACTCCCAAGTCATTATTTTCTAAAAGAAATTCTACTATTTCTTGAGGGACAGGAACTATAAGTTCTTTTTCTATCTCTCTTTTATTTGTCTCATGATTGAGTCGTACTTTATGGATATGAAAGAACATCTTAACTTCATCCCATTCTGAGGGATCTCCTGAATCTCCAAACCACGGTGAATCAGGGTTACTCGTATAATGAGCATTTCTTGCAGGTGTATATCCAGTCACATGTATTTCAGTTTCGAATTCGAAGTAATCAGTAAATTCAAAGTCTTTGGAATTTCTTATGTACATATCTTTCTCCTTACACGTTTGTTAATTTGAATTCGAATATAGCTAGATCAATATCTTGTTTCGTATATCGTTCTTTATATTCTATAGGTAGACCATAAAAGAATCGTTCTTTGTTTGGTTTGTATCTATCACTTTTCAAGAGAGTAATTATTTCTACAAGAGATTCATGTTCAACATACACCTCATCAGGTATATTGTTTCTGCAACAAATGCATAATTTTTCGATGGTTTCAGTACTATCATCTAAGGTTTCTGTTTCGACATGATCTTCTTGTATGGTGTACTTGATCTCTCCATCGTTGATATTTTCATACACTTCATAGGTAAGTTCTGTAAGAGTCTCGTGTGATTCCAACACACTCCAGTTAACTAATATCACATTGCATGTCTTGCAATAGTAGGTATACATACTAACCTCCTTTATAAATAGATTCAAAAAAGCCCTGTATTTCTACAGGGCTAATTTCAATCTACTGGTAATCACCTTTGGTAACGTGCTGAAGAACAGCTCCTATTTGATAGCGAGTGTATTTGGGAAACTTCTCGCATACAGAATCAACCTTGCGACCTCGTTTAAAGTGATTGATCATGTATTTCTTATCAGCATCAGAAATACTTTTCTTAGAAACTTTGTTTGATTTTTTTTGTGGCATATATACCTCCACGTTACTTTAAATTATCTCCTGAGGATCGATTCCCCACGCTGTGCTTTCCTATTTAAAACTTGTTCATTATACTATCGAGAGTATCTTCTTTTTCCATATCAAACATGATAGCGAGTAGGGTAGAAGCAGTGAAGGCATCCATTGTTTTATTTCTTATAGCAACTACCATTGCATGAACCGCATCCTCATAAGTTACAATTTGTTTCATTGTACCTCCTCGGGATCTTTATGTTCTATATGCAGGATACCTATGAAGGCCACATCATTTCTATCCTTCATCATATCATGCACTTTATCCAGAGCTTCTTCTTCTGGAGGATTTATACCAGGAACATCTACTGTGATTATGTCCCAGGTTCTATCAGTAAATCCTACATAACATTCTATTCTAAACATTCTTACCTCCTTAATTAATTCTAAAAGGCCCTGAATTTCTTCAGGGCTAATTACAATCAATCATTAAAATCAAGAAGTATCTCAAGTAAGTCATCTTCATTCACTTCAGATACATATGTACAAGAATACCTATCTTTAATTCTTTTTCTACGGTAAGAATTCTTTTTATACATAAAGAATTCTTCTTTAATTTCTCCTTCTTTATTTGTAGCTACAACTGGTTTAATAAACCATTCAGAACTATTTTTAACATCGGCTGTAGTCTGAACTCTATACAATTTCTTTGTATATTTTTTAATTTTCTTTCTATTATTTTCACATTCTTCTGTTTCAATAATGAAATCATGTATGTTCTCAGACTCTCCAATAGTTCGACTAGCCTTAATATATTTTGGACGTAGTTCTTTAGGCCATTCTATTTGAGTAGTACTTATTTTTATTTCATCTTCGTGAAGAATAAGTTTATTCTCAGATATCATTTCCTTTAATTTAGATTCAGTAATATTTTTTAAGACAGTCATTCCTGTAATTTGTCCATTCGTATTAATAAAATTAAATGAATATAGTATATCATATTTATATGACTTGTAATTCGTTGCTTTACATTCTATACTCGTAAGAGATACTAAAGAACTAATATAAGAAAATACAGTTCCTTTTGTATAAATAGCAGTCTCTAAAAAATCATTCTCAAGTTTTTGAGAATCTTCCCAAAGTTTATGCTGTTTATCATCAAGGTACTTTTCTTCTTTTTTAAGCTCTTCAGCTCTTGCCATAAGTTCTTCTCTTGTCATATATGTTCCCCCTAACATTTATCTAATTTGTATTCAAATCTTTTTAATAAAGATTCTTCCACATCTTTTTCAGAAACAGACTCGACTAGTTTTTCTATACAATGCATACAGGTACAGTCTGTTTGAGTAAGTGTACTATTGAATCCAGCTGAGTATTTACTTACCCACATATGATCCCCTTCATGTATCTCTTCCCCACAAAGACTACAGGGTATAAATTTCCTGTATGTTTTCTTTGTTAGAAAGTTCCATCCACGAAGAGTCCATTCTTTATTTTCTTTTACTGTAGTAACAGCAAGCTTAAGACAATGTATACATATCGAAGGACCTTTACATGATATGATAGTTTCTTTAATACCATCATCATCATGCTCCTTCTTATAACCACATCGTAAACTAGTTTCGTCTTTAGAGATTGCTTCTTTACACACAGTACATTTTACTCTTCTCTTTAATTTTCTTTCTATAAACATAATATGTCTCCCAATAAGTAAGGCCCCGAAGGGCCTTTATTCTTTTACTACATAATAGTTATAATCAATTTTCTTATACGTTATTTTCATAAGATCTTTTTTAGATACATACTTGAGAGCATTCTTAACAGGAACTATTACTGATCTTAAAAACTCTTCTTCACTTACAACCTTTTTAAATTCTTCAATCTTGATTGCTAGTGATTCTCTTCCATCTTTAACCAAGCGATAGCGTCCCTGTGTTTCAATATTATTATGTTCTATAACTTCAAGCAGTTCTTTTCTTTCCTCTTTTAACTCACTAAACATTTTGTCGATTTTGTATAGTTTTTTAAGCTTGTTATTAAACAATCTTTTAATCATTGTGTACCTCACTTTCTGTTGTTAATTTACAGAATACTAATCATCTATCTTAACATGTTTCCATGTTGATCCATTTTTAATATTTTTTATAATTCCAATTGATACTTTATATTCTTTTGCTAATTTTTTTACCATTCCATATTCATAATATTTTAATTTGTTCTTTATTTCTTTTACTTTATTTTCTGTAAGTTGTGCAGTATTAATTAAACTTCCTTTTCTTATTCTATCTCTTTCAATAGAATCATTTATGTTGTTCATATGTGTTCCTATTTCTAAATGATATGGATTAATACATAGTTTGTTATCACATTTATGTCTTATTAAATATCCTTTTGGTATCTCTTTTTTAAAATGCTCTTCATAAATATATCGAGCCATTATACTTTTCTTTCCTTTAACTTTTTTCATAGGATAACCATTAGGACTTATTTGATGTGATGTACATTCATAACAAGGTGTAGGTAGATAATCCACTTTAGTTACTTCAATATAAGTAATATCTTTCCTTGAGTATTTATTATTCTTTCTTTTAATTCCATGTCTTGATAGAACATGTTCAATACTTGCATCTGAGACATTAAAATACTCAGACAGTTCTTTATTTGATTTAGTATCTACCCATTTTTTTAATTTATTTACATCGGATTCTTTCCATTCTTTCTTCATATAAACCTCATTTAAGTTATTAAAAAGTAGCCCTTGCGACAAGGGCTATAATTTAATTATTTAACTGAGAATCTCTACTACTTTCTTTTTCCAAGATGGAAGAGATTGGACTGAATAATTACCTGCTAATACAAATATTGTATCAATTGTAGGTCGTTCTGGAAATTCCAGATATCCATCAGTCATGGATATAAGAACATTGTTTCCTTTATTATATTTCTTTTGTTCTATGTATTCATAGAGTGGAATCATTGAAGAACCACCTCCTCCGTGAGGAACGATAGCTTCAATCTTTTTTATGTTACCGTTAGCTATATAGTAATCATCATGAACTTCAACGTCATGAGTAATAACTCGTAGTTCAACATCATCAAAAGATCTTGCAAGGGAAACAATCTCAGTAAAGTACTTAGATAGTTCCTCTCTTGATATAGATCCTGAAGTGTCTATAGAGAATAATACTTTCGTACTTTCTCCGGTAACATGTGGGATATAGATATCAAAAGGAATGAGTCGTTTGTCAGGACGTGACCAGCAATAACTCTTTTGAGATGAGCTTGAAACTATACGAGAAAGAATTGAACGCCAATTAATAAAACCTTTTTGGTAGACATCAAACTCACGACCAAAACCGGCAGGAGATTGTCCCGCTTGTTTGGCGTGGTTCATAGCTACTTGAATGATTGGGTCCCAGTTAATTTCTCGAAGTTTCTTTCCAGCCTTTCCAGCCTTTCCAGATTTACCTTCTTGCTCAGGTTTCTTCTCGAAATCGTGGTTATCAAATCCTCCACGGCGTATTCTATCTTTGTTCTGTTCTTTCTTCTTTTTATCCTCATCAGAATCATTTGTATCTTTTCCTTCTTTGTCTTCGTCTTCATTCCCTTCTCCACTACCTTCTCCACTACCTTCTCCACTTTCACTTTCTTGGTTATCTTTTCCACTTTGTCCAGGTTGTGGTTGATTTAATTCCTTTGCACCATTTTCTTTCATCTGAGTCTTGAGCATATCATAGATCTCTTCTGAGCTTCTCTTTTCTATATGGTCGATGATACATCCAAATATTTCTATACTTCCTTCATCCTCTAGATCAGGAATAATTCCAGACTGTGGTAAATTTAAATTACCGTCCTTAGTTTTATTTGAAAGGACTGTATAATTTACCACTATATCAATTGCGATATTCCAAAGACTTACGCCATTGACAATAACATTTCTTCCTGTTCCACGTTCAGGATGTTTTAGGGCTAAGTGCAGGACTTCATGACACAGAACTCCCATGAGTTCTGATTCAGATAGAGCCTTGAGAAACTCGGGGTTATAGTAGCATCTTCCATAACGATCTACACCTAAGGTATCTATAGAATTATCTTCTATAAACATCATGTGTTCTATAAGATATGCAAAGAATCTAAATCGTAACCACAATTTAAATTTTGCTTTACTCATTCTATCTATAACAGATAGATCTTGTTTTTCAATTACTAGTTCCATAGTACCCCCATATATTTTTAATAACTTTTTGTAATGGGCATAAAAAGTAAGGGGAATCGATCCCCTTATAATTTATATCCACTAAAGAATGTCTTTAAAATCAAGTTGTGCTTTAGTAACGACATCTCGGTGTGTTTCTTTTGCTTCGGGAAAGAGTTGTCGATTAATACCTTTTGATTGTTTAAGAAGGATAACAGAATGTTCCTTGTTAAAGCAATACATAAGGGAGAATATTTTACCAGACAATGATTTGTTTTTCTTGTGATGTTTGGAGTAGTATTCTAAGATACCACCAAGAAGTGCATACAATTCTGATGGATCATTTGGAACGTCTACCTTTTCCTTTTCAAATATCTCAGGCATATTATAGTTCTTATACATTTTAATGTACTCAACAAATTCATATGCTGTGGATACTCCAACACATGTTGCGGCGAGATCTTCAACTTCATCAAGGTCTTCAATACCTTCGATTCGATCACTTACCATTTTCCAAGATCTGTGAGTAGGAATGGCATAGACTTCTTCCATCATATCAGGGTTGTATTGGTAGAGATAACTTCCTTTGAACAGGAAGAAAGTTGTGATTCGAACATCAACATCATTGGGACGAGCAAAGTCTTCGATCCAATCTTCTGCTGAGGATGGCATAAGTTGAACGTGTCCCATCCTATTCTTAAGTGGCATAGAGAATTCTTGGATATGAGCTCTATCAGAAGAGGTGTTACCTGCTCCGATAGCTACCCAACCTTCAGGCATTATGTAACGTCCTGCTCTTCTATCCCATATAAGGGAATAGAAACTGGACTGAACCATTTGGCTTCCAAGATTAAGTTCATCACAGAAGAAGATTCCTTGACCATCTTTAGGAAGAAGTTCAGACAATAGGTAGGTAGTCTTTCCTTCTGCACGGTCAGGGAAAGGAAGGCCTGGAAGTTCAGCAGGTCCGATTTGTGTTGCAGATACAACACCTACTGTAAAGGTTCCCGGGCCTGTTTCAAATATACTATCAGAGAATTTAAGTCCCTTTTCTTTAGCATATGCTTTACCAAATTCTTTGATGGCATATGATTTTCCTATACCAAATGTTCCCCATACAAACAGGGGAAGTTTACGTGCATAGGAGTTTGCTACAATTTTCTGAAGCTTACGATGATCTACAGCGAGAACATCTTTAAGCATACCTTTTGTAATTTCTTCCATGTGTATCTCCTTTCATTTTGTTTAATTTTGTTTCATATTATTTTGGCTTATATAAACAGCCAGAAAGAATCCCTAATAAGTATTAGGGATTTAATCTCGGTGTTTATTTATTAAAGGGGTTCCAATTCGATATACTCAATAACAGCATCGATAAGTTCTAATGGAATCTTATGTGTATTGTCTTTAGTACAATATACTGAAGTGCTTCCATTAGAATTATTTGTTATTTCTTCTACACTATAATTTTCTTTAATTTCTCGTATGATAATACCATCATCAATACGTTCATATCGAAGAAGGCTTTTACAAACAGGACATTTATATTTCATTACATCCTCCATTGACCTGTCTCATCAGTTGCAGTAGGTCATCTCTGCAAGAGCATCCCGAAGGATGCTTTCGACTATTTATATACTATCATTTCCCCTGTCTTTAAATCTTCTGATTGATAAGGAGAGATGTTCTTGGTTCCACAAGCACTGCATTCATCATCACACATACTGTCCCATACATCTTCCCATTCAGTAGTACAATAGGGGCATCGATAGAAGTTACGAAACTTCATCTCGACTTCTGTATTCTCAGGATCAACTTTTTCCGGATAAGCTTTTTCATATGCAGCGACAAGTTCTTTCATTCTATCAGCTTCATACTTATATCCGTACTTACGAAGAATTTTCTCAATAGAAGGTTCCTTCATTGAGCATACTTCATCAAGTGCTTTCTTAAGTTCTTTTGTCATTGTTTCTCCTCCTGTTACGGGCTTTACGATATGCTTTTTATCTTTCGACATACACAATCTCCAGATCTTCAAGAGGAACACTCATATGTTCCATCATACCATTTTCTTTAGGATCAGAGCCATAGAAACCCCAGCAGGAATCTATATCTTCTTCATGTTTATGTCCCATATCACAGGTCTTAACTTCAACAAGTTGGAATCCATATATATCTCCGTTGAGATATTGGTTATAGGATTCAATTTCAGCATTAAGATTCTTGAGTACCGTGTTCTTAAGTTTAGGGCTTATTTGTTTTACTTTCCATTCTTCTCTGATTGCTTTCTTAGAGACGTAAGCAATACCAAGTTGACCACTATCCCATATATCATTGAAGGGATATGATTCATTGCTTGTAGATAAAGCAATACCTGAATGGTCATACATAAAGATGGGCATGATAAAGAATTCATCTTTACCACCATTATCTTTAAGCCATTCCCAGAAGTGAGCGGGTTCTCTGAAGTCTGTAGTATCACCGAGAGTATATCTTTGATGCCAGCATACAAAGGTCCAGAGGTTATCCCATTCACGAGGGCTTTCAGGGCTACAATCTCTTATAATTTTGAGACGGTATTTTGTTTTAGTTTCGTTTGTTTTAGTTTCGTTTGTTTTAGTTTCGTTCATTGTAATCTCCTTGTTAATTTAGGATTAATGAATCAGATTGTTTCTATTTTTTAATAGGCATAAAGAGTAGGGGGATTTACACATCCCCCTGTAATTTATGACTACATTTTATCTATAATGTATCTACATTTATCTACATTTATCTACATTCTATCTACATTTATCTATTTGTGTGTTTTATATACACACAATGTAGTATACGAATATTTTTTATCAAGAAAAAAATTAATAATTTTATATTTTTTTATTTGAGCAGGGAGTTAAAGATTTCTTCTGCTTTTTTAGTAGCCCAGGGAAGAACAGAAGAGTCTTCTGACATTTTATTCATCCATGTATAGATGTAGTCGGATGAATCAGTAGGGACTTTACAAGAGAGTAGATGACAGAGAGCAGCACTACCGATTTCAGCGATAAGTGCAGGGATGTTATATACTTCATGAGCTTGATCTTCATCATCGAATATTTTAAGTTTTACACCTTCGATGAGGATAAATTCTTTAAAGAGAGTGAAGTAGTAGGAATCGGAAGATTCACATTGATTGATGTTAGGGATAGTAATTGTGTTTGTAGTAACATCGAATTGGGGAATCGAACCGAGTTCTTCTACTTGAATGGTACGACTATTAATGAATCGGGATATGAAATCTTCTATAGATTCGTTACGGATATTAGTTGGAAGGTTATCTTTTCTTTTCTTTTCTGGAAGATTATCCACTTGGGATACACCGTAGACAGTATAGGAAGTATAGCATCCTTTATTGAATAGGGTTCTTTTACGAAATTCTTCTTCAGTTTCAGTTTTCTTTTTAGAGAAGGGAAACCAACCAGCTATAAAGGCTTCGAGGGCATTGTTTTTTAACTTTGCACCAAGCTTCTCTATATGTTTAAGGGTTATGAAGATATCATCTTTGTAGGGATAGAGCATAGGAATGTTGTATCCTGTGTAGATATGACCATCATAACTTTGTTTATTCATAATGAGATAGCGGGAAGTTTTCCAACCGGGGAGTTGTTCATCAAGTTTCTTTTCAAAGAGAGCTATTTCATACTCTTCTTTCATAAAGGTAAGGGCATGAGCATAAGCATCTTTTGCTTTTTGAGTCATAGCAAAGAACTTTTGAACTTTCTTTTTCTTAACGTAAGGCTTTTTTGCAATCATATTCATTGAGTTCTCCTTTTTAAGTAGGATATATAAGACAAGAATAGTGACAAAGCATGTGACAAAATAAATGCTATTATCAAGGTAGTGATTGATATAATCAGCAGTTAACCTTGACAGATAGTATTCAAAGAGGCCTGTAAGATTAAAGACTTACAGGGTAATTTCAATACTATACATAAGGGAGCCTGCCCTTAATATAACCTACGAGACAGTAACCTTCAGCAGAGTTGTTTTCGAGTTGAAGGTAATCGTATTCAGGATATGTAAGCTTGTAGGCTTGAAGTTTATCAATGATAGAGTCTATAGTATCATTGAAGTAGATATCTGTTTTTAGTAACATACCACTGGCATTTTTCATAGGTGAGTAGAAGTTAGCGAGTAGTTTCATTAGCGTCTCCTTTTACAATTAAGTACAGTGCTCTATTAAAACACAGTGACTATATATTACTGATTAAGTACATGTCTAAGTATTAAACATGTGTTTAAGTACATGTCTGAATACAGTGAATTCATAGCTAATACTACGAATTCATAGCTAATACTACGAATTTAAGCCGCCCCGGACCGCCTCATATGTTTTCTTGTGGGGGAACAAGGCTTTACTTAAATTTTATAACGAGTAAGACATTGTTCTTTGAGTTTAAGCAGCTTGTAGGTGCTTGAGAGAAAGGTTGGAGATGCCTTAGATTGCCATCTCCTGACAGACATATGCCTTTATTATTAACGCGGCATGTATATTTATTGCATGGAATCATAGTGATCTCCTTTTTTGGTAAGAGTTAAGGTGACATAAGTGATCTTATCGGAAGTAAAATGGTCAAAAAATAACCCATTGTAATAACAATGGGCCACAATTTCACCATTCTAGAGACATAATTCTTTAAAATGTGACATAATTCTAGTGTAAGAGACATAAAAAAGTACTATGAGACATAAAAATCCACTGAAGCGTGTAATCTTTTGCCTGATTTGAATGCTTCGAAGGATAATGTATTGAATAAATACTTTTCCAGGTCATGAAAAGGGCCGGTTTCTTTATACTTTTGAGCTATATATTCAATATATTCTGTATATTCTGCACAGCAGGTAGTGATTTCATTGCATTGACAGTTCATATCTATAAGATCTCCTGTAATTCTTCCCTAAAAGCAGCTCTATCTGCTCTCTTGGCGGCTTTAGAGGCCCTCTTACGTGCCTTTCCGTGCAGTTTAGAGGCCCATTTCATTCTATCCATTGTATCTTTACGCATGTTTTCCTCCCTGGTATCTCCAATTTATTGTAATCAGGGCTGTACATGCTGTAAAAATCAATAATAAGACTGTTATACAGGCCCAAAAAGCGTGTTTCATCTTCATATAAGCCTCACTTTCTTTAAAATTTCTTTAAAAACAGGTCTAAAAGGTTCAAAAAGATCTCTTTACCTTTAGTATTCAAGGCAAAGAGATTAATTTCAACCTTTTCTATCGGCAATATTTGTTATTGTGTAGCCAGACGTTGTATTTCTCTGCAATTCCTACTGTCAGAGACAGTTCTGCAGGGTTTCCACCGTACTGCTGCCAGGATTCATAACATGTTTCGATATAAATCCTTGTTTTATTTGTCAGTGTAACCTTAACTTTCCTTTTTTCAGGTTGGTTGACATATAATAACTCAATCTTTTTAACATGCATATCTATTCTCCTCGTGCATGACTGCAGCCTCTTCTACAAAGGCTGTGAATTCTTCATCTTCTTTCAGGTCCTCTTGAGTTAAGGTGCATGTACCTTCAAACTTATGCAAGACTCCCTTAAGAGTATAAAACCATCCATACCTCTCTTGCCATAACCTGATAGGTAAATACCTATTTATTCTATCAAGAGTACTTCGAGTGTACCAATTACCATTACATACATAATAGTTATTCTCTGAATCGATTGTAACTATAAATGTATTATGATATTTAATGGCCATCATACCATCTCTTTCAAAAATGTATGTATGGTTTTCTATCTTCTTGCATCTCTCTTTAAATATTAAAGAGGTCCTTGCTTTAGCGAACTCTTTACAACAACTTTCATATGTTAGCATAGTCTTTACTCCTTGTACTAGACTTGTATAGTTGACCCTTTACTGTATAAAGAGTCACTAATATAAATCTGGGGCATCGATCCCTAAACATGTGGTAAGTATCTTTCTTCCAACTCTGTTATCCTTCTGCATAGAGTTACCGAATCACCGTTTCGTAAATCAAAGTTTGCTTGTGTATACTTCTCTGCTAAGGTAACAATAAGCCTCCAGAAGTTTTGTTGCAGTGTTCTGTGGTCCCTTTGCAATTCTTCGCTCAATACTTCACAAAACAAGTCTGTATCTCCGTTAAGAGCTTGTGATATTTTCTTATACAGTTTCTTGTACAATTCCCTTCGTTCTTCACGTACTTCTTCAGTTGTTTTGTCCATGTAAGTACTCCTTTTTGTAATAGACTTATAAAAGTGGCCTGTTTCCAGGCCGTAATTATAAACCTACTCCATACCTGTAGAGGTAAGAACTGTCTTGAAAGTTTCAATGTAGACTTTCAATCCTGCAGGTTTCAATTCACATCCAAGTACATCCAAGTCAGTCATATCTTTAACGACATTCTTCTTGACGGACTCCTCAACTTTGATGGCATACTCCCTGCCAAGTTCTCGAAGTTTCTTTATGGTTTCCTCTTCATTGGCAATGATAAGACTTGATGCGCCTGATTGTTTAATACTTATCTTTCCAGCAGGGAACTCAAGTGTCTTCTTCTCTGCAAAATCATGAGTCATGTTAAGCATAACCTGCTCCTCAAGATTTTTCTTAAGTTCTACAAGACGTGTCTTCTCTTCACCAATCTTTTCCTCAAGTGCATTCCTGAGCTTGATGATCTTGGCATTGACTTTCTCTTCTTCTATCGTGATGAGAGTTTCACATTTTGATATCTCATCGAGATAAGAATTGTAATTTACGTTCATACATAACCTCTTACTTAAAATATTTAAGTCCACAAAGAGGCCCTCATGAAGAGGGCTATTTTCAAGACTTAAAGCACATTGTGTATGTAACTGAGCGTATCATAGTACTTTTGTACAGCTTTTCCATACTCGTCTACAGTCCTTGCAGATCTCATTTTCTGTGCATACCTGTCTGCTCGTGCCATTGCTCTTTCTCTTGCGTCATGTTTTAACATATGGTTACTCCTTTGTTAATTTAAGGACTTATAAAGGACCTCAAGATGTGCAGTCTTGAGGTTGACGTATAAGTCTTTAACGCTTTTCAATGTACCGAGAATACTTTTCGTATTCCTTGTACATCTTTTGTTCCCTTGACGTAAGTTTAGAAGGCATAAGACACCTTCATAATTTCTTTACGCCTTTCTTTGTCATAACCCAATTCAGCAAGGGCAATTTCAGTATCCAGTCTAATAGACTGGACTTCACGTTCAAATTCCCTGTTCCTTAGTTCACTCTTGTGTTTAAAACTAAACATAAGTGTACCTCACATTTTAAATTTTGCCTTATATCTTTAGGCACTTGTTACACTGTATGAATATACAGTCTAAAAAGAGCCCAATGAAGGGCTATTCACAAGCCTATTTTAATGGCTTGTATAAAGATTTATAATAGGTTATGCCCATTATATCAAACTGACAAAAATCTTTTTGAATTCTTTTGCCGTTTTTGTTTGTAAGAATCTCAGAACTAATAACAGTTTTCAAACACCCTGATATTTTCATACACACCTCACATAAAATTATTGTAGCCTTATAAAATCAGGCTTTTTTACTTATGCCTTATAGCTCTATAAAGCATAAGCAAAAAGCCCTGTATGTCTACAGGGCTATTGACTACCGAGTTTTTGACTCACGGCTTAACAGTGTAAGAGTGTCAACATATCCGCCATTGGTCAAATGTCCTGACACTTTTTCTAAAGTTTCACGGTATGACATACCATTGACGTTTAAATAAATTCTTTTGCTTTTCATAAGGCACTCCTTGAAAAATATTATATGT
>Ga0315273_10002095_pt1 | contig 23307 bp, 20 predicted proteins | sample YL17G02_0_MG_FD_205753 | JGI IMG/M metagenome (GOLD analysis project Ga0315273, IMG submission 205753) | Sediment microbial communities from Yellowstone Lake, YNP, Wyoming, USA - YL17G02_0 | ecosystem: Environmental > Aquatic > Freshwater > Lake > Sediment | place: USA: Wyoming | collected...
GGATTACGATACCTTTGTCGTGAAGGCAAGCGGCGAGGTTCAGAAATCATGGTGGGACACGGATGACCCGATGGTCGAGAACATCGACACGAAATATGATCACTTGTACTATGCACGCTGGTTCGTGCTCACGACGACCGGGAACAACTACCTGATCTTCTACGAGACCGCCAGCGCAGCGGGTTTCATTGTGATTGACACGGCTGAGGTTACCCCTATCACGGCTGCTCCCATTGCTGATCAAACGAACTTCACCGTGATTGCCTTCGTCAACGGCAGCCAACCATTCGCCCGTTATGTCGTCGGCCCCAACTTCGCCAACGAGAACAACGACATGCCCGAGTTCATCTTGGATTTCTCTGCGGCAGTCGATTTGAGCGATATCAATTGCCAGGGTGCGACCAAGAGCCGCGAGAACAACACGGCAATCAAGTTCACGTTCGGCGTTCTTTCCGCAACCCCCTCGGTCTTCAAGTTCATTTGGGACGACGATGCCCCGACCATCAACATCGACACGATCTACATGATGTTTGGGGATACCAAGCTCGCTAAGTTAGTCTAAAGCGGCGGCGTTCCGTCCATGAACTTTTTTTTCTCTCGTTTTTTTTCCTATCTCAATATCAATGAACACACGGTGTAAAAAATGAGCCAATCATTCAACACGCAAGTTATATCCGCTGACGGGATCAAGGAATTCATCGAAAAATTCAACACTGCTGCTGGTGGCAATTTAAAGATGGATACTCGTGTGGATATACACCCGCACGTTTTCAAAATTCATCTTGAATCGCCTATCGGCCTTCATAACGTGGTTTTTCCGGTCTATAGCATTGGTGAAGAGACCACGACAGGCGGCAAGGGCAAGCCTAGATGGGACAAATCGACCTATATCATTACCACGCCCAAGCGTATCAGCAATGACAAGGAAAACGTCGTTCTCAAAACATTCATGTTGGTTTTGGCACGGATGCAAAGACAAGGCATGGCAATGAAGAACAAGGCAATGGTTATCGTTCCCAAAGGGCAATACACGATTGATCCAAATGTTGAAATCAGCCCGGATGATAACGTGGTCGATTACACACAAACCATCCAACGAAAACCGTTTCCAACAGAAACTAAGGACGAAGAAGGCATTGTCGTTGCGATTGATAACCCGCGTGGTGCGGGCAAGTACCTGGTGCATTTGAAGACCACGCCGAACCCGCCTAAGACAGGTGGAAAGCCGAGAACGGTCAGGCCGGGTAGTGCTTTGCCAAAGGCCGAGAAACCATCGAAGAAGGCCGAGGAATCGATCATGGCACTTGACAATGAATATTACAAGGCATCGATTAAATTGGATAACCTGATATCTGCCATGAAGTTAGAAGCCTTGTCAAACGTGTCTATCAAGGAAACCGTTGATAACATTATCGAAACCCTGACCTTGAAAGCAAAAGCAGCCAAGCGAGCAAGGGAAACGCTTGTCAAGACAATCGAACTCAGCCCTGGTAACGTCAAAGCAATAGATAGCCAAAAGGCCGAATATGAATCATTGATAAATGATTTGAAGAAGAACGTGGCCGGTGCAAAGGAAAAGATGAAAGGCTTGATCAAGGCCGAGGAGAAGAAACCGGCAAAGCCAAAACCCGCCAAGAGAAAGCCGAAGGCGGATAAGCCCAAACTCGCTGTCGAGCCAGCACCCAAGCCCGTGAAACAAGCCAAAGAAGCGGAACAGGAACCCGTTTCACTATCTGGAAGCGACGAAGAATTCATACGTGCGACGGGGATCGGCCTCATGAGCAAGAAATCCTTACATGACAACCGGAAGGCCATAATCAAGGCCAAGATCGAACGGGCGTTGGAATTGAACCCTCACGTTCCAAAGAAGCGCGTCATCATGCCGATCTTGGACAGCACCGACGACTACAAGATCCGGGTTCAATTGGAGAAAGAATACGGTGTTTAGAAATCCCTTTTTTTGTTTTCAAGGTTGATCGGCATGAATAAACCAGATGATATGGTCAAAATTGCGAGGAATACCAAGGTACAAGAAATCAAGGACAGCCTGGATCATTTATATCGTGCATTCAAGCCAATCATCGACAAGCACATGAACGTTGAAAAATTGAAAGAAGAATGCCTCTTGCTCGCTGATCAATATCTTGCCCTTCCTGTTATCAAGTGTCATGTAACCGACGGCATGCCTGTCGCCGGTGGGGTCTTCTTCGTTGCGACCAAGAAACTGTCAGGGAACGTCAAAAAAGGCCTGGTTTCTATCAAAGAGATAGCAATTGCCACACGATATTCTGAATCGACGTTGCGAAAGGTTATTAGAAAACTCGAAGCCATTGACTGATCCATTGCTTATTACTGCGTTATTTTCGCCCAGGAATGCCAAAAAAAAACATTCAATTTGGGGCAGTCGATAGACTTAATTAAGGCAATGTTATGATCCTTTCATGCTGATCCACATGCCGCGCACGATACTCGGAAAACTCGGTTTCTTGGCTTGTGCTGTCATGATCGTTGCAAGTTCGATCTTGATCATATATCCCGTGCAAAAAACGAATGTAATTAATAACAACGTGAATTTCACGAGCCATGACATGCAAAACTCAGCCCTCGTGATAGATACTAGTGGGCATGATGACGTGATCGTGCTTGCTGACGGTTGGATGTCAGGGATAAAGCCCGTGACCGTGTATTCAAACATAAGCGTTCAAAACTATTGGTTCTATCGAAACGGGACGCAGATAAGAAGCACGACGAACCCGGTCAATTATACAAAAGGAACGTGGAATCCTTCATATGTTAGAACCACACAAGGAAGTAGGGTTTCAGGCACGTTGGCTTCGCTATATTCCGTCGATGCAAACCAATGGGTGCAAAATTATGGTGGTGGTGGTACTAATAGACAAGCTGACGTGATTGCTGACTTCGATCAAAAGGTGATCGGTGCCGTGGCATACGCGTCGCTCACTGACGTTTGGATCAATGCCACGTTCAGCGGAACTGGGTCAGGAACACCAACCACATTTCAACTACAACGGTGGAACAGCCCGACCAGCGCGTGGGTTTCTATTGCAAGTTTCACGACATGGGCTTCTCATACTGCCAGGGTGCATTTCACGGGTGCTAATTTCACACAATTCACCAATTCACTTGATAGTATCACTTTAAACAACAATTTCCGTGTTTTCGCACAAGACAATGCCAATTTTCAAATAAACGTGGATCAAATTGCCATGAATTATAAAACGACGAATATAATTAACACGGTCGATCATTATGCGGCCATAGATTCTTTCAACATCGATTCAACGTTGATACCGGACGGGTGGTATAATCTCACGGCCAGGACGCGTGACGTTTTTGGCATCTACCACAAGGATACGAAATGGGTTCGATTTGATAATACAGCACCCGTGTTCACCACTTCGGGTTATGTTCCAAGCCCGCCGGTTTATGACAATGAATCGATAAGCGTTCTTGCAACGATCACAGAATCAAACATCGATAAGGTTACCGGGAAGTATATCAACCAATTCGGAATCGAAATCACGCACCAAGAAACCGATCTTGCCTTCAACCACACGGATTTCTTCACTAATGGGTCATATTCATACGTGATCAGGGCCACGGACAAGGCCGGTAACTATGATGACACGACCGTTTCTTTCACGGTTCTTCATTCTGTTGGTTTCATCTATCCCACAGCATTTTTCCTCGGTAACTTGGTCGGTAATGACTATCATGTGAACCTAACGACCAGCAATGCCAACCATGCCTTGATCTATATCGACGGCTCGCTCCGTGATAATGTAGTGGGCAACACGACCTTCATTACCACCTATTTTGACTTGTCCGAAGCCCCGCACGTCCTGAAAATCGAGGTATATGACGCATTAAACCGACTGACTAACACGACCGATCACGCCTTCCGTGTCTATTTCGAGCCTTATATCAACATCTATTCAAACTTGAACAATCGGGATTATCTTATCAGTGTGAGTACGAGCCACACGAAAGAAGTGCTGATATACATCGATTTAACGCTCGTTGACACGGTTCCTGGCAATTCAACGTTTGTCAAGACCTATCTTAACTTGGCGGAAACCACGCACACGATCAAGTTTGAAACATACGACGTGCTTGGTATTCTCTTCAAATCTACAACCATGACATTCACCGTCCTGCCCTTGAATCCCATTTATGTCCTTTTCATCGACGTGATAGATGATAACACGAACCTACAAATCGATTATTGGGCTTCAAACACGGTCGAAACAAAAATCTACATCGATGGTGATCTTGAATACACGGTTGCCGATGAAACCACGTTCTTTGAAGTGGTAGAAGGGTTGAGCAAGGGCATTCACTACATTGACGTTGAGATTCATGACGTTGATCACGACCTGTTCAAATCGATTTCAACCACGATCCACATCTATGCCCCGGCTAGCATCGGTGGTGGGGGGGGTCACGATCCGCCTTCCGGTTATCCTAACGCACCAAACCCACCACCAACGAATGAAGGCTCAACGATAGATTATGGCCCTTTTGCAAGCTTGACCGGCCAGCAATCGTTATGGGTCGTCGTGATAGCTGGTGCTGGTTTGACTATCGCCTTTATATTCTTTAGGAGAAAGAAGGTGGTTCCGAAGAAAAATCGATCCAGGAAACGCAGATGATTCCTTTATATTCACTACCGATTCTTGTTATACAAAAGGTTTATTTTGAAATTGGAGATGATATATGCTCATGAAACCACGTCAATGGCTTGCTGTAGGTTTTTTTGTAGGTTTTTGCATGATCTTGCCCATGTTTCTTCAAACGGCCCCTCAGGAACAAGATGTCGAACAAATAACTAGTCCGGTTACCGTGATCGAAGATTCCGCTGTCAATATAACGGATATCAAACAAACGAGTTATAACGTCCATTTCCGGTTAGTTGAATATGAAAAGATATTCAGTTATCCAAACATGCCCTTTGGCTCGGTGATCGGCATTGCAAGGCTCACCGTAACTGGGGCTAAACCAAGATCGTATAGGGTCGCCGGTCTTGTCAACGGAACACTTTTGGTTTCAAATGTAACAAACCTAGACAAGAACACGCCCGACGGGCAATATTACTTGGAAGCCGAGCTTGTGAAAGGGGTTAACTTTCAAGTGCTGCCGTCGTTTGACATCGACACGACCGATTTCGAGCCACATAAAATAACCGCGTATGAAAATCTTGATGTCATAGTGGTTGGCATGAACAAGATCACGAAGGCACTCATGGGCTACTCCCTCAGATATAACGAAATAACATTAGAATTTGACTACATGCACAACTATATCGTCCCGCTTCCCGCAATGTTTGGTTCGATCAACGATCTGACCACGTATGACCTGATTGTAGGTGGTGGTAGTTTCATTGCAAGTGGTAAATATATCGACGGGACAGATAACGTGCCATTTTCTTACCAGATCGATCAATTCTTGGGCACCGTTATCGAGGATTTTACAAGCCTAAGCACGTCCACGACTGATTATCACGTTTTTAGTGATGTCATTTATGCAGTTAGAGGTTCGAGTTCATTTGGATTGGTTTTTTGCACGAATGAAAACATGGTTTCAAAAATGACAGGGACGTGGATACAGCATGACTATCCAGATTTACCACTCAGCACGTATTGGATCTTCAATTTTGGATTTGGTGTCGATGAACCTACACAATATATTTTCCCGTATTGCTTTTGGGACGTTATTTCACAAACGAATGGAGCATACTTGGTCTATTTCAATTCGACATATTTCAACGTCAAGAACGATTCATCATCATCCGCATTGTTAAACGAAATGGTCGATAAAGATACTCTCTTCAGGGCCACGAGCGATTTTACTGATGGTTTGTATTTTTTAGGACAAGACACGAATTTTGATGTTTGGCAATCGTGGTCAATCGGAACGGGGTCAACAGGTGGGATTTTTGACTTCTATCTCCCGCTACAGATGCACCAATACGGTCGTTTATCTGATAACAAGGGGGGTTTTGAAATCTTGTTTGCCGATTCACGAGGAATTTGGGTCGCTATTTTCAACCTAAACGATACCGGTGCTTTAGACGTGGGTATTAGCAAGGTCAATAAAATAGTTTCTCAACGTATCGACGTGAAACACGACGCTGGCACGAACAGTTTTCAATATACCGTTTCTGGTTACCTGGAGAGATATTCAACAAGTTTGGTTGAAATTGGCATAGTTCCGCTCTTTGCAAATCCTACAAAACTTACAATGGCAACGCCAACAATGTTTTCGACCACGAGAACGTATGAATTTTTAAACGTTGCTAATGGGGGCATATTTCTACGCCCGACACGAACGTTCATCGGAACAGGCGGCAAGATCACCGAATTTACCGTTGCTTTCGATGCTGACTATTGCCCGGTTCTCATTGAATCAACATTCGGTTATACAATCGTGCCGCTCCAGGTTCAGTTTCTGGTTTATGAGCGATATAGCAATGGGACATATTCGCAAAAGTTGTTAAGAACCAATTTCAACGCAAAAACGATAATGGTTCAGTCAAGTTTTGTATTAAAAACGTCGATTTCGATCCAGGATTCTCACATGCTCGATGAACTTCGCGTGATTGCTAATGGTATCGAATATAACCCATATTCGCTCACTTTCACGAAACCGGATGTCATGTTACAGATTATCGATAAGGTAACTAACAACACGCTGTTCAACAAAGAAGTGAGATTCTCAGATCCATTAAACGTGCCAATCCCGGCGAAGTATGAGTTTGCGCTTCGATATTTTTCATCGATTGACTTTTTTGGCTTGGATTTTGGCTTGGTCAATACATATGTCAATGGAACGCAAGTATCGACCGATCAAATCCGCGTGCTAAGCCCTAGTGCGAGAATCATCACGACGGATTTCGCAAATGTCACGATCAGCGATGTGACTATCACGAAGTCAATTAATGGACAATATATCAACCTTCCGTTACCCGTGGCAACTATCATTATCAGCAATCAATATAACTTCACGATAACGTTCTTCTTGACCAAAGGAACGACGACCATTTCATATTCGATCCCGTCGGAATCGGCTATCATCTTGCGGCTCGCTCTTGGCAACTATCGATATATCGTTACCGACGACAAAGGAAACGAGATACTTGACAAGCAAGTTGCCTTTAGTGGCAGCACGTCGATCACGATAGGCGAGAAGGCCGTTCTTCAATTCCCGTTCGATCCAGCGGCGGTTCAAGCATCCGCAGCAGAAAAGATATTCTTTGGTATATTCGGGGTCATCGGTGCTGCTGCCGTGGGCATTGTAATAGCATATACATGGGCAAAACGTGGTCAAAACAAGGCAAAGCGGAAACCGTGGGGCATTTGATTTCCTTTTATTTTTGTCGTTTCCATTGACGTTTATTTCGAGATTCTACGTGCCCGCACGAAACCTTTTTTTATAACTTGGCTATTCGTTATCTCATTATGCCTTCTACTAAAAAACCGGCCAAGCCAACAGGCCCCCTTGGTCGGCGAAAGGTTCCGAAACTTGGCGAGTTTTCCAGCACCAAGAAGTTCCAAATCTACCATGGCACAGGCCCCCCCGACACGCACACGATAATCAAGGAAAGCAGCATTCTCAATGACGGTGTTTGTCTTAATATCTTTCAAGGATTTGACAAGATCAAGAAATCTTTTGATAATTTAGAGAGATTGAGTGTCCCGATCTTCATGGACAATGGTAGCTTTGAACGGTTCAAGGCGGCGTATGGAAAAACGAAGAAAACCAAGAAATCGGAATCTGGGGAAGAGGGCGAGGACGAACCGGGAGAAATGGAGGAATCCGATGAATCCACGAAAGGCAAGAAGAAAAAAGCTGGAAAACAGGCGATCAAAATACCGTTGCCGGTCTATCATTCGGAACCTGCTTCCATCGAGTATTTCGATCACGTAACGACGGAATACGAGAAACTGATCAAATCATCAAGAAACCCGCAGAATCTTATCATTACCGTTCCCGAGGTCATTGCCAACGCGGATATCACGAAGAAACTTCAAGCAAAATACCTTCCCGTGTATAAGAAATGGCAAGACCAATATGGCTTCAAGATGATAGTTTCTCTTCAATTCAATTCACATGAAGATACTTGGGAACACGAAATGATGGAATCGGCCAAGTTTATTGCTGAAAATGTCGATCCTAACAACCCGAACGTGCAACGCGTGGGAATGCCTTTTGGTAACGACTTTAAACCGATACAGAACAAAGAGAAGTTCAAGAAAGTTAATGCAATGTTCAAATTGGGTGGGCCATTGCAAGGCTACGGCGCTCACTTGTTTGCTGCTGGAATGCCCATAAAGGTATTGAGTTTCACGGGAGATTGGGTTGACAGCGTTGATTCATCGACGTTAAATAACATGGCGAAATACGCCCATTATCTATCGAAAGAAGGTTATTATTTTGACATTAGGGATATACAAGGCCGACCCAAGAGCAAAGAAGGCAAACCTCCGAGCAAGGAAATCGTTGATAAAATTTGGGAGATTATGTATTCCGAAGGCATTGATCCGAACAAATGGATGGAAGCAGGAACACCGGCCTTCAATGCACGATATAGGATGCTCGTTGAAAACTTTGATACCGTCGTAGCACGGGCAAAAACATGGTACGTTCCAAAAGAAGTAAGGCCGCCGGTTCCCGTGCCCGTCATCACGATGCCGCCCGAGCTTCCCCCGGCAATTGCTGTCACCACGAGGGCCGGTGGTGCAATGCGGTCAAGTAACAATGCAAAGGACGGCCCGCGAAAATGGAACAGATTATTATCGGCAATCTATCTATGGAATCAGGTCTTTGGCAATGGTTCCCATTTGACAGCCCGATCAGCAAGACAAGTATTAAAAGACAAATTTGGTCACGGAATACCATATTCCAACAAAGAAATTGAAGAAATTGTCAAAATGGCTAGTAGAACCGCCATGGAATTTGATTACATCGATGTCGGTGGTTATTTTAGTGCATGGCCTGTCGAGGAATTATTTAGGCTATATATCGATGCGGATTTACATAACAAGGCAAGATTGGCTGTTAAATTGGTGCGGAACGTTTCAAAATTGGAGAAAATCATCAACAAAGCAAAAATCAACATGGCGAGAATGAAATGACCAAGATCGAAATCCCTGAAAACATCCTGTTTGGGTTTGCAAAAAGGCGGAAGATCGTTCAGTTTAACGAGTTGATCGATTATCTTGTCAAAAAAGGGCTGACCAAAAGAGAAGCAATCGATCAGTTCAAACGAGGCGTTGCTGTTGAAATGGAACATACGAACACGCCTGAAGTTGCTTCGATCATTGCTGCTGACCACCTTGTTGAATATCCGAACCCGCCCTATTACACGGCATTGGCTAAAATGGAAAAGGAACTAGAAAAATATAACAAAGCGAAGGGTGATAGACTAGTACGCACCCCCGGGGGCACGGTCGGGCGTGTAATCGAAACACAAGGCAAGCCTGGGCATTATAGGCACTTGTTAGAAACTGACACGGGAAAACGAGTTTGGGTTCGTGGTAAGCTATATGAAGTGAAACAAAAGGCCAACCGTGCTGCTGTCGAGCCATTATACTTCCAACCGATTCCACACGGGGTCATGTTCAATTATGAAAACGTCAAAACCATGATAGAAAATGAAGGGCTGTCAATCAAGGATGCAAAGTGGGAACCGGAAACCGACAAGAAAATCCACGAAATTCGGATAATTACCGAGCCTAAGAACGTCAACAAGATGAAAAAGGTCGAGGGCAAGATAGATGACAATATTCAAGCAAGTGGGGTCGAGCAAAGTGGCCGAAGGTCTATCATCGTGCAAGCAACGGATTCCGGTGACTTGTTATTCATCGTTGAAGGCGGAATCTCCCGCGTGTATCAAGAAGAAAACGAAGAAATAGGTATTTAATCCTTTATCTTTTGGAGAACCGACATGACAAGCTATATACCGCTGCTCTTGAAGGGCAATGTTTATCCCGTGAAAGTTGGTGGTAAGGTTAAAGGAGAAACCCCCGGCATCATGAGCAAAGAAGAAGAAGCCATACTAATCAAGGCTTTCAAAGAGGGCGATAAAAAAACCATCGACCAGCTGCGGGAACAGGTCGAAAAAACCGCAATCGATGATATCAAAACCGCTTATGTGGCTTGGATTCCAAAAGAAATCTCCCAGCTCGTCCCGTTCACCACGAAAGAATTGTTTTTTGTCGTCGGGCCTGGCATGATAGTGGGGGTTCCTATCAAACACGTCAAGAAATATGGAAAACCGCCAGAAAAGCCAACAAAAGGCCCTACAGCAAAGATCACCCCGTTTGAAGTGATACGTGGCCCAAAAGAATCCGATAAGAGTTATGCGAAACGATTGGAATCCAATCTGGTTGAGGATCGAATGCCATTCGTGAACCTTGACAAGAAAACATTGTGGGGAATGCTCGAAAACGGGGTTTTGCTGCAAGATAAATACATGCTCTCTCGAAAAATGCGAAAGGCACAAAAGATCACGTCAAAAACCAATATAAACAAAACAATACCTAGCCATATTCCTTGCACGGCTTATGTAGTGGTTTATTATCCTGATGCCGGGTCAGAAACGCATGTTTTCAAGGACGGGGGAAAAATGCACGTTTTTATTGATAAACAAAGGAATGAAAACAGGAAATTCGACATATTCTATCCCTACGACGACGGGTATTGTGCTGGCTATAAATCGGGGAAGCAAATGGTCAATTCATATACCGGCGACCAAAAACCAAAATGGAAAAAACAGGGCGTTGAATATCTAAGCTCGATGATCAATCCGATGCAGTCAGGCTATAGTAATGATGAAATGGACAATGATTATCTTGGTGGCTTTGAAAACGGGTTCAAACAGGCCTGGCTTGAACAAGTGAATGAATCCCAAAAAAAGAAAAAAGAAATCACGACGAAATTTAGTGAATCAGTGAAGTGAAACGGGTTTAATCCCTGATCGAGATTTAAATATCCACCGCAATAAATTCTGAACAAGGTGATATGGACACATGATATATGGCGGGCGAGGAAAAAAGCAATCAAAATATGCTGGCAGACGGCACAAGGCAGAAGAAGCCCCTGGTTTGTTGATAGCAACACTAGCGCAGCAAGAAAAACAAGGAATCATGCCTTATTCGCTCATATTCATCATTCTTGCTGTTGCGTTCCATTTTGGAGAATTTCTTGCACGAAAAGGTGAACCTGGTGTCACGAATCAAGCATTCGCGGCCGATAACCTCTATTATTTGGGATTGAGCGGGGGGGGCTTCATGCTCGCGTTCCTGTCAGCGGGTTTCACGTTTGGTTTTATAACGCCAGGTTTCAAGTTTCTAGGCCCTAAGGACACTTTTTTCAACAGCAAGATGATTGGAAGGCAATTAACGATTTCCCTTGGAATTACGGTCGTCGTGCTTGCTGTATTTGGTTTTATCTTGAAGCCAATATTCGCAACCATCAGCGTGTACGAGCGTATCATTTACTATGCCACAGGCGCAATTTCCGAGGAACTGTGGTATAGGTTCTTCATTCAGAACACCGCAACGGGTCTTCTCCGCAAGATACCTATCAAGGCGTTCAAAGAAAAGACCACTACCGCCTATTTACTGACCGGCTTCATTGCATTGATCCCGACGAGCCTTTATTTCATGAGCGCACATGCTGAAGTTTATGCTAACGACCCCATTGCATTTACCGGCACGTTCTTCACCGGATTTGCCTTTGGAATAGGATTGCTCATTTCTAACAACATCTTGATTGCGATCATTCCCCACATGATCAACAATTTCTTCACGGCCTTATGGGATGTTTTACTTCCCAAGTCAATGACCGGCGCAGTTAACGGGGTTCAATTCGTCTTCGTGATCATTTATGTAGGGTTGGTTTGTACGTATGCGCTCTTGAAAAAACGCTCAAAACAAGATGGTAACGACAAGACCACCAAACAAGAAACAACGGTCGATGACACGACAAAGAAAACCGAGCAAACCGGCGGCAAGAAGATAACAAAACGACAAGACCGTGTTTTCTTGATCATCGGCATTACCGTGATTGTCTTCTTGGTGATCGAGGTCATATTCGGCAATATCTTCTTTAGCTGGTATGTCATGCCAACCGGCCCGCCTTGAAGGTGAGGATCACAAATGGCCGAGGGTAGAAATGCTGCCGGTTTCATGGCATTATCCGTTCTATTCGCTGTTATCATTTTTATCATGATCAAAGCATTTTTAGAGGACATCATGGGTGAATATTATACCGTTGCTATCGATGCTTCGTTATCTGTTGTATCGCTTGCACAATCATGGATATTCATTTGCACGATTGCCGTATTCGCCGCCGTCTTCATTTCAACCTTGATTTCCGGTATCGATAACATCAAAGCCATTTTTTCCCTCTCCCTGTCAACACTAACGACAATGCTCATTATCACGTTGATTTCATACGTTGGATTAACCATGAACTATCCATTTCAATTCGCGCAGATAGGGTTCTTGGAAATCTTGTCCGGGTTTAATTTCTATAACATGCTATTTGCTGTATATGTGCTGCGCTCGACGGATGCTTATTATTTCATAGTTTTCGCACTATTGTTTGGACAAACGTTAATATATCTCACGATGACAAAAGCATTTAAAAAAGAGGTCGTTTCAACGAAAACGAGAGGATATAGGATAGGAACTGAGGTTAGATTGTAGTGGCTACCATGTCAGGAACAAGTAGGAAAGGGTTTAGATTGCCCTGGGCAAAGGATCTATCACCAAGGGAACGAAAAGAGCGGATAACGAGGTCTATATTACTTCCAGGGCTGAACACGTTTCTAATCATGCTTGCAATCGAAACGATCAAGGACAAACCGACCTTGTTCACGATGATCATGGTGATTTCAGTAGGGTTCACCATTCTTTCATACGGGATCATCAAGTTTGCCCCGTTAAAGACAAATGACGGCAAGAAAACGTTTGTTACCACCTTATTTTATATAACGTTAAGTTCTGTCTTGAACACGCTTTCAGTAACGGTTATCTTGACGGTTTTCCTATATGGGCATGATCTACCACTAGTCACCTTCGATTATGAAACCCAGGTGCTTTCGTTCTACATGCAAAAGGTCTACGTGCTCGTGTTCATCTACATGGTGTCTTGGTTGATCGCCGTTGCCATTACAAAGAAATTCATGCACTAGAATAACAAAATGATACTTCATGACCGCATTTCACGTCGTCGTCGGCAAGGCGTTGAAGCAGGGAAAGATCGACGCCGGGAACGTGCGTAACAAGAAGAGATGGTCGGCAATGGAAGGGGCATGGGAATCGATCTATGGTACATTCCCCGGCTTCCCGAAAGACATGAACCAAATGCTCACGATCTACCGAGAAATGAGCGTGAATGACCCGGAACGAATTGCTCAAGAAATAAAAGATGGAGAACGATCACCAGGACAATATTGGTCTTTCAACGAGTCGGGTGCGGGATCATACATGCAGGGTGGTTCGGAGGAAACATCGACCAGCAACGTGCGGATGGAAGCCGAGGTGCCGTTGAAAGACATCGACCCGGCGGAGACCGTCATCCAAAACTTCATGACCCCCGACGAATACGAGGCCGGGTTGCTAACCCTTGACAATCTAAAACTCGTGAAGATCGAATGGATGGAACAAGTAGAGTATGAAGAGGGCGGCGAACCATATGACGTTTGGCACGAGGTCAAGAAGAACGGTTCACGCAAGGGAAACAAGTCGAAACGCGTCAAGCACATTATCATGAAATGGCGTTACTCGAACCGCGCCGCCGCCAACCAATTCGACATCCTTGCCAATATCGAAGAGAAACACACGACCAAGAAAATCCCGAAAGCCCAAACCTCGCTCACCGAGCTATCGCAGAAATACACGCTCGAATATAAACAAAAAATCGCCAGGAAAATCAAGAAGCATTTTGCATGGGCAGTTCGTCGTCTACAATCCACAGATTCACCGAAAATATCAAAAATGTTCAAACATGCCCGACCTTACGAGCAATGGTCACCGGAGATTCAAACCGTCATCATGAACCAATTGAAAAACGAGGGCGAGAGCGCGGCATTAATGGTAGATAAAGATGTTTATGGGTTTGGTAGATTCACGGAATCTGAGTTAGCAGGAACGTATTGGGAAGAACGGGCACGAGATTTCGTTGAGAAATACACGGGCGGCGAAAAATACGTGTCCAATGCGGGTGACATGGAACGGATGCCCTATCATTATAATAAAATCATCCAGATCGAGAAATTAATCAAGGAACGTGGATATGACCGGATGCAACCGCTCATGGTCGAATGCTTCCCGCCTGACCCACCCACGGCAAAGAATCCACGCCAGGCTAGTTTTTTTCAAACGGGTGGACATCACAGGCTACAAGCAATCAGAAACTTGATCAAATCTGGGGATTTGCCTAAAGATTTTCAAATTCCCGTGCTATGCCAATTCCAAAAGGATAGATGGGGGTTGGAATCGGAAGGCGAGCATTGGAAACGCGATAGAGCAATACGGGAAAAATGGTTCGATGCACATCCGGGAAAAAAAGATTTTCCAGGGGATTGGTAACGACCAAAAAACAGAATAAAACCGAGCGCGTGTCAAAATAACTATTGTTGCCGTTTTCAACAAATAAAGGTCGATGAAAATCATGGCTCGCAAATATAACGTGAAGATTGTCGATGAAAAGGGTAACTTGATCCTTCAATTCATCGGAACGGTCGTGGGGAAGCAACAACCAAGTGGCCGGTCGGGAATAGGCCCTGTCGAAGAGACATTGATCACGTCGAGCGTTCGATTTTATGACGGAACAGGCGCAATCGTGAAAATTAACAAGGCAAAAAAACAACCGTGAAACCAATATGGCAGAAATTGGCATGGAAGATAGGATTAGAATGCTTATAATTAAAGTTACCGAGTTCACGAATGGCCTGGTAATTGTTAGAAATGCCGGGTTATCATTCTTTCAAGGAATTAACACGTTAGATAATTTAGATGAATTTGAATCTTTCAAGAAAGAAATGGCCCCGTATCTCGATAAAATCGAGAAAAATTTGCGTGCAGTTGGTTATTGAACAAATCCAAGCCTTTTTTTCCTTTTGATAGTATGAAAACACTGAAGCCTTGTTTTCTTGTCCCTTTCGTTCCGCTCGTTAGATCCCACGCTCGCAATCCTAGTTTTCAAACGAATTTAGGCAAAACTAGGGTTTTTTGACATGCGAAAACAATATGAGATGTCCTGTCGATAAACGTTCTCATGGCAAAGAAAGGCGATATATTATTCTGGTTGGCAATGGGCGGCATGTATATCTTCGCATTCTCGCTTAGCCCTTTTCTACAATACACGGGAGGTTTAAAATATGCCAGGCCAGGAACAGAACCAGATCCAGCTAAAGTATCATTGGCACAAACCGTTGAAATCGTTTATTTCGCCATAGCAGCAGTGTACTTCACGTTTGTTATCATCTTTTGGACGTTGAGTTATTTTTCGACGTGGAAACTTGCCAATCGTTATCCACGGTTGAATGTCAACGTTGTATTCGAGCCGCGTTACGCCCGTCCGCACCTGGGAATGGGTATGATCGCGGTGAAAGAAATTAAAGGCTCTTCTATCGAAGTGGAGAATGCGTTGCGATCTGTCGGGCTACGGGCGACCTTTGAACAGATCAAGAAAGAGGTCGAGCAAAAGTTCCACGGGAAAACAGCAATCGAGGTCTTGGACGTTTCTAAAACCACGAAAAAAGCAGATGAAAGTAGAAAAAAGATAAGGTTCACCATTGACGATCTGAAAAAAGAAGACTTGAATTTCGATAGTTTTCCAATTGAAATCTTGCATAAACGTGATTGGAGTAACTTCTTTGAAGAAAAAGAAATCGAATTCTTCAAGAAACAGAACATCAAGGACACGAATGAATATCTTGCGAAGAGTTATGCTGATCTTGATTTTCTCAAGTCAAAATATTACAATGAATTTAAGAAACATCGTGATCTTGGCGAAGACCAGCTCAAGTTAAAAAAATGCCTTGAATTTCTTAACAAGGATCAAGTAGGCTTCTTAAAAACTACGGGCATTCATAACATTCAAGATTTACTCAATGCTGACTTGGAAAAACTCAATGCCAATTATAGTAACCAATTTATCAAGCCAAAGACCAAGTTCCTTGAGAAGTTCATCGATGCGTGGAAACTCTTATCTGGAAACTCGGACATCTTGAAACAGATAGATTTTCGTGCAATGATCAAATACATGATCGAGGAATTGATTGCACAAGAAAAAAACTTCGCCGTCGAGATAGATAACGTCGAATACATGAAATATATCCAGATTCGAGCCACAAAGATACGTTCGATGTTCCCTGACAAGCACGCCTACCTGGTAGATTTCGATTCCGGCTTCCAAATCCCCACGGTAATGCCTGAATTTGATTTCTATAAACAACGGGAAATGGATATTAACAGAATGAGCCAAGAAGATTTAGATATCGATTTTTCAAAGAGCCAATTCGTTAATATCAACCGGGTATTGCTTTTAACCCCCGTGGCATTGAATGATTGCTTTAACTACAAAGCGGGTTCGATTGATAACTTCAATGGACACACGGTTGACTGCAACCAGATAACAGAAACCACTTGTCGATTCAGGGGCATGTTGACCGCTGATATTTGCATCCTGGAGGTACGATCTTGCGATTGGTCTATCAATTTCTCCGCTGTAGACACGATAGAATGGTCTAGTGAAGAGGCCTTCAACATTGACATGGCATCAATGCTTCAATTGGTCAGGGACGAGCATTTGATAACTGAGGACATCAAGAAATCCCTTGCAACCGAGATAGCACGAGTAGAACGCAAGGAGAAGGAAATAGAGAAAATGTGGGCTAAGAAGTGGGCTGATACGACCCCGGAGGTCGCCGTGAAGCGTTTGATAAAAGTAGAAGCCAAGCCAATCAACGCATTCGTTGCCGTGATCATTGTCGTGTTATTTGTCATAGGAACCATACTCGGACTCGTGCTAGGCGTTTTCCTCTATCCGTGGATCGGCGATTTTTTCCAGGTCGCCACCAAGCCCGTGGTCACGGCAATCGGAATTTCGGCCCTGGGTGCGTTAATTTCGATATGATCTAGGGAATGACAGGAATGCAATTCGAGTAATGACAGGAGAAGCAAAACCATGTCGATGGTCAACCAAAGCCTTGCCGATGCAACGGTTAGGATTCTCGGCAATAACGTTCGTTTGATCAATTGGTTTAGGGAAGTCGAGAATAAATTTGACACGATAACCGAAGAAGTAGAATCCAAGCTAGGAAAAGTAGATAAATTGATGAAAGATGGTAAATATAACGAAGCAATAGATGAGGTCGAATTTGCTGATCTTTTGAAAACCCTACGGTCATCCCGTCGTTCAGAATATGGTAAGGTGCGAAATGCCATGATTTGGATGATAGGACAGATTCTAAAATTGAAACGCATTCCAGCAGATGACCGGCCTCGGCAAGCAATCATTAACATGATCGAAGTGCTTAGGACGTTATATGTAATTCTCATGAATGAGCATATCGAGAACACGACCATGATCGAGGACAAGATCGTTTTCCAAATCGAGCGGATGACCACGGATTCAGCCAGGATTTATGATCTTGGGATGCGGCCTTACATTGAAAGTGATGAAACAAAGAAGTCTATCAAGGGGGCGTCGGTTCAGAACGAAGATCGAGAAAAAGCACTCACGCAGTCATTAGACCTACAACCACAAGGCTTAGCAAACATTCTAGGATGAAATCATGGTGGAAATCGACCCAAACATGAAAACGGCGTATGATCGCCAAATAGTGGAGAATTTAAAGAATGCTGGAAAGGATTTTAGTGAAAAGGTTGATATTCTACCAGAAACAAGGTTTTTCCCGCAAAACCCGGATAACGACGACGACATAATCTATATAAACCAGGCATATTGGGATAGATTCCACAAGCGTTATGAAAAGATCGTCGGGCTTCGTGAGGTGATCAATAATTTCATCCTACATCCTACTAGCCACGCGCAATATCAGAAGAGAATCCCAAACCTCATGACAAATGCTGTCAGGCACGGAGAATTTTGGAACCTCGAAATCATTGGCGGGCCAGGTTCCGGGAAGTCAATGTTTAATCGGGGCTATCTAGTTCCTCTCCATGCTACAAAAATGAAACGTAATTTCAACGTTCACGTCAATATCAACGGCATGGACGACAAGTTTCAAGTCAACATGCTCGACGTGCTCAGGGATTTACTCGACAAAGAAACTGATGCTGAAAGTGCAATGAAAATAAAAAAGCACATTACTGAGAACATTGATAGTTATAATTTGAAAGAACCATTCGATGTTTATGTCACGTATGACGTTTCTGAAACAAACCATGTCGTGAAGAGTTATTTCAAGTCTGGTGACGTTATTTTTCAAGATGAAACGCCCATGATGCACGGAAAAGGCTCTACCACGTCAAAAGACAATATCGAGAACACGCTGAAGGTTTCCGCCCGTGCACTTCATTTGAATTTCTCATTCATCTCACCCGTCCCTGTTCCGTTCGATACGGTTCACTATTATATCGATGTGATCGGCTACGTGCGTTCAAAACAAATCACGGCAGCTACGCTCATGGTCTACGACCAAAACCGATTTGAATACGTTGGCTGTGCTGAATTTAAATTGTTTGACATTCCAGGCCTGAACGATTATTATGAACGTGTTTCACGGGAAATGAAGAATGCGTTAAAGGAAAAGGGTGGTTATTCGGCCTACAAGCCCAACAAGAAGGAAAAGGAGGCACTTGTCAGGGAGCTTGTTGATGACATCATTGCTGACATGGAAGCCAATAACATAGCAAAGGCTTCATTGGCCTATGTGCGCGGTATGGCCATGGATAATGAAAAGATCGCAGCAAACATCGACAAGGATGACATCATTGCGGCAGCTCACCGCCGGGCAAATGGCATGATGAGCGGCGATAATGTGTCACCTGGGGCTTCCGGTTCACCAAAGATCGACCATGACGATCAGGACGACGACGACGAAGAAGGTGATAATGACCGATCACCTGACGATCACGACGATCAAGTAGACAAACTATCACCAGAATTGTCCGTTTCGACGGAAGATTCATTCAAGGAAACGGATGAAATGATCGTTGCTGCCGTCAACAAGGTCAATATAAAAGAACCACGCCAGGCGCAATATTACATATCATCATTAAAAAAAGCAATGGTTGACGTTGCCGTGGATTTTGGGGTAACGGAAAGCGCAATCTCGCAAGCCTGGACGAAGATAAACAAGCAAGTATGCCAGCAAATAGGACGGGAGTATGAAAAATGGTATTCTGATTGGTTGATCGCCCACGCGGATCAATTGAAAATCAAGCGGGGCACGGACGGGAAGCCATGCGTGGTGCATAATGGCGAGCCGAGTAGGGAAGACATAGTGGTCGAGTATCTTGACGATGCTTTCGACATTATCTCGGTAAAATGGCGAAATCCACACCAGGGCAAGCCGAGTTTCGCCATTGAATCCACGGACTTGAACCCGGAGATAATCAAGACCAGGATCATGCAAAACGAGGGCAAGAAGGCTCGATGCGTGTTGCATGTGAAGACCAAGGGCCGCAAGAAAACGATCAACGATATAATCAATGCAAATGAACCACGGAAGAATTACACGTTCACTATCAAGGATTTTGCGGAGGCATGACATCATGAAACTATTGTTTGGTAGAAATAGAAACGACAAGACAAAACCTAAGACAAAAATCGACGTGATCAATGGAAACCTTGTAACGATTGACACGTTGCATCGGAGAATGGTGGAAATAGAGGATAAGACCCTTGCCGCGATGAATCAGGTTGCGGATACGGCAAAACAGGTCTTGGAATTTCAGCAAGAATACAAGAAATTGGCAGAATTGGTCGATAAGCAAATAGAAAGCGTGAAAGTGGCGTGAAAATGGTATGAAACAACAATTAAAGGAATGGTACAAGGAATGGTTTGGTGACACCACCCCGAACCTCTACATCGTGGAAGGGGTTGAACTCACGTTCAAGGAAATCGTGCAAAAAGCACGAACGGATGTCGGTGGAAAAATCGTGGTTGAGGGACAAGAATTTTCGTGCAAGTTCTTCGACGAGGCAGAGAAATGGCAGAAATGGAATGGTCGGGCGTTTTGGGTGATCGTGGGCTGCATGTATTGCTTTGCATTCACCCTCATGCCGTCCATGAATACCGTGTTTTTGGCAATTCCCTTGATCGTGCTGGCAGCATTGTTGATCTTTGCGTTCTACGCCTATCGAAAGGTCAAAAGGCTTCAAAAGGTATTCGGGATCGAAGACTTACAGCTAGAAATACTCGACATGCAGCAAAAACTCGAAAGAATGAAAGAAAAACGTGAAATACACGAATGTAATGGTTTAAAAAAACTATCAGAATTGAAAACCACTTGATCTATAGAAAAGAATTGAAAAAATGAAAGGAAAACGTGAATGACATGGGAAACCCTGTTTCGTTAGAAGACTTGAAGAAGCGTGGCCTGATTCTTAGCATTCTCAAGAACAAGGAAACGCACGAGCAAGTGTGCATGTGCTACAAGGAACAATGTGAAGCTGTCGCCTTGCTATTCCTCGGGAAGAATTGGGGTGATAAATACATGATAGAAAATTCCCCCCCGGCGATCATATTGGCCGACACGCAAGTTTTGTTGGCAATGGCCCCGGTCATGCAGGTCGAAATGCCCGCAATGGCGAAGATGCGGCCTGGTGGTGGAATGGGCGGCGGCGGGATGTTCGGCGGCGGGCGACCTCCAGGTAGGAGCATGTTTGGTGGATCGGGACAATCCGAGGACGAGGACGAGGATGAAAACGAGGACGAGGACGAGGATGAAAGCGAGGACGAAGATGGTGACCCCGACGACGCAAAGACCGGATAACACGAATGCTTCCACATCTTTCTTTTTTTCTTAATTTTATCTTGTTGGCAAGGAACGTTTATTTGCACATGCGGCGGTTTGATCCTCTTTTCTCCCTTGTTCGAGGCCATGTGAGCATTACAAGGCGTGGATAGAAACGTTTATCTATATCCTAAAGGCCATTTTAGTCAATGATTTTGTTTATATGGCAAGCTGGTTAAACATGGCTAAGAAAACCACTACGGAAAGCAAAGAAATCACGATTGACCAGGAAAACTTCAAGCAACATGGCGAAGCCTTTGTCGAGGCAATGCTGCGCGGGATGCTCACGTTTGACAGCCCGGATGATTTGTTTAACGAGGAAAGCGGGGATTATGAATACTTTGGCGAAACACTAGTGCCCGGCGACGAGGGCGGTTATACCCGTGCGGTTTCGTGGATGGAATCGTGGGTGAACCCCGGCTTCGACAAGTGGGCGAAGGGCTACGGCGGCACGAAAACGAAGAAAGAAATCGAAAGTTTCATGCTCGAAGCAGAAACGGATTATGTCAAGGCTGCCGAGGACGTGCTTAACGACGCGTTCAATGCCGTGCCACTTGCCAAGAAACTCAAGGCAACGTTCTCTTTGGATTCCGATTCCTTCGGTGACTACGGGTATGTCGTTTCGATGGGCAAGGCTTACTTCGAGAAGGCCCGAAAATCGTTTCTCACGCAAAACATAACATCGAATGGCAAGCCGGTCAAGGTCAACAGCGCGATCTTCTACAAGATCAGCAAGGATGCCTTGATCGCCGCCAATTACAAGGAAGCAAATGACACGGACATCAGATGCGCCGTGTGCATGTGGTATCGGGGCTTCGGCCAATTCTGCCCACGGTTCTGGGTCTCGGTGAACCCGGATAACGTTTGTGATAAGCACGTCAGGCTACCGGCGAAGGCCGAGTTGAAGATCGCCAACGGGAACGCGGCAAAAAGCAATGAATATGACTTTATCGTGAACGTTTTTACCCAAGAAGGCAAGAAGGTAATGACTTACGACGACTTCAAGATTTATGAAACAACGGAAGACCGTGCAATAAAGGAATTGAAGCGCATATTCGTTGAAAAATATCCTGGCAAGAAATTCGCCTACTTGCTTGCTGCGAAGAACGACAAGTTCTACGGGTCGAAGCTCCCGCCTTATTCAGGCGAGTTCAACAGCAACGAGGCAAAGAAGGCCGGGAACGCGGGAAAGAAGCCCAAGACCTTCAAGATCGTGCAAAGCTACGACATTGCTGGCAAGAAAAAAGGAGGCTTTTTTGAAGAATCCGGGTGGGAAGACGAAGAAGGTATCGAATATCCGAATACCAAGCAAGGAATCGAAGATGCGGCCAAACATCTCAAATCGGAAGGTGCGAGCTTCTTTGACAATTGGTTTTCAACCGAGCCACAGCAAGACTACAAGACGGGCGAAGAGCGAACCGATCACTTCCATATTCACGTCGGGAAATCCACGGGAATCGACGCAAAGCAAGAAGTGATGATTGCAGAGAAGATCGCAACAGAAATGGGCTTGAAATCGCACCATAGTAGAAAAAACAAGGCAAAATAGTCAGGCGACAAACATGGGAAAAAAACAGGCTGAATATTATCTTGTAGAATATGAAAACATCGGGCCGAACCCGGACGACGAAGACCACCAGCTCATCATCATGGGCAAGCAACCACGCACGAATTTGGGCCGCCAAACGTTAGATGCACCTGGTTGGCTCGGCACGTCAAATGACGTTTGGATGTATTACCACGGCGCATTCAAGACCCGTGATGCTGCGATCAAGCACATGCACAAACATTTCCCAAAAGCCGAGGAATACGAAGGTGATGAACCCATGGCCGATTTTGATGACGTGTGGCTTGCCGAACCCGTTGATGAAAACGAAGATGAAAACGAAGCCAAGCCAAAGGCCGAAGCGGATAAAATCGCCGCCGTCGAGTTATTCAACCACATCATGAACCCCGGAACGACCATCTACAAGAGATTCATGTTTTTCGTGATGAATTATAACAAGAAGGTCAAGAAGGGCATTTTCGATGAAACGCTGGCTGTCAAGGGCTTCATCAACATCGCTAGTGCCGGGTGGTCGAGCTACAAGAAGGAATTTTACAAGCCAGGCTCGACCGCAACGTTGGACATGGCTACGAAGCAGGCGATTGCGAAGCTGCTGCTCAAGGAATACAACGCCAATTGGAAGGGCAAGCCCCTCCCCGGCCAAAACAAGACAAACAAGGCCGGTGCTGCGAAGGGCAAGAATGCAGTAAAAGGGCCGAGGATGACCTTCAAGGGGTT
>Ga0315273_10002096_pt1 | contig 23307 bp, 25 predicted proteins | sample YL17G02_0_MG_FD_205753 | JGI IMG/M metagenome (GOLD analysis project Ga0315273, IMG submission 205753) | Sediment microbial communities from Yellowstone Lake, YNP, Wyoming, USA - YL17G02_0 | ecosystem: Environmental > Aquatic > Freshwater > Lake > Sediment | place: USA: Wyoming | collected...
GACTGGACTACATGTCTTCTATCCTCTCCACGGGCCCAGATGTTCCCCCACTCCAAATACATTCGCACAGCCAATTCCGGTGTCATGTCCCAGTCAATGGAATTGATAAGCGCTCTGTCTTTTTTTAATTCTTCAAGTCTTAACACAATATATCTCCTTTCAGATGTTTTTATATTTACCGTTTATATAATAATGTTAAATAATTTTCTGTGCTACAGTTTGCATTGAAATTATGGCCCCTCATAAAATATTTTCTCCGTTCTACAAGGCATGGATATTAGTGATGTCAGTAATAATCCATTTTTGCAGTTGATCTGTGCTTTTCTTAATTCTGATGCTACCATTCTTGTAAACCAATCTTTGTCCCTTTGTATCTCTAAATTGAGGATTCTGCATTGTTACCTCTAAGGTTATAGATTTTATTTCAACGATATATCCCTCAGTGCCCATATAGATTTTCTCACTCTGTGGGATAGATTCAATAGCACTAATATCCAAATCAATAACTTTATAATGTCTCGTTTCAAAGTGCTTAATAATCTCACTTCTTATTTCATTTTTAGACGGTGATATATTACATCCCAAGAAGAAAATACTAATTAGAAAAAAACAATTAATTATGCTGAGGGCTCTGTTCACAATAATTCAATAATGATGTTTAATGAATTGCAAATGTATTAGACACAATTATATCAGGTTTAGAAGAGGAGTGTTACAGGAAGTAGTTGACGTGTTACTTCTCAAGTTCATCAATAGCAAACCTGATCCCCTCAGACCTTCCTTCCCAATAGGCAATCTGATCACGAATTATCCAAATCTGATTAAAAAATGATCATTCCTTGATGGAGATTTGTTCTCACTGTTTGACCAATTCCACCCGTCGGTTCTTCGCCTTTCCGTCCTCTGTGTCGTTCGATGTAATGGGTGAAAACGACATATCCATAGCCTATACGGAAATCGAGTTATTAAATGCTTCGGATTTTAAAGGCTTTGAAAGAATATATCTTATATGCATGTTTATTATATCTGAGAGTTCAGACAGGAGCATATCAGAAGGTTTAATGCGATGGACTTTCAGTGTATCCCAGGTGGTCAGGTCAGTAAAGAGCTTTAAAACTGCTGATGATATTTTTACCGGAGAGTCAATCCCTTTGGCACAGGCTTCACACAGGACAGATCCATGGGACAGGTAAAAAGAGGTTCCGCTTCTGCCGCATCTTCCACAGGCATCAAGCTTTGGCGCAAATCCGACTAACTTGAGAAATTTTATTTTATAGTGATTAACCAGAATTTTCGGGTTATCCTGATTTTCAAGAGCCTGCAATATATGTAACAGCAGAGTGTATACGTTTCTGTTTGCATCTCTTTCCGGAATAAAGTTCAGCGTGATTTCTATTATCTCCGAAGCCCTGAGAAAAGATTTAAGGCTGTCTCTTATAGACTTGAATGGATGTATGATATCAGACTGCGTTAATCTTGGCAGGGCTGTATCTTCTTTTCCCCAGAATGATATTATTGAATGGGTTAACGGCTCGAGGCTGCTTCCGAAACGGCTTTTAATCTTGCGCGGGCTTTTTGCAAATACCTTAATAAGACCGAGATCTCCGGTAAGATACGTAACGATAAGGTCTGCTTCCCCGAATGGAATGCTTCTCAGGACAATACCTTCGGTTCTCCTGAGCATTACATGATATTTCCGAAATCTTCCGGCTTAAGATTCTTCAACCAGTCCTCAAGTTCATCCGAACTTTTATGTTCCATTATGGAATCTTCAATGAATATGGGTGCATTGACCCGTAGAGCTACAGCTACGGCATCACTAGGTCTTGAATCTACAAGCGTCTCCTTCTTCCCGTCGTTAAGGCAGATAAGGGCATAATAGGTATTGTCCTGGATTTCTGTCACGATAATCTTTGTTATTGTGGTTTTGAGACTGTCAGTTATATTTTTTACAAGGTCATGGGTCAAAGGCCTCGGAGTTTCAACTTTCCCTAATGCAAGAGCGATTGAATCAGCCTCAGGTTTGCCTATCCAGATGGGGAGAGTGCCATTGCCATTTATTTCCTTTAAAAGCAAAATATACATATTGCTTCTGGGATCAAACAGCATCCCCTCAACCTTCATCTGGATCAGCATCTATTAATATCCTAATTCCTTCAGAAGTCGCATATCATTTCTCCAGTGTTTTTTGACCTTTACCCATATCTCAAGAAAGACCTTTGTATTGAGAAGCTTTTCCATATCAATTCTTGCAGCGCTCCCGATAGCCTTGAGCAGCTGTCCGCTTTTACCTATTATTATAGCCTTTTGTCCTTCTCTTTCAATATAAATATTGCAGCTTATTGATATAAGACCGTCTTCTCTTTCCTCCCATCTGTTTACCTCAACAGCAACTGAATGAGGTATCTCTTCCTCTGTCATATCCATAACCTTTTCTCTGAGTATCTCGGAGACCATGAATCTCTCAAGCTGGTCAGTTATCAGATCGTCCGGGTAATATACCGGGCCGACCGGCAGATAATCACATACTTTCTCCAAAAGAATATCTATCCCATCACCTTTTATCGCAGATACAGGGATTATCTCTTTAAAAGGATAGAGACCTTTAAATTTATCTATTACCGGGAGGAGTTCCTGTTTCCTGACAGTATCTATTTTGTTTATGATGAGAAATACGGGCGAGCGTGCTTTTTTTAAAATATCCATCACAGCCATGTCACCCTTTAACGGTTTACATGGCTCGACCATGAATAAGATAGTATCTACTTCACTTAATGCATTCATGGCAGTCCTGACCATGGTTTCACCAAGTTTATGCCTTGGTTTGTGAATGCCAGGGGTATCTATGAAGATAATCTGTGCATGAGGAAGCGTTTTTATTCCCATGATCTTGTTTCTTGTTGTCTGTGGTTTTGGGGTAACAATTGCGATCTTTTCCCCGAGGATAGTATTCAGGAGAGTGGATTTACCGACATTCGGCCTTCCGATTATCGAGACATAGCCAGAACGGAAGTCTTTAATATTCTCAATGTTCATGAGAGATTATCCAATGCCTTTCTGATCCTGTCAACACCCTTCTTTATCTCATCAAGAGAAGTAGCATAAGAGAGTCTGATGAAATTGTCATCACCAAAAGCACCACCATGTACAAGCGCAACATTTGCTTTTTCAAGTAGATAAAGGGCAAGGTCTGATGAAGATGCTATTTTACGGTTTTCAGCAGATCTGCCATAAAAGCTTGAGGTATTCGGGAATGCATAAAATGCTCCTGTAGGAGTAAGGCATATGATTCCGGGGATTGAATTCAGCTGACTGATCAGAAACCTTCTCCTACTATCGAATTCAGCAAGCATTGTTTTGATAAAATCCTGTGGCCCTGTAAGGGCTTCGACAGCAGCTTTCTGGGATATGGATGCGGGGTTTGATGTTGACTGACTCTGGATGTTTGTCATTGCCTTTATGATCTCTTTCGGCCCTGCAGTATAACCTATTCTCCATCCTGTCATGGCATACGATTTGGAAAGCCCGTTTACTACAATTGTTTTTTCTTTAATGCCAGGATCGATTGATGCGATACTGATATGCTCAAAACCATCATATGTCAGTTTCTCATAAATTTCATCAGAGATTATATAAAGATTATGCTTAAGGACAATTTCAGCGACCTTTTCTAACGTCTTACGATCATATGTCAGTCCAGTGGGGTTGGAAGGGGAATTCAAAATCAGGGCCTTTGTTTTTGAAGATATATGTGACTCCAATACCTCAGGCTTAACCATAAAAGAATCAGCCTCATATGTTTTAATAAATACAGGGGTTGCATCGTTCAGCAGTGTTTGGTCAGGATAAGATACCCAGTATGGCGACGGGATCAATACCTCATCTCCGGGACTGTAAATGGCCTGTGCGATATTGTAAAGGCTGTGTTTTGCGCCGCATGAAACGATTATTTCTTCACGTGTATAGTTAAGGTTATTGTCTTTCCTGAATTTTTCTATGATCGCATCTTTTAAAGGATCAATGCCTCCAACAGCTGTGTATTTTGTAAAACCGTCTTTCAGGGCCTTTATTGCAGCCTCTTTTATATTTTCCGGGGTATCAAAGTCAGGCTCACCAACACCGAAATTAACAATATCAATTCCATTTGCCTTCATCGCCTTTGCCTTTGCGTCAATCGCAAGTGTTGGCGATGGCTTGATCTTGCGCGCCCTGTCAGAAAGCATTCATGTCCCTCTTTATAAAAGATTTTGATTTTTTGAATTTTACCACACTATAATGAAAGAAAACTATTTTTAACACACACAGCATCCATTATGGAGGTAAGTTTAAGCTTTGAAGAAGATTTTATCAATTATTATTGTTTTGTCTTTACTTTTGTTTGTTATCTATAATCTCTACAGTACTCGTATCATTCGTACTGTTATAGAGGGAAGAATTTACAGAAGTGGCCAGCTTTCTGAGAATGCCCTGAAAAGTCTTATTAGCGAAAAAAATATCAAGACCATCCTGAATCTTAGGGGAGAGAGCGATAATTTAGAATGGTACATGCGTGAAAAAAAGATAACCGAAGAAAGGCATGTAAAGCTCTATGATGTCGGGATATCCTCCAATGAACTACCGGAATGCCGCAAGCTCATGGATATCCTCGATATAGTATTAACATCTGAAAGACCTCTTCTTGTCCACTGTAACAGAGGCGTTGACAGAACAGGTATGGTCAGCGCACTGGCCCTGGCAATAGAAGAAAATCCACCATTATCTGAACTGAGAAAGCAGTTTTCTTTCAGATATGGAGTCCTCCCTTTTTCAAGGTCGATCGGACCCTATGTTTTTTCATTGTATGAGCAATGGCTGAATAAAACAAACAAAACGCATAATAAGGACAACCTTGTCTACTGGATCAGGAATGAATATCGTGACAGCAGTGGAAATCTGAAATACTGGATAGACCACGTAAATGGTCATATTTTTCAAAACAAAAAAGCAACAATACGCGATACTGCAGATAGAATCCTGATAGGAGGATGGGCATATGATGCATGCACAATTTTACCTGCTGAAAATCTGCATATTGCGGTTGACAATCGCACCTCTTCAAAGGTTAATTACCTGCACAACAGGCCTGATGTTGCAAAGGCATTTCACCTTCGTGAAGAATCCGGGAAGGAATTTATCATTGGTTGGGAGGCTGAATTGCCACGAAACGACATATCATCCGGATGTCATAAATTATCTCTCAGGATCGTCAAGAATGATATGACATTCGACATACCTGGAGAAAATACGTTATGTTTTGAGAACACAAGATAACTGAAAATCTGTTCTATTTCTTCCTGACCATATCTTTCAGTTCCTCTGCCTCATACTGCTCCTGCTGAATAGTAAGATCAAGATTGATGACCATTCCACCATGTTTATTCAGTTCACTGTCTTTTCTAAGTTTCATATGGCGCTTTTGAGATTTGGTTACATTGTCTGATAATGTTTTCAGTACCTCGCCGATATCTTTGCCCAGATCAATTTTACCCGGTTTGAATATCGGAGTCAGACCGTTTTCTGCTATACCCTCAGCAAAGTGGGCAATCTGTTTCATCTTTTCCATAGCATGATCCATAAGCTGCCATGCCACCATGCTGTTCTTTTGAAAGACCCACGAGGAGCGTATATGCTGCAGCATTTCGTTGTATTTATCTGTTACTTCCTTCTGTAAAGAGTTTAAAAAATCTTCAGGCAATCCAAGTTCACCTCCGGGAACACCTTTAGCCTGTTTAGGGTTCAGCTTGTCCAATATCCTCTGGAATTTTCTGGCATGAATGGAAGATTCCCAGGCTTCCCTATGCAGCACCCGACTGATGTGAGGGTCATCCACCATCTCTGCCTCTCCATTGTAATGCGGTATCAGTTTTTCTTCGTATTCGACATATGATCTGAAGATCGTAGACCTGTTCGTTGGGTCAAAAGGATACGGTGCCGGTGTAAAATTCGGCTCTCCACCCAGCTTCCCGATAATTACCCCGATCCAGTGCATATGCCACATCTCTTCTCTGGAACGGGATAAAAGGCTCGCTCCTATTGATGTGCCTTCACCCTCAAGCCATCCATGTACGAGATAGCGTATAATTGCTGCATGCTCATCTGCCATATCCTTGTTTAACATCAAAATCAATTCGCTTTTTTTCATGTTCCTCTCCATTTCTCAAGTAGTTTAAATTGTTTTTTACTAATTACAAATAATAATATTTCAATATGGATACTTAGTCAAGACTTATATTGGCTCATTCAGGTTATTGAAATATTGGATTAATTATTCTAAGATAACGTTGCAATTAAGCTATTATGCGTAATATAATCATTGGGCTTTCTATCTTCTTTTTTGCATTATCAGGGATTGTTATGTATAAAACATTACAGATCCCCTCCGGTACTTTTCGTTATCAAAATAATTTGCAAGTGGCAAACTCAAAAGATCTCTCTTCCAAAGCAAAAGATATGTCAGGAGTGACTGGAAAAGAACAGTCAACTAATCTGTCTTTGGTCGAAAAGGCACACACCTCTAACGCCAGGTTAGAGAATAAAACCTCAGATGCAAATAAAAATTCCCGGACTCATGACCAAACCAAAGAATCCTTTAAAAAGGCACGGGTCTTAGCTGTGTTCGGTGAAGGAACATTTCGTTCCGGGGAGTTTGTCATGAATAACAATCTGAAGACTGCTGTTCAGAAATTAGGCCCGGATATCAAGGCATCCTCTGGTCACCGGGTTGTCATCGAGGGGCATACTGATAACATAAGGCCTTCTTCAGGAAGAAAATATATGGACAATATAGAACTATCCTTTCTCAGGGCAAACGCTGTTGCTCTTCAGTTAGTAAAAAGCGGCATAGCACTTGAGCGTATCTCTGTAATAGGCTATGGTGACACACATCCGATAGCCTCAAATGAGACCAGTGAGGGCAGAGCCAGGAACCGCAGGGTTGAGGTGAAGCTCATTCCGGGAGAGAGGGATTTTTAGATACTATGTACACTGACCATTTTAACCTGACAATACTGCCCTTTGAGAATGTACCTGATCCAATCTTCTTTTTTGATAAGGATGATTATGCGCGGGCCCGCAAACGCTTAACAGAATCTTTAAAATCAGGCAGAGGTCTTTTAGTGGTGACAGGTCCTATAGGGTCTGGCAAGACAACTCTGAGCCAGATGATAAAATCTGATTTTTCTCGTGATAATAAGCTCATATGGATGGCTGCACCGCCAGGCAACAGCACAGACCTTTTTCTATTCATTGCACAGGAACTTGGCCTGAATCCATCAACATCTGAAAGGACCTTTGTTATAAGGGATATCAGGAACGCCCTTTTAGAGATTAATTCTGAGGGTCGCAAATGTCTTGTGATAATAGATGAATCACATCTGATGTCAGATGATATAGTCAATAGCATTCGCTTGCTCAACAACCTTGAAGAAGGCCCTGTTAAACTTATCCAGATACTTCTTCTTGGTCAGGATGAATTGATGGGAATAATCAACAGGCCGGAGATGGAACCCTTCAGGCAGCGCATTGCAACCCTTGAAATATTAGGGAAAATGAATAGCGGGAGGATACGCGATTATATTTCACACCGCATTCACATAGCCGGGGGCCGGCTTTCTATTTTTGCGGATTCTGCCTGGGAGGCCTTAGTCTTGCCTTTTCGCTCCGGAGGCACACCCCGTATAATCAATTCCTTATGTGACAGATCACTCAACCTGGCCTTTGAAAGAGAAAAAACCTCGGCAGATGCACACGATGTCTTAGATGCTGCCCAGGGAATGGGCATAGGAAAGGAAATCTTTCATTATGCAATGGACCTCAGGCACAGGGAGAGAATGGAACAAGCTCCGGTTGATACAGTAAATATTTCTTCAAGAGAACCTGCAACAGATAGCAAAATACCTTTGTATTCACCCGCTAAAGAATCAGATGAAACTGATATCGTACATACAGATTTACAAACAAAGTTTTTTCATTCTGGCAAGAAAGATTCGAAGGCTGATCTTTTGAAATCCAGGATAAATCAGGAAGGTCTAAGAATGCCCCTTCTAATGCTCCTGCTATCATTGGCAACACTCATCTTAAGCATATCTTTCCACTGCCAAAGATCAGGGTCAGAGCCAATCAACTGCCTTTATAAATTAATTGGATTTTAAAAACACCTCTTATCTGTTCCCTGCCCTGAGCTGGCCGCAGGCTGCAAGGATATCCTGCCCCCTGCTCTCCCTGATGAGCGCCCGAATATTTTTATTTAAGAGTATCTTCTGAAATTCCAATACCCTTTTTTCCGTAGGCCTTTTAAAATCGCTTTCTGAATGAGGGTTGAAGGGGATGAGGTTTATCTTGCATTGAACGCCCTTAAGGAGCTTTGTAAGTCTGTGAGCATCATCAGGCGAATCATTGATTCCATCAATCATGACATATTCAAATGTAATCCTTCTTCCTGACTGAAGTGGGTATTTTTTACATGCACTGATAAGTGATTCTATAGCATATTTTTTGTTTATTGGCATCAACCTGTTTCTCGTTTCATTATCCGCAGCATTTAATGACACCGCAAGATTTATATCAGGTGCTTTCAGGGGAAGAAGCAGCATCTTTGGCACTATCCCGGCTGTAGACACTGTTATCTTTCTCTTTGATATCCCGATAAACTGGATAATCCTCCAGAGGGATTCGACAACATTATCGAAATTCATAAGAGGCTCTCCCATGCCCATGAATACAATATTCGTAACCTTTTCCGGTGAGATAATCCTGTTCACTGCTATGATCTGGTCTACTATCTCATATGATTTAAGGCTTCTGACCAATCCGGATTTCCCTGTCAGGCAAAATTGGCAGCCAATGGCACAGCCTGCCTGTGATGAGATGCATAAGGTAAAGCGGTCTTCATCTGGTATCAATACACTTTCTATGGTATTACCGTCTTCAAGTGAAAAAAGGAACTTTTCTGTGCCATCTGATGACTGCAATCTCTCGACAAGCTTAAGATTACTGATAAAGGCAATGCCGTTTAAATGAGACCGGAGGTCTTTGGAAAATTCGGTAATTGCATCTATTTCAGATGCATGTCTCTTGTACATCCAGCTTAGTAACTGCTCAGCCCTGTATCGCGGGAGACCGATTTTTTCAATAAAGAGAAATATATCTTCCTTGGAGAGCGATTTAAGATTTATTTTAGGATTCATAATCAAGTAGTTATACAATATTATTTAAAGCATTGCTTTTATTTTTTTACTTACTAATGAGTTCATAAATATAACCACATTCACATGTCAATTTTGTCATTCTGGCTTGTCCAGAATCCTTCTTTTCTCAGAAAGATTCCCGACAAGCGGGAATGACAGATGTGGCTTTACTTATGATCTTATTAGTATTTATTGAGATATTTTTAGTCCTCTGACTTTATCAATGGTATCCTGATAGATATTTTTTTTAGCAGGATTCAACTCCATAGCTCTTAGTGCAAGTTTTTCTGCTTCATCAAGTTTTTCTTTCTTTGTGTAATAGAGCCAGGCAAGATTGTTATACGCATCAGCATTGTTCTCGTCTTTCTTTATTGCCTTTTTATAATTTGTTTCTGCTTCATCATATTCCTTTTTCTGAAAATATATATTGCCCATAAACAAATATGCCACCGGCAATTTCCCGGAGGCTCCCTGATACTCCTTCATGGCATTATCAAGCTCTCCTTTCTTTTCATAGCTTACACCCAGGTTAAGATGTTCTTCCGGGCTCAACGGATCATCAAGCACTACAATCCTTGGCAAAGCACAACCAAAGAACAACAAACAGCATACAGTAAACATCAAATAGTAGGTAGTAGGTAGTAGGTAGTAGGTAGGTATTTTTAGGAAATATTTTTTGTTGTTTCTCATGTCTTAACTTTTCTGTGTGCTACATGCAGTCTACTACCTACGGTCTACTTTTTTTATCAGTAGAGTCCAGTAATCTGCCCTTTTCCATACTTTCAAAAAATCTTTATTGGGTATAAATATATTGTTATCTTTCCCTGAATTTACTCTTACACCATTTCCACTATATCCAACAACTACCATGAAATGGTTTGCCTGATAGAAAGATATCCCGTAATCGACAAGGACAATGAGCGGATAACCTGCGTCTATATTTTTTTTCATATCCTCCGGGCTGCCTTTATACTGGAAAGCAAATAGACCTTTTTTCTGTGCATACATAACCATGTCAATGCTTAGCGTCCCCCTTGCGTTTTCACTGAAAATATCTTTTGCGATATCATCAGGCTTTGCCGGAATTCCCCAGTAGTTCAAAACCCCGGCAAGTGATGCTGGTCCGCACTGATAGGTTTCCTGTGGATAGAAAGGCATATTTTCAATAATATGCTGATCTGCTGATTCAGGCATGCTTGTCCTGGGAGCACAGGAATACAAGTAAAAAAGGGTATTAAGGGTAATTAATAAAAGACAGATTGATTTACAGATATTAGATAATGAATGTGATTGTATTTGCTTTTTACGTATGATTGCTTTGCAGCTTCGCTCCTCGCAATGACTGAAGATCATAAATACTTTGTCATTGCGAGAGCAGCGAAGCAATCCTTTATGTTGAATTGTAATATTGCTACCTGTATTTCCCTATTTTGTAATGATCACCTTATGTCCTGTGACCTTTAAAAGCACAACAACAAGAATTGCTATCACCAGAATAGCGATTATTACAAAGAGGGCATCAGACTGTCCAACCTTCAAACTATCTAATTGCAGGGCTACCTGATGTATCTGCTGGTCACTCATTTGTGCAAGTCTTGACTGAACCTCGTTCTGTGTAAGCCCGAACTGTTTCAGTCTTTCACTTATTGCCTTGACTTCAATGACTTTCTGAATCTTCTCGATATCTGCACCCCTCTCTAACTGTGCGAGTGCAATGATCTCTGAAGGTGCAAGCCCTGCATCAACCCTTGGTGCTATACCGATTATAAACATGGCGATAATCATGTACCAGGAAATATGTTTCATGAATGGAATCTGCATCTTCTTCACCTCCTTCCGTTTACAGTTTTGATAATTAATTGCAGAAAGTTATATAGGCTATTCATCATTTAACATTCCTCTTTATGGAGAAATCCTTGGCAAAGTCCCAAACAGGTACTTGATATCTTCATCTTCAAAACGCATTCCCATACCTGCGTAGCCGCCACGCCACTTCTTGTTCAAGATATTATCCATACCTACAGATACAAATAAATTCTTGAAAACAAAATAATCCACACCTGCCCTCACATGAGGGTTTTTAGCTTCTTCTTCATCATTAGAAAAATCCCATGCATCTATTACTAATTTGCCCCTGTCGTTATTAAAGAAAAGGTCTGCCCCTGCGCCAAAAGTATTTTCTGTAAGTCCTAATCTCAATACCGCATCTTTGTACCTCATCGCGTAATGTGCTGTAAATTCTATCTTCTTTTTGGTCTCTATCTCCTCTTCTTTGGTAGTACCACTTGGGGTTATTGTTGTCGTTTTCGTTGTAGTTGTTTTTCCGAGAGGGTCGCCGACAACACCCAGGATATAGTATTTATCGGGTTTGGGCTGGAGAGTGAGATAGAAATATCCCTTCCCTTCTTTCATGTCAGTAAGATAATCACCCTGGAAGGTTATGAAAGTTTTGAACCGTTCCACTGTCGAGATAGTTTTATCAATCCCGACTGCTGCCTTGTTTATATTCTCATAAAGACGTTCGTCTTTTACGAGTTTACCGATAGTGCCTTCACCCTTGTCAATCTTCTGGGTAATGTTATCGAGTGATTCAACACTGCGCCTTAGCGCAGGCCTATTCTCCTCGACCATATCCTTAAGTTCCTTGGAAGCCTTATTTAAATTTGCGATTATTGTCGGCCCGTCATTTTTCAACTGATTCGAGAATTCCCTCATGTTCCCTACAGTAGCTGTAAAAGGTTCCTTATTCTTATCCACAAGATCATTGAGAGAGGCGGTGAGATTTTTTACATTATCAAGGACGGTCCCCATTTTCTTATCGTTGACGACAATTGTATGGTTAAGATTATAGGTAACATCGCTCAGGTTCAGAACAGTATCCCTCAGAGACTTTTTTGCATCTTCCGTGCCGAGTGCCTCATTCAGAGATATTGCAAGGTCGCTGATATTTTCTGAAACCTTTGACAATTTCCTGACCATATCGTCTATATCTACTATTTCGACAACAGACTGAATGGTATCTCCGTTTTTAAGAACAGGCGTCAGGGAACCGGTTTTTATATCAAGATATTTATCTCCGAGGAGACCTGTAGCCTTAATGGAGGCGCTTGCATCACTGAAAAGCTGGATGCCTTTATGTATTCTTATGGCCAATATGGCTTCACCTTGCTTCAGCTCTATCTTTTCGATAACACCGGCATCCACTCCTGCGATTTTAACTTTTGTTTTTTCATCAAGCCCGGCAATATTCCTGAAATGGGCATGAAAGATATCTCCATCCCTTTTCATCCAGTCAAGACCGCCGACTTTAAACGTCATAAACGATAGCAGCACTATGACAATGAGCGTAAAAAATCCTACTTTAAGCTCTGTTGAAAGTCCTCTCATACTGTACTCCTTCTATCTTTATTGGCCCTGATGCACTTCCTGTTATAAATTGCCTGACAAGAGGGTTTCCTGTATTCCTGATCTCGTCAGGGGTTCCAACATCGACTATTTTACCTTCATACAGCATTGCAATTCTATCGGCAATCTTATATGCGCTGTTCATGTCATGTGTAATCGCAACATCGGTGACTGAAAGATGTTTGTTCATCTCAACAATCAGATCATTTATCGCAGCTGCCATAATGGGGTCAAGCCCTGTTGTTGGTTCATCGTATAAAAGTATTTCCGGTTCATGCGCAATAGCCCTTGCCAGTCCAACCCTTTTTTTCATGCCTCCTGACAGTTCAGCCGGCATCAGGTCCTCAATCCCCGGAAGTCCTACCATGCTTAGCTTTTCTCCTGCAAGCGCTTTTATGTCTTTCAGGCTCATTTGCTTGTGTCTGATCAGTGCGAAGCCCACATTTTCCCATACGCTCATTGAATCAAAAAGGGCTGCCATCTGGAAAAGCATACCAAATTTTTTCCTAACTTCATAGAGTTCATGTTCTTTTAAGGAAGTTATATCAATGCCCTCTATCAGGATCTTTCCGTCATCAGGCTTTAAAATGCCGATTATATGTTTTAGAAGCACGCTTTTGCCTGATCCGCTACCTCCGATAACAACCATGCTCTCACCTTTTTCTATCTTAAGGTTTACGCCTCTGAGCACATGGTTCTTACCGAAAGATTTATGAAGATTTATTATTTCGATCATTTAAACAACCACGCAGAAAGAAAATAGTCAGATATTAAAATAGTCATGGAAGACAGGACAACCGCTCCTGTCGTTGCCTTTCCAACACCCTCTGCACCTCCTCTTGTATAAAAACCCTTATAGCAGCTTATAAGAGAGATGCTTGCGCCGAAAAAACCGGATTTTATCATTCCGTTAAAAATATCGCTCACCTCCAGGAAATCCCATGTCCTTTTCCAGTAGACTATGGAACTTGTCCCGAAAAGTCCTACGGTCACAAAATACCCGCCTATTATACCTGTTACAGCAGCGATCAAAGAGAGTGCGGGCAGCATGAAAAACCCCGCAATAAATCTCGGTACGATGAGATATTTAATTGGATTCGTAGCCAGTGTCTCGAGTGCATCTATCTGCTCTGTCACTCTCATGGTTCCCAGTTCTGCTGCCATTGATGCGCCTGCTCTGCCTGCGACAATAAGTCCTGTAAGGACAGGGCCGAGTTCCCTTGTCATGGACAGGGCAACAACAGTCCCGACAAGCGCCTCTGCACCGAACCTCTTAAAACCTGTAAACGTCTGATGGGCAAAGACCATTCCTGTAAAAACAGCAGTTATAAGTACGACAGGTACAGATCGTACGCCAATCTCAAGCATTTGTTTGAAGGTATTTCTCACTTCATAGGGAGGAAGCAACATCTGCCTGACAGTTAAAGAAAGGAGTATCAATATCCTGCCAAGTTCCTCTGAGAAACGTATAATTGTCCTTCCTATAAGTTCAATGAGTCTCAACATATCTTCTCTTTGATCTGCCTCCCAGTGTTGTCAGGATCTCATACGATATTGTATTTGAGCGAAATGCAAGCTCTTCAGCTGTTATTGATTCATTGCCCTGTCTGCCGATTATTACAACTTCATCATCTTCTTTGACTCCCTTAACATCTGTAAGGTCAGTCATAGTCAGGTCCATGCATACCCTGCCTATAACAGGGACCCGTTTCCCATTTACAAGCACCTCTGCATTATTCGAAAACAGCCTGTTATATCCGTCAGCATATCCTAAAGGAATCACACCTATCCTGCTCGGTCTCTTTGTAATAAAAGTTCTGCCATAACTTATTGGAGTACCTGAAGGTACATTTCTGATGGAAAGAATCCTGGTTTTGATTGACATCGCAGGGGACAGTTTTAAATCAGCAGACATCCCTGTTTTTCTTAGTTTAGCAACGACTGGCGGAGAATTTTCCTTTTGATTAAAGGGAGAATATCCATAAAGCATCAGTCCGGGTCTTACTGCATCGAGATGCGCTTCCTGAAAGCTCAGGATGGCTGCGCTGTTCGCTATATGAGAAAAGATTCTTCTCTTTAATTTCTCATAGACTGCTTCTCTTATTTCATTAAATCGTTCAAGCTGAAATTTTGCATAAGTCCTGTCTGAGAGGTCGGCTTCTGAGAAATGGCTTAACAGACCTGTTATTTCGAGTCCGTGCATGTCTGATATCTTCATCAGATCCCTGATGACATTTTTTCCATGCAATCCCATCCTTCCCATACCGGTATCAACCTTAACATGAACCTTTAGCGGGATGTTTCTTTTTTTTGCTTCCTTTGATAGAGATAAGGCATTATCCATATCGTTGATAACAGGCATGAGGTTAAAATCAAATATTGATTTAACATCTTCCGTGTCAAATAAAACGATTATAGGGACAGTGATGCCGGCATCCCTGAGTTCAACAGCTTCGTTGATATACGCAACTGCAAGGTATGAGATTCCCTCTTTAAGGAGTCTTTTTGAAACTTCAACCGCACCGTGACCATAAGCATCAGCCTTCACCACGGCAATTACCGGACGGTTTCTGACAATCTTTCTTATAGCCTGAAGGTTTTGCCCTATAGCAGATAAAGTGATCTCTGCAACAGGCCCTCTAAGCACCTTCTTCTTTATCGGGTTTTTCCTTTTTTGCCTGCTTGTTGGATGATTCCTTATCCGGAGTTACATCGATTTCATCACTCTCTTTCACGCCCTTCTTAAAGTTCTTGATAGCCTGTCCTATACCGCTTCCGATCTGGGGAAGCCTTGTTGCACCAAAAAGAATAACAATGATGATTAAGATAATAATTAACTCCTGTGTCCCTAAACCAAACATAATCTACCCCCTTCTCTCTTAAAATCTTCCATAGTATTTATATTCACAAAAGACTTTCCTTCCCTATCTATGCTTCTTACCTCCTCTTCTTTTATATACAGCACATTTATTCTTTTCAGCAATTCCCTTAAACTCTTTCTCCCCTTCTTTATGCTATCCTCAATTTTGCCGGTAATTTTCTGTGAATAAATGCCAAAAAGCGGCTGGGGTCTGTTATCGAAAACAGGGATTAAAGCATCCCGCTTTCCGTCCCATTTATTAACCATATATTTTATAAGTATAACATTTACAAAAGGCATATCACATGCGGTCACAAAAACATCTGAGACATCCGGAGCGTTTAGCGCTGAATATATCCCTGTCATGGGCCCTCTGTGTTTAATTATATCACCAACCATTAGAGTACCGAGATAAAAATAGAGTTCAGGGCTATTGGTGCTTATCAGAACCCGGTTGAATATACCTTTCAAAAGTCTGACATTCGACTCAATAATCTTCGTACCGTTTATCTCAAGAAACCCTTTTAAAAAAGGTATCCTCCTATTTTCACCACCGGCTAAAATCAAGGCGTCCATTTGTAATTACCAATAACACATTATAACTTCTGCTTATGTCAATTTATGCTTATATATAATATCCTTTATAATAGTTTATTAAAAAAATACTTTCAATAAAAAACAAAACTTCTCTTACGCTGATTTATAAATTATGCTCAGGGGAGGTTCTCAATGTTAGATGCAAAGATAGGTTTTTCCTATAAAATAATTCAGAAGGTGTTGCAGAGATGTTTCACATATATTAAATGAATATCCTGTATAGATATATTGCTACCCTCGGCTTTATGGGACATATCCCTTTTGCCCCCGGCACTTTTGGAACTTTAGCTGCATTTGCAGTATACATTCTTCTAAAGCCATCTGATTTTTTGCAAATCATCATATTGATCCTTATCATACCAATTGGGATAATCTCTGCTGGGCATACTGAGCGACTGCTGAATGAAAAAGACAGCAGGCATATCGTCATTGATGAGTTCTGCGGATATTTCTCTTCAACACTCTTTATTCCATTCAGCATGGGTCATGCAGTTGCAGCCTTTTTTTTATTCAGAGTTTTCGATATACTAAAACCGTTTCCGATTAGAAAAATCGAAACTGCCTTCAGTGGAGGAAAAGGCATAATGGCAGATGATATTATGGCTGCTATATATACAAATCTTATTTTACAGATATGGGTTTATATCAACTGAGATGCCATGAACCTCAGATGCTTTATAGCAATAGGGATGTCTGATCCCATAAAAAAGGAGATTGGGAAACTGCTGGATATTATGCAAAAACATGATGTTGATATAAAATGGGCAGCTCCGGAAAATATTCATCTGACCCTTAAGTTTCTTGGCAGCACACCTGATGCTTTATTGCCTGATATCCGTGAATCCCTCTCAAAGATTCTATCGTCTTATAAACCGTTTTATATTAGAATATATGGTACAGGAGTATTTCCAAACAGGAAATATCCACGGGTAATATGGACAGGGATTGACGATTCAGAGATATTGAATAAAATGAAAGGTGATATTGAACAGGCAATGGCATTATTTGGCTTTCAGAAAGAAGACAGGGAATTTAACCCCCATCTCACACTTGGAAGGGTTCGCTCTTCAAAAGGTGTCATGAATATAGTGAATGAGCTTGATAATTACAAAACCATGGAATTTGGAATGTTGCATGTCGACCATATCAAACTCATGAAGAGTGATTTAAAACCAAAAGGCGCAGTGTATACCTGCCTGAATGATATTCCGTTAATGAAATAAAAATGTCATAAGAATATGGAGGAAAGATGACGAATAAAGATAAAACAGACAAAACCAGGGCTATTGAGATGGCTATCTCACAGATCGAAAAAAGTTTCGGAAAAGGTTCAATTATGCGTCTTGGCGCAGAAGGAACCGCAGAAGGGATTCAGGTTATATCTACAGGCTCCCTAACGCTTGATATTGCAACCGGAATAGGAGGTTTTCCAAGAGGAAGGGTTATAGAAATATACGGTCCTGAATCATCAGGGAAAACCACCCTTGCGTTAGGCGCTATTGCACAGGCACAGGCAGCCGGGGGCACAGCAGCTTTTATAGATGCTGAACATGCGCTTGATGTTAATTATGCCCAAAAACTCGGAGTTAAAATTGAAGACCTTCTCGTCTCACAACCAGACACTGGTGAACAGGCGCTTGAAGTCACTGAGGTTCTTGTCAGAAGCGGCGCTGTAGATGTAATAGCAATAGATTCGGTTGCTGCACTTGTCCCAAGGGCAGAAATAGAGGGGGAGATGGGTGATTCCCTGCCGGGACTGCAGGCAAGGCTTATGAGTCAGGCATTGAGAAAGCTCACTGCAGCAATATCAAAGTCTCTCACAACTGTCATCTTTATCAATCAGTTACGAATGAAGATAGGCGTTATGTTCGGCAGCCCTGAGACAACAACAGGCGGAAATGCGCTGAAGTTCTACTCTTCCATGAGACTGGATATAAGAAGGATAGAAAGCCTTAAAGAAAATCAGGAGACTATAGGAGGAAGGGTAAGGGTCAAGGTTGTAAAGAACAAGGTAGCTCCACCGTTCAGGCAGGCTGAGTTTGATATATATTTCAATGAGGGAATTTCAAGGGTTGGAGAACTTGTAGATCTCGGAGTTGAAAAATCGATTATCGAAAAATCAGGTGCATGGTACAGTTACGGAAGCAACAGAATCGGTCAGGGGCGTGAAAACGTAAAGGAATTTTTAAAAGCCAATGCAGATACCGCAAAAGAAATTGAGAATAAAATCATTGAGGCCTTTAATCTAAGGAGGTAGTTATGGATATCAATGAACTATTAAAAAAAGCATCCGCATTGCAGGCTTCTGACCTTCACATAAAAGTCGGTTCACCGCCGGTATTAAGGATTTTCGGTGAGCTAATCCCGCTTACTTCAGAGAAAAGACTTGCCCACGAAGATGCGATGAAAATCGCCCTGGCTGTCATGACACCAGGTCAGACTGAAATATTCAAAAAGAAGAATGACATGGACCTTGCCTATAGCGTCCCCGGTCTTGGAAGGTACAGATGCAATGTGTTTATGCAGAGGGGCACGGTTGGGCTTGTTTTCAGGGTCATCCCTGTGAAAATACCTACCATTGATGAGTTGAATCTTCCCGAGGTTATAAAGAAACTTTCTATGGAACAAAGGGGGCTGATAATCGTTACCGGGACTACCGGTAGCGGAAAGTCCTCAACCCTTGCTGCGATGATAGACTTAATGAACACCATGAGGACCGAGCATATAATGACTATCGAAGACCCCATAGAATACCTTCACAGGGATAAGAAATGCATTATAAACCAGAGAGAGATAGGAAGCGATACCGAATCCTTCAGTAAGGCCCTCAGGCAGGCCCTCAGGCAGGATCCGGATATTATACTTGTTGGAGAAATGCGTGACTTTGAAACAATTCAGACATCCCTTATTGCTGCAGAAACAGGACACCTTGTTTTAAGCACCCTCCATACTATAGATGCTACCGAAACGGTAAACAGGATTATTTCTGTTTTCCCTCCATATCAGCACAAGCAGGTTCGCATGCAGTTGTCATCAGTGCTCAGAGGGATTATATCTATGCGGCTTATGCCGAGGGCAGACGGGAAAGGCAGGGTTCCTGCCGTTGAAGTACTGATAGCTACCGCAACCATAAAAGATTGCATTCTTGATCCGGACAAGACCAAGATGATTCCTGATGTTATTGAACAGGGAGCCATACACTATGGCATGCAGACCTTTGATCAGTCTCTCCTGAACCTCTATAAATCAGGCCTCATTACCTACGAAGAGGCACTGAGAAGAGCCACAAATCCTGACGATTTTGTTCTTAAGGTTAAGGGCATTCAGTCCACAAGTGAACTTTCCCTTGAAGACCAGTTCGCCATTAGGCCTGATAAACCCGATGATAAGGATAAGATGAAAATTGAAAGGTTTGCCAAATAGAGCAAGGCAATATGCCCTGAAACTGCTGAGTTACAGGGGAAGAAGCGAAAAGGAACTCGAAGAACGGCTGTTAAAAAAGGGGATCACAAAAACCATGGTTTCTTCGACAATAAACGAACTGAGAGCAATAGGATTTGTTGATGATATGGCCTTAGCTGAAGCGTTAAAAAGAGAGGCATTAACAACAAAAATGCTTAGTCAGAACGGAGCAAAGAGATATATGCAGACCAGGGGTATACCCAGAGATATTGTTGATGTGGTATTTTATCACGATGAAAACAAGGATTTTGACAATGCCCTGAGATTCGCAGGTAAAAAGCTCAAGTCTTTGAATCATTATCCCTCAGAGATTGTAAAGCGAAGATTGTACAATCTCCTTTTAAGGAGAGGATACTCTGCAGAAACAATCATGAAAGTATTAAAAGATATATCCAATAAGGAGGAATAAAAAAATGAAAAAAGCCTTACTTTTGATCTTGGTTTTATCTTTCCTGTTACAGGTCGGTTGTACAAAGTCCATCAGATACACAGAAGAGGAGATAAAGGCCTATCCGGCCAACGTACAGGACAATATAAGGAAAGCACAGATTGATCTTGGAATGAAACCCGAGCAGGTAAGGTATGCATGGGGGTCTCCTGATTCAATAAAAATCCTTGACCCGTTTGAAGGCAAGGCACGGGAAGAATGGATGTATTCGTCGGTTTTGGGCGTTGTCGGCACCAAAATCCTTCTTTTCTATGACGGCAAATTGATTTATATCAAATAATTGTTCGTCTGATTAAGAAGAAAAAATGACAAGTGCAGAAATAAGAGCCGCATTTTTAGACTATTTTAAATCCCGGGATCATACCTTAGTTCAGAGCTCTCCCCTGATTCCATGGAATGACCCTACCCTGATCTTTGTTAATGCCGGCATGGTCCAGTTCAAAAAGACTTTTTTAGGTGAGGAAAAAAGGAATTATAGCCGCGCGGTTTCCTGTCAGAAATGCATGAGGGCAGGAGGCAAACAAAGTGATCTTGAGAACGTCGGACATACTTCACGGCATCACACTTTTTTTGAGATGCTCGGCAATTTCTCCTTTGGTGACTATTTTAAGAAAGATGCGATACTTTTCGGATGGGATCTTTTAACCGGATGCTTCAAGCTGCCAAAGGATAAACTCTACGTCTCTGTCTATGAGCAGGATGACGAAGCAGCAGAACTCTGGTCAAATCTGGTCGGCCTTTCTGATGAAAAGATCGTAAGGCTCGGCGCAAAAGATAACTTCTGGCAGATGGGCGATACAGGGCCATGCGGACCCTGTTCTGAAATAATCATAGACCAGGGCAGCCATTTAGGGTGCGGCAAACCTGGCTGCGCTGTCGGATGTGACTGTGACAGGTTTCTTGAACTCTGGAACCTTGTCTTCATGCAGTATAACCGGAATGAAAACGGAGATCTTACGCCCCTTCCAAAACCGAGCATTGATACAGGAATGGGGCTCGAACGAATCAGCGCAGTGCTTCAGGGGAAGATAACTAATTTTGATACAGACCTTTTTGAGCCGATCATAAAAGATATCTCCTCCCTTGCAAATATACAGTATGGTTCATCACATGATCAGGATACGTCCATGAGGGTCATTGCCGATCATATGCGCGCAAGCATATTCATGCTGTCGGAAGGCTGCGTGCCCTCTAATGAAGGAAGGGGTTATGTGCTCAGGAGGATCATCCGTAGGGCTTCAAGACACGCAAAACTGCTGAATATTCATGAGCCATGTCTTTATCGTTTTACCGGTTCAGTCATAGCGGCGATTGGAGATGTTTATCCCGAAATAGTTAAAGAGAAGAACAGAAATGAAAAACTTTTACAGATAGAAGAAGAGAATTTTCACAGAACAATCGAGACTTCCATGAATCTATTCGATGATATTATAACAAAATCAAAAAAAGACGGACTTCTGATAATCCCGGGAGAGGAAGTTGCAAGGCTTCAGCAAACCCACGGACTGCCTCTTGATTTTGCAAAAGATATCGCGATGGATGCGGGCCTTATAATTGATGAAGAAGCCTTTCATAAAGAGATGGCGTCACATCGTGATAAGTCAAAGGTGATTACGGGAAAAGGTGAGTCTGTTATAGAATTTATTGCGCATGGTGAAGCTATAGCGGGAACAATGTTTGCAGGATATGATAATACCTCAATAACTGATGCTGTCGCAATATCCCTTTCAAAAGACGGCAAGCAGGTTGAAACACTTGGAGAAGGTGAAGAAGGCATCATTGTTCTCGACAAGACACCTTTTTATGGAGAATCAGGCGGTCAGATGGGAGATATGGGTCTAATGCTATCAAAAACCGCCTCAATAAATGTTATCGATACTAAAAAACCTGCTCCTGATCTTTATCTACACAAAGTGAAAATCAGAAAGGGCACAATAAAAAAAGGCGACAAAGTTACCTGTACTGTCGATGAACCATCAAGAAAAGCCACCATGAGAAACCATACCGCTACCCATCTTCTCCATAAAGCGTTGCGGATGGTACTCGGTGAGCATGTCAAACAGTCGGGCTCTGTTGTCGACTCTGAAAGGCTCAGATTTGATTTTACGCATTTCAATGCAATGCAGGACGATGAGATTAAGAGAGTTGAAGATATTATCAACGAAAAGATACTCGAAGATCTCCCTGTCAGAACCGACATTATGAATATTGAAGAAGCAACAAGATCAGGTGCAGTTGCCCTATTCGATGAAAAATATGGTGAGACTGTCAGGGTTGTCTCTGTGGGAGATTTCAGCAAGGAACTCTGTGGTGGTACGCACTGTAAGGCTACAGGCGAGATCGGAATCTGCATGGTCCTTTCCGAAGGAAGCGTTGCATCAGGCATACGGAGGATTGAAGCTCTCACCGGAAGAAACGCTCTTGAGTATCTGCGCAGCAAGAAACAGGAGCTTAATGAAATCAAAGGATTATTAAAAACAGAATCACCTGCCGAAAAGATAGAAAAACTTATTCAGGATACGAAATCACTGGAAAAGGAAATACAGAAACTGAAAACAGGCTCCTCCAGAGATATGATATCTGACGCGTTGAACCATGCACAGGATCTTGACGGCGTTAAGATAGTTAACATACGCCAGGATGGTCTCAATCCGAACGAACTGCGTCTCCTGGCCGATAATGTCAGGGACCGCCTGAAATCAGGCATCATTGTTCTATCATCTGTCATTGACAGCCAGGCTGCCATTGTCTGCATGATAACACAGGATCTTGCAAAAAAATACAGCGCTGGAGAGATAGTCAAAAACATTTCAAAACTTGCCGGCGGAAAAGGCGGAGGAAAACCTGATATGGCACAGGGTGGTACAAAAGAGATCGAAAAACTGGATGCTGCGCTTGAATCGCTGCATGAAATAGTAAAAAAGGCAACTCTCAATTAAAAGGAGTCTAAAGTGAAAAAGTTATTTTTCCTGTTTCTGTGTATTTCAGTGTTGTCCGTTGTATCTTCATACGCAGGATTGTTTGATGACGTAATGAAGGGCTTAAACAGTCCTCCTGCCTCGTCAGACGACAGCACTATAGCATCAGGCCTGAAAGAAGCTCTTTCTATCGGTACTGATAATGCTGTAAAAAGCGTTTCACAGACAGACGGTTATTTCGGCAACCAAATGATTAAAATTCTTATGCCCAAAAAAATCCAGAATGTCGCAGAGGTTCTCAAGAAAATAGGATACGAGCAGCAGGTTGATGATTTCATACTCAGCATGAACCGTGCAGCAGAAAAAGCAGCCCCAATGGCAGCCTCTTTCTTC
>Ga0315273_10002097_pt1 | contig 23307 bp, 22 predicted proteins | sample YL17G02_0_MG_FD_205753 | JGI IMG/M metagenome (GOLD analysis project Ga0315273, IMG submission 205753) | Sediment microbial communities from Yellowstone Lake, YNP, Wyoming, USA - YL17G02_0 | ecosystem: Environmental > Aquatic > Freshwater > Lake > Sediment | place: USA: Wyoming | collected...
CGCCTCGCCAAGCTGAGCTGGGTCAAGCTCCTCCGCGGCACGCAGCTCTCGGCGGAGCTCGAGCGCCTGCAGCGGCAACTCGAGCGGCTGAAGGACGATACGTCGGACGAGGAGATCTGGAAGCGGGTAGAGCTCGCGCGCCACCAGGACAGGCCGTATACGCTCGACTACGTCGAACGTATTCTCGACGACTTCTTCGAGTTGCACGGCGATCGTGGCCGGATGGACGATCATGCGATCGTGGCCGGGATTGGCAAGCTCGAGGGGCGCACGATTGCGCTGCTCGGGCATCAGAAGGGACGCGATCTAAAGGAGCGGACGAAGCGCAATTTCGGGATGGCCTATCCGGAGGGGTACCGCAAGGCGATCCGCGTGATGGAGCTTGCCGAGCGGCACGGGTTCCCTCTCGTCACGCTCGTCGATACGCCGGGCGCCTTCCCGGGCATCGCGGCCGAACAGCACGGCCAGGGCGGCGCTATCGCGCGCTCTCAGGCCGCGATGATCCGGCTTGGTGTGCCGACCGTGTCCGTCGTGATCGGGGAGGGCGGATCGGGTGGTGCGATCGCGATCGCGGTGGCCGATCGCGTGTTGATGCAGGAGAACGCCATCTACTCGGTCATTTCCCCCGAGGGCTGTGCTGCGATCCTCTGGCGTGACGCGTCCCAGGCGAAGAAGGCGGCGTCTGCCTTCCGGCTCGACGCGGCGCACTGCCTCGATCTCGGAGTGATCGAGGGGATCGTTCCCGAGCCGGAGGGCGGCGCCCAGGCCGATGTCGAGCTCGCGGCCATGCTCCTCCGCGATTCGGTCATCGCGCATCTGCGCGAGCTGGATGGCACTCCGCCCGACGCGCTTCGAAGAACCCGGCGTGCGAAGTTCCGCGCGATGGGCGTTTTCGCGTAATTCTCATCTCTCCACACTTTCCACAGGCTTATCCCCGGTGCGAATAACGCTTCGAGCAGGGATTTTCTCCGATGTATGTCGAGAAAGTTAAGAGCTCGGATCACCATGGATCCGTCGTTCGTGAGTTCGATGGCGCTCATGTAGGCCGCCCGCGCCTCGTCCAGGCGGTCGAGCCGACGCAGGAGGTCGGCGCGCGCGGAGTCATAGTGGCGGTACCCATCGAGCCCGGGGATCGCCTCGACACGACCTTCGCCTCCGACGCTGATGCGAGCTCGCGGCCCTGCACGTTCGGGTCGGCCTTGCCCATCTCGTCGAACAGTGTGATCCAGAGGGGCATCGACTCGGCCCGGAGCCGGGCCGACTCGTCGTTGACGATTTCACCATGACGACGAACGATGTGCGCGAAAATCGACACCGTCTCAGTTCGCCGTCATCCGGTCGAGGAGCAGGGCGGCCCCGGCCTTGTCGAGCATCTCGTTCAGGTTGCCGCACTTCGGGCTCTGAACGCATGAGGGACAACCACTCGTGCACGGACAGCCGCGGAGCAGGTCAGCGGTATCCGCCACCCAGCCGGCGAAGCACTCGAAGCCCCTCTCGGTGATGCCGACCCCGCCGGCGTGCCCGTCGTAGACGAAGACGGTCGGCAGCCCGGTCTGGAATTGGAGGTTCGTCGAGAGGCCACCGATGTCCCAGCGGTCGCACATCGCCCACAAGGGCAGGAGCGAGATGAGGGCGTGCTCGGCTGCGTGGAGTGCCCCGAGAAGCTTCGGCATCTCCTCGAGCCCCTCGAGGAGGCGCCCGTCAGGGCAGAACCAGACTGCGTCGGTCTCGAATGTCACCTCGGGCAGGCTCAGCGGGACGACAGTGAGCGTCGAGCCGTCGCGAATCGCCTTCCTCTGGAAGGCGACCACCTGCTCGGTCACCGAGACGCGGCCGAACCGGAGCTCGACGCCGGCGACGTGAGCAGTACGAAGCGAGCGCTCGATCGCCGTCTGGGTCTCCTTCTTGACCTGCGTATACCAGTCCACCCGGGCGGGCTCGACGACGGCCGTTCGCGTCGCCTCGTCGAGCACCAGAACGAGATACTGCTCGCCGAGATGGAGGTAGACCGCTCCCTCGTGGACGGTGGAGTAGGCGCGCTCGCGCTCGGCGAGGCCGAGGATCGAGCCGGTTGTGCTGTCGACGATTGTGAAGGAGTCCCGGTTGCCGGAGCGGAGCGAGAATCGTGCCGCCGGAGTATCACGCCCCCTCCAGACGAACCCTGCCGGTGTGCTCTCGAGCTCGGGGAGCCGCGCCGCCCGCTCGAGAGCCTCGGGGCCCAGCGTCTCTCGATCCGAGTCGGACAGCGGCCCTTCGTAGGCCGCCGCATAGACGTGCGGGTCGAGAATGCGGGGGTTCGCGTGGTCGAGCCGCGTCGCCTCGACGCGACGGTTGAGCAGCGCCTCGGGCTCTCGCATGAAGAACTGGTCGAGTGCGTCCTCGCTCGCCACGAGCACCGCGAGGCCGTGGCCGCGGCGCCCGGCTCGGCCCCACTGCTGGCGGAGCGATGCGACCGTGCCGGGGAATCCGACCGAGATCGCGCAGTCGAGGGCACCGATATCGATGCCGAGCTCGAGCGCGTCCGTTGCGGCTACGCCCAGGAGCTCGCCGTCCATCAGGCGCCGCTCGATCTCGCGCCGTTGCGCCGGCGTGTAGCCGGCCCGGTAGGGCGCGAGTCGCGCCGCGGTGGCGGTGTCGACACGATCTGCCGTGAAACGGTGGATGAGCTCGGCCGCCTTGCGGCTCTTGGCGAAGCAGATCGTGCGCAGCCCCCGGGACACGAGCCCGGCCATCAGGAGCGACGCCTCCGAGAGCGCGCTGGCACGAACACCGAGCTCCGGGTCGAGGAGCTCAGGATTCCAGAGCACGACGTCGCGCTCGGCCCGGGCCGAGGTGTCCGTCTCGACGACGGTGGCCGCCTGCCCGGTGAGCGCGAGCGCGAGCTCGCCGGAGTTCGAGATCGTGGCTGAGGCCAGGAGGAACACGGGCTCTGCGCCATAAGCGCGGGCCAGCCGCCGCAGCCGCCGGAGCACGTTCCCGACGTGAGAGCCGAAGACGCCGCGATAGACGTGGGCTTCGTCGACGACGACATAGCGCAGGTTGTGGAGCATGTCGCCCCAGCGGTCGTGATGCGGCAGGATGCCGACGTGCAGCATGTCGGGGTTCGTCAGGATCACGTTCGCCGACCGCCGGATCTGCGCCCGCCGCTCGGTCTCCGTGTCTCCGTCGTAGATCGCTGGACTGACACCCTTGAGGCGGAAGCGGGCGAGGCTCCCCGCCTGATCCTGGGTCAGCGCCTTCGTGGGGTAGAGATAGAGCGCGCGAGAGGTTGGCTGCCGCACGAGCGCGTCGAGGACGGGCAGGTTGAAGGCGAGTGATTTCCCGGACGCGGTGCCGGTCGTGACGATGACGTTCTCGCCGCGGGCTGCTGCCTCCCACGTCTCCGCCTGATGGGTGTACAGGCCGGCGATTCCACTGCGCGTCAGAGCTTCCTCGACACGAGGGTCGAGGCCGGGCGGGAGGGGCTCGAGCCGTGCTGCTCTCGGAGGCTCCGTGGTGCGGAATGCGAGCTCCTCACCCGTGACCAGGTCATCCCAGGCGCGTGTCACCCCTGGAGGTCGAGATACGGGGCGAACGTTCGCGCGTAGCGGCTCTTGCCGTGAGGGCCGATGAGCGTCTCCTTCGCTTCGCCGTTCGCGAACAGGATCACCGTCGGGATCGAGAGGATGCCGTACCGGGACGGTGTACCGAGGTTGACGTCGATGTCGAGCTTGACGAGACGGACACGACCGCCCGCCTCCGCTGTGATCTCGGTCAGTGCCGGCTCGATCGCCTTGCACGGCCGGCACCAGGGCGCTCCGAACTCGACGATCACCGGGATCTCGCTCGCGAGGACATCGTCGGCGAACGTCGCATCCGTGACCTCGTCCATCCCGCAAGTGTAGGGACGAGACGGATCTCGTCCCGCTTGCTCTCCCGTCAGGGCGCTACAGTCGCCCGCGGAGGGCCCGGTAGCGCAGGGCCGGCACCTGGAGCATGGCCTCGACGACGATCGAACCGTCCATCTTGGACTCGCCGACCCGCCGGTCGACGAACGTGATCGGGATCTCGACCACGCTGAATCCGGCCCGCAGCGCGCGGTAGGTCGTCTCGATCTGAAAGCCGTACCCCTTTGCCGCGATCGCATCGAGATCGATCTGTTCGAGTACCGCTCTCCGAAAGCACTTGAACCCGCCGGTGAGGTCTCTCACCCCGACACCGAGGATCGCGCGGGCGTAGAGACTGCCACTACGTGAGACGAACGTGCGGCCGGCGCCCCAGTTGACGGTGCCACCGCCCTTCACCCAGCGCGAGCCGAGCGTGAGATCCGTGCCGTCCTCTCCTGAAGCGATCAGCCTGGGCACGTCTTTCGGGTCGTGCGAGAAGTCACAGTCGATCTCGAGCACGAGCTCGGCGCCCGCCGCGAGGGCGCGCCTGAACCCGGCGATGTAGGCCGGACCGAGTCCGGCCTTGCCGGGGCGGTGCAGCACTTCGACCCACGCGAGCTCGACCGCGAGAGCATCTGCCGCCTGCCCTGTGCCGTCGGGCGAGTTGTCGTCGATCACGAGAACCCTGTCCCGCTCGGTGTCGAGCTGCTCACCAAGCGCCCGCACCATCGGCTCGAGATTCTCTCGCTCGTTGTAGGTCGGGAGACACACCATTGCACGCATAGTCCGATCTTACGATGCGAGCATCGGCCAATCTTGTCCATCCCGTCGTCCCTATGATCGGGGAATGGTCGCGGCGCTCCCTCGCAACGGCGATCTGGCCGATCGGTTCGACCGGTTGGCGGACCTGTCGGAGATTCTGGGCGAGCAGTCGTTCCGCGTCGGCGCATACCGGCGCGCGGCGGTACGCATCCGTGACACTGCGTCCTCTGTCGCCGAGCTCGCGCTTGCAGGTAAGGCCAAGGAGCTGCCGGACATCGGCAAGACGATCGAGGCGAAGATCGTGGAGGTCGTCGAGACGGGGGACATGGAGGCTCTTGCGAAGCGTCGCACCGAGGTCCCGGGTGAGGTCTCCTCGTTCATGCGGCTGCCAGGGCTTGGTCCGAAAACAGCGGCACGGATCTGGAGGGAGCTCGGCGTCACGACACTCGCCGAGCTGAAGGCCGCCGCCGAGGGCGAACGGCTCAGGACCCTGCCAGGGATGGGTGCCGCGACCGAGGCGAAGATCCTGAAGGCGCTCGCCGAAGGGCAGGGCGCCGTCGAGCCCCGACGGGGTTTGCTCGGAGTGGGGCTCCCTGTCGTGCGGGAAGTCGTCGAGTCGCTGCGGGCGCACCCCGCCGCGGTCGATGTCTCGGAGGCCGGCAGCACGCGTCGCCGCCGCGAGTCGTTTCGCGACCTCGACGTGATCGCGACCGCCACCGATCCGGCTGCGCTGACCGCGTACTTCGTGGGGTTGCCCTGGGTGCTCGATGTCGTCGCCCACGGCGACACGAAGGCGACAGTGATCAGCAAGCAAGGCCTGCGCCTCGATCTCCGCGTCGTCCCGCCCGAGAGCTACGGCGATCTGCTCCAGCACTTCACCGGCTCGAAGGAGCACAACGTGGCCCTCCGAGAGCAGGCCCAGCGGAGGGGGCTCTCGGTCTCCGAGTACGGAGTCACCGTGGTCGAGACGGGCGAGACGCGGACGTTTCGTGACGAGGGGTCGCTCTACGCGTTCCTCGGCTACAGCTTCATCCCGCCGGAGCTACGCGAGAACGGCGGCGAGCTCGAGGCGGCGCGAGACGGGACGCTGCCGCGGCTCGTCGAGCTCGGCGACCTCCGCGGCGAGATGCACTGTCATTCGATCTGGTCGGCGGACGGCAAGGCGACGATCGAGGAGATGGCCCACGCAGCCGCCGCCCGCGGCTACGAGTTCCTCTGCCTCACCGATCACTCGCACTACCTCCGGGACGGGAAGATCGAGGACCAGTGGCGCGAGATCGACGAGGTGAACGCCCGTCTCGAGTCGTTCCGCGTGCTGCGAGGCATCGAGGCGAACATCACCGCCAGGGGGACGGTCGACGTGGCGGACGAGGTGCTCGCGGAGCTCGACTGGGTCGTGGCGTCACTGCACACCTCGCTCGACCGGAGCCCGACCGAGAGGGTCCTCGCCGCGGTCGACAACCCACACGTCGACTGCATCGGGCACCTGACCGGCCGCCGGATCTCACGGCGCCCGGGAGCCGAGCTCGATCTCGACAGGGTCGTCGGCCGCGCCGTGGAGACCGGCACTGCTATCGAGATCAACAGCCAGCCCGACCGGCTCGACATGCGCGACGCCCACGCACGACTTGCGGGTGCGGCGGGGGTGTTGATCCCGGTTACGACCGATGCTCATGCGACGGCATCGTTCGCATACGCCGAGCTCGGGATCGGTCAGGCGCGCCGCGCGTGGCTGACGAAGGAGCAGGTGCTGAACACGCGCACTTGGACAGAGATCGCTGAGGCCCGGGCGTGAGCACGTTTCGCGAAGATGGCGCCGCGGCTCTCGATTGGGTTGCTCGCTACCTCGAAACCGTGAGCGACCACCCGGTTCTGGCGCTCGTCGAGCCAGGCGCGATCAGGGCCGCGCTGCCTGCGTCGCCTCCAGACGAGGCAGAACCGTTCGCCGCCGTGCTGCGCGATCTGGACGAGATCCTGATGCCGGGGATCACGCACTGGCAGAGCCCGCGCTACTTCGCCTACTTCTCGGCGTCCGCGGCGGAGCCGGGGATCCTCGCCGAGCTCCTGATCGCTGGGCTCAACCAGGTGGGCATTCTCTGGCGGGCCTCGCCCGCGTTACAGGAGCTCGAGGAGGTGGCGCTCGACTGGCTGCGGCAGCTACTCGGCTTGCCCGATCCGCTTCACGGCCAGATCCAGGATGGGGCCTCCTCCGGTCTGATCACCGCGCTCGCCGCCGCCCGCGGCGCCACCCCGGATCGGAAAGTCGTTGTCTGTTCCGAGCACACCCACTCGTCGACGATGAAAGCGGCGCGTCTGCTCGAGCTAGAGGTCAGAGCGGCTCCCGTCGACGCCGCGTTCGCGCTCCGACCCGACGAGCTCGACCTCACCCGTGCCTGTGCGGTCGTCGCTACCGTCGGTACGACCTCGTCCACGGCCGTTGATCCGGTGGCCGCGATCGCCGATTGCGCTGCGGCTGAGGCCGTGTGGCTCCACGTCGATGCCGCCTATGCCGGTGCGGCGGCCGTGTGCCCGGAGTTCCGGCATCATTTCGCCGGCTGGGAGCGGGCCGATTCGATCGGCGTCAACCCACACAAGTGGCTGTTCACACCGATGGACTGCTCGGTGTTCTTCTGCCGCCGCCCGGACGACCTTCGCCGCGCCTTCAGTCTCGTGCCCGAGTACCTGCGGGTGAACGAGGACGTCGTCGGCCTGAGCGAGTACGCCTCGCCGCTCGGCAGGCGTTTCCGGGCGCTGAAGCTGTGGGCGACGCTGCGGTGCTTCGGGCGTGACGGGCTGCAGGCGATCATTCGTGAGCATGTGCGCCTCGCCGCACTCTTCGAGGAGTGGGTCGTTGCCGAGCCGGGGTGGGAGCTGTGCGCATCGCGGACCTTCTCGCTCGTGTGCTTCCGGAAGACCGGCAGCGATGAGGTGAACGCGGCGATCATGCAGCGCGTCAACGACAGCGGCGAGATCTTCCTCTCGCACACGAAGCTCGACGGCCGGTTCGTACTGCGACTCGCGATCGGCAACGTCCGCACGAGCGAAGCCGATGTGGCGCTCGCATGGGACATTCTGCGCCGCGAGGCCGCCGGGTGAGGCTTGTTCTCATAGGCCTTGTTGCCGGCATCTTCAGCTCGCTGTTCGGCGTTGGGGGCGGGATCGTGATCGTGCCGCTGCTGATCGTCGGGGCGGCCTTCGGCACGAAGGAGGCGACCGCGACCTCACTTGGGGCAATCGTGATCACGGCGCTCGCCGGCGTGACGCTCTACGCCGTGCGCGGAAAGGTCGATGTCGGCTACGCCGCCCTCGTCGGAATCCCGGCGATGGGAGGCGCGATCCTCGGTACGGCAGCCCAACAGCGGCTCTCGAGCCGGAACCTGGCGGTGGCGTTCGCCGTGCTCCTTGCAGCGTTGGGTGTCTGGTTGATCGCAGGATGAGCACGACGACGATCGTCCTCGCAATGGGCCTGGGAGTAATCGCCGGCGTGATGTCGGGGCTCTTCGGCGTCGGAGGTGGAATCCTCTTCGTACCGATGCTGGTTGCGCTTGGCCTCGGCCAGGTCGAGGCGGCCGCAACGTCGCTGCTCGCCGTCGTGCCGACCGCCGCCGTCGGAACCTGGAGGCAGGCGAGGTACGGCAATCTGAGACTGCGGCCGGCCCTCATGATCGGCGTGGCGTCGATCGTGGGCGTCGAGATCGGGGTGCAGATAGCGACGTCACTCCCCGAGCACGTCCTCCGCCGCCTGTTCGGCGTCTTGCTGATTGCCGTCGCGGTGCAGCTTGCGTGGCGTGCCGTCGGCAGCCGGGCGAGCTACCCTGAGAGTCGGTGAAGCGCGCCTCCCTCCTCTCGGTGCCCTTTCTGGTCGCCCTCGTTGTCTCTCTCGCCGCGGCCGCCCCGCAGCAGCCGGAGGCGCTTGCCACCGCGCTGATCTCGCGGGTGGTGCAACCGGGCGTCCCCGATCAGGTCTCCTTGTCGCTCGCTGCGCCCCCGCCCGCCGATCAGGCCGTGTCCGGCTACGTGTACCCGGACGACGGCTCGATCGTACGGATCGGCTCCGCCGACGCACGGGTCGTGGCCCAGCCAGGAGTCTCCTCGAGCGCCCAGAGTGGCGTTAGCGCGCTTGCGGTGGGGCTCTTTGGTGGCGAAATCACCGTCGACTCGCTCGACGTGCGTGCGAGTGTTGCTGCGGGAGTCGCGAACTCTTCCGCGAACGTCTCAGCCTCGTCGCTGACGGGCCTCATGGTGCTAGGGCAGCTCATCACCCCGTCGCCGAACACCGTCATCCCACTTGCAGACTGGGGAAGCCTCGAGCTGCTCGGCTCCATCGTCGAGACCGTGCAGGAGCCGCCCCGGTCGGCGAAGGCGACGGTCACCTCTCTCCGAGTGACGCTGAACGCAGACCATGGCGGCCTGCCGGCCGGGAGCACAATCGAGATCGGCACGGTCTCCACTTCTGCGACTGCAGCGCCGTCGCTGAGCACCCCGTCGCCGCCCGCGGGCCGAACGACGACGCCCACGGACCTCCCGGTGATTCCTGCGAACGCGCCCCGCGAGCCGGGGCAGCTGATTCCCGGGGCGCCTCCCGAGCTCGTGCGTCCTGCTCCCGAGGTGACGGCCCAGCTTTCGACCGGTGGTTACGTTTTCCCCGTCTACGGACCCGCCTCGTTCGGCGACACGTTCGGTGCTCCCCGCGCGGACGTCTCGGGTGGCTGGCACCACGGAGAGGACATCTTCTCCCCGCTCGGGACACCACTGCTTGCGGTCGCGGGCGGCACCGTCTTCTCAGTCGGCTGGAACGACATCGGTGGATGGCGCGTGTGGCTCCGCGATCGGGTCGGGAACGAGTTCTACTACGCCCATCTCTCCGCGTACTCGCCGCTTGCCGTCAACGGCCGGCAGGTCAAGGCCGGCGACGTGTTGGGGTTCATGGGGAAGACCGGAGACGCCGTGCTCTCAGCTGTGCATCTCCACTTCGAGATTCACCCCGTCTCGCTTCTCGCGCTCGGCTATGACGGAGCAGTCGCGCCATACCCGTTTCTGAACGCCTGGCGCCGTGCGCAGGATGTGTCGTTCGACGCCGGCCGGGCCTATCTGCCGCTCGACGGGCCAGCTTCGGCGCGAAGCGGTATTGCTCCTCCGGCCGGAGCCGTTCTGCTCGAGGCCGACGACATCTCGAGCGCGAGCGGGCTCACCCCGGGCGCGCTCGCAGCGACCCTCTCCGGCCGGGCCCCAAAGAGCCCGACCGGAGGACAGGACCGCTAACCGATCGATCGAGGCTGTGCCTCGCCCCTACGCGTCTGCGTCGGCTGTTTCGACTGCGTCTGCGACCGCTTCGGCGGCACCGTTCGCCGTCGCCGCGGCACCGTTCTCGGACTCGTCCGCCCCGGGGAGGTCGAAGCCGTCGAACGACTGCAGATCGTCGTCGCCGGCAACCTTGTCCATCAACCAGTCCCGCGTCTGCGGACCTGACCACGGGTTATAGAGCGCCCCGGCGATGAGGCCGGCGAGCAGCATTGCGTTGCGGCCCTTGTGGCCCTTCTTCTTGCCCTTCAGCGAACCCGCCGCCTTGCCGAAATCCTCGAGCGCCTTGCGGAGGTTCTCCTGCACCTTCGCGTCCGTCGCGAGGCGCGAAGCGGACTTGACGGCTCCGTCGTTCCTTGCTTCCTTCACGAGCGGGCCGTACAGCTTCTTCGCCGCGGAGAGCGCCTCTTTCAGGTCGTCGCGGAAGTCCTTGTCGTTCAGCGCGCGATCGAGATACGGCTTCAGCGTCTCGACCGTCGGCGCAACTCTGAGATCTTTCTTGGCCATCTTGGCCATCCTTTCCTCGTGCTACGGGAACAATGAAGTATGCCGACGCCGCGTCACCTACGATGGGTTGTACACATGCGCCGGGCAAAACGCATCCTGTTCGCCGCGTTCGCGGTTGTGTCGGGCCTCCTGTACGTCTGGATAGCCGCCGTTCGCGCGGTGCCGGGCGTCCGCCTTCGCAAGGAGGCCGCTAGACGGAGGTGAGGGAGCTCGCCATGATTCTTCGGCCTCACCCAAACTCCCTTCGCCCGTAGGCTGAGACGGTGCTCGCACCACCCCTCGTCCGTGGCTCCATCGTCACACGCTCGTTCGCGCTCGTCGTCGGGCTCTTCCTCTTCGCTCTCGGGATCGTGCTCCTGCTCGAGTCGGAGCTCGGCCTCTCACCCTGGGACGTGCTCAATCAGGGTGTCTCGGAGCTCACCGGTCTGTCGTTCGGCACGGCGAACATCATGATTGCTCTCGTCGTGCTCGTGCTCGCCTGGGTACTCGGCGCCCGCATCGGCCCCGGCACCGTGGCGAACGCGATCCTGATCGGCCTCATGGTCGACGGCCTGCTCGCGATCGATGCGCTCGACGCCCTGTCGGAGTCGCCGCTCACCGTTCGGATCATATTCATGGTCGGAGGCGTCCTGACGATCGGGATCGGCTCCGGCTTCTACATCGGCGCGGGACTCGGTGCGGGCCCGCGCGACTCGCTCATGCTCGTTGCCGCCCGCCGCTCGGGCGTGCGGATCGGGATCACCAGGGCGACGATCGAGATCGCGGTGACCGTGGTCGGATTTGGGCTCGGAGGCACCGTCGGGATCGGCACACTCGCGTTCGCGTTTGGAATCGGACCGGCCGTCGAGCTCTCGTTCTGGCTCCTTGAACACAGCCCGCTCGCGGACGCAGCCCCTGACGCGTCCCACGCGGCGTGATCGCTACTTCCCCTAACTGGGCCATTCCACCGTCGCCACGGCCGCTGATCCGGGGGAAGTCGTTAGCATCGGCGCCATGAAGGGACTGGTCTGTGCGGGGGGAGAGGCGACGCGGCTCGGCGAGCTGACGCGCGTCACGAACAAGCATCTGCTGCCGGTGGGAAGCTGGCCGATGGTCTACTACCCACTTCAGCTGCTCCAGCTCGCCGGGATCCGCGAGGTGCTCGTCGTGACGGGCAAGGGGCACGCCGGACAGATGATCGACCTGCTCGGCGACGGGCATCTGTCCGTCCGCGGCAGCGATGCACCGCTGCTCGAGCTCGACCTCACCTACAAGGTGCAGACACGCCCCGGCGGCATCGCCGAGGTGGTGGGCATGGCCGAAGACTTCGCTGCCGGTGAGCCACTCGTAGTGGTTCTCGGCGACAACATCTTCGAGTACTCGCATGCCGCCGAGATCGCCGCGTGGGGGGCGAGCGAGAGAGGCGCCCAGGTCTTCGTCAAGAACGTGCCCGACCCCGAAAACTTCGGGGTCGTGGTCTATGACGGCGCCGGCGCCGTCATAGACCTGGCCGAGAAGGCGGGAGTCGTCGATCTCCGCTACTCGGAGCCGCCGACGAGCGATGCGGTCGTCGGTCTCTACTGCTACCCGGCGGACGTCTTCGCTGTGATCGCGAGCCTCGAGCGGTCGAGTCGCGGCGAGCTGGAGATCACCGACGTCAACCGTGCCTACGCCCAGAGGGGCGCGTTGTCGGTCGTGCCGGTGCGCGGCTGGTGGGAGGACGCGGGCAAGCACTGGCAGCATCTCGCCGAGATCGGACGCACGATCGACGAGACAGGAGCCAACAAGTGAGCGTCGACGGGATCATGCGGATTCCGCTGAGGCGGTTCGAGGACGAGCGCGGCTGGTTCTGTGAGCTGCGTCGCGAGAGCCTCCTGCCGAAGCTCACCGTGCAGACGAACGTGTCGCTCTCGCGCCGAGGGGTCATCCGCGGCCTCCACTTCCACGAGCGTGGCCAGGACGACCTCTTCACCTGCCTGCAGGGAACGGCGCGTGTCGTCGTTCTCGACCGCGTCACGGGCGCCACCTACACCGAGGACATCGGTGACGAGAACCCTGTCGCGGTCTACATCCCTGGCCGTCATGCGCACGGCTTCGAGGCGCTCACAGACCTGCTGTTCGCCTACCACGTGACCGCGGAGTACGACCCGGCAGACCCCGACGAGCAGGGTATCCCCTGGGACGACCCTCGCGTGAAGGACCTATGGAGCACCCGGACACCGATTCTCTCCGCTCGGGACAGAGAGGCTTGATGTGGCTTGTCTAGCCGCCGCGTCCTGATCACGGGTGCAGGCGGCCAGCTCGGCGTCGCGCTCTCTACCGCCTTCGCTGCGGACGCGGTGCGTGCGCTGACGCGCGACGACTGGGACGTCAGGTTCTCTGCGCCCGAAACGCTCGCACGGCCGGAGCTCGTGCTGCACACGGCGGCGTGGACGAACGTGGACGGTGCCGAGGACGACCCGCAGGGCGCCGCCGAGGTGAACGTCGGTGGCACGGCTCACGCAGCGGAGCTCGGGGCACCGATCGTCGCGTACTCCTCCGACTACGTTTTCGACGGCCGCAAGGGAGCGCCATACGTCGAATCCGATAGCCCGAGCCCGCTCTCCGCTTATGGCTGGACGAAGCTCTACGGTGAGGCGGCGGCGGGCGAGAGAGCGTGGGTGGTGCGGAGCTCATGGCTCTTCGGCCCAACAGGCCATAACTTCGTTCGCACCATGCTGCGCCTCGGAGCCGAGCGCGACGAGGTAGCAGTCGTCGCCGATCAACGAGGCTGTCCCACCTACGTCGGGCATCTGGCGGCCGCGACGCGCGAGCTCGTCGACGCGACGGCTCCGTTCGGCGTCTGGCATCTCGCAGCTGCGGAAGACTGCACCTGGGCCGACCTGGCAGAGGCGATCTTCGAGGAGGCCGACCTCGACTGTCGGGTGCAACGGATCACGACGACGGAGTTCGGTGCTAGAGCTCCTCGCCCGCCGGTCTCGATTCTGCGCAGCGAGAAGGGTGCCCCGGAGCTCCCTCACTGGCGCGAAGGCCTGACAGAATGTCTCGCCGTGCTCAAACGAGCCCGATAGTCGTTGACGACCGGCGGCGCCAAGTGCGCCCTGTGACACTTTGCCACAAGTTGTGCGAACCGGGCGTCACCCGCTGGTAGGTGCGTGCTCTGACGGCGCCAAAATGCCAACAATTGGCCGTTGAGCAGCGGCTACCCTGTCCTAATGCGTGTGCTCGTCACCGGTGGCGCCGGGTTCATCGGCTCACACTTCGTGCGGCGACTCGCGGAGGGTGGCGCTGATGTCGTCGTCCTGGACAAGCTCACGTACGCGGGCAACCCGGCGAACCTCGACGGGATAGACCACGCATTCGTCAGGGGCGATATCGCCGACCCGGACGCGGTGGCGCGCGCGGCGGATGGCTGCGCCGCGATCGTCAACTTCGCAGCCGAGACCCACGTCGACCGCTCGATCCTCGGCCCGCAGGAGTTCGTTCACACGGACGTGCTCGGGACGATGTGCCTTCTCGAATGGGCGCGGGCGAATGACGCCCGCTTCGTTCAGGTCTCGACCGACGAGGTATACGGCGACCTCGAGGCGGGCGGCCGGGCGCGTGAGGGTGATCCGCTGCGACCGTCGAGCCCCTACAGCGCTGCCAAGGCCGGCGGCGACCTGCAAGTGCTCGCGTACGTCCGTACCTACGGCGTTCGCGCCTCGATCACCCGCGGTGCAAACACCTACGGCCCGAACCAGTACCCGGAGAAGCTCGTGCCGCTGTTCGTCACGAACGCGCTCGAGGGGGAGGCGCTGCCGGTCTACGGTGACGGGAAGCAGGTTCGGGAGTGGCTGCACGCCGAGGATCACTGTGCAGGCATCGAGCTCGTCCTTCACGAGGGCGTGCCCGGTGAGATCTACAACGTCGGCGGTGAGGATCACGAGAACATTGAGGTCACTCACCGTATCCTCGAGCTGACCGGTGGCGATCCGTCACTTGTCAGTCACGTCGAGGATCGCGCCGGCCATGACCGCCGCTACGCAGTCGATGACACGAAGCTTCGCGCGCTCGGCTGGTCGCCGGTGCACTCGTTCGGCGAGGGCGGTCTGACTGCCACCGTCGACTGGTACCGCAGCAACCGCGCCTGGTGGGAGCCGATCAAGTCGGGGGCGTATCGCACGTATTACGACCAGCAGTACGCAAACCGACTCAAGGCTTGAGCCGTCTAACCGAGAACACTTCGGTGAGGTATCCCATGCGGCTCGCGATCGTCCTCTGTCTTTCGCTCGCTCTTGCCGCTGCGGCGGCGGCGGCGAGCCCATCCGTGCCGCCAGAGCCGGGACAGTCCGCGCCTGCGGCAGCGCTGTCGGCACCGGTCTACGTGCTGTCGGGTGGTGGCTACGGTCACGGCGTCGGCCTCAATCAGTACGGTGCGTTCGGTCAGGCGAAGGCCGATCGAGGTTACCGCGAGATTCTGGGGTTCTACTACCCGGGCACGGAGCTCGCGAAGGCTCCCATTGCGAAGGTGCGCGTTCTCGTCGCCGACGGTCGTCCCTCGGCCAGGCTGGCATCGGTGGTTCCGTTTTCAGTCCGTGACGGCTCGGGACTGGTGACATCGCTTCCGGCGGGAGAGATCGCACTCACGCCCGATCTCGAGCTCGTTGTCGACGGAACGGCGAAGCCGCTGCCCGCTCCGCTCTCGTTCATGCCGGGGCACGGCGGGATCCTGACGCTGGACGGCAAGGGCTATCGCGGTGAACTTGCGGCAACGGTCGTGCAGGCGACTCTGCACAGGACATTGCAGATCATCGATGTCGTTGGCCTTGACGCGTATCTACTCGGCGTCCTCTCCGGGGAGATGCCGAAGGAATGGCCCGCGGCGGCCCTGCAGGCCCAGGCGGTTGCAGCCCGCTCGTACGCGCTCGCAGGCATCGTCAAGAACCGGCCCTTCGACCTCTACGCGGACACTCGTAGCCAGATGTACTACGGGGTTTCGGCGGAGTCACCGGCGACGACGGCGGCCGTCAAGGCGACGAGGGGTGAGATCCTCACCTACGGCGGCAAGGTGGCAACGACGTACTATTACTCGTCCTCAGGCGGTCGCACCGCATCGAGCGAGGACGTTTTCGGTGTCGTGACGCCCTACCTGCAGGCGCGCGACGATCCGTGGGACGCGCTCTCGCCATACCACCGCTGGGTGGCGCGCTCCTACACCGCGGCGTCGCTCGGACAGGCATTCGGGCTGTCTGCCCCGGTCGTCGACGTCGAGATCGTCCCGACGGCGTCGGGCCGCCCCGCTTCGGTCACGTTCGTCAAGAAGACCGGTGCCCGGGTGTTGCTGCGGGCAGCCGATGTGCGAGCCCGGCTCGGGCTACGGTCGACCGCTTTCCGGCTCGGCGTCCTACGGGTCGCCCGTGTCTCAGCCGCCACACCCGCGGGCACGCCGGTTGTCGTTTCCGGCCTTGCACGTGACGTCGAAGGACCCCTGCTCGAAAAGCTTGGCGCCACGGGTTTGTGGCTTCCGTCGGCCAAGATAGTGCCCGAGGAGGACGGCTCCTTCGGAGTCACCGTCAGACCAAAGGTGACAGCGACCTTTCGGCTCACGGCGGAGGGCCAGATTGGCCCTGCGTTGACGGTCACAGTCTCGCCCGGAGCTGCAGGAGCGTTGAAGTGACCGCAAAGGCAGCTGCTTCCGGCGTGGCCGTCGTTCTGTGTATCGGCTCTGCGATCTGCCTCGGTGGTGCCCGCAGCGCCGAGGCGGCCCGGTTCGCGGTTGGGATCAGGCCGGGCGCCGACAACGCCGCGGTTGCGCAACGACTTCGGACACGGGGCGCAGCGGGCGTCGTCGATCTCGCCCCCATCCGGGTGCTAACGGTCTCTGCGCCTCGAGCCGCTGCGCTGCGGGGTGTGCCTGGTACGCGCTATGTGGAGGCTCTGCAGAGCCGTAGAGAGTCGTTCGTTCCGAACGATCCCTTCCTGGCGCGACAATGGTACGCCGCCCAGAACCGTGCATTCGACGCCTGGATAGAGCCGCCGCCGCTCGCACCCGTGCGGGTCGCGGTGATCGACTCGGGTGTCGATGGGTCTCACCCGGAGCTGCTCGGTCGGATAGTCGCCTCGAAGAGCTTCGTCGCCGGACCCGCGACCATCGACACGCAGGGGCACGGAACCTTCGTGGCAGGCCTGATCGCAGCGCAGACGAATGACGGCATCGGCATTGCCGGGCTCGCCCCACCCGCCGAGCTCCTTGTGGCAAAGGTCGTCGGGCCGCAGAGGTCGATCCCGGTCGAAGCCGAGGCGAAAGCGATCCGCTGGGCTGTCGCGAACGGCGCCCGCGTCATCAACATGAGCCTTGGGGGGCTTCGCGATCCTGGTAGCTCCAGTCGGGACACGTACTCCCGGCTCGAGGCGGATGCCGTCGCCTACGCGGTCTCGAAGGGAGTCCTCGTGGTTGCGGCGGTCGGCAACTCCGACCAGTCGCCCTCGCAGCCGTGGCCCTTCGCGAGCTGGCCGGCGGCGCTCCCGCATGTGCTCGGCGTCAGCGCTCTCAGTCGCACAGGGGGCTCGCCCGGCTTCTCGAACCGCGACCCGCAGTTCAACGACATCGCCGCCCCGGGCGAAGACATTCTCTCGACATTCCCCCTGGCGCTGACGGCCGTCCACCCCGAGTGCGCGGAGCAGGGGTACTCGAGCTGTGGCCCCGAGGAGTACCGGTCGGCCGAGGGCACGAGCTTCGCAACCCCGCAGGTAACCGCCGCGGCGGCGATCCTGATCGCAACCTCACCGACGCTGGCGCCTGATCAGATCGTGGCGCTTCTGGAAGGGAGCGCGGTCGATGCCGTTCCAGCGAACGGTTGTGGGGCCTGCGCCATCGGCCGCGACCGCTTTACCGGGTTCGGGAGGCTCGATCAGGTGGCCGCGCTCGACCTCCTCGGCACGGGAGCACCCCCCCGCGACCGGTACGAGCCGAATGACGGCGGCGGCGCGAGCGCCTATCCGCTCTTCGGGCCCCGCCGCCAGGTCGAGGCGACGCTCGACTACTGGAACGATCGCGACGACGTTTACCGCGTCTACCTCGGCGCCGGTGTCCGTCTCGTTGCGACCGTGGGGGCGTCGACCCCCGTCCGTCCGGCCCTCGCGCTCTGGCGGCCGGGCACGGAGACCGTCGACGCGGCTTCGGCACCGGTTCGACGCCTCGCGTCGCGTCCACCCGGCGCCACGCTGAGCTACAAGGCGCAAGCGGCCGGCTGGTACGTCCTCCACGTGCGCGTGACCCGGCCCGCTGGCGGCCCGTACCGGCTCTCCTTGTCCAAGTCGGGCTAGCCCGCGTCGAGCAGTTCGTCCGCGGGAACGTCGCGCAGCACTCGCGCGGGGCTTCCGACGACGACGACCCGAGGCGGCACGTCCTTCGTCACGACTGCACCGGCGCCAACGAATGCGTCCTCGCCGATCTCGATTCCCGGGCAGAGGATGGCGCCGCCACCGATCCTCGCTCCGCGCCGGATCGTCGGGCCCTTGATGTTCCCGAAGCGCTTTTCGGTGCGACCCATCCAGTTGTCGTTCGTCGTCACGACGCAGGGTGCGATGAAGACGTGCTCTTCGAGTGTCGAGTAGGCGGTGATGTACGCGTCCGCCTGGATCTTCGTCATCGTTCCGATCGTCGTGTCGTTCTCGATCAGCGAGCCGCGGCCAACAACAACGTCGTCACCGATCTGTACGCGCTCGCGGACGCACGACTGGTCACCGAGGATCACGCGGGCGCCGATCGTCGTTCCGGCAAAAACGATCGCACCCGTCGAGACGATCGTGCCGGCGCCGATCACGGTCGGCGACAGCGGCTCTCGCTTCGCGGTCGAGCGGGGCGACAGGGTCGGCTGCTTGCCGACGACGGCGTTCTCGAGAACCTTCACGCCGGCTCCGAGCACCGTCTCGGGATAGACGATCGCGCTCGGGTGGATCTCCGCGCTCATGCGGGCGCTCCGGTGCGCAGAGAGGTCGTCAGGCGGTCGAGCGTGCGGACGACGGCGAGCCCGTCGGTCGCCTCCCGGTGATCGCCCGGCCCCTCCGCGACGAGCCGCAGGAAGTGCTGTAGTTCGAGCCGCAGTGGCTCGTCGTTTGCGATCTTCGGACTGAAGATATCGCCGGTCCGCGTGCGCCACTCGCCGTAGGTCTGCGCGGGCTCCCACGGGCCCTTCTCGTACACGGTCACCTTCCGCTCGAGCTCCATGTCGTCGAACACCACCATCTTCTCCCGGCCGACGACCGTCATCTTTCGCATCTTGTGCGGGTCGAGCCACGACAGATGCATGTGCGCGACCTTGCCGGACGGGAAGCGGAGGAAGCAGAAGACCACGTCCTCGATTCCCTTCTGGAGGTAGTCGATACCGTGGGCGACCGCCTCGCTCGGCTCCTCGCCAAGGAGCCAGAGGATCACGGAAAGGTCGTGGACGCCGAGCGACCAGAGTGCGTTTTCGTTCGAGCGGATGACGCCGAGGTTCTGGCGGTTGCCGTAAACGCAGGCCACGTCGCCGAGCTCACCTGCATCGACGAGCTCCTTTACCTTGCGCAACCCCGGGTGGTAAAGGAGCAGGTGCCCGGGCATGAGGACGCGATCACGGGCGCGGGCGAGGGCGACGAGCTCCTCCATCTCCTCGCCACGCATCGCCGGAGGCTTCTCTACGAAGACGTGCTTGCCGGCCTCGAGCGCCTGCTTTGCGAGCGCATAGTGCGTCGGCACTGGCGTCGCGACCGCGACCGCGTCGACCGTGTCGTCGGTGAGCGCCTCGGCAAACGAGCCCGTGATCTGCGCCTGCGGGTAGCGAGCCGCGTATTCAGCTTGCCGGTCTGCGTCCGTGTCGATGACCCAGGCGAGCTCGGCAAGCTCCCCGACGACCCGCACGACGTTCTTGCCCCAGCCACCGACACCCGCATGGGCAACGCGGATCACAGCTTCCAGACCTTCTCGTCGACGATCCCGCGGCGGCCGGCCGCGTTCCGCAGGTCGACCACGAGGTGGGCGCCGGCGATGAGCTGGGCATAGTCGATAGCCGTGTGGGCCGTGGCGATCACGACTGCGTCATAGGAACCCGGATCGAGTGGCTGCGAGACGAGCTCGGTGCCGTGCTCGACGAACGAGGGGACGTGCGGGTCGTGGTAGGAGACGTCGGCGCCGGCGTTCTGGAGCAGCTCGATCAGCTTCACAGCAGGCGACTCCCGCATGTCGGAGATGTCCGCCTTGTAGGCGACCCCGAGCACGAGGATCCGTGATCCTTTGAGTGACTTGCCGGCACCGTGATTCAGCGCCTGCGAGACACGCGACCGGCAGTAGTACGGCATGTTCTGGTTGACCTCGCCGGCGAGCTCGATGAACCGGGTCGAGAAGTCGAACTCCCGCGCCTTCCAGGTGAGGTAGAACGGGTCGATGGGGATGCAGTGGCCGCCGAGCCCGGGCCCCGGCTCGAAGCGCATGAAGCCGAACGGCTTTGTCGCGGCAGCATCGACGACCTCCCAGATGTCGATTCCCATCCGGTCGCAGAGCTGCGCCAGCTCGTTGACGAGCGCGATGTTGACCGAGCGGAAGATGTTCTCGAGCAGCTTCGTCAGCTCCGCCGCCTCGGGTGTCGAGACCCGGTGGACGGTATCGATCGCGCTGCCGTACAACGCCGCGGCAGCCTCGGTCGACGCCGCGTTGATGCCACCGACGACCTTGGGCACGGTCTTCGTCGTGTGGTCGATCCTGCCGGGATCGATGCGCTCGGGTGAGAATGCAAGGTGGAAGTCGACACCGGCGGTCAGACCCGAGCCGCGCTCCAGGATCGGCAGGAGCTCGTCGCGCGTCGTGCCGGGGTAGGTCGTCGACTCGAGCACGACGAGATGGCCCTGGCGCAGTCGGGTTGCAATCTCACCGGTAGCTGCACGAACGATCGAGAGATCGGGCTCCCGCTGCTTCGAGAGGGGAGTCGGCAACGCGATCACGATCGCGTCGGCCTCGCGCAACTCGTCGTAGTCGGTCGTTGCTCGCAAGCCCCGCTCCTCGACGAGCTCCTTCAGCTTGGCGCTCGGAACGTCCTCGATGTAGCTCTCGCCACGATTCAGCTGGGCGACCCGCTCCGCGCTGACATCGACCAGCAGGACGGAGCGGCCGGCGTCGACAAAGACCTGCGCGAGTGGGATACCGACGTAGCCGGCGCCGATGATTGCGACGTCACGATGCACAGCGCGCCATCGTACCGCCGAGCACGGCCGCGATTCGTTCAGAGGCGTGGCCGTCGCCGTAGAGCACCGGTCGCTCGCCCGGCATCTCCGCCTCGGCGATGGCCGCCGCAATGCGTTCGGGATCGTCGTCGACGAGCACGTTCGCCCCTGTGTCGACGGTGTCGACCCACTCCGTCGAGGGTCGCATCGTGACACAGGGCACCCCGTACCAGTACGCCTCCTTCTGGAGGCCACCCGAGTCGGTTGCGATCACGGTCGCCTGCGAGGCAAGGGCCGCGAAGTCGAGATAGCCGAGAGGCTCGATGACCGTGATGGAGGACGGCAGGGAGATGTCGTGCTCGGCGAGGACGCTGCGGGTACGCGGATGGGCTGGAAGCACGACGGGAAGTGATGAGCGCCCGAGGCCCTCGACGATCCGGCGCAGGCGCTCGGGCCGCACGTTGGCCTCCCGGTGCACGGTCGCGAGGACGTATGCGTGCGGCTGCAGTCCGAGGACTTGGAGAATCTGGGAGCATTCGCGGGCGAGCGGCGCAAACCGCGAGGCGGCGTCGGCCATCACGTCGCCGACGACATGGATCTCGCCCGCAACTTCCTCATTCCGCAGGATCGTGCCCGAGCGCTCGTCGGGGGCGAACAGGAACGCCGAGATGCCGTCGACCTCGATCCGGTTGCGCTCCTCAGGCATCGCGAGGTCTCCGCTGCGCAGTCCGGCCTCGACGTGGGCGACGGGGAGCCCGGCGCCGGCCCGCGCCCCCGCCAGCGTCGAGTTCGTGTCTCCGTAGATGAGGACGGCATCGGGCTGTAGCTCGGATACGGTCGATCGGAGGGCCGCCTCGAGCGTCGCGATCTCCGAGGTCCGGAGATCGAGCGTGACGTCGGGGGCCTTCAGGTCGAGCTCCTCGAAGAAGATCTGGGACATGGCCGCATCCCAGTGCTGTCCCGTATGGACGACGACCTCCTCGATTCCCTGCTCGCAGAACGCTGCAGAGAGCGGTGCAGACTTGATGAACTGCGGTCGATTGCCGACGACCGTGACGATCCTCACGGCTGCCGTCTTGCACGTGGAGGGCCGACGCTCACACCATGAGCGTAGCCCGACTCGATCTCAGCCCCGAGCTCGGTCACGATCTGGATGAATGCCCGAGCGGCCACGGTCGGTGCTCGATCGACGTGCCAGGCGATGGCGATCCGGCGTGGGGGCATGCCCGCAACGTTCAGGACGGCGACATCCGGGCTCGTCTCGACCGCGAGCAGAGGCACGACGGCGTACCCGATGCCCGCACCGACGAGGCCCTGCACCGTTCCGCCCTCGTCCGAGCGAAACACGACCTCTGGGTTGAGGCCTCGAGATCGAAGGAACGCCTCTGCGCCCTCCGTTGAACGGCGGTATCCGATCAGTGGTAGCGCGGCGATCTCGCGCGGGCGAACGGTTCTCCCGTCCCGGGCGAACTCTGAGTCGGCGGGTGCGAGCAGGACGTACGGGTCTGACAGGACAGGGGCCTGCTCGAATGTCGGATCCTCGTTCTCGCGCACGAACGCGAGGTCGATCTCGCCGCGTTCGAGCAGCGTCAGGAGCTCCTCGTCGTAGCCGGCCTCGAGGAGGCGCACCTCGACATCGGGCCAGCGTTCGACGTACCGCCGCATGGCGTCCGGGAGGAGGCGCACGCCGACGCTCTGGAAGGTGCCGACGCGGACCGTTCCGGCGTCGCCGACGGCAAGCGCGTGAAGATCCGCCTCGGCGGCACGCATCGCGGCCGATGCGCGGCGCGCATGCCGGAGAAGTCTCTCGCCTGCATCGGTTGGCGTCACGGGCTTGCGGCCGCCTGGCCGCACGAGCAGACGGAGACCGGCGGCGAGCTCGAGCGTCGCGATCTGCTGGCTGATCGCTGACTGGGAGTACCCGAGCTCGATCCCGGCGCGCGCGAACGAGCCGGTCTGGACGACGGTCTCGAGAGCGACGAGATGGCGGATCTCGACGTTCGCCAATAAACCATGTTTCTTGATCAATCTGTCCATCTATTCGCATTTTACTTATCGGTCGGCGAAGACGATCCTGAGTGTCATGAAACGCTTTGATCTCGAGCTTCGCGTCCTCCTTGCCCTCGCTGTCGTGAACGGTGTCGCTGAGGCGTCGCTCGTTCCGCTGCTTCCGTCAATCCGAGACGATCTCGATATGACGCCCGTGCAGGCTGGCATCGTCCTGTCCGCGACGACGCTTGCCATGCTCGTCGTCGCGATCCCCGTGGGTGTTGCTGCGAACCGCTACGGGACGCGTGTTCCTCTCGTCATGGCGGCCGGCCTGATCCCGATCGCTCTCCTCGGACAGGCTCTCGCCGGCTCGCTCGTTCTCCTCGTCGCGGCCCGCTTTCTCTTCGGGCTGAGCTTCGGGATCATCTGGGTGATCGCTCCGGCACGCGCGGCGGCCGCCGGTCGCGGCGCGAGTGGAACGGGCCCGCTTATCGCCGCGTCGGGCCTCGGTTGGTTGATCGGCCCGGTCGTCGCCGGCGGTGTCGCAGACCTGGCAGGTTGGCGGATCGCGTCCCTTGTCCTCGCGGCCGGCGCCCTGCTGCTCATTCCGCTCATCGCACGCTACGCGGAGCCGCGCCGCACCGGCGAGAGGCTCCAAAGGGTGCGACTCGGTGCAGCGCTCGGCCTCGTCCGCTGCGATCGCGCCATCGCAGGCCCCGCGCTC
>Ga0315273_10002098_pt1 | contig 23285 bp, 21 predicted proteins | sample YL17G02_0_MG_FD_205753 | JGI IMG/M metagenome (GOLD analysis project Ga0315273, IMG submission 205753) | Sediment microbial communities from Yellowstone Lake, YNP, Wyoming, USA - YL17G02_0 | ecosystem: Environmental > Aquatic > Freshwater > Lake > Sediment | place: USA: Wyoming | collected...
CGAGAGCTTCGTCGCCCGGCTGGAGGACGTGCTCGGTCGCATCCTTCGTCCCCAGAAGCCCGGCCCCAAGAGCGGGCATCGGAGGCGCAGATGTGCCAGGAGATAAGCATGGAGATAAGTATGGTGCCCCCCTACCTCATGCGTTCAGAATCTGAAACTGAAAGGAGGTTAGCACGATGAGCAAGTCGAAGCTCGCGGCTGTGATTGCAGGCGGAGTCGCTGTGGCCTGCATCGCTTTTGTGGTGTTCCTCTTCGTCATCAAGGCGATGTGGGCATGGACGGTGCCCGATCTGTTCCCCGGTGCCGTGAAGCAGGGCCTCGTGGCCGAGACGATCTCGTGGGGCGCCGCCGCGAAGCTGGCGATCCTGCTCGCGCTTCTCGCGGGCCTTGGCACGGGCGGCCACGCCCGCAGCTCCGGCCGTGACATGTGACACCCGAGATCCTCGAGGAGTGCAGCAGATGAAAGTGTCTATGTGGTACAACAACCGGGATATTCGCATCGAAGAGGTGCCCACTCCGAAGCCCGGCCCGAGAGAAATGTTGGCTAAGGTGATGTCCTGCGGTATCTGCGGAAGCGATATTGTTGAATGGTATCGGTTGCCCAGGGCACCCCTCGTGCAAGGCCATGAACTCGGCGCGGAGGTCGTCGAAGTTGGGGCCTCCCTGACAAAATACAAACCGGGCGATCGGGTGTTCATCGCACCGAAGGTGCCGTGCCTGAAATGCCACTATTGCAGAGAAGGGCACTATCCTCAGTGCTCATCGGTCAAAGAAAGGCTGCCCGGCGCATTTGCGCAATACGTCTTGGTGCCCGAGATTCTCGTGAACAACGGAACACTCTTGCTGCCGAAGAACGTCACCTACGATCAGAGCACGTTTGTCGAACCGCTCGCCTGCGCCGTCAGGGCTCAACGGCTGGCCAACCTGGGAGAAGGCAAGAACGTGATGGTCCTGGGCTGTGGCATGTCCGGATTGCTTCACGTGAAGCTGGCTCATGCGCGAAACGCCCGAGTCACTGCGTCCGATATCAATGCCAGGCGACTGGCCTTTGCAGGGAAGGTCGGTGCAGCGATTACCGTCGACGCCGCCGAGAACGTCGCGGAGCGCTTGGTCGCAGAAACAGGAAGGTTGGCTGACGTGGTGATTTTGTGTACGTCTGCCATGTCTGCGGTGGAAGCCGCGTGGAAGTGCGTAGATCAAGGAGGTACGGTCGTTGTCTTTGCCGTTCCCGGCCCGGAGAAGGCCGTCGTCGTCCCCTTGAACGACTTCTGGCGGAAAGAGATTACCATTCGGACGTCGTATTATTGCGGTCCGCCGGATTGGGAAGAATCGCTGCAACTGATCGCATCGGGCAGAATCGTGGTGGATGACATGATCACACACACCCTTCCGCTAAGCGAGACGCAGAAAGGCTTTCGATTGGTCCTGGGGGGGGAGGAGTCGCTAAAGGTCGTGATTAGGCCAAATCAGTAGGCAGCAGCCTGGAGAAACGAAATGGACTTGTTGCACGTGGCGCTTGCTTCCAGTTCTGAGGATAGGGCAGACGGGTTCTACGTTGACTTGCTCGGCTTGAAGAAGGCCGAGCCAAAGATCCTGGCAGCGGAGATTGGCCGCGCGCTTTTTGGTATCGACCGCGAGTTGACGGTCATCCACTACATCGGGGGGTCGGCTCACTTCGAAGTGTTTGTTTGCCCCGCGGCGCCCACGCCGGTAAGACGCATCGAACACGCGTGTATCGCGGTGGAGAACCTGCCCGAGTTCTTGCGGAAATGCGAGAACTTCCAGGTTGAGATCATCCGCGTTCCCAAAGGAGAGTCACTAATTACGTTCATCAAGGACGCCGATGGCAATCTGTTTGAGATCAAGGAACAGGAGAAAGCACCGAGATGAAAGAAGTTCGCGTCGCCGTCGTGGGCATGGGGATCGGGCGGGAGAATGGGCGGGCGCTCGCGCGGAACGCGCGGGGGCGGGTCGTGGCGCTCTTCGACCTCGTCGAGGAGAACATGGCGGGCTTCGCTGATGCGGACGTTGACAACCTGGTCCATGCACACTAGAATCACTGGCAGGGGATCAGTGTGCGTCGGACGGAGATATGAGATGGCCACGGTGACTCTGGAGCTCTCGGAATCTCAGGTCCTGGAACTCGTTCGGAAACTCCCCGCTGAGTCGAAGCGCGCGGTGCTCCGGGAGATCATCCCCTCCCTGGACGCCTTCGAAGGGCTCGTGGAGTATGGCAGCGCACGGATGCGCGATCTCTGCGCCCAACGCGGCATCGCCTGGGACAAGCTGACCGACGAGGAGCGGCAGGGCCTGGTCGATGACCTCCTCCACGAGGAATAGACGTGGCAGAGCGCGTCGTCTTCGACACCAACGTTAGCATCTCGGGCACGTTGTGGCGCGGGAAGCCGTACCAGTGCCTGCTGCTGGCCCGCGCGGAGGTCGTCCGACCCGTCTACTGTGAGGCCATGCTGAAGGAACTGGAGGAGAAACTGCGAGCCAAGTTCGGTTTCTCCGAAGCCAGGGCACGCGCTGTCATCGACGACGTGAGGTCCATGGCTGACCGCGTGGACATTGGGGGCGAACTCCGTGTCGTGCCCGATGATCCGGACGACGACAAGTTCGTGGAGTGCGCAGTCGTTGCGGGAGCAAGGACTGTCGTCTCCGGTGACAGGCATCTCCTGCGCCTCCGGGAGTACCGGGGCATTCGCATGATGTCTCCGGCCGAGTTCATCGCATCACTGCCTTCCCCTTCACGGCAGGAAACATGAGAGGACTGAGGATGAAAGAGGTCCGCGTCGCCGTCGTGGGCATGGGGATCGGGCGGGAGAATGGGCGAGCGCTGGCGAGGAACGCGCGGGGGCGGGTGGTCGCGCTCTGCGATCTCTTCGAGGACCGCATGGCGAGCTTCGCCAAGGAACTCCCCCAGCCCGTCAAGTTCTACACCGACTACAAGAAGATGTGCCGCGACAAAGAGATCGACGCGGTGTTCGTCGGCACGCCGAACCAGTGGCACGTCCCCGTCGCCCTGGAGGCAGTCAAACGCGGCAAGCACGTGATGACCACGAAGCCGCTGGCGAACGCGCTCGCGCCCGCGCGCAAGCTCGTCGATGCGGCGGAGAAGGCGGGCGTCGTCGGCATGATGTCGCTCTCGACGCGCTTCAGCGCGGCGACGCAGTACCTGGGCAAGCTGGCGCGTCGGGGCGACTTCGGCGACCTCTACTACGCCCGCGCCCGCAGCGTCCGCCGCAGCGGCATCCCCGACTGGAGCCTGGGCTTCATCGCGAAGGGCGGCGGGGCGTTCCGCGACATGGGCGTCCACGTCCTCGACGCGGTCTGGTGGGTGCTCGGGATGCCGCGGCCGGTGAGCGCGATGGGCGTCGGCGGCGCGAAGTTCGGCCCGCGCGGCCTCGGCTACTGGGACTTCCGTACGCCGCCGAAGAGCTTCTGGAAGCAGTACGGCTCCGACGACTACGCGGGGGGCTTCCTCCGCTTCGAGGGCGGCCTCGGTCTCCAGATCGAGAGCTTCTGGGCGTCGCACCAGCCCGCCGAGTTCCAGATCGAGCTGTTCGGCAGCGAGGCCGGCGCGCGCCTCAGCCCGCTGACGCTCTATCGCACGGCCGATGGCGCGCCGCAGGATATCACGGTCAATCTACCGAAGGGGCCGGACGTCTGGGACGTGATTGCGGGCCACTTCATCGGCTGCATCCTGGACGGGACGAGGTGCGAGGCGCCGCTCCGCCACGGGCTGATCGTCCAGGAGATGATGGAGGCCGTGCTCCGCAGCTCGGAGACGGGGAAGGAGACCCGCCTCGGCTGAACGCGCGGTCATGCGGCTTTCCGTAGCGAGAACCAACGTGGTATAATGCCGCGGAGCAGGGCGCATCGCGCTCCGCGGTCCGACCCTTTTTCCGATAGGAGGACAGTTCCATGCGACTGACGATGGTGCTCGTGGCGGCTCTGGGCTTGGCGGGCGTCTGTTTCGCGGGCGAGGAGGCCAAGGCGGAGGAGGGCTGGATTCCGCTCTTCGACGGCAAGACGCTCGACGGCTGGAAGCCCAGCGAGGCGCCCGACTCGTTCAAAGTCGAGGACGGGGCGATCGTCGTCCAGGGCAAGCCCCGCAGCCACCTCTTCTACGACGGCCCCGTCAAGGACCACAACTTCAAGAACTTCGAGCTAAAGCTCGAGGTCATGACCTTCCCCGGCGCCAACTCGGGCGTCTACTTCCACACCGTCTTCCAGCAGGGCGGCTGGCCCGGCAAGGGCTACGAGGCCCAGGTCGACAACACCCACAGCGACCCGAAGCGCACGGGCAGCCTCTACAACGTCAAGAACTACATGGAGGTTCCCGCCAAGGACAACGAGTGGTGGACCTACCTGATCACCTACAACAACGGCAAGATCACGACGAGCGTGAACGGCAAGCTCCTCGTCGAGTACACCGAGCCCGAGAATCCCGGCCCCAGCAAGCCGCCGAGCGGCACCTTCTGCCTCCAGGGCCACGACCCCAAGAGCAAGGTCCTCTTCCGCAACATCCGCGTCAAGCCGCTGCCGGATTGAGCGGGCGGGTTGACAGCCCTTCCGGGCCGTTCTAGAATGGGGCGCGGGGAGGTGGCAGGCGCTGCATGTTCGAGCGTTCGCCCGAAGCTGCTCGGAGGACGTTGCGATGGGGCTCACCACAATTGAGATCGAGGTTCGGAACCACGCTAAGCCGGAAGTGACTGAGAAGCTACTCCAGGAGGAGAGCCCATGAGCGCCGCAACAGAAAAAGTCGCTGAGCTTTCAATAGCGCCCAAAGACGGCGAGGCCCCGGCCGGTCGCCCTCCCATTCCCGCTTACTTCCTGTCGCTGACGGTCGAAAACGTCCGCTGCTTCGGCCCCAAGCAGACACTCGATCTGTCAGATGGCGAAGGCCGTCCTGCGCGGTGGACAGTCTTGCTCGGGGACAACGGAGTGGGGAAGACCACGCTACTGCAAGGCCTGCTTGCTCTCGCAGCCCCGGAGTCGTTTGGCGCGATACAGGAATTCCGCCGCACCCGCGCCGAGGACATGAGGATTGGAGCCGTTCTTGGCCACGGCGCTTCTCTGTCAGATAGGGAGGGGTGGAGCACGTCGAGTTGTCCTGGCATTACCGAGAGAGTTTCCGGTGATCACGCCTACACCGCATTTGTGAGCCTCGCAGAGGCCAAGACTCCGAGACCTCTCTGCTTCGGCTATGGAGCTGCGCGCCGGATGGGGGTCACCTTCCTTTCCCGGGCAGAACAGGGCGAGCCAAGCCAGACGCTCTTTACCGAAAAAGGTACGCTCCAAAACGCCGAAGAGTGGCTACTGAGAGCTGACTACTTGTCCATGAAGAAGGGGCAGAACGGAGCCAAGGGTTCCAGAAGGCTTCAGGAGATCCTCGGGGTCCTTGTCGACCTTCTGCCAGACGTTGAATCCGTCAGGATCAGTTTCCCAGGCGAGAGTAAGGCGCCGAGGCGCGGCAAGCTCCGTTTGCCCAGGGTGATGTTCAAGACACCCTACGGCCTTGTCACTCTTGACCAGCTTAGCCTTGGGTACCGAACCATGGTGGCCTGGATGGTGGACCTGGCGAGCCGGATGTTTGAGGCATATCCGGGGAGTCGTGACCCTCTCGCCGAACCTGCTGTGGCTTTGGTGGACGAGGTTGACCTGCACCTGCATCCGAAGTGGCAACGGTCGCTGATGCAATTCCTGACTGAGCGGTTCAAGAACACGCAGTTCATCGTGACGGCTCACAGCCCGCTGGTCGTCCAAGCGGCTGAGGGAGCCAACGTCGCCGTCCTCCGGCGCGAAGGCGACCACGCGGTCATCAGCCAGGATCTGCCCTCGATTCGCGGCTGGCGCGTCGGCCAGATCCTGACGAGCGACTTGTTCGGACTCCCCAGCGAGCGCCCGCCGCAGATGGAACCGCTGCTCACCGAGCGCGAGCGGATCTTGACGAAGGGTACGCTGTCGGCAGACGACAAGCGTCGGGTGGCCCAGATCGAGCGAGAGCTCGGCGACCTGCCCACGGGGGAGAGCCCGCGCGAGATCGAAGCCATGGATGTCATCCTTCGGGCCGCGGCGAGACTGAAGAAGACTCGCGGAGGACGGGTGTGATCCGGATCCGCAAGCGCCGGGACCCTCCCCGGATCCTGGAAACGAAGGGCCGGCTCGAACGCGAGAAGCTCTGCAAGGCGTTCTCCAGAGCACCTGATGCCTACCGGGGAGGACGCAAGCCCTTCGAGTTCAGCCGCGCTCTCTACGGGCACAAGACCGTCAGAGCAGCCCTAACCGAGGACCAGTATGGGAAGTGCTGCTTCTGCGAGGCGGTGATCGCGCACACGGGCGCCGATGTCGAGCACTTCCGCCCCAAGGCCGGCTTTCGGCAGACACGGAGCGACCCCTTGGGGGGACCCGGGTACTACTGGCTGGCCTACGACTGGGCGAACCTATTCCTGGCTTGCCGCGACTGCAACAACCGACACAAGGCCAACCTCTTCCCGCTCCGCGACCCGAATCAGCGTCCGAGGTGTCACCACGACGACGTGGCTCAGGAGCAGCCTCTGTTTGTCAGCCCGACCGATGACCCCGAGAAGCACATCTCCTTCCGCCGAGAGATCGCTTACGCAGTGAACGACAGCGAAGCCGGCGAGATCACGATCCTGGAACTCGGTCTCCGCCGGGCTCCCCTGACGGAACAGCGGCGCAAGTGGCTGCGCATGCTCCGGGCGCTGGATTCGCTCCTCCATCGAACCCCGGATTGCCCAGAGGCTTCCGAAGCCCGGGCCATCCTCGACGAGGCCACGAGTGACGCCGGCCAGTACGCGGGAATGGCCCGCGCGGCGGTCGCCACAGGGCTGTTCAAAACGAAGCTCCCATCAGGAGTACACCCATGAGTCGACTGGCTTGTCTCGGCGGAACACCGGTCACGAAGGATCTGCTCGGCGGCGCGAAGCTCGCTGCGCGGAAGGACCTGGAGCGGAAGTACCTGCTGGAGGTCCACGAGAGCGGGGTGTGGGACGACTGGCCCGAAGAGAAGACGATGGCCGCGACGTTCGCCAGCGAGTGGGCGGCGTTCAGCGGATCGAAGTTCTGCGCGCTGCTGACCAACGGCACCCACGCCCTCCAAGTCGCCCTGGAAACGCTCGACATCGGGGCGGGCGACGAGGTGATCGTCCCAGGGCTGACGTGGCAGGCGACGGCGAGCGCGGTCTGCGACGTGAATGCCGTGCCGATCCTGGTCGACGTCGATCCCGAAACGCTGTGTATCGATCCCGCGAAGGCCGAGGCGGCGATCACGCCGCGGACGCGGGCCATCATGCCCGTCCACCTCTACCATCGCATGGCGGACATGGATCGAATCCTGCGGATCGCGAAGAAGCATGGCCTGGCCGTGGTCGAGGACTGCGCCCACGCCCACGGCTCGCAGTGGGATGGACGCGGCGCGGGGACGCTCGGCGACTTCGGCGCCTACAGCTTCCAGCGCTCGAAGCTCATCACGGGCGGCGAAGGCGGCTGCCTGCTCATCCAGAATGAGGACCATTACTGGAAAGTCATGAGCCAGGGCCGCTGCGGCCGCGAGTATAACGGCGTCCACGTCCACAGCGGAAACTATCGGATGACGAGCTTCCAGGCCGCCGTCCTGCGCGGCCAGCTTGCGGCGTTCCGCAAGAACGCCCCGCGGATCGACCGCAACGGGCTGGCGCTCGACGCCGCGGTGGCCGCAGCCCCGGGCGTCAGGCCGCTCCGCCGGAGTCCGCACATCACGCGGCAGTGCGGCTACGGCTTCGTCTTCCTCTACGACGCGGCAGCGTACGACGGGCTGCCCGCCGACGCGTTCCGCAAGGCGCTTTCGGCGGAGCTGAGTTGGGGCTTCGGCAGCACGTACTCGCCGCTCCATCACAGCGACCTGTACACGCCCCACACCAAGAAACGCCACCGCCTGAGCCCGAGCTATCTCAAGGCCATCACGCCGTCCCGCTGGGATCTGCCGGTGGCGGACAGTCTCTGGCGCGATCGGGTGGTTCTCAGCGGCTGGCGTGTCCTCACGTGCCCGCCCGCGCGGGCGCGGCTGCTCACGGAGGCGATTGCTAAGATCCACGAGAATCGGGAAGAGCTGCTGCGCGCGGCGGCCGACCCCTCGAAGTAGAATGAGGCCGATCCGACGGATCCGACGGATCGGGCGGATCGGTCAGATGGGACGCCTGAACGGAGCGATGGCATGGATCTCGCGGAATTCTGGAAGCCGTATGTCGGCGCGGTGTCGCTGACCTTTGACGATGGCCTGCCGTGCCAGCGCGAGAAGGCCATCCCCGCGATGGACGCGCTGGGAATCCAGGGCACCTTCTACCTGTGCCCGCGGGGCGACGATTGGCGGGAGCGCCTGCGCCCCTGGGCCGAGGTCGCCCGGAACGGCCACGAGATCGGCAATCACTCGATCTCGCACACCTGCTCGAACAACTTCGGCGGCGGCCACGGCGGACTCGAAGACAAGTCGCTGGCCGACATCGAGGCCGACCTCCTCGCCGCGCAGAAGCGGCTGGCCCAACTCGCCCCACACCAGGTGGACTGGACGTTCTGCTACCCCTGCTACCAGACCCACGTGGGGCGCGGCGTGGCGCAGAAGAGCTATGTTCCCATCGTGGCGAAGCACTGTCTCGCGGGCCGCGCCCGCGGCGAATACGGGTTCGCCAACCACCCTGCCGCCGTCGACCTCGCGTGCGCCTGGGCCATCCCGACCGAGCGGATGGGCGGATTCGAGATGATCGGGCTCGTCGAGGAGTTGACCGCGCAGGGCCGGTGGGTGATCTTCGTCTTCCACGAGATCGACGGCTCGCGGCTGACCGTGGGGAGCTACGACTTCGGTCTGCTCCTCCGCTACCTGCATCGCCGCAGGGAGACGATCTGGACTGCTCCCGTCGTCGAGGTCGCCCGCAGGATTGCGGAGGGGCAGAAGAGGAACTGGGAAGGAGCTTCTTGAAGGAAGGGCTTCCTCCCCCGTTTCTTCTGCCTCTGATCGGCCCTCACACACTCCTTGCGATGTGCCCCGCCACGGCGGCGACGGTGTCGATCCAGAGGCCGTTCTTCGGGTCCTGGGCGAACTGGCAGAGGGTGTTGAGCGTGTCGGCGAGGACGGTCTGGTGGCCCGAGGCGCCGACCTCGTGGCCGAAGAAGATCATCCAGGCGCCGTCGGCGAGGCCGCGGTCGATGACGGGCTTCAGTTCGGCGAACGTCTTGCGATCGGCCTCGAAAGCGTGGGCCTGGGCGAGGTCGCAGACGAACGGGTTGTTGTGGCACTCGCAGTAGGCCGTGCGGGCGGCGATGAAGCGGCGAGCGACGAGCGGAACGTAGCTCTGGACGCCCTCGCCGCGACCGACGTAAGTCTGGCCGCAGGGGTAAGCGAAGGTGGTGGGCCTGACGCTGAGGAGGCGCTGGATCGCCTCGTTCGCGCCGTCGAGTTCCGTCTCCATTCGCTCCAGCGTGTAGTCCTCCACGGCATTGTTGCGGGAAAAGGCGAAGTTCTTCGTGCACGGGTGGGTGAGCGTGTGGTTGCCGATCTCGTGGCCGGCGGCGACGGCCCGGCGCCAGCCGCCGAGGCGAGCGTCGATGCTGGCGGGCGAGACGTAGAAGGTCGCCTTGACGCGATGGGCGTCGAGCAGGGCTAGGCCGACGTCGATCTGGCTGGTCCGCGCGTCGTCGAAGGTCAGGCTCACCGCCGCACGCTTGCCGTTGGGCCACGGGAAGGATTGGGGGCCGGTCGCAGAGGGAATCGCCATGGTCAGTGGTCTCCTCTTGAGAAGGGATCGCAGTCCGTAATGCGTAATCCGTAACAGGAAGAAGCCAAGACGCCGCGGCTGCTCTTCTCCAGTTACGGATTACGCATCACGGATTACGGATAGCACCCAAGAGCACAGCAAACAACCAGATGCCCCTCACTCGCCAATCCTCACCCCCGCCAGCGCGGCGCGTCGTTTCGCGGGATCGAGGAGCGTCTCGACGAAGGCGGCCATCTGCTCCGTCGAAAAGAGCGAGGTCAACTCGGTCTTGACGTAAAGCCCGCGGCCGACAGGGCGAAGGATCAGGGCGCCTTTCGCGCTATCGCCGGCGATCCGATAGGGGCAGGCAAACCCCTGGAAGGCGATCCGGCCGCCGCTCGCCGCGACGTAGCCTTCCGCGGGCAGGCCGAGCTTCGCGGCCAGAGCGCTCCGCACGTTGAGCTGCGCCAGCGATGGCGGCCTCTCGAGGCTGTCGCGGACCCAGATGCGCGACGCGCCCGTCGAGTCGTAGCCCGCGTTGCCGATGCCCCCCGCCGACCCCTTCGGGCAGCCGATGCGGAAGACCGTCTTGTCGCCCGTCGCGTACTTGCCGGGGAGCGTCAGGTAGGCGTCCACCCAGCCGTTGACCTTCGGGTCCTCCGGGGTGGGCACCCAGACTTCCTCGATCTGGTTCCAGGTCTTGCCGCCGTCGTCGGTGACCTGAAGGGTGAAGCCGTGCTTGGGCCGCGGCCACGTGCGGAGGCGGATGAGGTGGTCCTTGCCGGGGACGGTCTTCATCGTGAACTGCATGCAGCCGTGGGGCTGCTCCTGCGTGCCCCAGACGGTGGCGTGGTCGCGGACGATCTGGCTGCCGCCGATGTAGGGCATGGCGTACCAGCCCTCCCAGTAGGCGGACCACTTTCCGCAGGCGAGGGCTTCCTTCTCGTCGATCCAGCGGCAGGCGTCGTCGAGCTTCCCGTCGGGAGCGTCCATCGCCAGAATGTCGCCGCCGCGCGTGTAGTCGGCCTCGAACCGCGCGGGGGCGAGCGTCCGCTCGATCCAGCGGCTGGACGGGTTGCGGGTGTTGACCTCGACCACGACGCCGCCCGCCGCGAGGAACTCGCCGATGAGGCGGTCGAACTCGGGGTCCCACCAAAAGGTGGGCTTCCGCGTGCCGGAGCCCATCGTGCCCTCGTCGAGGATGAGCAGCTGCGTCCGCAGGCGGCGGCCGGAGAGGAGCGCCGCGCGGAACGTCGCGGGATCGGTCGGCAGCGTCGCGTCGATCGGGGCGACTTTGTGCCTCTTCGCCAGCTCCTCGTGGAGCAACGTGCGCTTGGGCTGAGGCTTGAGCTGGGTGAAGACGACGATCTCGCTCTTTCCGAACTCCGGTTCCGTCGGCTTGAAGTCCTTCAGCTCGACCTCGACCGGCTTGCCCGGCCACTCTTGATATGCGACGCTGACCTCGAGGGTCTTGCCCGCCGGTAAGGGCGTTTCGACCGTGGCAAATGCCTGCGAGAAGACCTCCGACTTGCGAACTCGGGCCTCCTTCCCGTTCACCCAAACCTGCCCGATCCGGGCAGATGGGAGCACGATGTTCAGGGTGACGGCCACGTCGTCCTTCGAGCGGCTCGTGACCTTGTACGAGCGGCCATGGTGGAACGCAAGCTGCTGCGGGTAGCCGGCGACGCTCAGGTCGAAGGCGCCGTCGCCCATCGGGAGGTGCTTGAGGGTGATCGAATCCCACTTGATGGGCGAATAGCGGCCCGTGGGCAGGCGCGGGGTCAGGGTGAGTTTCTTCTCGGCGGCGTTCGGCTCGAAGCCGCTGAGGTAGTAGAGCAGGGCATCGAGGTTGATGCCGGCCTCCCACGGGCGGATGCGGTTGGCGCGGTAGCCGACGCGGAAATCGGGGCAGACGGCCATCCACTCGGTGAACTCCGTCGTGTCGCCGGCGAGCATGAGGAGGGCGTGGAACGCCTTTTCCGCCCAGGGATGGTTGATCGCGGCGAGGCTGTAGAGGCACTGGCCCTGGAGCATGCCGACCGTCACGTCGTAGCCGAGGATGGGATTGAAGACGCCCGACGCCTCGGCGAGGTACTCCGTCATTCGCAGCGCGTTCGAGACGGCCTTCGGGTCGCTCGGCGGCAGGTAGTTGCACCAGAGGACGTTCGCCAGGATGTTCGCCATCGGGAAGCGGTTGAGCTGGCCGTCGAAGAGGACGCTCATGCCCTGGGCGTAGAAGCCGAGGTCGGGCATCCAGTAGTACTTCTCGGTCGCTTCGCGGATCTCGCGGTTCTTCGCCGCGATGGCCGTCGCGTCGTCGGCCTTGCCGATGGCCTTGGCCATCTCGACCAGGGCGTCGCCCGCGGCGACCAGCTCGAAGGAGGAATCCGCCGAATAGATGTTCCCGCCGGGGTAGCTCGACTGCTGGAGATCGTAGCGGTTCTCCCAGAGACCCTCGCCGCCCGAATAGATGTACGTCTCGTCGCCGTGGAACGGGATCTTGAAGTCGGGGCGGGAGATCTTGTCGGTCGGGTTGTCGAATTGGCCGTAATAGCAGCGCTTGAGGTAGTCCCAGTGGTTGGCGATGGTCTTGGTGTCGCCGGAGAAGCGGTAGTACCAGTGGTGCTGGAGGATGAGCCAGCTTGGGACTTCGCTGTTGGCGTGGCGGTCGGCGTAGTTGACGGTGATCTTCGACCAGTCCTCGACAGGCTTGGCGCTCGCGATATCGACGTCCATCGGGAGCCAGTTGAGGATCTTGCCGCAGGCGGCGGAGGCGAGGAAATGGTAGTCGAGCACACGCTTCGCGTTGTCGAAGCGTCCCGTGCGGGTGAACGATTTCATCGGGCCGCAGGCGTCGCGAATCCACTGGTCGGAGAAGAACCACATCGGCCCGACCGCGCCCGTCCGCTCGAATTGCTGCGTCTGGACGAGCACCTTCACGTCGTCGATGAAGTCCGCGACGCGCCGCCCCCAGGGGCCGGGGGCTTCGAGCGAGGTCGTCCGGTCGCTGTAGTCGCGCCAGAACTGGACCGTCTCGTCGAGGAGCTTGTAGCTCTTCTCCTTGACGGCGGCGAGCGTCGCCTCGGCGTCGGAGGGCACGCGCTTGCCGTTGACCTCCTCGAGGTACGTCACGCGATAGAGCAGGACCTTCTTGCACTCGCCGGGCGCGACGTCGCCGAGCGAGATCGTGAACCGCCCGCGCTTCTCCTTCTCGTCCGCGCTCGCGGTCACCCGGTCCTCCTCCAGGACGCCGGCGATCATCGTGCGGACGTTGGCGTCGCCCTTCGCGTCGGCGATGGGGGTGTGCTTGACGGATTCCGTGAGCTGTTTGCCGGCGACTTTGGTTCGCGAGATGCTGTTGGTGACGACGACGCTCTTCAGCGGGGCGTCCGACGCATTGGCCATCGTGTAGATGCGGACGAGCGCCTTGAGCTTCGGCGGGGCGAGCGTCAGCGTGTAGAAGACGGCTTTGCCGGAGGGGTCGGCGGCCGCCGTCACGACGACATCCGCCTTGCGGATCTTCCACTGCCACTGGTTCCGCAGGTCGAGCGGCTTGCCGTCCGCCGTGATGTCGACCTGGTCTCCGCAGAACGCCGTGCCGGCGTTCCACTGGGCGGGATACTGGTATTCGGGGCCGACGACGCCGATGCAGTTGTAGAACGGATAGGGGCCGACGGCGGTCCAGACCCAGCCGTTGCCGACGGGATAGGCGCTGATCGAGTAGCTGTCGCCCATGTGGGCGTTGGGGTGAGAGATGGCCTCGGCGTAGCGGTCGGCGACGAACTGGGTCTGGAAGATCGCCATCAGGCGCTCGGCCTCGGCCTTCGGGTCGCGGAAGACCACCTGCTGCTGCCAGTCGCTCATCTCGGCGATCTGGGGGAACGCGGCGAGGGCGGGCGGGAGGAGCGGGGCCGGGATATCGGGCCGGAGGGTGTTCCAGAAGCCGCGCCGCTCGTAGAGGCGCGGACTCTGCTGCGGGAAGTCGCCCGTCATGACGGGCTGCCAGCCCGCGGCGTTGGAGCGAGCCGCCGTCCAGTTGGCCGGCGCCTCGTGGGAGCCGACCCACGAGGCGTCGGTCGCGACAGGGACGGCGGTGAGCCCCTGGCCCGTCTCGATCTGCACTTCTGAGCGCAGGAAGACGCGCGGCTCGGGCGTCTCCGACTTCCCGACGCTCCAACGATGGACTTTCATTGCGAGGACGTTCTTCCCAGGGTTCAGGTACTTCGCGAGATCCTCGATCTCCTGGCAGCGGCGCCAACTGCTCGCGAACCGGCCCATGCGGCTCCGCGATGCCTCCTGGCCGTTGATATAGAGGATATAGTCATGCACGGCGTCGATGGCGGTCCACGCGCGGACGATCTTGCCCGCCGGCAGCTCGATCTCCGTACGGACGAAGAGGTCGGTCGCGTTCTCCTTCGCGGGGAGCGAGATGAACTTGCCGATCTGCGGCTCCGCGGCGTAGGCGGAGGCCAGACAGAGGGAGGCCAGGACGAGGAGACGACGGGCCATCAAGAACTCCTCACTTCCGGGAAGAAGCCCTATTGTGTGCGACAGCCTTTGGAGTGCGGCGGCTCGACGCCGCTTTCCGCCCGCTGTGCGGGCGGTCTTGTTGGTCGGCCCCAGGACGGAATGCCCTGTTAACGACGCCGCGCAGGGTCCGATGGCGTCAGATGGCTCGCGGAGCGAGCCGGAAAGCGGCGTCAAGCCGCCGCACTCCAAAGGCTAACGCATGGCTTGGGCCGGTGTGGCATTTCGATGCCGCAGGATCGGAATGAAGAGCACATCGAGATTCCGGCCGCCGTCGGCCGTGCGCTGGTTGCGGTAGAGGCGCCAGAAGAAGGTGACCTGCCGCGAGCCGTCGGCCCGCCGGTCGGACGTGATGAACGGGAAAACGTCGAGCGTCGAATCGCCGCCCGTGCGCTCGTAGTGCATCACGCGCCAGAGGATCCGCGCCCGCGTGTAGTCCGAGACGTCCTCCGGGTCATCGCCCCTCTTGGCGTGCTGGCGGGCGCCTTGGGCTTGCTGACCGACCTGCGGCGCGGCCCTGCGCCACTCGACGCGGCTGCGGTACTCGTAGTCGTAGAGGAAACCGAGAAGACTGAAGTCGGCCTGCTGCTGCCCCGTCGCCAGTTCCTTTAAGCCGCTGAAGTTCCAGACCGGGAAGAAACGGCTGACGCGGTTCTCGCCGGTCCTCAGCGGCGCGCCTACGGCCCTCTCCGCAAAGTTGGAGCGGATGGTCCGCCCGGACCAGATCCAGGGGGCGATCCAGAGCGATTCCGTGCGGTCGGGCGCGGCGGGGTCGGCCAGCCGTTGCTCGTGCGACCAGGAGAAGAGCGGGAGCACGGTGGTCTTCCGTGAGAACTTGTCCCACGCGAAGTGGGTGAGCGGCAGGAGGAGGCGGACCGACTTGTTGTCCTGCTCGCGCTGGTAGTGGAAAAGGAGGCCGAGGACATTGAAGAAGCTGGTGGCCGGCTTGCTCTGCCAGGAGACGAGGGGCGACAGAAACCTACCCTCCTCGCGGTCATAGGCATAGAGCGGGAAGACGTGGTGGCGGAGCTTCGCCTTGCCCCATTCGGCGCGGGCCAACAGGCCGAAGAGAATGTTGACCCTGCTCCCGTCCCAGCCGTTGCCGACTTCGCTCAGAGCGAAGGGCAGGGTGAGCGACCAGGCGCCGCCGAAGTTCGAGTAATGCGCGAGCAGGCCCAGCACGTTGAAGATGCCCGGACCGGAGCCGGGCTTGCCCCACTGCGAGTACGGCAAGGAGAGGAAGGTCTCCTCCTCCTTGTCCCAGTAGAAGAGCGGGAAGACGTGGGTGTGTGGGCGCTCGCCGCCCCAGCGGAAGTGGGTGAGCGGCGCGAGGAGCCAGAGGTCCTTCTCTTCGCCCCGCCGAGCGAGTGACGAGAGGAGCGGGATGATCGTCGTCTCCATGCCCTCGGGCGTCGTCTCCCAGCCTACGAGGGGCGTGAGGAAAAGGTCGGTCTTCGTCGCCGCGTTGTGGCGCTCGTAGTAGAAGGGCGGCGCCGCACGCCACGTCACGTCGCCCGACTTCCCGCTCGACCCGATGGGCGAGAGCGTCAGCGATTCGTTCGGGCTTTCCCTGTGGTAATAGGCCAGGGGCACGGTCTCCCAGTGCGAATCCTTCTTCGCCCCCGCGAGCCAGACGGGGCTGAGCGTGAGCGATTCATCCTCGCCCTTCGAGCGGTAGTAGAACGGCGTGACGAAGTCCCAGCGCGACTTCGCGTCGCTGCCGAAGCTCCACAGCGGCGTGAACGTGCGGCGGCGGCCGCCCTCGTCGTCGCGGTAGAATAAGGGGAAGACGCCGAGAGCGCTCGACGTCTTGTTGCGGCCCTCGAAGTAAAGCGGAAACAGCCACCGGTTGGTGCAGTCGCCCCCGCGCTCGCGGCCCGCAAGAGGCCCGAGCGCGTAAGCCCGGCGCCATTCCGTCCCGCTCTCCAGGATGCGGTAGGCGCCGACGAGCGGCCAGACGTCGAAGCCGCCCTTCGCCGGCGTGCTCATCCGCCGCCCGATGGGCCAGAGGATGTGGGTGTCGTAGCCGTCCTTGAGCTGCGTGTGGAGCCAGAAGGGGAAGGCGTAGAGGTGCTCGTCCTTCTTGTACCAGACCAGCGGGAAGACCGCGAGGCTCGTCGTCGACCAGAAAACGGGGAAGACCCCCTGAACCGCCGGATACCACCAGACGAGCGGGAAAAGGACGTAGTACGGGTTCCCTGTGCCCGTCTGGCCAGTCCAGAGGAGGGGGAGGACATTGAAGTAGGGATTCTTCGCCGAGTCGATGCCCCAGTCGAAGGGGAGAACGTGGTGCTGATTGGCGCCGTAGTCGAACTGGGCGAAGGGAGCGAGGAAGTTGTACTCGTGGTGGGGCTTGTCGAGGTCATAGACGGAGTAGAAGGGCCGCAGGGCGAGGTGGTCGTCCGTCGCGTCCATCAGCGGCCAGAGGACGGAGAGGGCGGGCTTGCGGTAGTAGGCCAGCGGCCAGAGGTTCACGCGGTCCTCGGCCGGCCCCTCGCGTTTCGGGTACTCGCCGGTGTAGAGCGGCGTGCCCTTCATGTACTTGCTGGAGCAGCCGGCCAAGGCGCCCAGCACGCCGAAAGCCAGTCCCAGCATGATCGCTCGACGCATAGCCGTGGCCTCCTCACGCGTGGCTGGCTCGCCGCGAACACGGGCATAACCTTACCATGCGCATGCCCGCGGGTCAAGGAGCGCCCCTCCCTCCCGAAGGGTTCACACCTTCGGGAGGGGTTGTCTTGTCAAAGAGCGGAGCGGCGCCCATTCGGCATGTTCGGCCGGTGAGGGCGTGCAGAGGCTATAGGGCGCCTCCGAGTGGCCACTCGTTCGAGGGCAGGAGATCCGGAGATGCCGGCATCGGATCATCTACCCTCCACCAGTACAACGACACGACCCCCCGAAAAATTAAGGACCAGTTCGGGAAATCCCCGGAAACCACGCAAGAAAGTCGGCGAAGGGTGCCCCTCCACGGGGAATTCGAGACTTACGGCGAGCACGGGTTGCATTGCGGATCGCTCCTCGGTAGAATCGAGCCGGTGAAGGAGAAGCACATGGAAGCACGCGTCTGCAAGCACCTCCTCGCCCCCGGTCTCTGCTCGGGGACGTTCCTCGCCGTGCTGCTCGGCTGCGCCTCGGCGGCCCGCGCGGTGGAACCGCCGGCGCTGCCCGAGCGCTGGACCAACTGGGTCGGCATGGAATTCGTCCGCATCCCGGCCGGCGAGTTCACGATGGGCACCAACGAGGGCGAACCAGGCTCCCGCCCCGAGGAACGCCCCGCGCACAAGGTGCGCATCACACATCCCTTCCTCATGGGCAAGCACGAGGTCACCGTCGAACAGTACCACAAGATGATCTATTGCATAGGCGGCCTGACGGAGGCGGAGAAGACCGGCGGGCCGAACGTCTACATCATGGGCGACGTCTGGGAGCCGCGGGCCGACCGAAGCTGCCGAAGCCCAGGCTTCGAGCAGACCGACCGCCACCCCGTCACCTGCGTGACCTGGAACGACGCCCAGAGGTTCATCAAGTGGCTCAACCGCTTTGGCGCCCGCCCGGAGGGCACCGCCTACCGCCTGCCGACCGAGGCGGAGTGGGAGTACGCGGCGAGCGGCCCGAAGCGGTTCGTCTACCCCTGGGGCAACGAGTTCGATCCGAAGTGCGCCAACTTCTCCGACGCGCAGTCCAAGCTCCCCTGGGCCAAGCGCGACCAGGACGACGGCTTCGCCCGCACGGCGCCCGTCGGCTCGTTCAGCCCCGCCGGCGACAGCCCCTTCGGCCTGGCCGACCTGGGCGGCAACGTTTGGGAGTGGTGCGAGGACTGGTTCGACAAGGACTACTACAAGACCAGCCCCGCCGAGGATCCCGTGAACCTGAAGCCGGCGACCGAGCGGGTCGAGCGCGGCGGGAGCTGGGCCTTCACGCCCGACCGCTGCCGCGTCGCCTTCCGCTTCAAGACCGAGCCGGGCAAAGGCTTCGACAATCTCGGGTTTCGCGTGGTCCTGGTGCCGGTGAAGAAGTAGGACGCGTGAGGCACACGCGAAAAGACGGGCGGTTGCGTTCCGCTCGGCCGTCTGCCATAATGGGGCCCGTGCCGCGACGATCGACAGCAGGAGACCCGACATGGATGAGCTGGTGTTCGAGGTGACACAAGAGGCGGACGGCGGGTACGTGGCCGAGGGCCTGAGCGAGGACATCTTCACCCAGGGAGACACATGGGAGGAACTGCGCGCCAATGTCCTGGACGCGGTGCGCTCGTTCTACTTCGACTCGAGCCCCCCTGCCCGAATTCGGTTGCACCTCGTCCGAGATGAAGTGGTGGCCTCGCGATGAAACTGCCACGGGATCTGTCCGGGCGCGAGCTGGCTGCGCATCTCCGCCGGGCCTTCGGCTACCAACGGCTGGACCAGGAGGGCAGCCACATCGTTCTCGAAACCGATGTCCCGCGAAAGCACCGAATAGCCGTGCCGGACCACCGGTCGTTGCGTGTGGGGACGCTCAACAGTGTCCTTCGGGCGGTGGCAATTGTGCAGGGACTCTCGAAAGAGGAACTCATCCACCGTCTGTTCGGTTAGTCAGAGATCGTCTTATGGGACATGGATGCTCGTTCTCGCAGCGCAGCCGCCTCAGTCGAAGGCAGCTTCTTGCCGCCTGCCCGCTCCTCCTGCTGGGCTGCGGACGGAAGGGGCAGTCCGGGCCGGTGAAGATCACGTACTGGGAGAAATGGACGAAGTTCGAGGGCAAGGCCGCGGCCGACATGACAGCCGCGTTCAACCGCAAGTTCGCTGGCCGCATCCAGGTCGACATCGTCACCATCAGCGAGATCCAGCGCAAGCTCCTCGTCGCCATCGCGGGGGGCGACCCGCCCGACGTGGCCGGCGTCTACGCCTTCACGATCTACCCCTACGCCGACCGCAACGCGCTCCTGCCGCTCGACGAGAACCTCGCGCGGGCAGGCGTGTCGCGGGCCGACTATGTGCCCGTCTTCTGGGACATGTGCCAGTATCGGGGCACGACCTGGGCGCTGCCGACGACGCCCGCGACGGTCGCCCTCCACTGGAACAAGCGGCTCTTCCGCGAGGCCGGCCTCGACCCCGAGAAGCCGCCGAAGACGCTCTCCGATCTGGACGCGCTGGCCGAGAAGCTCACGAAGCGCGATGCGAGCGGCAACCTCACCCAGGTCGGCTACCTGCCCCAGGAGCCGGGCTGGTGGAACTGGGCGTGGGGCGCGTGGTTCGGCGGCAAGCTCTGGGACGGCCACTCGACCATCACCACCGACTGCGCCGAGAACGTCAGCGCCTTCCAGTGGATCCGCAGCTACTCCGAGAAGTTCGGCTGCGACGACCTCCAGCGCTTCGTCAGCGGATTCGGCAACTTCTCGTCCCCACAGAATGCCTTTCTCTCGGGCCGCATCGCCATGGAGCTTCAGGGCGTCTGGATGCACAACTTCATCGAGATGTACGCCCCTGGGATGGAGTGGGGCGCGGCGCCGTTCCCCAGCGCCGTCCCCGGCCTGGAGAACGTCACGGTGGCCGACGCCGACGTGATCGTGATCCCGCGCGGCTCGCGGCATCCCGAGGAGGCCTGGGAGTTCATCCGCTTCGTCAACTCGCCCGAGGGGATGGAGATCGTCTGCCGCGGCCAGCGGAAGTTCTCGCCCTTGCGGCGGGTGACCGCGGCCTTCCGGGAGAACCATCCGCACCCGTTCATCGGGCTCTTCCGCAGCCTCGCGGAGAGCCCCAACACCTTCGTGTTTCCGCAGACTGGCGTCCTCGCGGAATACCAGCGCGAGATGCGCAACGCCTTCGACGCCGTCCGCCTCCTCAACCAGACGCCCAAGGCCGCCCTCGGCGACGTCCGCGACCGCCTCCAGCACAGCCTCGACCGCGAACTCCGCCATCTCGCCCGCCACGCCGCCAACGGGTAGGCTCCTGCTGCCAAGCTCGCCCTCATAGCGCCCCAGCCGTCCGAAGTGTCGCCACTGAAAAGGATCTCACACATAGGCCCCATCGCGGCTCGTGCCGCAACCCAAGACAGAAGGAGATTGACAAAGGAATGGGGACAAAGGAATGGGGATCAGAGAAGAGAAGGCAGAAGAGCTTGAACAAAATGATGGAGGCGAAATAAGGCAACCCCAAATCCTGCTTCTCCTATCATCCTGCCGAGGGTCATTCTGCCCTGAGTCTTCTCCTCATTCCCTTGTCCCCATTCCCTTGTCAGTCTTCCTGCCTTCGGGCTGAATCCGTGTCATCCGTGAAATCCGTGGTTGAAGCTCCTCCCTTTTCCCTTTCGCGTCCTTTCGCGTATTTCGCGGTTGATCTCTTCTCTTCTTCTCTTTGTCCTCTTCAGAACGGCGCCATGGAGATCGCGGATGTGATGAGTCGAATAGCGACGCCCGCCATGCCGATGAGGCCCGTGCCGACGAAGTAGCCGGCGAGCAGGATCGGCGCGGTCTTCAGGAACGGCTTCTTGCCGAAGCGCCGCTGGAGATAGAAGCGCGCAATCAGCGCGCCGGTCAACTCCAAGAGCAGGCCATGCGGGATGGCGCCCAGTCCGCGGGCGAGGCCGTAGACGAGCATCGTCGGCAGCCCGAATGCCGAGAGCACCGCGAAGCTGAGCACGGAAAACGCGAAGCCCGCCCCGAGAAACCCAGGATGGAACGAACGGTCGAACAGCGTCGCCGTCCCGGGCTCGCCCGTGGTCGCGGTCCAGAGGATCATCGTGTTCTTGGCGCTGAGGTCCCACATCTTCTGGGCGTAGGGGTAGAGGTCGGACGGGATCGGCGAATCCCCCCAGAGGAAGCTCCAGAAGACGAACGAGAGCACGAAGACGAGCGGGGTCGTGAGGAGCCAGGCTTTGACCTGGCTGGTGAACCGGGTGCCGGTCAGTTCGAGCGTGCGGAGGCCCTGAGCCATGCCGCCGTAGTTTTCGATGGGAATCGGCGCGACCCAGGGGTCGACGCCGCGCGCCCCGGAGAACAGGATGAATGCCTCGCGGACGAAGGGGATCTCGATGTACATCCCGGCGATGCCCGAGATTCGCGCATTGAGGTACGAGGTCAGCGGCGTGTAGACGAAGGCGAAGACGATCAGGAAGAAGAGCGGGAAGCCGGGCACGAGGAGCTTGCACGCCGCAACCACCGCCCCTGCCGACACGACGTAGCCGAGAATGCAGAGCTTGAGCGACCAGTCGCCCCGCCCGGCCGGCGTCTTCCAGAGGGATTCTCTGCCAGGCTCCGTCTTTGTAACGCCAGCATCCTGCTGGCTGTCGTGGCGGGCATCCGGCCCGCCACCGCGGCGGCAAGATGCCGCCGCGCCAGCCGCCAAGATGGCGGCGTTACACTGGCGAAGCTCCCGGACCGAGATCCGGAGCTGGCGAATCGTCTGGAACACGCTGACGGCGGCGACTCCGAACGCCATGCCGATGCCTGCGCTGAAATAGAAGTCGATGGAGTTCGCGATCTGCGTGTTGATCGTGTCCATCCCCGGCTGCCACGAGGTGAGGACGCCGGCCCGGTGGAGGATCGGGTTGAGGACGAACGTAAGGAGGACGGAACACGCCGAGCCGACGACGGCCCAGAAGGGGATGACGAACCCCCCAAGGATGAGGCCGAGGTCGATGATGATGCCCGTCGGCGTGGCGGGCAGGGCGCCTTCGGTGACGCGCGTCAGGTCGAACCACGGGATGGGCAGGATGACGATGGGCTTTTCGAGGAACGCGCTGGAGACGGCCGGGACTCCGATCTGGATCACGCCGAACGCCAGCCCGAGCATGGTGCCGATCGAGAAGGCCGTCCAGCGCCAGGTCCGCTCGCCCTTCTCGCCTTCGCAGAGGGCCATGACGCCTTGCGCCCCCACGGGCGCCATCGGGAAGGGCAGCTTCTCGACGTCCGAGCAGAGACGGAAGAGCGCGTAGCCCAGCGTGAACTGCTGGATGAAGGCGATCACCGTCATGAACACGAGGAACGCAATGGGCACGGCCCACGCGGAGTGGAGAAAGGTCCGCTCGACGATGGCCGCGGAATCGGGCGACGGCGCGAACCAGGATGGGAACTGGCCGTACAGCCCCGCGTCCTTCACGGCGTCCGATGTGACGAGGAACTGCCGCCAGATGAGCTGCCCGAACGGCCCGCCGGGGATGAACGCGCTCCCGCCGATCATCGCGCCCGCCACCATGAGGAGAATGACCATCTCCTCCTTCGACATCGCGCGGAGCGCCCTGCGGGTGATCTCGGAGAAGACGATCACCGTCACCCACGTGGCCGCGGCGCTCATCCCCATGCCCGAGAGCAGGCCCAGGTAGATTGCCCCTGGGAACATGAGGAGGCCGCAGAAGAGCGCGCCGATCACCGATGTCCAGGTGAAGCCATTGCCGAACTGGGTCGGCACGTCGAGGAGATTGCGGTATTCCTCGAGTTCACGGTCGATGACCAGTTTTGGGGCTGAGGCGCTCATTGTGGCTTTCTTGCTCGATCGCCGCGTGGCCAGAGGAATGGGACCCATCGGACCGATCGGACGGATCAGTCCGATCGGTCCGATGGGTCCTATTCGTCCGATCTCTGCTCCAGTAGCCGCCGCCCGCGCTCGAGCAGGCGCGCCCGCTCTTCATTCGGAATGGCCCGCCAGGTGAGGAAGCGCTTGCGCAAGAGGCCGATGAAGGCGTGGTTGCAGCGCTCCCAGGAATCGCGGTCGCCGCTCGAGCGGGTCATGACGACCGTGGCCACGTTGTCGCCCGTCGCCGGCGCGCGGCGGACGATCACCTCGACGCTCTGGCTGACGCCGAGATCGTAGGGCTTCAGCCAGGCCGTCGTCCCGACGACCGGCGCCGCGCTGCCGTCCGGCTCCGCCCGGACGCCGCATCGAGGCGGCGAGCAGAAGAATTCGCCCGAGGAGCCCTCGCCGTAGTTGTCGAACCAGTCCACGAAGTAAGGGACGATGGCCACGCGGTCGCGGCGGTTGAACGTGAACGGGAGGTCGAGTTCCATCGCGTCGGCGTTTGTAGTGCGGGCTT